>Ga0335072_10013802_pt1 | contig 11492 bp, 10 predicted proteins | sample Lox_Sample_21_FD_206725 | JGI IMG/M metagenome (GOLD analysis project Ga0335072, IMG submission 206725) | Soil microbial communities from Loxahatchee National Wildlife Refuge, Florida, United States - Lox_Sample_2.1 | ecosystem: Environmental > Terrestrial > Soil > Wetlands | place: USA...
TAGGGTCGATCAAACTTTGTCAGCGGTGAGTTCTTGCTGACCTCTCTGTGGAGCTCAGTTGCCCGATCGCGACCGGCGGGTCAGCTTTGCGCCGCATCGGGGGCATTCCGCCGCTTCCTCAGCACGCCGGCAAGCGCTGAGGAAGTCGTGCGCAGCGGCAAGGCGCATGCGGAATTGTGCTGTGGTGGCGAGACTTTCAGCTGCGACCAACCGACTGCCCCTCAGTAGCCACGCCGGGTCGTGGTCGTGGTTCGCCCAGGCGCTGGCGCTGCGCTCGATCTCGTGAACATCCATCAGGTTCTGGCGTTCTTCCCGCAGCCAGCTGGTCAACTGATCCCACTGGTGCAGCAGGCTTTCCGAAGCGACCTCAACCACCGTCCTGCCGTCACGCACGTCGCAGACCAGCAGGCGCCGCCAGACCAAAGCGTCGATCAGGGAGCGGCTAAGCTCCGGCAGGTCAGCGTAGTTCGCCATAATGTTCGGGACGGGTCGATCATTGTTGGGGTCGATTGTGACCAGCCACGGGATGAACGCCAACCGTAGCGCCTCCAACTGCTGCCCTCGCTCCGTCGGGTCCCGCGACAGGATGGCGTCGATCTCGGTGTTGAGCACCCGGTGCACACCACCCATGGCCTCGTACTGCGCCAATGTAAGTCGACCCTCAACGCCGTAGTCGGCGTAGAGGCGACTGAGGGTAAGAGACAGCAGGGGAAGGTCGACGCCGTTACTGGCCTCGTCGAGCAGCCGCTCGACGAGATCGTCGGCGACCTGCAGCGGGCGGCCTACCTCACTAGCCCGGGTGGCCGGGCCTGTGATGACTTCCTTGAACTGAGTACGCGGCATCGGTTTGAGTTCGTCGAACAGGACTGTGTTGACGTCGTTGAGCGCGGGATGGCTTTGCATGATCTCGTAGCGGTCGGTGCGGATGGTGGCTACGACGATCAACCCGACTGCCCGGTCACGAAGCCGGCGCACCAGCTCGCCGAGAAGAGCCAAGAATCGGTCCGCTGCGGCTGCCCCGCTGGGTCTGAACAGCTCGTCGGCCTGATCCAGCGGCAACACCAGAGACGGTGACGAATTCTCGCCGAGCAGCCGCGCCGCCGCAGCATTGTGTAACTCGAGCAGCAATTCCACGACGCGATCAGAGTCATCGATGCAGGCTCGCTCGATGTCATCGAATGAGGGCGACGTCAATCCGAATCGCAACCGGGTCTTATGCAGCGCGGCCGCGAAGCCGGCGTCACCGCCCAGCGCGTCGTGTTCGGGTCGAACGATGTCGAGCACCAGATAGTGGCGATCATCGCGCTGCAGCCGCGGAATCAGCCCCGCCCGCAGGAACGATGACTTGCCGCAACCGGATCTGCCCAGGATCACAAACAGCCCATCCGAACCGGTTTGGTGCATCCGGCGCAACTCGTCAAGCGCACGCTGTATGGCCGCGCTGCGGCCGAAGAACACCCCCGCGTCGATGTCTTCGAACGGCTCCCAGCCCCGATACGGTGCCCGGTTAGGGTCGTTGGGCGGTGGCCACACAAACGCCTCGCCCATCGTGATCCCCTCGATCGCCCAGCGAATCTTCTGAAGACCCGCAGTCTCAAACTGCACTGGCGGGCCCTCGCCCACGTCGATCACGGTTTTCGGCCCGTCCCCAAACAGGTCACAGCGTTGCCATTCTGCTGTCAGGTCGTCAGCTGCGGACGGCTCCAGGCGCGCGCATAGAATCTGCTTGTTGAGCGTTTCCGCCGTGCGGTACTCGGTCCTGCACTCCGCCGACGCCGCCCAGTTCGCCGATAGCAAGCACAACACTGCAGCAGCACGCATGTTGGCCTGCCGCAACGTATCTTTCCATCGCACGCCCGGGGCGATCCCGGTCCCGGCATCCACATTGAGGAAAATCCTGCTCCCCAAACTCGGATTTTTGTCGGCCAGCCACTGCTTGAGCGCCACCGCTTGGCGCGTGTCACTGGCGGAGTGACTCAAGAAGATGCGGCCGCCGGTGAGCTCGCGCTGAGCCGGGCGGGCGCGGGCCTGCGCCGAATCCGCTTCTTGCAGCTGGCGTGTCTCGGCTTCTCGGCAGGCTTTGAGGTAATCGGCAGTGGCGGCGAGGCGTTGAGAGAACTCGGGCGTGGCAGCCACAGTTTCGGCTTCGGTCAAACGGGTGCCCCGCAGTACCAGCCAATCGCGGTGCCGGTGGTTCTTGTCCCAGGCGGTGGCTCCCCGTACCACGTCGTCGATGATTTTGAGGCTAGGACGATGCTCTTCGAGCCACTCGGCCATCTCTTTCCATTGGCGCAGCACACTTTCCAGGGCGACTTCCACCACCACTTCGCCGTTGCGGGTGTCTTGCACCAGCAGCCGTTTCGCGCGCAGTGCGTCGACGAGCGGCCGACTGGCCTCGGGTAGGTCGCGGTATCGTGCCTCGCGTCGCAGCGGCCGTTCGGTGTCGGCGTTTATCGTCACCAGCCACGGAAACGCCAACCGCAGCAGCCCCATATCTGTGGCGCGTTGCAGGGGATCTGTTGCGAGGACGTCGGCAATTTCCCGGTTGACAATGTCGCCCATTCCCCCCATGCCCTCGTCGTAGTGCCGCAGGGTGAGCTCACCTTCGGTGCAGTAGTCGTGGTAAAGCCGGGAAAGCGTCAATGACAGCAGCGGTAACGCGTCGGCGCCTTCGCTGGCGTCCTCGACGATGCGATCGACCAGGTCGGGCGCGATGGTCACCTGCTGGGGTGCGTTGGCGGTCCGCAGCGCCGGGCCGGTGATGACCTCGCGGAACTGCGTGGCCGGCATCGCTTTGAGTTTGTCGAACAATACGGTGTTGATGGATCCCAGGACCGGGTGGTTTTGCATGACCTCAAACCGGTCGGTGCGGATGGTGGACGCCACGATCAATCCGATGTCGACGGAGTTCATGTGCTCGAGCAGCTGCGATAGCGCCGCGACGAACTCCGGCGTCTCTCGCGCGTCGGCTGAGAAGAGTTCCTCGGTTTGATCGAGCGGCAAAACCAGCGTCGGCGCCAGTCCTTCCTGGCCCCGTTCGACCAGCCGTTCGGCAGCCACCTCGCGAAGTTCATCCACCAGCGCGAAAAGTTGCATTCCACCTGCCTTGCAGGCCGCTCTGACGTCCCCCAAGCTGGGAGTGCGCAAGCTCAGGCCGTTGCGCGCGGTGTGAATCGCGGCGGCCAACCCGGTGTGACCGGTCAGCGGTTCGCTGGCGGGGCGAAGGATGCCCAGGGGCTTGAAGAGGCGGTCTTCCTTGCGCAGCCTCGGCAGCAGTCCGGCGCGAAGGAACGACGATTTGCCGCTGCCGGACGGGCCCAGCACTACGAACAGGGACTTCAGCCCGCTCTTGCGCATTCCGCGCAGTTCCTCGAGGCCGTGCAGGATGGCGGCGTCTCGGCCGAAGAACACCCCCGCGTCGATCTCCTCGAACGGCTCGAACCCGCGATACGGTGCCCGGTTCTCGTATCTCTCTACCGGCCACACGAAGTACTCAGGTCCGGTGCCTTGCCCCGCGATCAAGTCGCGGAGCTGATACAGCGCCGCTGTGCGGAACTCCACCGCCGGCCCACCCGGAACATTTTTCGGCGTTTTCGCGCCGTCGCCGAAGAGATCCAGCCGTTGCCATTCAGACGTGAAGTTCTGATCCGTGACGTCTTCGAGGCGAGCGCAAATGATCCGCTTGCCGAATCCTTCCGCGGTGCGGAATTCAGTACCGCATTCGTGCGAGGTGAGCCAATTGGCAGACAGCAAACAAATCAGCGTCTCACAACGCGAGTTCTCGCTGAACAGTTCACGCCGCCACTGAGTGCCCGCCCGCAGGCCGGTGACCGGATCGATGTCCAGGAAGATCTCGTTGACCAGCTGGGGCTCCTGCTCGGCCAGCCACTCTTTCAAGGCCACCGCGGCGCGCGCGTCCTCGCTGGCGTGACTTATGAAGATCCGCGACATCCTGCATCACCAGTCCAACCAGGAGCTACCGAGCTCAGTTGATTGTGAGCATAGGAGCTGCACCCGTCGGTGGAGGCAAAGTCGGGGTACTGCGCTCACCGACGAAGGCGCCGTGAGTTGAGCCGCTTCGTCCAGTGTGTGAGTCGCCGCGTCAAAGCGTCGAGGCCGACGGCGGCGCCGACCATTGCGCTGGCCACGGCGGAGAGGGTGTCCACGTCGCCGGCGACATGCAGAACACCCCGGGTACGTTCCGTGCAGATACCATGATTTAAGCCTCGCCCGCCAATGGTCTGACTCTTAGAATTCGTGCCACCTGAGCGGGTTGGCTCTAAGTGGGAATGTCGATCGTCGACGTGTCGGGGCGAAGCCGGGTGATCCGGCGGCTGCGCTATCACCTGGTGTTTGGCCAGAGCACTTCGTGCCGCCTTTGGGCTGGCAATCGTGGACGATGCCGGCACCAGGTGATGCCGCTAGCGCCTGGCTGGTACCTGAGACCCGTTGCCCAGCCGGAGGTTTCGATATGGCCACCGTCGTCGGGGTGGATGCCCATAAAGCCAGCCACACCCTGGTCGCGGTTTATGCGGTCGGCGTCAAGCTCGGCGAGACAACGGTTCCCTCGACGACGGCCGGACACCGGCGGGCGCTGACGTTCGTGCACGCCCGCTTCGGGGCGGATTTGGTTTGGGGCGTTGAGGATTGCCGCCCTCTGACGGCGCGCCTGGAACGCGATCTGCTGGCCACCGGCCAACGGGTGGTCCGGGTGCCACCGCATCTGATGAGCCGCGCCCGCGCGTCGTCGCGCACGCCGGGGAAGTCCGACCTGCCTGGTTAGGTGGCGCAGCTCTGCAGCAGCGGGTGTAGCTCGTCGTAGGGAGGTGTGCCTTCAGCTTTGTCGGTGAGGTTTTTGCCGACGTCCTCAAGATATGACCGAGGAACTTTGCAGTCCGCACCCTGGCTGGTCAGGTACTTGATGACCTTCTTGTCTTGATCGTTGGGACCTTTCCAGCTGGCTCGCTCGACAATCCAGAACAGCAACGTGCCGACGAACTTTGCGCCCTCAGCACCGCGCGTGAAGCCCTTTGGCGTCAGCTGGAATTCCACCGGCAAGAAGCCGTTGGTGAGAGCAGCCATAAGGTAGCCGTCTTCCAGTTGGTCATCGACCTTGAAACCGTTGGCCTGAAAGGTCTTGACCAACTCAACGGGGTCACCGTTTTGGGGGACACCCTGAAATCCGAACAGGATGACATTGGCGCCGTTGCTGAAGTTCGTCGCCTTCATCCCCGACTGCAGGTACAAACCCACCAGCCTGATGTCGCGATCGATTATCGCGTTCCCGAAACCCTGGTCGGAGTACGAACCGGTGAGCTGGACGATCTGGGCACGGGGATCGCCACTCCCGGCGGGATTCGCGGTGGGGGCAGACGCTGCCGGCGCGGGCGCGGTAGCCGAAGCGGTGCTTGGTGAGCGAACATGTGCCGCCGGAGACGGTCGCAGCAGAAAGCCGGTGACGCCTACGGCCGCCGCCACGGCCACCACCACCGCGGCGATCACCGCCACTTTTGCCGCTCGGGTTTGCCGGCGCCACCACGACCGACTGTCGGCCCGATCGGCTGGCATCGGTGCGGTCTTGGGCGCTGCGGTGACCGGGGCAGCGCCGTGATCCGCTTCGAGCGCCGACACCGCCAGGCAGGCATCAGCCAGTTTGTCCCAATGCTTCTCGAGGGGTGGGGTGGTCGCATCCAGCCAATGCGGCCCGTCCAGGTAAAACTTGAGGTCCGCCTTGGGCAGGACGTCCTCGATTCGCAGGGTGAGCAGAGCTTTGCCCTGATCTGCCGCCTGTGCGACTTCGCGCCGGACCTCGCTCGACTCGTTGGCGGCGCCACTGAACACCAGCAGATAAATCAGCGTCTCAGCGATCGCCTGGTCGACGGCGGCCGCCAAGCTCTGGGATCGGTCGCTATCCCGCGGGGCGATCCAGCACGGCAGCCCCCTGGCCTCCAGCGCCGCACACACGGCATCGGCGACAGGTTTGTCCGCCGAGGAATGACCGATGAACACATCATGGGCCATGTTGCGCACGGCTTTCATCGGCCAGCCCTCCGATTCGGTGCATGGTCTGTAAGACAGATCTGCGGCCGTGGGTGCTCACTTCGCGCACTTCCGCAGGGTGGGAAGCAGCTGCTTGCCTGGAGAAGTGTCGGACAGATAGCTGGCGGATTGAAGGAACGAGAGGGGAACCTTGCAGTCCGCGCCTTGATCGATCAGGTAGTTAATGACCTGGCTATCCTGATCGCTGACACCGTTCCAGGTCGCCCGCTCGATGATCCAGAACAACAACGTGCCGACGAACGTTCCGCCCGCGCCACCGGCGTAGCCCTTCGGAGTCAGGGGGGTATTGAAAGGCACCGGATTTTGCCCGAGCTTGGCCATCAGGTAACTGTCTTCCAGTCGGTCATCGACCTTGAAACCGCTAGCCTGAAAGGTCTTGACCAGCGCCACCGGGTCACCATTTTGGGGGACACCCTGGAATCCGAACAGGATGGCGGCGGCGCCGTTGCTCAGGGTCGCCGCAGTCATGCCCGACTGCAGGTACAAAGCCACGATGCGGGTATCGCGATCCGTGATCGCGTTCACAAACCCACCGACGGACCACGAACCGGTGAGCTGGACGATCTGGGCGCGGGGATCGCTGCTCCCGGAGGGACTAGCCACCGAAGCGGCCGCAGATGGCGGCGCAGCCGCAGCAGGCGGGCTGGGGCTGGGCGTAGGCTCGCGTGCTGGCGGAGATGGTCGCAGCAAGACGCCGGTGACGCCGGCGATCGCGGCCACAACGACCAGGGCGGCACCGACAACCGTGGCGGCCGGACGGCGCCACCACGGCTGTCCCTTTGCCCGCTCGGCCGACACCGGTGGGGCCTTCAACAATGAGGAGACCGGGGGAGCGCCGTCCGCCGAGTCTTCGTCCCCATCTAGCCACGCCAGCACTTTCACGCAGGCTTGGGCCAGTTGGTCCAGGTGCGCCTCAAAGGGTGGGGTGAGCGCATCCAGCCAGTGCGGTTCGTCGAGGTAAAACTTGAGCTCCGCCTCGGGCAGCACGTCCTCGATTCGCAGCGTGAGGAGTTGCTTACCCTGATTCGCCGCCTGTGCGACTTCGCGCCGGACTTGAATGGACGCCTTGGCAGGGCCGCTGAAAACCAGCAGAAAAATCCGCGTCTCCTCGATCGCGTCCATGATGGCAGCCGCCCAACTTTGTGACGGCTTGATATCGCGCGGGGCGATCCAGCATCGGATGCCCCGGGCTTCGAGCACCGCGCAGGCGGCGTCGGCAGCGGGTTTGTTGGCAGTCGAATGACTGATGAACACGTCATGAGCCATCGTCAGCACCGCCTTCCCCAGGCGGGCCCAGAAATCGCCGCCCACTCTTGGCTGGCCGGACCCGTACCGCCCGGCCACGCGTCATCGTAATGCGCCCCGGCCGCACGCACCCGAGAAAAGACGCCGCGGTCCGCCCCGCTGGGTGTCCGGACGCCCACCCCGACAACCGAAGCGCTGCAGGTGTGCGCTCTCGTGCCTCCCGTCGGACTCAATCCGGTTGGTAGTGCTGGCGTCGAGATCGACGTCGGACCGCCGGAGTGTCTCCTGGGCACATGCCTGTCGAGTCGTGCGCCGGCTGGGCCGCAGTCGCGGAGCTCAAATACGCTCGTGCGCCGAGCCCTGCTCCAGTCGGCTTGCAGGACCGTTGGGAACGGGCCGCGGTCGTTCGCGAGGTTGCCCGGAAAACACGGCGAAATCCCTTGCGGGCTAGGCGGATACCCGGGTTGCGGTGCCGCCATGATCTGCATCCGGTACCCGTCCGGCCCGTAACCGAACCGGTTCGGTTTGTAGAAACCGTCGCGTTCGATCACATACCAGCCCCAGCTTTTCCAGGTGTCACCCGCCGTGGCGATGACGGCGTCAGCGCTGGTGCCGGGAGGCAGTTTCAGATCGCCGATCGTGGTGAAGTCGCTTGGCGGCGTGCCGGTTTCGATGTCTTGGCAGGGCGCTGTGTTGGTGCCTCCGCTATAGCGGGTGACATCCAACGTCGTCCCGGACGGCAGCGCTCGCAGTGACGCCGAGGCCGCCCGGCTGCGCAGCACACCGAATGAGGTCGGCACTTTGCTCGATGTCGCCGGCAACGGCCGTTACGCCCGCAAGGTCATCATCGCGTGCAAACGCGAACGCGCCCGCCGCCTGCACCCCGACTTCAGCAGCGAGGCGCCGGAATCCGCCACAGAGCAGATCGTCGACCTGCTCGACGGATACACGTTGGCTGTAGAGCAGGCCGCGGTATGTCTGGGCGTCTCGGGAGTCCGCGGAAAGAGGCTGCGGTCATTTGCCGCCGGGATATCGCGGCGAAATTCGTTGCAGGATCGGCAGAATCAGATTTCCCTGGTCCACGTCTGAATCATCGGCTCGCCGCGACCCGTACCGCACGACGCATTCCCGAACAACTTTCGTCGGCGGCCCCGTACCCACCGAGCGCGGCTGAGTCGTGATTCTTCCAAGCGCCTCCCCGGCCGGCACGACGACAACGACCCAGGCTGGGCGGATCAGCTGTCTCTGGTGCGAAGTCAAAGGCCGCCAACGCCTATTCGAGTTCGCGTGGGTATTCATCCCGCGGGCAGTTTCAGCACGCGGTCTTGGCCCGAGTTGGCGCCTCCGCCCCGAGGTAGACGTCGTCGGTGCCGTCTCTTCCTTGGTCAGTTTCTGGTTTACCACGAGCCGGGACGTGACCATGTAAGCAGGCCGTGAATGTTGCTAACGGTCTCGCGGCGCAGGTCGGGTTCCGCCAACCGCCGCGGTGCCGGACGGTGCGAGAACGCCGCCCGCCACGATAGTTCGAACTTTAGCAAATCGCCGCCCATCTGCAGTCATTGAGAATTACAGTTGTCAGTACCGTCTCGTTGACCCAAGAGAAGGCCGCCCAGGTGTTGACATGACAGCCGCCCAACCCGCAGCCCAGAGCAGTCCGCGCAAGTTCGACCTGACCCAGCGCAACGCGATCCTCGACGAAGAAATCCAAAAGTGCCCGACGTCGGTTTCGAACGGTAGATACTCGTTCCCGATCCAAGTCCGCACCGACCGCTCCGCTGCGTCGGCCGTAGTGACATATGGGAAGTCGTGGGCCAGTCCACTAATGATCGTGCTGCTGAGTGTGCTGTCGCTCATATGCGGCGGCTTAGTTCTGCCGTACTGGCTCTACAAGCTGGTCCGCCCCAAATATAACAAGGCCATATCCGTCGACGAGTCCGGAGATGCGCACTGGGCGCGCTGGGTCAGCCCGGCTGAGCGGGCGCTGGCAGTCGTTTTGGCCGGTGCGTTCGTCTTCGGCATTGTCTGGGGGAGTCTCGCCCTTCTGTAATTGCGCGAGTGAAAGCGAAGTGGTGAGCTTCGATGACGATCGCGGCCGCGCGAGAAGACTTTCTTCACAAGGACTATGCAGTTTTCGACGATTTCCTTCCACCCGAGGAGGTGAAAGCGCGAGGTTCGAGTCCCTCAGTTCCACCCGAAAGACGCAACACCATTCGCTCGATAGCCCGGTCGGCTTGTGACGTGACGGGCCTGATCGACCGGCTAGCACGCGGGCCCGGACGCCGGGCAGTGCCTCAGTCGGCTTGGAGGACCATGGCCAAGGGGCCGCGGTCGTTAGGCAGGTTGCCCGGGAAACACGGCGAAATCCCTTGCAGGCTGGGCGGGTACCCGGGTTGCGGTGCGGCCATGATCTGTAACCGGTAACCGTCCGGTCCGTAGCCGAACCGGTTGGGTTTGTAGAAACCGTCGCGTTCGATGACATACCAGCCCCAGCTTTTCCAGGTGTCACCGGCCGTGGCGGTGACGATGGCGGGTTGGTGCCCCGCATCGCCGCCGAAATCCTGTTCGGGCTGAACAAGATTCAGCGCCCCGCCGTCAAAGAGGTCACCGAAGAAGGCCCGGTGGACGGCGCCCAGATATCGAGCAGCTTCACTCATGCGGCTTGTAATTGTTTTCTGCAGGCCAGCGCCACTCAACCACCCACCGATGCCGTTCGTCAGTTTGCGACAGCCAAGCGGGAGCAGGCAGCGGCACGCGCGCTGGAAATCGATTCGGACACAGCTGCACGAGCCTCGGCTCATACTGAGCGGGCAAATATCAGGACGGAGGTGCCCCGTGCGGAAGGTTTTCGTCTCCTACGCGCGGCAAAACAAGCCCGTCGTCGAAGAGTTGGTGGCGCACTTGCAGGTGCTGGGCTGTGACACCTGGCACGACTCGTCACTGCACGGTGGCCAGGACTGGTGGGAAGAAATCCTGGAGCGGATAGCCGACTGCGACACCTTCATCGCGATCATCTCCCGGGATGCGCTGAGCTCCACGGCATGCCGGCGTGAATTTGACTGGGCTGAGTCACTGAACAAGCCGGTGTTGCCCGTTGCCGTGGAGCCGCCGCCCAAAGCCCTTCCCCGACGATTCTCCATACGCCAGATCGTTGACTACTCCCGCCCGGAGGCCCGGGACCGCGCGGCCCTAACGCTGGCAGGAGGTCTGGCGACGCTACCATCAGCGCCGCCGCTGCCAGAACCCTTACCTGACGCGCCCGCTGCACCGCTGTCGTATCTCACCGATCTCATCGACCTGGTGACCGAGGGAAAGGCCCTCGACCACGAGCAGCAGCGCCACATACTCAATCAATTGGAGACCGCGGTTCGCTCCGTCGATCCCGAAGAGCTGCGAGGCGCACGCGACATCCTGGCAATGCTCGCCGGCCGCGACGATCTGTACGCAGACGTCGACCGAAACCTGGTTCGATTAACAACCTTCGACGATTACTCGGCACGGGTTGCGCCAGCTGACGGCGGCGAAGGATCCATGCTGGCCGGCAGGCCTGAACCGAGTAAGTCCGTTCTCGGCCCCGAACCAACCGCTTCCGCTCGAAGGAGCACAGAGGATCGGCAACCACCACCAGCGCTCAGCCCGTCGGCCCCAGCGACAACCCAGCGCCATGCTGAGCCGCTTGCCCCCCCAGTGACGGATGTCGGATCCGATCGGCAGCACGCCGAGCCCGTCCCGACACCGCGGCGGCCGCATCGCCGGTCGGCCCTGATCGCCGGGATCTTCACGACGGTCGCCGTCCTGGCCGTGGGCATCATCGGCTACCTCCTCCTGAACCACCCACAGCCATCCCAGACCCCCAGCACCTCGCAGGCGCCCCCACCCCCGCCGGGCGCGCTGGATGGGTTGCTGCTCAGCGTCGAGCAAATCAACGCGGCGATGGGCACCACTGGAATGAGTTCCGCCGGCACCATGATCGTGATGCCCGACAACAGCTTTATGCTGTCGGACCAGGCCTGTCTTCCCTTGTCGGCCGCGGCACAAGCCAAGGTTTATTCGGGCAGTGGGTATAGCGCCGTGAAAGCACTGGTGGTCGCGAAGGCCCAACAAATCGTTGTGGATCAGGCCGTCGTGTTATTTCCCTCCCCGCAGGATGCGGGCTCGTTCTTCAACGCCTCCGCGCAAAGCTGGCAAGC
>Ga0335072_10013803_pt1 | contig 11491 bp, 9 predicted proteins | sample Lox_Sample_21_FD_206725 | JGI IMG/M metagenome (GOLD analysis project Ga0335072, IMG submission 206725) | Soil microbial communities from Loxahatchee National Wildlife Refuge, Florida, United States - Lox_Sample_2.1 | ecosystem: Environmental > Terrestrial > Soil > Wetlands | place: USA: Florida...
AGCCGCCTCGCTGCTGCTGCCATTTCTGCCGATGCGACCAGTGCAGGTTCTGCTGAACAACCTGCTCTATGACGTCTCCGAGCTGCCGATCCCGCTCGACCAGGTCGACGAAGAGGTCGCTAGTGCGCCGAGGCAATGGGATATGCGCTTCATCCGCGACTTCATGGTCTGCCTGGGTCCGGTGAGTTCGCTGTTCGATCTGCTGACCTTCGCTCTGCTGTTGCTGGTATTTCACGCAGGCGAGCGGCTCTTTCAGACGGGCTGGTTTATCGAGTCTCTGGCGACGCAGATCTTGGTCATCTTCATCATCCGCACGCCCGGCAATCCGCTGAGAAGTCGGCCACATCCGCTGCTGGCAGGCACTTCGTGTGCCGTCGTCGCGCTCGGCGTCGCCTTTCCTTATACCCCGCTGGGAGGTTGGTTCGGCTTCGTACCGGTTCCAGTGACCTTCCTGTTGGCGGTATTCGGCCTCGTGGCCTGTTATCTCGTGCTGACGCAAGCAGTAAAGCGTTGGTTCTTCCGCCGGCACCCCTTACGGCCAAAGGGCCGGCAAATCATCACGAGGCCGTTTCTGCCGCTGGTGGCGCACTGACATGTATACACGCTCATAGCAAAGACGGCCGTCATCGCCGAGGTCTCGGAGGAATGGGTGACGCCGCTCGATACACGTATGTCGTCGATGCAGAAGCTGCGCCACATGGCTGACAATGCTCTGCAGCGAGTCGAGCAGTACCGGCTCGAATTCGACGCCAAGCTCGACGCCTTGCAGATTCAGGCGAGCCACGCGACGCCCGAGGCCAAGGCTCAGATCGAGGCGAGGATCACGGAGATGCGCGCCGACGAGCAACAGCGCCCGCAAAAGCTCCAGCAAGCCTGGACCCTGACCCAACAAGCATTGGGAGCCTGACCATCGTCGTCTACGATGCCAAGGCGCGATCGTTTTGGCCCTGGGTTGGTTGGATCTTCTTGTGCCAGATGCGCTGACTGCACATCTCTCAGGTCACGCAGTCACGCCCGGCCGAACGGCATCCGCGGGGGCTGCGGCAGCGTCCGGTAAGCTGCGCCCGCCTGCCTGTCCCTGTAGCAGCTGCTCGACCTGCGCGCGGTCCAGCACTTCCTTTTCCTCGAGGGCAGCAGACAACTTCTCGAGCGCCGCCCGGCGAGCCACGAGAATCTCTTGCGCGCGGCGCTGGGCCTCATCGATCAAAGAACGGACCTCGGCATCAATAAGACGGGCGGTCTCTTCGCTGTAGTTACGCTCCTCTTCGCCAGTCACGCCAAGGTAGGCCAGCTCCCGGCGACGGCCATAGGTCAGCGGTCCGAGCTTCTGACTCATGCCGAGCTGCGTCACCATGCTATGAGCGATCTCGGTGGCGTGCTCCAGATCATTCTGCGCGCCGCTGGAAATATCACCGAGCACCAGCTGCTCGGCGGCGCGGCCCCCGAGCAGGATTGCGAGCTGATCATTGAATTGCTCCTCTGTCGACAGGAACTTCTCCTCCACTGGCAGCTGCATCGTGTAGCCCAATGCCGCAACGCCATGCGGGATGATCGTGACCTTGTGCAACGGCTCGCCGGTCGGTACGGTCAGAGCCACGAGCGTATGGCCCGATTCGTGGATGGCCACACGGTGCTTCTCCTTTTGGCCCAGCACACGGTGCTTCTTCTCCGGACCTGCCACGACACGGTCAATCGCTTCCTCGAAATCGGCCATGTTGATCGTGCTATGGGCGTGCCGAAGCGCGCGGATCGCGGCCTCATTGGCAATGTTGGCGAGATCGGCCCCGACGAAGCCCGGGGTTCGCTGGGCGATCACCCGCAAGTCGACATCCTCGGCGAGTTTCATGCCATGCGTGTGCAAGTGCAGGATGGCCTCGCGGTCGACCAGGTCGGGCTTATCCACCACAATTTGCCGATCGAAACGACCCGCCCGCAACAGCGCCTTGTCCAGGATCTCGGGACGGTTGGTCGCGGCCATCACCACCACGCCCGTAGAGGGGTCGAAGCCGTCCATCTCCGAGAGCAGCTGGTTGAGCGTTTGCTCTCGCTCGTCGTGTCCGCCCAAGCCGGGACCGATGCCGCGGGCCCCACCCACGGCATCCAGTTCATCGATGAATATGATGCACGGGGCCTTCTGGCGCGCCTGCTCGAACAGCTCACGAACACGTGCGGCGCCCAGCCCAACGAACATCTCGATGAATTCCGACCCATTGATGCTGAAGAACGGCACCCCCGCCTCGCCAGATACCGCCCGGGCGAGCAGGGTCTTGCCGGTCCCGGGTGGGCCGACCAGCAGCGCCCCCTTTGGCATGTGTGCCCCCAGGGCGCGGATGCGCGACGGATCCTTCAGAAAGTCGACGACCTCCTTGAGCTCCTCCTTGGCCTCCTCCGCGCCGGCCACGTCGGCAAAAGTCACACGCGGACCGGTGTCGGCGTGCACATGGATGCGATCGGAGCCGAGGTTCAGCAGCCCTCGGCTGCCCATGCGTCGTGAGAACCAGTTCCACAGCAGGAACATCGCCCCGAGGGGCAACACCCAGTTCAGCAGAAAGCTCAGCAACCAGTGCGACTGATGCACGACATCGAACTGCACCCGGTGCTGTGCAAGCGTCTGAGCCAGAGCGTCATCTTCGGGTCGAACGGTCGTGAATTGCTGCGGTTGGTGCGTGTTAGGATCGATCTGCGTCAAGGTGCCCTCGATGCTCTGGTCAGCGAGCGTCACCTGCTTGACCTTGCCGGCATCCAGGTCGTTCAGAAACTGGCTGTACGGGATCTGTTCAGCAGCCTCGTGCTGAGCGGCTTCCCACAGCCACAATGATCCGAGCATCACGAGGAAATACACCCACCATAGGTTACCCGGTTGCTGCCAGAAGCGGGTCGGGCCGCGTTTGTTGATCTCCAATTGCGGCTTCTTGGGGGTCAGGTTAAAACCGCTCTTCCGTGAGTCCGCCATACGATGCCTTCCTACAGTGCTCTGAATGTGGGACGACCTTCGAAGGCTCACCCCAGGGGCATAGAATTGCTATACGAGCTTTCCGCAGCGAAGTCGTCGCGGATCCCGCGGGCGTCTTTCACGACACCCTTGACTGCAACTCGCGAACGAGATCCTCCAGGCTATGGGCTTCGTCCTCCTTTGCTACTACCGTCCCGTCGTGCTCGATGCCGAGCTTTATGATGCCGGTGCTCGCGACTTTGAGTTCGCGAAGCAACCGCGCTTGGCGCCGATGCTGACGCAGTAGACTGCGACTGAGGTCCTGGAGCCTTTTGTACTGCAGTGCCTGCCGGATGGTAGCGGCGACATCGATCGGACTGCACGACTTCTGCAGAAATCGGTACACCTGGCCCTCATTGATCATGCGGATGGCCGCTTCCAGGTTGCTCTGCCCGCTCAGGATGATTCGAACACAGGCAGGGAATCGCCTGTGCACAATTGCAAGCAACTCCGAGCCCGAGACTTGCGGCATCGTTTCATCGGCGACGAGCACGTCCACGTGGTGCTGCGCCATCAATAGGAGCGCCTCGGACGCCGACTGCGCAGTCAGGAACGAATACGGCTCCCGCCGCATCGATCGCACGAGAGCGGCTGTCACATTGGAATCGTCATCCACCAGGAGAACCGTGGGGACGCCACGATCTCTGCTCATCGGGATGCGCTCTCCCGGTCGCCAGGTCCACTCGGGCGGATGGGGCCCATATGTACGCGGACTGGCTCGTTGATTGCGTAGCTGTCCGCGAGGCCGCGCAGTCGCTCGACCAAGGTGGCAGTTACCTCCTGTCCTTGGCAGACCAGCCGAACCCCCTTTTTGCTGACGACGTCCTCGTCCAGGATCATCCCCGCAACGAGCTGCTTCACGGGGACGACTTTCCGCACGATTTGGTCGCTTGGCGCTTCCAGCGCGCCGAGCGCATCGACGGCCGCGCGCGGCAGGTCGGGCAGGTCCGCGGCGATCCTGGTCAAGGCAGGGCGCCACTGCTCGCCACGGGCAAGCGCAGCTTCGAGTCCGGTGGCCGCTTGCAGAATGAGTCGCGCGATTCTAAGCCGGTCCGGGCTCGACGCATCCACTGGCGGGGTGCCCGCTGGAGCATCTACGATAATCTCGGCGACCTGTTGGAGCCGTGGGATATTTGCGATCAGCTTTGCTGCGACGCGGTCTCGCCCCTCGAACGCCCCTCGCTCGACACTGTTCAGTGTCTCCCCCGCTCTCGCCTTGGCCATCAGTTCCCTTGGCAAGGCCACGCAGCCGATCTGCGATAGCAGGCCCGCGAGCCGCACCTCCCACTTGTTCGGGATCTGAAGCGCATCTGCCATCGCCTCCGCGTAACGGGCGATGCGCGAGGCCTGGCCGTACGCCTCGGGGTCGGCGGTGGCAAGGATATCCGTCAGCAGCTGCACCGCTCCCGCGAGTGTCTGCTCGAGAAGCTCTTTTTCCGCCCGGATGAGCCGATACTGTTCCAGGCCGCAGGAGATGGCGCTCGCGAGCGACTCCGGTGTGCAGGGCTTTGTCAGGAAGCGGAACACATTTCCTTCATTGACCGCTGCGATGGTCGCTTCGAGGTCCGCCTGGCCGCTCAGGATCATGCGCACCGTATCGGGACTGCGACGACGCACCTGCGCCAGGAACTCCGTGCCCGACATACCGGGCATCCGCATATCCGAGATCGCAACGGCGAATGGCCCCTGCTCGTTCAGGGATCGTAGACCTTCGTTCGGGCCGCGAGCCAGCGTGACGGTGAACTTCCTTGCAAAGGTTCGGCGAATGCCATCCAAGACGCTCGGCTCATCATCGACGAAAAGAATGCTTTGGGTCATCCGGGATCCTTCCCCCAACCGGCGGCTCGAGCGAGCATCTCCCACCGAAGCTCAAAGTCCCAGCGAGACGTGAACTCCGGTCCGAGCCTAAGCGCCTCGGGGGTGCTCGCGCCCGGGTGGCTGACCAGCAGATCTGCCAGGTAGAGCACGTGGCTCAGTCCGAAGTCTCCACGCTCCTGACGCTCCGGACGATGATGCCACGCGACCGCTTCGAGGATCACCTGTGGAAATCCCCACAGAGCAAGGAGATACGCGCCGATGAGTGCGTGACCTGGCTCCGCATCCATCGCGTCTGCCGGCAAACCTGCGGCGGGCCGTCTCGCGCCCATGATGGCACTGGGGTTTGAGGCCAGCACGAGCTCGCCCAGGTCGTGGAGCAATCCCGCGACTAACGACTGTTCCACGATGGCATCCGGCAGCTTCTGCGCTATTGCTATCTTCTTCGCGAGCGTACCCACCTCCAGGCTGTGAGCCGGCCAAGCGGCAAGAGCTGCCCCATCATGAAATAGCGCAGGGCTCGCGATGCCGAGGCAATTGCCGAGCGTAAGCTCGCCAAGTATTTCCATTCCCATAAACCACCACGCGCGCTCCACGGTCGTGTCTGGGCCTGGCGGCCACACCGGAGCGGAGCTAGCCACCTTGACCAGCAGCGATGACAGCGCCGGATCACCGGCGATAAGGGTGGCGGTCCTCTGGGGGCTGGAGTGCGCTGCCGTGAGGCAATCAACGAGGTTCCGGCAGAGCGCAGGCGGGACAGGAAGAGTCTCCAAGAAGCCCGGAGCAAAGACTCGCTCTCGATCCGCAAGCAAGGCTCGCAGCATTGTCAATCCTCTACTCACCTACCGCTTTTGCCAGCGGCGGCTGCAGCGGCAGGCGAATGATGAACGTGGTTCCCCGCCCGACCTCGCTTTCGACCCCAATGCTGCCGCCATGTTGGGAGATGATGTTGTGGACCAACGCGAGGCCCTGACCCGTCCCTCTGCCGACCGCCTTGGTCGTGAAAAACGGCTCAAAGATCCGGCGCCGAATCTCCTCCGGTATGCCACATCCGTTATCCGTCACGCGTAGCTCCACCGCATCGCCAGCCCAACGGCTCGTGACCAGGATGACGCCGGGCAGACCGTCGCCGATCGATGCTGCTGACTCGATCGCGTGAGCCGCGTTGACCAGAATATTGACGAGTACCTGATGCAGCTCGCCGGGTGTAGCCAAAACGCAAGGCAACTTCTCGTCGAGATCCGCCTCGACGGTCGCCACGTACTTCCACTCGTTGGCCGAGACGGTCACCGCGCTTTTTATGACGTCGTTCACATCGGTCGGCAGGCGCTCCTGCCCCGGGTGCGCGAGCTGCTTGAGCGCTCGGATGATCTTCGAGATTCGCGCCATGCCCTCGAGGGATTGCGCGGCTGCTTTCGGACACTCAGCCTCAAGGTACTCGAAATCGTTCGCCGCCAGTAACGCGGAGGCCGCCTCGGCACTCAGCTGTCCCGCCTCCCTGATGCGCGAGCGAATGCCGCCGATAATGGCGGTAAAGTTGCCGACTGAATCAGCCAGAAATCGCAGATTATCGCCAACGAACTGCGCCGGCGTATTGACCTCGTGCGCGACGCCGGCGGCGAGCTGACCGATTGCCTGCAGCCGTCTCGCTTGCGCGGCTTCGCTCTGCTCGCGCTTGATCTCGCTGATATCAGTAATCGTACCGACGATCCGGCGCACCGACCGGGCATCGGATGCGACCGATCGGGCCCGGACCAGAACCCAGCGATAGCCGCCGTCCCGATGCCGAAGCCGCTGCTCGAGCGCGCCATCGCTCGATCGCATGCAGAGCAGCTCACGCACTTTCCTGCGCATGCCCGGTCGGTCTGAATCGTGTAGTAGATCCAGCCACGTCGCCGGTGAACTGCGAAGCTCGCTGTCAGCGTAGCCGAGAATCTGCTTCCAACCCGGCGAAAGATAGAGCGACTCATCATCGAGCTGCCAATCCCATACTCCGACCCCCGCGCAGCCGAGCGCCAGATCGTAGCGTTGTTGCAGCTCCAGCACCTGATTGTGCGCTTCGACGAGCGGGGTAATGTCGGTGACCGCGCCAACGATACCCTTCATTGTTCCTTGAGCGTCGTAGAACGGAACCTTGTTGCTCAGGACATGCATGACACGGCCGTCGGGTACTATGACCTGAAGGCGAGCGTTGCGTACAGATCTGCCAGCCTCGAGGATTTCACGGTCGCTGGCTACTGCAAGCTCCTTGATGTGGTCCGGTACCTCCAGCGCGTCGACGCTCTTACCGATAAGCGCCGTAGGATCCTCTATGCCGAACCGCCGCGCGTAGGCGCTATTGCAGCCAAGATAACGGCCGTCGAGCCCTTTCCAGAAAACCCACGCCGGCAGCACCTCGATTACTGCCTTCAGTAGTTCGTGCTCTGCTTCCGCCGTCTCACGAGTGCGCTTCGTCTCTGTGATATCGATCGCAACGATCACATAGCCGGTGCGCTCCGCGCTGCAGACCACCGCGTGCCGTGCGCGTACCCTGAGCCATAGGGGACGCCCCCATGCGGTGCGAGCCAGGATATCGATGCCCCCCAGGGGGTTCGCCGCCAATCGTTCGAGCCGCCGCTGGCCTTCTATGACATCATTCGCCGGTTCCCCTTCCATCAGTATGGTCCAGGGGCGGCCAACGGCGGCCTTCGGGGCCAGGCCCAGCAGGTGCGTATAAGCTTTGTTCACCCACTCGATTCTCCCATCACGATCGGTGATCACCACGGCGCGCTCAGAATGCTCGGTCGCCGCAGCTATTTTTGTCAGCATGTCAGATGTGCGGCGCAGGGCCGCAGCGTCCTTTTGCAGCCCTCGGGTCCGGACTTCACCGAGGAAGAGCCCAACGCCGATCCCGAGCGTGCCCATGAGCGTGAGTGCAAACAGCATTGATCGTGGGTGTGACTACCTCGTACCTGGCGGACGATAGCGCGATTCGCAGGCTACCAAAGGATCGGATGGGCCAAATCCGGTCCCTCGCGGACACCGTTGCCAGACTGAGAACAGAGCCCGTATCCGAGGCTCATGCAAGCTGCTATCCCTTCCGCGCGCGATCCCTGTACTTCAGGGGCGCCATCTTCGTCCATCGGTGGAAGGCGTGCCGGAAGCTGGCGTTCTCGCTGAAGCCGAGCTTGTGCGAGATGTCCTCGATGCTCAGTTCGGTGTCGCGCAGATACTTGATAGCCAATCGTATGCGCAGGTCAGCCAGAATCTGTCGGAAAGAGGTCCGTTCAACACCCAGCTTTCGCCGAAGAGTACGGCCGGTCATGTTCAGCTGCTTCGCGACCGCGGAGAAACTCATCGGCAACATGCGATTCATCAGCAGGATCTCCCGGACTTTTCCGGCGATTCCAACTCTGAGGCGCAACTCTTCCATCAGCTGCTCACACAGAATGAGCAGCTCTTGATGCGCTATTTCGTTGCCGTAGGCCGGCTCGGTGTCCAGCCACTTTGAGTCGAAAATCATCCTCGCTGCGTCTTGGTCGAACAGTACGCGACAAGCGAACATATCGGGGTAAACGCGGGCGTCACGCGGTGCACTGAACGGCAAATGGGCTTCCAAAGGCACCAACGATGGACTGATGCAGTCACGGTGCAAAGCGGTCAGGATGGCCATCTCGAGTTCCAGAATGAATCTGGAGACCGTCGTATCGAGTGCCTCGCGAGGAGACAGCATCCAGATCAGGCGATGGCGCTCTTCGCGGCATGATGTGTCGACTAAGGGCATCGCGAGCTGGTAGTACTGCAACGCGAAAGCGATGGCCTCACGGAAATCGGTACTGCTCAGGATGGCAAAGCCATACATGCCATAGGTCGAAAGGTGGAAGCGGCTGCCTGTGTGGTAAGCGAAATGCGGATCTGTGGACAGAGCCAGAGCGTTACGACATACCCGTGCCATTTGCTCAAACGAAACCCGCGTGGCCGATTCGTGCAAATCACGCTCGGCAAGTCCTGTGCCGCGCAGCCCTGCTGCCGTCGAAATGCCCTCGCGTCGGAGCGCATGCACGATCGCGGCCAGTTTGCTTACGGAATAGACCCGTTCGTTCGGGCCGACCGCCCCCATCGCAGCCGCCTCCTGCGTTGCGATGACGGGAGCCGCAAACTGACGGGTTGGGCGAGCTGAGGTAGGCATACCAACTTGATGCCGATGATTTCCTTGCGTCACTCGAAGCCGCGCTTGACCGGTATATCCGGTGCGCGGATGGTAAGCCCGCTATCTCGCAATTTTCATACCTTGTTGCGCTCCCCGGCGCTTGAACCTCACAGCCCCTTCGCTTGCTGCGCAGCTTTTCTTGAGTACGCTCTGCTCGTAGCGGGAGACCAGCGCCGCGAACCTGGTGCGCATGGCTTTCAGGTGTGGGAAGTGCTTGCCCTCGCGGATCGCTGTCTCCGTGGCGTGAGCCCATCTCTTGGCATCATCCTTCTTCGGGAACGTCTCGAACGGCGCCCGTCGGCCCTTGACGCGGATCTGCACGCGGTAGCAAACCTTGCCGGTCAGCGGGCTCCTGATGCGCTGCAGCGATGCCATGAGCGCCTCCGCGCACGGTGTACAGCGGTGAGTTATCGACCGCACTGAATCTGCACCGAATTTCGCATAAAAAGAAGCGCCAGGACCTAACTCATTGTTGTAATTGGGTCCGGGCGGGGATCGAAGTTCGTCACCCTGCTCGGCACCGCCCCCCAGCGACACCTTGCGGGCTCCCGCAGGCCCCTGATTTTGCGGCGTGGTCCAGGCGAAGCGTTTGGCTCCCGTACAAACCCACGACATTACCCGAGCCATCCTCGTGCTGCGCGGCCAGCAGGTGTCCTCGACGCCGACCTGGCGGGGATCTACGGCGTGAGTACCGGACGGCTCGACGAGGCCTTCAAGCACAACGCCGAGCGCTTCCCAGAGGACTTCATGTTCCAGCTAACCGCCCAGCAGTTCGAGAACTTGAGATCGCAATCTGCGATATCAAGTTTGCGGCGGCCGTCGCTATCACCCCCTTCGCCCTCACCGAGCACGGCGCCATTCAGGCTGCCAACCTGCTCAACTCCCCGCGCGCCGTCGCCATGGGAGTGCGCAACGTCTGCGCCATATTCGTCCCGCTCGAGGCTTGGCTCGCCCGCTCAGACCCAAATACCACTGAAGGAATTGCGACTGGTGAGCCAATAATTCTCTCGAGCGCGCCTCGTACACGGCTCTGGCAAGGCCGCTGCTCCCGCGATGTCGTAGTGCCCAGTCCAGGCGATTAAGGCTCAGTAAGTTCGGGTGCCGCTCGACCAACGTGGCCTTCGTGAACCCCGAAGCCGCCATTCATGCAGTCGCGCCGCTTGAGCTTCCTATCCGGCCAGGAGTAGACGGCGAGTCAGCTGTCGATTGCTTTCCGTGCTTGTCAGGGGCAAAGTTGTCGCGCCGGTCAATCCAGTTTCGACAGGCCTTGGCATACTGCAGATGTGCAAGGCCGCGGAACCGCGGTGTTTATCACCAGCGGTCGGATACGCAGGGACCGCGAAGATGGGGGGGGTGAAGCCATGGCGCAAACAATGAGAGCGATCGGCGGCCGGGTGATCGCCTTGCTCTCCCTGATGATGCTTTCAATGCTTGGCGTGGGGCTGTCTCGCGCGGCGGAAATGCCCGGCAGCGCCCCACGGCCATTGCAGGTGCCCACCTGTGATGCCGGGAATCCTTCGAGCTGTTTCGCGAAGATGGGTGCTCTGACCGTACTGCACCTTCGAAGGGATTTTTACGTGATCATCGGTGACGGCGAGAACATCGGTGTGCAGGTTGGTCAAGACGGTGCTGTCGTGGTCAACGCCGGCACCAAGGCCGGGGCTGCCAGTCTCCTGGGGATCGTGAAACCGCTATCGCCGCAGGGGATTCGCCTCGTCATCGACACCAATGCAGACGCGGAAACGGTCGGAGGCAACGCGGCCTTGGCTGCGCCTCGCGCTGCGCAGGGGGGGACTGGGATCGCCCCCGCCTTTTTCGGTCGCGCCCCAGCGGCGGACATTGTGGCTAACCAGAATGTGTTGCAACGCATGTCCCAAGCAACGGGCGTTACTGCGTATCCGTTCGCCGCCTTGCCGAACGATCCTTTTCCGATGGAGCTGAATCCCTACAGCGTGTTCGTCAACGGCGAGCCGATTATAATCTTCGACCAACCCGCGGCCAGCAGCGATGCCGACAGCTTCGTGCTGTTCCGTCATACCGATGTGGTGATGGCCGGAGATGTCATGGATATGACCCGGTTCCCGGTGATCGATCTGGCCCATGGTGGAAGCATTGACGGTGAGATCGCCGCGCTGACCAAACTCCAGCAGCTGACGATTGACCCCCCGTCCCCATACTATGACGAGGGCACCCGTGCCATACCAGCTCATGGACGGGTGTGCGACGAGGACGATGTCGACGACTATCGGGACATGGTGGTGATCATTCGCGACACCGTCGCCTATATGATGAAGCAGCATCTGAGCCTGGCGCAGATCGAGGCGCAGCATCCCGCCGGGGCATATGAACCGCTCTACGGAGCAACTACGGGTCCGTGGACAACCAACATGTTCATCGAAGCCATTTACAAGAGTCTTCGAGCCGAGAAGAAGTTGCAGTAGGTAGTCACGATGCGAAATTCCATATCGAATCCAACTGCACGGCTTGCGCATGTT
>Ga0335072_10013806_pt1 | contig 11490 bp, 20 predicted proteins | sample Lox_Sample_21_FD_206725 | JGI IMG/M metagenome (GOLD analysis project Ga0335072, IMG submission 206725) | Soil microbial communities from Loxahatchee National Wildlife Refuge, Florida, United States - Lox_Sample_2.1 | ecosystem: Environmental > Terrestrial > Soil > Wetlands | place: USA...
AAACGTCGTAAACAATGGCGGAATGACGACAAGAATGCCACGGGAATTGCATTAACGGCCCCGAGGTATTCACACCAATAGCGCGCGGCCCGGCCAGAGCGCAATTAGCGCGCTATTCAAGCCGCACCGGCGTGCAATTACCGCCCGGAGGTCCGTGCAATTCAGCCACCCCGCGCGTGCAATTCCGAATAACGCGGACCGTCCGGCAGCGCCTTTACCGCGACACCCGGAATAGCGGCGGACTGACGTTAAATGCGGCTAGCGGGTACGCTGCGCCGTATGGATGCGTCGTCCAGGCACCACCGGCTGCACTTGCCGCTACGCTGGCACCGGGAAGGAGCCCACATGCCCGAGGTCACCGCAGGATGGGACGCGACCCGCGCTAACCTGCCCGCCGCGCCAGGGGGCCAGGGTGCCGGGTATACGACGGGGGGCGCGAAAGTCCGCTGGACGGCAGCCGACTGGGCCGCGCATCCGGGGGCCGTGCGAATCTGCCAGGACGCGTCCGGCACCGATGCGACGGCCGATGTGATCGATGACGAGCCGGGAGCAGACACCGACTCCGGGTCGGTCGGCTGGTACAAGCGGGCACTGGCCGCCTACCACGCCGGCACGCGTCCCGATCAACGGCACCCGTGCTTCTACCGGGACCTGGACGGCCTGGCCACGCTCACCGCCGCCGTCACCGGTGCCGGCCTGGACGAGCCGGTCCCCCTGCACCTGGCGCACTGGGGGCTCACGCTGGACCAGGCTAAGGCCCTGGTAGGCACGCGCAGCGGCCCGTTTATCATCGTGGCGGTCCAGTTCGCTGACCGCGGTGTCTATGACTCCGATGTGTGGCTGTCCGCCTGGCTGTCCGACACGGCCGGGAAGCTGGTACCGCCCCCGCCGCCACCCCCCGCGACGTTTACCGAGGTCATCATGCAGCAGCTGCCTGTCCTGAAGTCCGGCGACAAGAGCGGTCACGTCCGCACCCTGCAGGGGCTGCTGGTGGCCCGCCATTACCACCTGGGCACGACAGGGGGCGCGGCAGACGGCATCGACGGTGACTTCGGCGCGCTGACTGACGCGGCTGTCCGTGACCTGCAGGGCAAGGCGGGCATCACCGTGGACGGTATCTGCGGACCTTCGACCTGGCCGGTAGCAGCCGGGGTGTAGCCCCCGTTATCCCCGGCTCCCGCCAGCCCCGGCCGGGCCGCCCGAGCGTCTCCTTCTGAATGCTTGCGCGGCCCGGTCCGGGGGACCCCCCATACTGACGTATGAGCCGTTACCGCCGCACCTACGCGTGCGAGGACTGCGGCCGGGACACGACCCGGATGCGCGACACTGACCAGCCGCTGATCTGTCCTGACTGCACGCTGGCGCGCATGGCCGATACTTGTCGTCAGCTTGCCGCAAAGTCAGGACCCTACTACGATCAGTGGTCACTGACTGCCGGCCCGCGTGGGCGGCCCCGTCGATCAAAGGATGGCTAGATGGCCAAAGCAATGCCGACCCCCGCGGCCGCCGCCACCAAGTGGGCGACAAACCTCGGGGCCGCAACCAACGCCTACACCGCCGGGGTGCAGGCCGTCCAGACAGCCCCGGGCGCGAGCGCCGCGGCTGCCGCGGACCGCTACGTGTCCGGCGTCCAGGCGAGCCTTCAGAAGTTCATCAACCGCTCGCAGGCTGTCAGCCTGCAGCAGTGGCAGACCGCCGCTGTCAACAAGGGCGCGCCCCGGCTCGCGAGCGGTGCCACCGCCGCGCAGTCCAAGGTGCAGAACGCCTACACCAACCTGTTCCCGTACATCGCGCAGGCGGTGGGTGCCCTGCCGGCCCGCGGGTCCCTGGATCAGAACATCGCCCGCTCGGCCGCATTCCAGCGGGCCATGGCGACCTACCGCACGCAGGGCGGCTGATCCGGTCATGGGCGTGGCGATTGACACCATCGGCTGCTATGTCACCGCCGGGGCCACGAACCCTACGTCGCTTAAGACGGTCACTGTCTCAACCGGGGACAGCCTGCAGGTCCGCTCATTCCCGGCGGCCAACTGGGCGCGACTGGAAGGCATGACCTACCAGGGGGTAGCCAAGGGCAAGAACCGGGTTATGTCCCCGCTCATGCACGACAACGTGTCCGGTCTGACCGTCGCGTCCGCGGACACCGACAGTTACCACATGCTGGGCCAGTACCTGATCCAGCAGCTGTACCCGACAGACACCCTGGCGGCATTCAGTTCCGCCGCCGCGGGCGCTAGCGGAATCCTGGCCCTGTCGGTCTACTACCAGAACCTGCCGAGCAGCAATGCCCGCCTGGCGAACTGGGGAGACATCGCCGGGTCGATCCGCAATATCAAGGGGCTGGAAGTGGACTGCACGTCCAGCGCCAGCATCGGCACCTGGTCGGACACGGTGATCAACACCACCGACAAGCAGCTGCACGCCAACACCGATTACGCGGTGCTCGGGTACGACTGCGATGTCCCCGTGGCAGTGGTGGGAGTGAAGGGCAACGAGACCGGGAACCTGCGAGTCTGCGGCCCCGGCCCGGCCACGTCATGGGACACCCCGGACTTCTATGTCCGCATGTCGCAGCTGACCGGAAACCCGCACATCCCTGTGTTCAACTCCAACAACCAGGGCGCATACTACGTGTCGTGCCTGGCCAACGCCGCGTCAGTTGCCAGCAAGGTCTACCTGATCCTGGCTGAGCTGACCACCGTTGGCGTCATCGCCCCGAGCTAGGCAGCCATGACGCAACCGCCGCCGCCAGGGTCCGCCGGGTACGACATTGTCGCGCTCGGCAACGTCCCCCTGTGGAAACTGTCGGCGGCGGGAAACGTCCAGCTGTTTACCGGCACGGGCCGGCTGACTGACCTGTCTATCGTCAACGAGGCTGCCACCGCCGCGGCGAAGGTGTACGTGCGGGACGGCACCGACGTGACCGGACCTGTTGTCGCGGTCCTGGCGGCGGCGGCCGGGTCCGGCGCGGCGCACTCGCCGGGGTTCCCCGGAATCCTGATCCGCAACGGCGTGTATGTCCAGGTGGCGGCCGGGACGGTCAGCATCGCCGGATCGCTCATCCCGCATATCACCCCCCCGGAGTAGCCCGTGACCACGACGCAGATCGTCACCCTGGTTGTTGCCGTGCTCGGGCTGCTGCACGGGCCGCTGACCGGCCAGCTGCTGGCCGCACTGCGCAAGCAGCCGCCGCCGAAGTGAGCACCCCGGCGGTTGAGGTCCGCACGTTCGCGGTCACCATCCCCGCCGGCACTCCCGAGTCTGCCCCGGTCACGCAGGACATCTATTTCCCGGTCCGCGAGGTCACCGGGATCGGCTGGAAGGTGCCGCCGGGACCCTCCGGGCTGATGGGCTGGCGGCTCACCATGTCTGGCGGGCAGCAGGTCATCCCGGCGGGCGGCGGCTGGATCATCGCCGATGACCAGGCCGACACCTGGCCCGTTCAGTCCCTGCCGGACTCGGGCGCGTGGGAAGTCACCGGGTACAACGCCGGGGCCTACGATCACACGATCTACCTGACGTTCCTGCTGGACCTGGTGTCCGGCGGGGCGGTGACCACGGCACTGATCGCCAGCAGTGACCTGTCGGCCCCGCCGCCGTCCACCATCCCCGGCATCACCGTCCCCGGCCCGGTCACGATCCCCGGAATCACCACCCCCGGCCCGGTCACGGTGACCAGCATCACGACACCGCCGCCGGTCACGGTGACCAGCATCACCGCCCCGCTGCCGTACACCATCCCGGCCGTCACGACAGATCCGTAGCGGTGGGCGACCAGTGGCCATGGGGCGGACCGGACATCGCCGGATTCGGGGAATGCCGGCACGCGCTGCGAGTCCGGGGCATGACCGGCAGCGACCCGGACATCGGCGCTGCCATCGCCACCGCCGAATCGGGCCGTGACCTGCATGTCCTGAACAACACCCCGGCCACCGGGGACTACTCCGTCGGTGCGTGGCAGATCAACTACTACGGCAGCCTGCGAGCATCACGGACAGCCCAGTTCGGCAGTCCGGAGCAGCTGGCCAAAGGCGGGGTTGGGCCGCAGGCCGAAGCGTGCGTGGCCATCCATTCCGGGTCCGGCTGGTCCGCCTGGTCCACCTACAACTCGGGCGCGTACAAGCAGTACCTGCGCGGCGGCGGGGGCGGCAGCGGCGGCGGCGGCACGGGCAGCAGCAGCCAGCCGACCGTGCAGGAAGGCGACAGCGGCGCGGCGGTCACGACCCTGCAGCTGGACCTGGACGACCTGGGCGCCAAACTCACCGCAGACGGGGTATTCGGGCCGCTGACTCTGACTGCGGTCAAGTCATTCCAGGGCAAGCACGGGCTGACGCAGGACGGCATCGTGGGGCCGCTGACGTGGGCCGCGATCTACGCCGCCATCGGCAAATCGACACCGCCGCTGCCCAATCCCGGCCCGCCGTCCGCCCCGCCGCCGCCGTCCGAGCCGGCCGCCGGCATCAGCGGGCCGGCCCTGTCGGCCTGGTCCAACCTGCAGACCACGACAGGACCGGGAGCTAATGCCACACTGGTCAAGCTGGCCGGATACCGCAACGTCATCACCGGGAGTAAAACGTGAGCACACCTAACCCTGCTGACCTGGTTACCTGGACGGTCACCGGTCAGAATGAGCAGACACAGATAGCCGCCGGCGGGCAGCCTGTCAAAGGGGTGTCGGTGTACTTCACCACGGGCCAGGGTCACACCGGGTCGGTGTTCGTGCCGTACACCACTTACAACCAGGCCACTGTCCGCAACCTGATCAACGCTGCCGCCGCGCAGATGGACGCCATCGGCGCGCTCACCAGCCAGACGCAGGGCTGACCGTGCCGCTGGTCCTGCCCGACCTCGGGCTGATAGCCGGCGTACTGGCGCTGCTGATCATCGCCGGGGCGCTCTGGGTGCTGTCCAGGGTGCTCGGCACCGCGTTCGGCTACGTGCCTGTCGTGGGCGGCTGGATCAAATCACACCTGGATTCGGCGCTCAACGATGCCCGCAACGCGGTACTCAAGGCGGCCGGGTCTACGTGGGACACCGCGGTCCACCTGTTCAACTGGGCGGGTGACCTGCTGGCCAAGCCGCTGGACGCTCTCGTGCTCGGATTCTCGGACGTGGCGACGTGGTGCAGCCACATGGCCAGAGTCACGATCCCCGCGGTGTACGACAAGATCACCGCGCAAGTGTCCGCGGCACTGGCGGACGCCTACGGCCGGGCCGAGTCCCTGTATCACGCCGCGGAGCGTGACATCACCGCCGCTGAGGCCGTCGCCATCGCCAGGGCCGAGACCTGGTATCACGACGCGGAGCGCGACATCACCGCCGCGGAGGCTGCCGCCGAGAAGTTCGCAGACGCGGGCATCCGGGCCGCTGAGGCTGCCGCCGCCGCCGCGGTGGCCAGGCTCGCGGCCGAGGTCACCGCCGCAGACACGGCGCTGCAGCGCGACATCACCGCCGCCGCCGCCGCCGCGCAGGCCACCGCGATCAGCACGGCCGAAGGGTACGCGCGCGTCATCTACACCGATATTGACAACTGGGGGACACAGGCGCTCGACCGTGTGTGGCCGGACGCGGACCAGGCGATAGACGGCCTGCGGCAGGCACTCGGCGGCGGATTCCCTGACGTGCAGGACCTGCTGGGCGCGCTCGGGGGTCTCGGGGCGGCCGGGCTGCTGGGCGCGCTGATCCGCTCCCTGGCCGGCACCGCGGCGCTGACGCAGCTGGCCGAGGACTGTATCGTGCCGAACTGCCGTAACCTTTCCCAGTTCGGCCGTGACCTGCAGGGGCTGCTGGGTGACGTGCCCGCCGCCGCGATGCTCGCCTGGTTCATATTCCTGGTAGCGGACCCGTCCGGCTGGGCAGCCGACACCTACGCGGCCGGGGAGGCTGTCGCCACCGCGGCCACCACGGCGGCCCGTGACCTGCTGGGGGCGCGCTGATGGCCAGTTTCTCCGACGTGTTCGGCGAAGGGTCCACCGCCTATCAGATGTTCGTGTGGGGGGTCCTCAACCAGGTCATCCAGAACCTGGCAAGCCCCGGATTCACCGAACTGGCCAAGACCGTGAATGCTGCCGCGCCCGTGCAGCCGCTGTCGGCGGCGGACGCGGCCACCGCCGCGAACCGCTCATTCCTGACCGTGGCGGCGGCGGCAGCGGAAGCTGCCAGCAACGGGGTGGACGCGTCACGGTTCGAGACGCTGCGGCAGCTGGCCGGCAACGCGCCCGCACCGGAGGAGCTGGCCACGGCGCTGCGCCGGGGGATCATCCCGGCGGACGGGTCCGGCCCGGATGCCACGTCGTTCACGCAGGGCATCGCGGAGGGGAACCTGCTGGACAAGTGGGGACCCGTGATCCAGGCACTGGCCAAGGCGATCCCGTCCCCCGCCGACGTGGTGAACGCGATTGTCCGCAACCAGGTCACCGCCGCGGACGGCCGGACGCTGTTTGAGACGGTCGGCGGGGACCCTGACTACCTGCAGCTGCTAGTGGACATCAACGGCCGGCCCCCGGCCCCGACGCAGCTGGTGGAGCTCGCGCAGCGCGGGATCATCGGCTGGGACGGAACCGGGGCGGATGCCACCACCTACCAGCAGGGCATTTACGAGGGTGACACCAAGGACAAGTGGGAGCCTGTCATCCGGCACCTGGCCGAGTACTACCCGACCGCCAGCGAGGCTCTGGAGTTGTTCCGGTGGGGGCAGCAGGACCAGGCCGAGACGGTGCAGCTGCTCACGCAGCGGGGCATGACCGCGGACCAGGCAGCCGCGTGGGTCGGGTACGCGCAAGCCAACGCGATCAACGACTACCGGGGGCTGACCGAGCAGTCGGTACTGGCGATGCTGTCGATCAGCTACATCACCGATGATCAGGCCACCACGATGCTGCAGGCACTGCACCGCGGCCCGGACGCGATCAAGCAGCTGATCGCCTACGCCCACATTCAGCGGGCCATCCAGGCAGTGAACGCGGGGATCGGGCGGATCGGCAGCCTTTTTCAGTCACGGAAGATCACCGAATCGACGGCTCGTGACGCCCTGCACGCGCTCGGGGTGCTGCCTACCGCGGTGCCGGACATCCTGGCCGACTGGGAAGCCATCGCCGGGGCCAACGTCAGGACCCTGACCGAAGCGCAGGTAGCTGACGCGATGGAGTACGGGATCATGACCATCCCGGAGGCGCTGCAGGAACTGCAGAACATCGGCTACACACCCTACGATGCGTGGGTGGTGCTGTCGATCAAGGCGAAGGAAGCGCTGCCGGACAAGCCGGCGGCGGGTCCGGCGGCAGCGCTCGGGCCGGTCACTCCGGGGACAACATGAACAAGCTGCGGCGCGTGCATGAGGTCCTGGCCGCGGCAGCCGAGGCCGCGCAGCTGCATGAGCAGCAGCGGGCGGCGGCCCGCAAGGCGGCCGAGCGGGCGGGCGGCCGGAAGGTCACCGCGGCGGGCAGCGGCGGCGGACAGGACCAGGCGGACGGGGGCGAGGGGCAGTGAGCGAGATTCCGCCCGGCCAGGTGACGGTTGCTGACCTGTACCGGGAACTGACCGGCATCCGCCAGGACCTGACATCGGTGCTCACGGGCAGCCGCCTGGCTGAGGAGCGGCACAACGTGAACGTCGCGGCTCACGAGGATTACGAGCGGCGGCTGCGGGTTCTCGAGCGCGGCTGGGCGAAACTGCTGGGCGCGGCGGCGGCGGTGTCTGTCGCGGTGTCCCTGATCACCGCCCTGGTTACGCTGAGGGTCCGTTAGATGGCCACGGACTACGCGGACTGGGGCGGGCTGGATGCGCTGCAGCAGTTCCTGACCAGCCTGAACCTGGCTGTCCAGTCGGACCAGGCCACCGCCGCCGCGATCGGGTCCGCGGTCGGCACGGCGGTCGGTGATCTTAACCTGGCCGTGCAGGCGGATCAGGCCACGGCCGCGCAGATCGCCAGCGCCATCAGCGGGCTCGGGCTGGCGACCGCGTCCCTGCAGGCCACCGCGACACAGATCGCGGACGAACTCGCTGCGGTGGGTATCCCGCTGCTGGGCAACCCGGCCGCCATCTACAGCAACACGAACAACCTGAACGTCCCGGCCGCGGCGGCCGGGCAGGTGATCGCCCCGGATGCGGGCGGGTCCGTGGTCAGCATGGGCAACTACCTGTCGTATGACCTGTTCACTGACCCGGCTTGCAATGCTGCCAGCACGGCCCCGTTCCTGACCTTCGATCTGTGGTGGTACCTGGATTCGGGCGGCAATTTCCTGTCCTACGCGGAGCGGTGGACCGTGCCGACCGGCACCGCCAATGAGCCGTACACGCTCGGCACGGGGCCGGTCCGCGGGGCCTACCTCAAAGTGTCGGTGTCTAACGAGGATGCCACCTACGCGCAGACCATCGGGAAATTCAAGCTGTACGGCAATTCGCGGCCAGCCCCTGAGCCGGTCTCTGACTGGCAGACCGTATTCAATGCCGCGACCATTCCGGGGTTCACTCACGCTGCCGCAGGGGACACCAGGGACGGCCTGGTGGGCTACTGGACGGGCACCCTGGCGGCATCGGGCACGGTGAAGCTGATCGCCGGGCTGAAGTTCGGGCAGCTGTTCCTCGGGGTGATCGCGTCGGGCACGTCCCCGGCCCTGCTGGTCCAGCCGCAAGCCTATATTCACGGTAACGGCCTGCTGGACACCGGCCAGTCGGCCACATATAACGCCAATCCCGGCAGCCTGTACGTGAACAACCCGAGGTCCCCGGCGGTCCTGGCCCTGACGAACACCAATGCCAGCAATAGCGTCACCTACACGATCGCCCTGGTGGCGGTCAAGACGGGGTGAGCGGCGGCCCGCCGGGACGGTGGATCGCGGGCGGCAGTCCCCACCGCCTGGTGTAGAAGCTGAGCAGATAAGCGAACAGCTGCGCGCTGTCCGACTGCCCGTCCAGCTGCACTCCTGGCCGCTGGCCCCTGGCCAGCATGGTGATCATCAGGTCTATCTGGTCCCTGGTCAGCCGCGGGTAGGCGATGTCCCTGTCTCGCTCGGATTGCCTTGCCATGTTTGCTCCTTCCCTAGTCCGTGAGCACTGATAGTATCAGGAGCGACCGGAGCATTTGGAGGGTTCATGCTGCTACCCGAGACCATGACCGACAGGGAGACCGACTATCTGTGGTGGCGGCTGATCAGCGCGCTCGGCCAGATCGGGGACGAGATAGAGCACCTGGAAAGATGCCCTAAGCAGCTGCGCGACAGCATGTACGGAACCGACTGCCTTGAGCAGCTGCAGGCCACCAGGGACGAAATAGCGGACCTGGTCACTGTCGATATCCTGACCGCCCCGGCCGGACCGGACCCCCTGGCCGGACGGAACCCCGGCCCGGTCACCACACCATCACGATAGGAGCATCACGCAATGGCACGATTCGGAACGAGCAAGCCCGGCGACACCGACCCGGCGGGACGTATCGCCACCGACCGGGAGCCGGGCACCGACCTGGCTCCCGCCAGCCCCCAGCCGCCGCAAGACGGCGGCAGCGGCCAGGAACTGGCCCGACGTCTCACCTGGCCCGAGCGGGACATGACGCAGCTGGCCATCCCCGAGCACCTGCTAGGCCAGGTGCTGGACGCGGTGGAGCTGATCCCCGCGGAAGGCGGCGGCGGGATGGAAGGCATCCTGACACAGCTGCTGTCCGCCGCCAGCGTGGATGACCTGAACAAACCATGGTCGGGCACGTCGGGCCGCGAGCTCGCGGGCCGCCGCCTGTCGATCCGCGACATGATCCGCCGCCCGTCCGCATTCGATGACGGACCGGCGATCTTCCTGGTGGTCCGGTGCGCGGACGCCAAGACCGGGGAGGAAGTCACGTTCACCACGTCGGCCCTGGCGGTGATCGTGCAGCTGGCCATCGCTCACAAGATGGGCCTGTTCCCGCTGCTGGCCGATATCGTGGTGTCCGACCGGCCGACCGAGCGCGGCTACTACCCGTACCACCTGAACGTCCTGGCGGCGGGCGGGGCGGCGGCGGCCGGCGCGGACAGGCAGGGCAGCTGACATGGCAGCCGGCATTCTCGAGGTCGCGGGGCCGCCCTGCGACTTCACCCCCGAGTACGCGGCAATCATGTCGGTGATGAACCTGTCTGACTACTCGCAGGTGAAGGTGTGCGCCCTGTGCGCTCCCGAGTACCTGCGCGCGGTCGCTGACGCTATCGCCGGAGTCCCGGCCGCGGCTGAGGCTGCGGACGCGGCGGCGGGCGATGGTGGCCAGCCGGACGGGCGGGAGCCGGGACTGACTGAGGATTGCCCGCTGTGCGGTGCCGCCGTCGATCTGGCGGATATCCCCGCCCATGTCGATATGCACGCGGCCGAGTCACCGGACCCGGCGGTCGAGGGCAACCAGCAGGCCCCGGTGAAGCCGGACCCGCTGACCGCTAAGACGGTCCGCTCCACGCACGGGCACCGGACCCGCAAGGGCGCGGCCAGCGGTCAGCCCGACCCGGAGGCTGACTTCTGATGGGCGCGGCAGTGAACCTGCAGCCGTTAATCCAGGTGGCCGCCATCATGGGCGGCGGCTGGATTCTGGCCATCGCCGGGATCGTCGTCATGTACCGGGCGGGCAGCTGGGAGCGCAGGATGACGCGGCTGCTGCGACGCATGGAGAGGAGAGCGGCATGTGCCAGGCCAATGAGCAGTTCGGCGCGGTGATGGCCGACGTGATTATCAGCGCCCTGGTGGCGGCGGCCCTGGTCCTGCTGGGCGTGTTCGTGTACCGGGTGATCGTGCGGACCCGCAAGGCGGCCCGGCGGTGACCGGGAGCGCCGACAAGGTCCGGCCGAGCGGCCGGGCGATGGCCGCAGCGGCCGACTGGGCGGGTCGCAATGCGGGGAACCTTAACCCGCTGCTGGCCGGGGCCGCACGCGACATCCTAGGCCGGACCTGCAGTGCGGAACTATGCCCCTACTGGCCAGGCGAGGGGTGCATGCGCGGCGTGATGCCCTGCGAATCGGCTACTGCCGCGGGCGGGTGACGCGGGAATAGGCTGGGGGCCGTCCGCCTGTCGGGGCGGGCGGCCCCCGTTGTGACCATCACCGGAAGGAGCAACCCTCACAATGGCCCTTGGCCAGAGTATCCGAAACGCGATAGGCACCACCTGGCGCGGCATCCTGTCCGCCGTTAATTCCGGGCAGTCCGCGGTCCAGACCGTGGCCAGGGCCGCCGGGATCATCGGGGAGCAGCTGGCCCCGCCCGTACTACTCGACACTCAGGTCACCGATCAGCTAGCCGGAATGGCTAACTCATGGGTGGCGGCACGGGACACGTTCGGGGCCGCGAATCCCGACGATCCGATCACCAGCGCGATGATCACCCTTGCGCCCTGGTCCGCGGACCTGAACACGTTCAATGCCCTGCCTAACTATCACCTGGTCGTGGGCATCAACGTGGAAGGCCAGGAAACCCCGGTGTACCGGACCATCACCGGGATCAGCCAGCTACCCGAGACGGTTGAGGAACTGCGGCAGTCCA
>Ga0335072_10013808_pt1 | contig 11488 bp, 7 predicted proteins | sample Lox_Sample_21_FD_206725 | JGI IMG/M metagenome (GOLD analysis project Ga0335072, IMG submission 206725) | Soil microbial communities from Loxahatchee National Wildlife Refuge, Florida, United States - Lox_Sample_2.1 | ecosystem: Environmental > Terrestrial > Soil > Wetlands | place: USA: Florida...
ATTCAAATACGGAGACTCAAAATGTTCCAGAACAAAGCAATCCTCATGGGCTTCATCGGTGCCGACGCGGAAGTTCGCACAGGCAAAAACGACCAGAAGTTCACCACCTTCTCCATCGCCACCAAGACCTCTTACAAGGACAAAGAGACCAGCGAGTACGTCCCGCGCACCGAGTGGCATCGCTGCATCGTCTTCGGCAAGTTCGGAGAGTTCGCAGCCACGCTCAAGAAGGGCGCGCACGTTCAGGTCGAGGGCGAGATTCGCCACACCGAGTATACGCCCAAGAAGGCGAAGAAGCCGGTACGCACCGACAGCATCCGGGTCACTTCCATCCTCAAGCTCGACCGGGCCGAAAAAGCAGCCCCGGAAGACCTGGAGAACGAGCCTGAGCCGGCCGAGGACACCTCCTTCTAGGGGGGTCCTCAGCATCGCGGAAGTCCGGCAATTGCCGGACTTCTTTCGCTGCTAACGTCCGCATGACCTTATTCCTTGTGGGTGAGTTGATGAATCAGACAGCCGCTCGCTTTCTTAGACGCTGCTTCGCTCCCGACGAGACCATCGCCGTACTGTTGCGTTGGGAGAATGACTCATCCCCAGCGCAGCGCGTCATCACTCTGGAGACTGCGCTTGCGCCGCGCTATCTCGCCTGGCTTGCCCATGAAAACGCCGCTGGCGCAAACGTCTATGTCGCTGCCAATCCGCTGCGCTCAGGCAGTCGCCGGCGCACCAAAGAGAGCATTGCGGCGATCCGCCACCTATATATAGACATCGATACGGATGGAGATACCCGGCTCGCAGCGCTCCGGGTCTCGGAGACTGTGCCGCCGCCGACCGCGATTCTCTCTACATCTCCCTGCAAATATCAGCTGCTTTGGCGCGTGGATGGCTTTGACTTTGCTCGTCAGGAACAGACGCTCAAGCTGCTCGCCATCGCCTTTGGCGGCGACCCCGCTTGCACCGATTGCAACCGGGTTCTACGCATTCCCGGTTTCCTCAATCGCAAATACAACCCGGCCTGCCGCGTCACGGTCGAGTATCCCGACGATTCGGTCTGGATTCCCGATGATTTTCTGCTTGATGTGGATGCGGTCGGCGCGACGCTCCTGAACTGCGGTTCGTCCCCACGAAAGACACCGGCGAAGCACAGCACTTCGGAGCGCGATTGGGCTTGGGTTTGCGACCAGCTCGCTCACGCCAAAGATGCCGTGACGCTCACACGGGAGCTTGCCATTCGGCGCCCCGATAAGCCCAATCCCGTCTACTACGCCCAGCGCACCGTGGATGTCGCCTCGGCTCGTCTCTGGCTCCTCGAAGGCATCCGCATGGACGACGTGATTACGATGCTCGAATCCCGCCGCCGCTTCGAGATTCCCGCCGCCGTAGCTGCGGCCCGTGCACGGGAGATTGCGGCCACCGCGCAGCGCATGATCGCACGCAAAATGTCGGCCTGAGTTCATTTCCAAAGGAGAACAAAATGCCACTGCTTGAAGTCATCCAAACCCGCCACATCAGCGCCTCGATTCGACTAACGGATACAACCGCTATGCAGGTTGACCAGTATGCCGCCTTCATCCACGCTTCCGCCGATGACGTGGTCGAGCAGGCGCTCACTTATGTTTTCTCTAAGGACCGCGACTTCCAGGAGTTCCTGAAGAGTTCGGAAGGAACCCAGGTTACGCCCACGCTCCGCATCCGCAAAGCGCCGGCAGCAGATGCGCCTGAGCCATCTACGCGGAAGCCTGCAAATGGGGTGGCAAACGGAGCGCATTCGTCAGCTGTTGTGGCGGGTGTGAAGGCGTGATCCTCCATCGGAATCCGTGCCAGCGCCACTGCGGTGCTTCGCACCGGAAGAATTTCGACACTCCACCCCTCACAGGGAGCTGTTTAGTTCCCTGCGGGAACTAATGGGATATCCCACGAAGTAGGTTATTTACCGATCGTGCCGAAACTTATGAGTTCCCTAGAAAACGGTTAAGAAAGCAGGTTGCGATGGGAATGTTGGACACAGAGCGAGCGGTCAAACGAGGCATGATTCGGGGTCGCGAAAGCCGCAACCAGAACCTCAATACGAAGCTCACGGAAACAGAGTTTCGCGCGATTGAAATGGCCTCGGCAGCCGATGGCAAAACGACTGGCGAATGGCTGCGCGACCTCGCCTTGCGCAGGCTTGCCAGCGGCGCGAACGATATCGAAATTGTGGCACTGTCCGAGGTCGTTGGCGTTCGTCTGCTCCTGGTAAACGTCCTTCGCGCTCTCGCGACTGGGCAGAAGTTAAGCGTGGAAGCCTTCGACAAGCTGCTCGACGAGATCGGCGCGACGAAGTATGAACTTGCTACCAAGCTCGTAGCCGAAAGACGGAGGTGATGCCATGCCGAAGACGGCTTGGGGACGTAAAGAGACGATCATCTGGCCTCGACACATGCCCATTTATACCTATGGACTGGCCTTGGCTATTGCTACGTTGACCTTCGTTGCCGTTTGCATTCGCATCCATCTGGCCGAGCCATTGCAGCGGTATTATTTGCCGGTCTACGAGCGCACATCGGCGATCGGCGCATTCATGGCGAGTCACCGCAGCGACTATCGGATACTGTTCGTTGGTGGCCGCGGAGCCGCACCGCGGCTCGCCATGAATGGCGATGTGGTCCTAGGCAAAACGCCGGAGCCGGACGACAGACCAATCCCGTTGGCGCTCTCCGCCGATGCGCGGCAGCACGGATACTCGCTGCTCTTACGCGGCCAGGAGCGTAGCTATGTGGATGCGCGGATGCGCGATTATCTGAAAACTGTCATCTACGGCGGAGCTTCGCTCCCCGGCTTCTTTCGCCAGCCGCTACTCGGCGGCGCCGCGCTGTTTCTCATTCTGCTTCCGTTCACGGCCGTAAAAGATGTGCAGCGGCAAAAGCAGTTGAAATATGGCCGCCGTTTGAAAGGGCCCGAGATGCTGACGCCGCGCCAATTCAACCGTACCGTGAAGGGCGACGGCATCGGTTTCAAAACCGACGACATGAAGTCTATGCTCCGCATTCCGGCGCGTGCCGAGGCCCAGCACATGCAGATCATCGGCGACACCGGAGCCGGGAAATCCGCGCTGCTGGCCCAGGTGCTCCGGCAGGTCCGCAGCCGGGGTGATTCGGCCATCGTCTACGACCCCGCCCGCGAGTTCGTGAAGCGGTTTTACGACCCGGAGCGCGGCGATGTCATCCTCAATCCGCTCGACAGGCGTTGCCCCTATTGGGGGCCAGCCGAGGAGCTGCGTAGCCGCTCTGAGGCGAAGGCGTTGGCGGCATCGTTGTTCCAGCCGCCGCAGGACAAGAAGGGCGAGTTTTTCATCGAATCGCCACAGAAAATCTTTGCCTTCCTGATGGCCTATGGGCCGACGCCGGAGGAACTGGTCGAGTGGATGTCCAATCCCGATGAGATCGACCGCAGGCTCAAAGGCACCGAGCACGCGCACCTGATCGACGCCCGCGCCCACCAGCAACGGGCCGGCGTTCTGGCCTCTCTGGGCTTGGTTGCCGATAGTCTTCGGCTGCTCCCGAAGCGAGGTGCAGGCAATGGAGTGTGGACTGCTACCGAGTGGGCTGAGAAGCGCCGTGGCTGGATCTTCCTTACCTCACTGCCTGCCGAGCGTGAGGCGCTTCGGCCGCTACAGAGTTTATGGATTGACTGGCTTGTGTTGCGGCTCCTCAATGAACCGACAGAGGCGCAGCGGCGGGTGTGGTTTGTGATCGACGAGCTGGCGAGCTTGCAGAAACTCCCGCAGCTCCATACCGCCATCTGCGAGGCTCGCAAAAGCCGAAATCCGGTAGTGCTGGGGTTCCAGGGCAAGGCCCAGCTTGAGTACCTGTACGGGCACCTGGCAGAGGTGATGCTGTCGCAGCCCGCGACAAGTATCTGGCTCACCACCAAGGAACCGAAAGCGGGCCAGTGGGTCAGCGAATTCATCGGCAAAGTTGAGGTAGAACGGCTGCGCGAGACGCACTTCGATGGCACACGCTCTGGACGGAACTTCGCCCTCGACAGGCAGGTCGAGCCGCTGGTAATGGAGTCCGAAATCTCCGGCCTCGCCGACCTCCACGCCTATATGAAATTTCAGAACTACGTCACACGGTTTTCGTTCCCGTATTTCGATTTGCCTGTCGTTGCGAATGGATTTGAGTTGCGGGACCGGCCGGACGATAAGCTGCCCTACGACCCGCAACGGATGCGGGCACCGGAGTCGTCCCCTGCGGAACTCCGGCAGGTGCCCGAGCCCTCCAGTCCCACGCAAGCCGATGGGATCGCGGCGGTCGAACAGATCGAGCCGGAACCCGCGATTGCTCCTGTTGCCGACGATACACAAAACCTGATTCTGCGCGGTTGAGGTATTGCCATGCTGACAATCTCGAAACCGCTGTCTGCAAGCCAAGCTCAGACCTATCACGCCAAGGAGTTCACCGCTGTCGAGCAGAACTATTGGAAGCAGGGGGATACCATGCCAGGGGAATGGCGCGGCAGGCTGGCTGAAAAGTTTGGACTCGCAGGAGCCGTCGGAGCCGACGAGTTCGCCCATCTCTCCGAGGGCCAGCATCCGCAGACCGGCGAACAGTTGGTGCGCCATCGCGCTGTCCACGAATACAAAACTGAGGACGGGCGCACGGTTGCTCCGGTGGAGCATCGCGCAGGTTGGGATGCTACTTTCAGCGCCCCCAAGTCAGTCTCACTGACCGCGCTTGTCGGCGGCGACGACCGTGTGCGCGAGGCCCACCGCGAAGCGGTGAATGTGGCCCTCACTGAGCTGGAGCGGTACACGCAGGCGCGCATCGGTGGCAATCATGCCGCCGAGACCACCGGGCAGTTTGTCGCCGCCACCTTTGAGCACGACACCGCGCGCCCGGTAGACGGCTACGCAGCACCGCAGCTCCACACGCACGCTGTCGTCTTCAATATGACGGAGCGCGAGAACGGAACCATGCGCGCATTGCAACCCAAGAGTCTCTTTGAGAGCCAGCAGTTCGCAACCGCTGTCTATCAGTCACATCTCACCTATCGGTTGCGTTCCCTCGGATACGAAATCGAGTCCGGCAAGAGCGGCGCGCCGGAGATCAAGGGCTACTCGCAGGAGTACCTCGACGCTTCCAGTCCGCGCCGTCAGCAGATCGTGGAAGCCGTTGCCCGGAGCGGATTCAGCGGCCCGGAGGCCGCGCAGATTGCCGCGCATAATACCCGCGACGGCAAGCAAATTCTTTCTCCCGCCGAGGTGCTGGCGGCGCACCGGCAGATTGCCGCTGAGTTCGGCAATCAGGCCGACAGGGTGGTCGCCGCAGCCCGCCAGCGCCTACAAAGCCACGCGCATGACAGACCAGGGGCGGAACGGACCCAACAGACAAATTCCGCCGTGACCTTTGCCCGCGACCGAAGCTTTGAGCGGGAGGCAGTCATAGACGAGCGCGCCATCTTCGTCGATGCCATGCGCCGGGGGATGGGAGAGACGACGTACCCGGAGGTCCGCGCCAGCTTCGAAGCGCGCGTCGCCAAAGGGGAGTTCCGCCTCGTTGCCACTGACAAGCACGGCTCAGGCCGGCAATTCACTACGGCCGATGTCATAAACGCTGAGAAGGAAATCATACAAAGAGTGCTGGACGGCCGAGGCCGCGCTCCGCAGCTTATGCCCGCGGAGCAAGCTATTCCTCTCACTGAAGCCCGCCCACAGCTCAATCCGGGACAGCGCACAGCCATCGAGCAGGTGCTTACATCTCGCGACTGGATACAAGGATTACAGGGGGTAGCCGGAGCTGGGAAGACGACCACCCTAGTCAGCATTCGACAGGGAGCGGAACAAAGGGGCTATACGGTCGAGGGCTTTGCACCGACGGGTCGGGCCGCGCGACAGCTCCGCGATGCGGGCATCGCCGCCGATACCTTGCAGGGCTTCCTTGCTCGGACCCGGAACATGGACCCGGCGGCGAAACATCTCTACATGGTCGATGAATCGTCCCTTGCATCGACACAGCAGATGCGGAATTTTCTTCGCAAGATCGGCCCGCAGGATAAGGTGCTGTTCATCGGGGACACTCGGCAGCATCAGGGCGTCGATGCCGGCAAGCCGTTCGAGCAGTTGCAGCAGGCCGGGATGCGGACCGCGCAGCTCGACCATATCGTTCGCCAGCGCGATCCCCAGTTATTGAAGGCGGTCGAGCACCTGTCTAAGAACGAGACTGAAATCGGAATGAAAATACTTCAGCAACAGGGTCGCGTGACAGAGATCGCCGACCCGGAGCAGCGTATCGCGTCGATAGCCAAAAGCTACGCGGCCCATCCCGAAAACACCATCATCGTCTCGCCCGACAACGCTTCCCGGCGCGCCATCAATCAGGCCGTGCGCCAGGAGTTGCAGGCGCTGGGCGCGCTCCACCAACAAGACTACATAATGCACGTGCTGGCGCCGCGCTCTGATATGACTGGCGCCGATCGAGCCTGGGCCGCTCGCTATCAGGTTGGGGATGTGCTCAATTACGTCCGTGGCAGCAAAGAACACGGCATCGAGCGCGGCAGCTATGCCCAGGTTGTCGCCACGAACACGAAGGAGAACCTTGTCACCGTGCGGAAAGAGAACGGAGAACAGATCACCTATGACCCGTCACGCTTGCGCGGCATCTCCGCCTACCGAGAGATTGAGCGGGAGTTTGCTATCGGCGACCGGATCGGATTCACCGCTCCGAACCGTGCCCTTCGCATCGCCAACCGTGACCTTGGTACGCTCCAGCAGATCGAGAAGGATGGCGAAATCACGGTACGCATGGACGGCGCACAAAATAGAGCCATCACCTTCGACCCCCGCCAGATCCGGCATTTCGACCACGGCTACGCGATGACTTCGCATAGTTCGCAGGGCATTACGGCCGAGCGTGTATTAGTGAACATGGACACCGATGTACACCCCGGACTCCTCAACAGCCGCTTCGCATACGTTTCAGTCTCGCGCGGGTCGCACGAAGCACAGATTTATACAAACAACGCATCCATCCTCATAGAACACCTCATGCACGACGTGTCGAAGAGTTCGGCGATCACACTTAGACGCGCACCCGGACATCTCCAGCAGTCAGAACAAACACCGACATTTCAAAAACCCTCTGTTGGCTTGGGGCTCGGCCTCTAGTCTAAGTTCACGCTGCTTCAGAACTATCGAGTGCTTGCTGCAGCGGATTGTTCCAGTAGCAGATCATGTTCTAACGACTGATCACCCTGTGACAATCCTCCCAAGCACGGTACCAAATTCTATACCTCATCGAATTTAGATTCGTGGTACACGATTTTCCAAAGAGGCATACCGCCTCCCGCCGTGCAGATTCTAAATCTTTCCGGGCGCTCCACCGGCCGTTGCGCCAATGGAATTTCAGTAACGGAAATGCCGTCGGGCATATGGCGTTGCAAGCCATGGACGCAGACTTCCTCGACAAAACAAAGCATTCTGTCTGTCATAAACTTTGCGAAATCAGGGACGGTACGGCCCATGATCTCGGGCTCAAGCAATCTAACGCTTCCTTGGTCGACTCGGTACTGGACCCGCGGCACCGACCAGAAATTGTGCTCCATATCGTTGCGCACTGTGTTGAGCGTGTCTGACCAGACCCTCGCTTGCCGACAATAGTTAGCAAGGTCGGGATCGGTTGCGTCCAATGCCGCAACACCTGCGAGAAATGTAGAATCCTTTTTGAAAAAGAAGCCGATATCGAGTTGGAGAGCCTTCGCCACTTCCTTCATGCCCGTTACCATAACTCGGTTTGACGAGTTAAGAAATGACTCCACCAATCGCCGGAGTTCCTTATCGATCGGTTCATCTATATGAACCGTACGTCCGTCAATTCGGACTCCGCCGCCGCGCTCGATCTTGGACCCGTGGTCGGCAACACGCTGGCTAATCTCGCGCGCAAGGTCTCTCACTGTAATGCTCGACATGAGCACAAGCTCATAGGGCTTTTCGAACGCTTCGATGTCCGCTTTCGTCTCCAAAGCAGACTTGCGAAGATCAAGAACGTTAAGAAACAACCTTGCCATCAAAGGACTTGATGTTCCTTCGTCAGCCATCTTCGTAACCGTCCAGCTTGGCTGTTCGCGTTTGACGATCACGTTGGATTGCCGATTGAATCTCGCCAGCATCAGCTCGAATTCGGGTCTGCCGATCGGAAGAATACTGGAGATCGTTCCGTCTGGCGTTTTCATTTCCTGGGGCGGTCGGTCCATCTTACCGAGAAACACGATGAACGGCGCGAGCGGGAGATCGCCGTACACACGAATCGCCGCTCCACCAAGCCACGGAACGAACTGGACTCGTGACAGCAACTCTCCCTTTTGAGTCTCGACGCGATACGGCATTAGTTGGAGTCCGTAGCCACGGTCCTGTCGCATCTCATCCGGCACAGGAACGAGATGATCTGTCGCGTCGAACATATATGCCCAGACGTTCACTGCGATCCGAGGAGCACCTTCCATCACCATTTGATTAGTCGGAAGTGCTGTTCTTCTGGAGAAGCACCCAAGATGCATGAATAGAAAACCGCAGGTTCGATTGAAGGTATATGTTCCTGGAGAGCTCACCATGACATGGACGTACATGGCGAATTGCATTGCCCCCGCCTTGTTAGGCAGGATAAAATCCCCGCTAATCTTTCCACCTTCGAACTGCACGGCGTAGTTAATCATCCCGCGCGAGAGCACAGAAACAGCATCTGGCCATCTTGTCGAGGGAATGTTGGCATTTAGACTCGCGATCGCCTCAACAAGCTGCTCCAGGGGACGGTCGCAGTCACACGCGACGATCATCCCGACAGGCACATGATGCCACCCATCGACCGAGTCTGTATCATGGCCTGGAAGCGCTTTCACTTGGCCGATCAGAGCGTATCCTTCCGCCAGGGAGTCTTCATCCAATTTCTGCGTCACATGAAGAACACCGGCGACAGTTTCAGGGGCCACATACTGCAGGGAACAGTCTTGTTCTACCGAGGACGCCGGGAAGATGAGGAGCGTTCGCTCCATCAAAACGTCGCCGGCCTCGCCTCGGACGCCCACAAACTCGATACGAAAATCTGGACTCAGAAGCGGCTTAAGCGTTGCGCAAAGTTGCTGGGCAAAATCATCCCCAGCATCTCGACATCGTTCGAGAAGTTCTCTCCCTAGATTGTGGATGGTTTCCGTCAGCGAGACTGCCATATCTTGTGCTTTTTCTTGCGGCCTCCTTCGATTTTCTCGCCGCACGTCAGTACGCACGCCAATCGTTGCGTTCCGCTTCGTCGTCAAAGTTGCGCGCGTGTGCCTCGTAGCCCCTGGCGATCTCACGGAGCACCCCAGAGGTCCGAGGAGAATCAAGCTTCATGGCCTCGGCCCAGCTGTTGTAACGCTGCGCCAGGCCGCGTTCTTGTTCCCCACCGTCTAACATTCCCCGGGAGGTTACACCCCGGCTATTGTGCACGCCGATAATAAGTCCCGTTTCGAGCTTGGAGTTCCGCATCGTTTCAATAACATCGCGTACAGCCTGGTGTGGCCAAACACCATCCTTTCCTATCGGCGCGTGGGACAGCAGCTTTCCGATGTACTCGTCACCGATGGCGCCCCGTTCCGCCTGGACAGCAAGATGATGCGCTGCGTCAACCCATTCTTTGAGAATGCCGGCGTCGATCTCGCCCTTATCCTCGCCTGGGAGTTTTCGCCAGGACTCCAACAAATGCCATGCTTGCGAGGCTACGGCTTTTTCCTGTGGTGTAGGTATATAGTCCGACGATGCTTCTTTTGACGAGGCCCGGAACACTGCCGAAAGGACCTCGACAAAGAACTGAGGGCGAGACGACATAAAGCTGTGCAGCATTTTCGCAGGCCGCTCGGAGTGCTCCAAGACTGCAAGGTACTGCCACTCCAGCAGGGCAATCTCATCCTCGCTTACGGCATCGTCCTTATCGAGCCGGGTAAACAGACGCGCAACTCCCCACTGGAACATCACCGCGTCATTGCCTCCGGTCGGCAATGGGTCACTGGTCGCCGCATGCAGGACCCTGAGAACCGTCTCTGTCGCGATAGAAGAGGAATCGTTCGCGATCCGCTCCACGACTTCAGGTGCACGATCGGCGGCTACCATTTGCGCGATTGCGTATTCCACGTCTTCAGTAGTCTGGTTATGAGTGTAGAAGGTTGCCTCTTTCCAATACGAAGCATTGATCGTATCTCCCAATGCAGCGGCAGCATCCCAAGTGCTGCGTTGCGGATGGAGCGCAAGCAACAATTCAACGATGGCCGCTTCGGGCAATCCTTTCTTGACTGCCGCCTCCAGCGCTTTGAGCGCCCATGGCTCCTTTTCTTCGTAGAAACGAGCTGCTGCAAGGCCCTTCACAAAGCCTCGGCTGCCCGGCACATCCCCGCCAAGCGTATCAAGCAATGATTGATCGGCCTCAACCTTAGAACTTGCTATCAAACCGTAGGCGAGACCCACTTGGAACGGATTCTCAGAGAGACTTACCAGTCGATAGAGCGCAGCCATGCCGTGATCGTGGATGAGCTCTTCAACTGCTCGTTGCTGCATCTTCATGAGTTCCTTGTCGCGCTGTTCCCAGTTCTCGGCGTCGCGTCCGCTCAGTAGCGCAACACCGTTCGCGAAGAGCCAATTCCGCTGTAGGATCGGATCGGTTGGTGCAAACTGCTTGTAGATGCTCTCGACGCGATTAATCTCCTGAGCGGGAAGCGCCCAATCGGTGTTTGGGAACGAACGATGATGGCTGATAAAGCGGCGCAAGGCCGCCCAGATCTTAATCCGATTTTCGTCTTCCGGGATAGCCGCTGCAGTATCGGAAAGCTTTGACCAAGCGGCATCGCGGATATCGGGAGGCAATGAACCCAAGTGTTCAATTAAGCCGAGCCAACGCGTTGGATCGACTCCTGCATGGGCGACGAGCAGTGCAGTGAGCGCGCGTGTTCCACGATCAATCAGGCCATAGGTGATGGGCTCAGCCTTATCCTCTGAGAAGTCACGCCACCGCGGCTTGGGGTTGTTGCTGCCAGTGTCGTATGTCTTCGGCAGAATCGCGAGCATGAGTTCCCAAGCTGCTTTTGGCTCCGTTTTCAGCAGCCGTTCGATGACCTTGAGCCTCTGATCGAGTGTTGCATATGTCTGCGGTAACCACATCAGAAAGATGGACCGCAGCGAGGCCGCGGGACGATTCGCCCAGCGCCCCCCTGGTGGATCAAGCACAGCAAGCCGGGCGAGAAGCTCAGCAGCGCGCGAAAGGTAGTTCGTACTCCAGGCCAACGTCTCCAGCGCCCAGAGCAGGTTGCTATGATAGGCCCGGCCCAATACAGGGCCTGCGTCCTCTTTGAACAGCTCCATCACCGGCTGATCCGGCTCCGCGAGACTGTCCTCGACCGCCCCCATGAATGTCTCCGGCGAGACCTCGGCCAATACGCGTAGTTCGTCCGAGATCGACCACCATCGACTCTTGTCAGCTCCGTTCAGCAA
>Ga0335072_10013809_pt1 | contig 11488 bp, 9 predicted proteins | sample Lox_Sample_21_FD_206725 | JGI IMG/M metagenome (GOLD analysis project Ga0335072, IMG submission 206725) | Soil microbial communities from Loxahatchee National Wildlife Refuge, Florida, United States - Lox_Sample_2.1 | ecosystem: Environmental > Terrestrial > Soil > Wetlands | place: USA: Florida...
GCCCCACTCGCCGCGCAGCGATTGTCTGGCGGCGTGCACCGCCTGATCCACTTGCTCCTGACTGGCTTCAGTGACCTCGGCGATTACGCTTCCATCGGCGGGATGGACATCAGGAAACTCGCGTTCGCCGCCCACAAATTGTCCAGCAATGTAGTTTTGAATGGATTTCACGAGCTTCCCCGGCAGGCTCCGGCAATCGTAGCAGGGCAGCCGACGACGAGGCAATCGTGGCCGCGCTTCCTCAGCCGTTCCGTTCTTTCAGATAACGCAGCAGAGCATCGCGCCAGGACGGCATTTCGACATCAAAACGTTTCAGGCTGGCGGGAGACAACACGGAATAGGCGGGCCGGGGCGCAGGACGCTTCATTTGTTCGCTGCTCACGGGGCGCACCGTGGCAGGCAAGCCCCCTTGTTTCACAATCTCTGTCGCGAACTCATACCAGGTGCAATCATCGGCGTTGGTAGCGTGCACGATGCCAGCCGCGTTCTTTCGACAAAGTTGGACAATGGCGCGCGCAAGGTCCACGCTATAGGTTGGAGATCCGCGCTGATCGTTGACCACGTCGAGCACCGGCCGGGCCGCCGCCAGTTTAAGAATCGTATCGGGGAAACATTTACCGCCGGTTCCGAACAACCAGGAGGTTCGCACGATGCAACAATCGGGCTGCAATTCCTGCAGCCTCACTTCCGCCTCCGCCTTCGATCGGCCATAGACAGTTTTAGGATCTCGTGCATCGCCCGTCTCGTAAGGCGAGTTCTTCGTCCCGTCAAACACGTAATCGGAGCTTAGAAAGATGAGCCGCGACCCAACCTCTTTGGCAGCCATCGCCACATTTGCCGCTCCATCGCGGTTGACCGCGAAAGCCACTTCTTGCTTGGTCTCGCAACCGTCGACATCCGTGTACGCCGCTGCCAGCACGATCCAGTCCGGACGAGCGGCCCTGGTAAACTCGAGCATCTTCTTCGCATCGCGAAGGTCGGCATCGCGCGAGCTGAGCCCGGTGAGAGAATCCCCCTGCCAATGGCGCAGCAGGTCCCTGCCGAGCAGTCCCGTAGCGCCAAAGATGAGAATTTGCATATTCAGGTTTTCCTGAGATTAGGCGAAGGTTTCGGCGTCGCGGAAGGCAACGCCCTGCTGGTCTTTCGCCGAAACAATCGGTTCGCCGCTAAGTTGCCAGTCGATTTTAAGATCGGGGTCGTTCCAAATCAGCGTGCGCTCATCTTCCGGCGAATAGAAATCCGTGGCTTTGTACAGAACATGCGCTTTATCCGAAGTCACGCTGAATCCGTGCGCGAAGCCGGCCGGGATCCAGAATATTCGCTTGTTTTCGCCCGACAATCGCACAGCCTCCCATTTGCCGAAGCTTGGCGAACTTCGGCGCAGGTCGAGAGCCACGTCCAGAATTTCTCCCTCGACAACCCGTATGAGTTTCCCCTGCGCATGCTTCACCTGATAGTGCAGCCCGCGCAAGACACCGCAGCGAGAGCAGGAGTGGTTGTCCTGCACGAATCTATCGGCGATACCCAGATCGGCCATGACCCGCTGGTTGTAGCTTTCGAGGAAAAACCCGCGTGCGTCGCCAAAAACACGCGGCTCCAGCACAAACGCTTCCTGCAGCGAAGTCGGAATTTTCCTGATTGCTTCCATAGCGCTGCGAGGCAGCGGGACCACGATCATCTCAGAATACCTTTTCCTTAAGAAGTTGCAGCAGGTAAGCGCCGTAGCTGTTGTTCTTCATCGATCTGCCGACCTTTTCCACCTGCTCGGCCGTTATGTAAGCGGACCGATACGCAATTTCTTCCGGGCAGGCCACCATCAATCCCTGGCGTTTCTCGATGGCCTGGATGTACAGGGACGCATCCATTAACGATTCGTGGGTGCCAGTGTCGAGCCAGGCCATGCCGCGGCCCATGACCACGACTTCCAGTTGCCCGCGCTCAAGATAGATCTTGTTTACGTCGGTGATCTCCAGTTCGCCGCGCGCGCTGGGCCGCAGCGACTTCGCGATTTCGACCACGTTGTCATCATAGAAGTAGAGTCCCGTAACGGCGTAGCGCGATTTCGGCTCGCGAGGCTTTTCCTCGATGCTCAAGGCCCGCCCGGCACGATCGAACTCCACCACACCGTAGCGCTCCGGATCGTGCACCGGGTAGGCGAATACGCGCGCTCCGTGCGTCTTGTTTGCCGCTTCTCGCAAGTCTTTGGCCAGATCGTGGCCGTAGAAAATGTTATCGCCCAAGACCAGAGCGCACGGGCTGGCGGCGAGGAAAGTCGCACCCAAAAGAAATGCCTGAGCAATTCCTTCCGGGCGAGGCTGCACGCAATACTGCAAGGCAATTCCGTACTGGCTTCCATCGCCCAGCAATGCGCGGAACTTGGGCACATCCTCCGGCGTGGAGATGATGAGAATGTCGCGAATCCCCGCCAGCATCAGCGTGCACAGGGGATAGTAGATCATGGGCTTGTTGTAGACGGGCAGCAGGCTCTTGCCCATCGCCTGGGTTACGGGATACAGGCGAGTGCCGGAGCCTCCCGCGAGGATGATGCCCTTGTAGGCGGTGCTGTCAGCTTTCATTTTGCCGCTGAGATCCCCTGCTCGAAACCGCGTGTGACTAATGCGAGTAATGGGTTTCGATCCACTGACGATAATTTCCGCTGGTCACGTCTTGTACCCAGGCCTGGTTGTCCAGGTACCACCGCACCGTCTTCCGTAGACCGGATTCGAACGTTTCCTGTGGTCTCCACCCAAGTTCGCGTTCGATCTTGCTGGCGTCCATGGCGTAACGGCGGTCGTGCCCGGGACGGTCTTTCACAAAAGTGATCAACTCCCGCCGCGACGCACTGTCCCGCGGCGACATTTCATCTACAAGATCGCAAATCGTCTCCACGATGTCGAGGTTGCGTTTCTCGTTACCGCCACCCAGGTTGTAGGTTTCACCGGCGCAGCCGCCCTCCAGTACCGCAACGATCGCAGCGCAGTGATCTTCCACGTAGAGCCAATCGCGCACGTTTTGTCCATCGCCGTAGACCGGCAGCTTCTTGCCGTCACGCGCGTTCAAAATCATCAAAGGGATCAGCTTTTCCGGAAACTGAAAGCGCCCGTAATTGTTTGAACAGTTTGTGGTGAGAGTAGGCAGTCCGTAGGTGTGGTGGTAGGCGCGGACAAGATGGTCGGACGCCGCCTTTGAAGCCGCATAGGGACTGTTCGGAGCGTAGGGAGTTGTTTCGCGAAATGGCGGATCATCCGGACCCAATGACCCATACACTTCATCGGTGGAAACGTGAAGAAAGCGAAAGTCTTCCCGTTCGCCCTGCGGCAATTCGGTCCAGTAAGCCCTGACCTCCTCAAGGAGCGCAAAGGTGCCGTCGATGTTGGTGCGGATAAAATCGTCTGGCCCGCGGATAGAGCGGTCAACATGGCTCTCCGCGGCGAAATGAACGATGGCCCGTGGCCGATACCGTTGCAGCATTCGCCGAACCAGCGCACGATCTGCGATGTCACCATGGACAAATTCATAGCGCGAATTGCCGGCCAAGCCTTCCAGGTTGTGCAGGTTTCCGGCGTAGGTGAGCTTGTCCAGATTTACGATGCAGGCCTCATCTTGCTTCATCTGTTGCAGGATGAAGTTGGAGCCGATGAAGCCGGCGCCTCCCGTAACCACGACCGTGTTGGGCATGAGGCTCGCGCAGGCAGGCGCCGTCGCGGACGGCAGCGGCGCCCGGCTGAACGCTTAATTGTAAACAAAAAGGACGGGATTGCCCCGTCCCCACCCTGCTTCTCTCGCATTTTCAGCGCGCGTGGCCTGAGCAAGTCCTACGAATTGCCTTCTGACCGTTCCCTAGCCCACTCTGCGCTGTCGTGCCATTGATTCGACCGCCCGGACGCTCGGTTTCCTGGGAACAAGAGCTGCCGGTTCCAGCCCCACCACCTCAAGGTAAACATCCTCAATCTCGGCAACGATCTGCGCCCATTGATAGTGCTTTTGCACGCGAAGCTTTGCCGCGCGGCCGGCGGCATCCCGAACTGCGGGATTGGCGATCAGGAAGCGCAACCGATCGGCAAGATCGGCTGCATCTCCGTTCCTGAAAGTGAAACCGGCATCTTCGATTGCCTCCCGGTTTTCCGGCAAATCGCTAGCTACTACGCACAGGCCGGCGCCCATGGCATCGAGCAGGGCCAGCGACAAGCCTTCCAAGTCCGAGGGCAGCACGAAAAGCATCGCGTTGGTCAGCAGTTCATCCAAAGCGTCCCCGCAGACCCAGTCCAGCATTTTGACGCGTTCACCGGCATGGGTCCGGAGAGTGCGCGAATATTGGTCGCAATAACTGGCCGCTCCCGCCATCGCCAGTTTGACTTCCGTATCGAGCTGTTTGTAGGCCTCGACCAGCAAGTGACATCCCTTCTCAGGAGAAAATCTACCGAGAAATAGGATGTATTTATCCGGCTCCAGGTCCCAATCAAAGATTCGGTGCGGCGCACGCCGCTCACGCACCATGCCGCCGTTGGGGACATATAAGGTTTCAGCTCCATACCGGCGGCGGTAGTGCCTTTGCAGAGTTTGCGATACGACCATGGTGGCGCTAGGCAGCCGCACCGAGGCCAACTCGCCGAGCCGCAGCACTGACGAAGCCACTCGCCCCCATTTCTTGCGCTGCCAATCGAGACCCTGCACGGTAACCACTGTCTTTTTCCCGAAAAGTCGTGGAATAAACGAAAACAATGCTGGCCCCAGAGCGTGATAATGCACAATGTCGCAAGGCTGGGTAAGAACGTGAAGCGTGCTGAAGAAGGTGTGAATTACCGTTTCCAAGTGCTTCGATCGAATGGTGGGCAGCCGGACCAGACGCATCCCGTTGTGCTGGCTTACTCTCGGCGTGAAGTAGGTTCTACAGTAGGCGGTAACTCCGTGCCCAACACCCGCCAATCGTTTTCCTACTTCTTCGTAGCAGGTCTCGATTCCGCTGTATTTTGAAATCACACCGCGCCCGCCGATGAAGGCTACGCGCAGCCTGCGCGGCGACAGTTCACCTTGCCCGGTCAGCCTTTCTTCTTTCGCCGCGAGCTCGGCCAGCCCTGGGATTCGTCTGCTTGAGATGATTTCGAGAGCAGCCGATCCGGCGACGGGATGACGCTTCTCGCTTGCAATTGACGGATTGCTTCCCTGCGGCCGGCCGCCGGAACATTCTTTTTTCTCGGTTACGAGCCTTTCATAAATCCGAACCAGCGCCTGGTAATGCGACCTTGCGGTGTAGTGCTCCCGCACCAGTTCGCGGCCCGCCCAACCCATCCTTTCAGCCAGTTCTGGCCGGGCGCTCAGAAAGGCGATGGCGGAGGCGAGCTCCTCGACATCGCCCGTACGGTAAAGCAGGCCGGTCTTTCCCGGATGCACGAGTTCGCGGCGAGAACCGAGGTCTGACGCGATAACCGGTCGGGCGCGGGAATACGATTCCAGAATGGCTTTCCCCAGAGTTTCATACGCGTGAGAAGGAAGGACGGTGAAGCGGCACCCGGCAATGGTTTGACCGATCTCGGCGCCTTGCAGGTGGCCGGCGAAATTCACATTTGACAATCCCAACTCCACGGCCAGACGCTCGAGCCGCTCACGTTCCGGGCCATCTCCTGCAACCACCAGCCGCAGATGGGGCAGCCGCTGCATGGCGTGCAGCAGGTCATCGACTCCTTTCTCCGCCGACAAGCGCCCGAAATAAAGTACAGGGGCATTTTTGTCGCTTTGCTCGGCCAAAGGCTGAATTTCCTGGAAATGAGGCAGAACCTCGAACTTAGCCTGATCCCAGCCCTGTTCCACAAATTTGTCGCGCACGAACTGGCTGGGAGCAAGGAAGCAATCGACACATTTCCGATAGGTTCCCAGCCGCTTGTGAATGTAGCCTTCTGCCGAGAGCGCAATTCTTGCGCCGAGTCCTGGGTAACACCGCGAATTCACCACCCGCCAGAACCGGCCGCCCCTGCAGGCTTCGCAGATCTCGCCCTCTGACACCAGGTTGTAGCTGGGACAGAGCAGTTTGAAATCGTTGAGGTGATAGACGACCGGAACTCCGATCGCCCGCAGTTCCCAGAGAATCGAGGGCGAGAGATGATGGTAGATGTTGCGCACGTGAGCCACGTCCGGCCGGAACTCTGCGATCATCGAACGAATGCGCCGTCTCGCCTCGACTGAATAGACCGCGTGTGCCACCAGGCGCGCCCGGTGAGACCATCTTCCCTTGCTTTTGAAATCTATGTGCGGCAGGAAATGGCAATCGTATGGGGTTGGCTCACCCCGCGGATCGGCCATGGAGAATAACGCGGCCTCGTGTCCCCTCGACCGCATCAGTTCCATGGCTTCGAACAGGTACACCTCGGTCCCGCTGAACGGGAAGTTGTATTTGTTGCAATAGAGGATCCGCATGAGGAGGGCTCCAGTTCCTGGCGGCCAATTCCACGAACCGGTCGACGAAGTGGTCCAGGTTTTTCTTGCGATTGAAGTTGTGCAGAATCTGGCAGCGGGCGGCGTGCCGGATCCAGCTCAAGCGGCTGGTGTGGGGATGATCTTTTCCCCGGCGCAACATGCCGCAAATGAATACGAGCCTGGCGACGAGGTCATCGAGAGACCCCGGTTCGTAGAGGAAGCCGGTCTTTTCCGGAATGAGGAGTTCTGGAATCCCAGTGATGGCGGGGGCTAGCACGATCCTTCCTGCTGCCATCGCTTCCATCAGCACGAGGGGAATGCCTTCACTCTGACTGGTGAGCACCACAGCATCAGCTCGCCGGTACAACGAATCCATTTGCTGACGAGCAACGTGGCCGAGAAGCGTGACGGAGTCACTGATGCGGAGTTTGCGTATCTGCGACTCGATCCGGCGCCGCTCCGGGCCTTCGCCCGCAATCAGGCATTCCAGGTCGATGCCGCGATCGCGCAAGCGTGCGCACGCCCTAACCAGGAGGGAATGGTCTTTAACTGCACGCAGGCGGCCGGCTGAGACCAGCGTGATCTTTCCGTTTGATGCGGGGATTAGCGGTTGATGGTTCTCGGGTAAATCTACACCGAGGCGAAAGACCAGCACCTTTCTCGGGTCGATTCGAAAATGTTCGAGGATGTATCGCCGGTTGTACTCTGAGACCGTGAGGCAGAAGCTGCAAAGGTTGAGTTTGGTGTCCAGATAAGCGTTATGGACCAGCAGGTCGGAGCCGTGGAGGGTGATACTGAAATCTACTTCCAGAAGGCGGGCGGCGGCCATCGCAACCCAGCAACCGAAATATCCGTGATGCACATGGATGTGATCTACTCCGCGCTCCCGGAGGCGAACCGCATAGCACGCGCCAAGCGCGGTATGGGCCAATGCCTTGATCCTTCGCCACGGCGTTTCTCTGCCTTGCGTGAGCACTCGCCGCACGAGCGGCGAAATCCCTTTCCGCCTGCGAAAAAGAAGTCGCATCGCTTTGAGAAGAACGACGATGCGAATCGGGCGGAGGCAGATAAGCTCCCCTTCAAAGGGCCGAGAGCAATCGGTCGTACTCTCAGGCCGGCGTATGCTTCCCGGGATCACCTCTACTCCGCGCATTCTGAGGGCGTCGATTTCCCGGCTCACGTAAGGCTCGACTGCGGCAGGATATTGGTTGGCGAGATAAGCAACCTTTAGCATGGATTCGAGAACCCGGGGTGGGTGGGCGGTAGCGGGGCTATGTCGTAGACCGGACGAATGCCCTTCCAGGGGAAGCTTTGGCTGGAACTGGGCTTTCCCGAAGCGCGCGCCGGTTCTGTGCAGCCAGCATTCCGGCCATAGTGAACAAAATACCGTTTACGAACTGGTAGTTCATCACCACAACTATGGCATTGATCCAATAAACGCCCAGCAGAATTGGCCAGATGGTGTGGAATTGCCTATTGAGCAGGCCGACGTGCTCGCCGCGGGGAATGTGCCCGCGGCCCAGGCGGATCAGCTCCCACATAAGCCAGAAATAAAGGGCAAGGCCGGCGACGCCGTGCTCCACCAACAACTCGAGATAGGTGTTGTGCGGATACAACTCCTTTTCGCTGTAGCCGCTGACATGCCGCGCCAGTTCGGCCGGCATCTGATTCACACCCCAGCCCGTCAACGGCTTTTCCAGGAACATCTCCCAGCCGCCGGTATACACCGCTCTGCGGAACTCAACGGGTCCCGATTCCTCCAGCCTGTCGGAGAGCGCACGGCGCTGATCGTCAAAACTCAGAACCACCAGCAATGCCGCGGCAGCCACAATGGCCACGCCGGTGCATATCAGCCTCAGCTTCCGGTCGTTTGTTCGAAACATCAAGACCGCCACGGATCCCACGAACGAGAGCCATACCGCGCGGGTCATGGTGGCCAGAATGGCGACCGGCACCGATGCCAGCAGCAGGGCCGCTTTCCATCCGCGGATTCTCCCGCGCAAGAACGCATGCACGGCCAGAATTCCCAGCAGGTTCAGGGAAACCCCGTTAGCCACCGCCTGTAACAAGGGGCCGCGAGCGCGATCGACGTGATAGCCCAGGCTTTCGTCAAGAATGAAGCGCGGAAAAATCAAACTCTTCGCATCCACCAGAAAGGCAATTGAGGTGAAGCAAAGATAGGCGAGGACGACAAGACAAAATGTCTCAAACTGGTGCAGTCGCCGCTCGCTATTAAAGACGACTCCTGCCAGGTGAAACAACGCGAAAGGTACGATGAACTTGGCCGACAGCGGCGACCATATCTCATTGTCGAAAGGCCGCCCGATCACACTGGCCACTGCCAGAACAGCGAGGCCCAGCATCGGCCAGGTTGCCCGCTCGAGCGCCAGCAACGGCTGGCGCAGCACGAGCGCACGTCCCGCTACAGCGAGCACTAGAACGCCGAAAGCTACCCGGTCAATTTCATAGAAGGGAACGTCCGGATGCCGCAGCAGCATCGCCGTCAGCGCAGCCAAAAATAGCAAACAAGGCACGGAGAAGAGCGCCTGCAGCGGCCGCAGGCTCATCCGCAGCCCGCCGCTGGCGGTTCTTGTGGCCCACGCCCCAGGCTCACTCGGGAGGGAAGTGGCCATCAGTCGCCGCTCCCGCGAAAGACCGCGCCCGCCGTTTTCAGCAGGATGCGCATATCCATGCCCAAGCTCCAACGACGGATGTAATCGAGGTCCAGGTCGACGCCGGTTTGAAACGATGGATCCCGCCGGGCAGTTACCTGCCAAAGCCCGGTCATTCCGGGCGTGACGTCCAGTCTGGGCAGGTGCTCGATCGCATAGGCGGAAAAGTCGTCCAGCGGATGCGGTCGCGGGCCGACCAGACTCATATCTCCGATCAGGACATTCCACAACTGGGGCAGTTCGTCCAGGCTATAGCGCCGCAGGAATCGCCCCACGCGCGTAATACGCGGATCATCCGTAATTTTGAAGAACGCGCCTCGCCTCTGGTTTCGCTCGCGCAGTTTTTCCTTCAGGAGATCCGCGTCCTTCACCATCGTCCGGAATTTGTAACAGCGAAACGGCCTTCCTTTGCGGCCGGCGCGGGGTGCGGCATAGAGAATGGGGCCCGGTGAATCCAGTTTGATGGAAAGCGCAATCACCGCCCATGCCGGTGTCAGGCATACCAGTGCCAGCGCCGACCCGGTCATGTCCAGGGCGCGCTTCAGCATCAGTCCTAGAAACGGCGGGCATTCCTCGTGCAGGGAGACCAGGAGAACGTCACCGATGCGCTCGGTTTGAGGCGCTGGCGCGCAGCCGAAGAGTTCGGGCGCTATCTTTACGTCAAGGTGCAGTCGCTGGCCCTCGCGCAGAATGAGAAGAACGCGCTCTCGATCGTATGCAGAGGCGAGAATTACCTCGTCAATAAAGCAGCTGCGCGCCAGTTTGGCCAAATCCCGAGTGCGCCCGATCACCCCATCCCCCGCCGGCTTCCAGTCGTCAAGGAAACCGCAAAAGGTGCGATCTGTTTCCGGATGCTGTTCCAGATAATCGGCAATCTTGCGTCCCAGGGAACAGGCGCCCGCGATCAGCACATTGCGCGCGCCGGATTTTGAAGACAGGCGCCGACGGAAACGCTGGTGCTGGTAGCGTCGCCATGCGAGCATCGCGCCAATTTGCAAGGCGCTTACCGTCGATAGGGCGGCGACAGCCGGGGTGGAAAACCCAGCTGCCGCGCCAAGTAACAGAGATGCCCATAACACGGTTCTACCCAGCATTAGCGCTTGCTCCCGTGGGGTGACGTTTGGGTCGTGCGGTCTTTCCCAATCGAGCAATAACGCAATCAGGGTCGCGTACAGGAATCCAACTTGGAGAAAGCCAGGGAAGCTCAGCGCACTCCGCGGCATGGTGGTTAACTGGGAATGACGAAGGACAGCGCTCAGGCCCGTTCCAACCAATGCCCAATTTAGCATCGACAAAATCGTGTCCAGTGTTGCTGCCCGTAACCACCGCCCGCCGCTTGGGAATCGCATCGGCTTCGGCAACAGGAAGGAAAGAACTTCTTGCGGCTCTGCGGTTGCGGTCGAGCTGGCACCCGGCGGATGTGCAGTCCATTCAGCCGCTTCGATGGGTTGACGCACCGATTGGGGAGGCTTTCTGCCGAGCTTGTCGGGAACTGCGGCAATCCCGGGAATCAAGCGCGCAGCCCAGTCGCTGTCTCTAGGCCCCGATTTACCTGGATTGAAGAACGGGGACGACACTCAGACCAATTCCAGTTCGTATCCTTGAATTTCGATGGCCAGCGAGCGCTGGATCGAGTCAATCGAAATCACGAGCTTGCCTTTTTCGTGAGCCAGCACGCCCTCCAGCCCATGCAGGCAACCGCCGCGGATGCGCACACGCCGTCCAAGTTCCACAAAGGGGTACAAGGAGAAGGGAACCTTCTCGCTGAGCAACAGGCGAAGGTCCTCAATCTGCTTGGGAGGAACGGCCGCAGCGGTTCCGCGAAAATTTACGAAGCCGATCAAGCCGGCCGTCTTCAACACCATTCGCCGTTCATCCAGTTGTTGATTCAAGCGAACAAAAGCGTAGCCGGGAAAAAGAGGGACGGTGATTTCCTTCTGACGGTCGCTCCAGCGGTGGTTCTCCCGGCGCACTGGCAGAAACACCTCGACTCCTTTGGACTGTAATTGTTGTGCGACCCGCTTTTCGAACCGGTAGCGGGTTTGCAGCGCAAACCACTCCGGAGGTTTGGCCTCCGCGCCGCCATGTTCCGAAGTTGCGGACCAGCGCTCCCACACCGGTGCCCAAAATGAGGGAAGTGCATGGCTCCGCCCATTGACTCCCGCTTCGATTCTCGTCTCGTTATGCACAGCCTTCTCAATCCACAGCGCAACCCAGTCGCGCTGAAAATTCTTTACTAGACTTCGGTTCTAAAGCCGCCGGTAAATGCCGGTCGGAATGGGAAATGTTCTCTCGCTAAGCACACTGCCCAGGATGGTAACTTCAGCCGCTTCGAGCATTTCCTTGACCCGCCGCGCCGTTACCCGCCGCGTCGTATGCGCTCCCAGGACCAGCACGATGCCATC
>Ga0335072_10013810_pt1 | contig 11488 bp, 4 predicted proteins | sample Lox_Sample_21_FD_206725 | JGI IMG/M metagenome (GOLD analysis project Ga0335072, IMG submission 206725) | Soil microbial communities from Loxahatchee National Wildlife Refuge, Florida, United States - Lox_Sample_2.1 | ecosystem: Environmental > Terrestrial > Soil > Wetlands | place: USA: Florida...
AGAGGTTGAGCAAGGGAGGAAGTCTCTGTCACGAATCTTCTTAGTGCCATCGCGGAGTCACGTGAAGATTCGTGACACAAGACGGTCAATTCTCCTCGGCCTCCAAATGTAGCACTTGGCATTGCTTGGCCGGATCCTAGCACCATTGCTTGACCGGTCAAGATTAGCAAGTGCAGCATCGGTGTTATTTAAGCCCTCCATGACGTCCCGCATTCCAGATCGTAACGCTGGCGCTCTTACACTTGCTCAAAGTACAAGATTAGAAATCTCGCAATTCAAAGCCGTATCCGATACTGATTCCACGAACTCTAAACGGTATTTTCAGGGCTAAATATGCAGACGAATGCTGGAAATTTGTCAACTACACCGGGTCCATCAATTCAGGCATCACCAAAGCAGGAAATACGCCAAGGGCCAGACTCAGGACTATATAAATATGAGGAGATTTCCGGAGCTGACACCATACGTGTCCTGGAGCTTATTAGGGGCATGGGTGATGTCCTAGAATGCTCTATTAAGCAAGTCAAATTCTCCGACGGCGGCTACCACGCACTCTCATATGAATGGGGAAGCGAAGACAAGCCACACGAGATATACGTGCGAGACGGAGGAAAGAACTTGGGTGCCATCCCGCTTACGAAAAACTTGTTGCATGCACTCAAGGATCTACGGGATAGTCCAGATATTAAAACACATCGATTCTGGATTGATCAAATAAGCATCAATCAAAACGATGAAGAAGAAAAAGGACGGCAAGTTGCATTGATGGCAAATATCTATCGAAACGCCTCGCAAACAATCACCTACCTCGGTCCTCAATTCAGCGATATGGAGGGTGAAAACGGCGCGCTCGACCTCCTGAGCCAAATTTATGGGCATACCAAGCCGTTTATTTTGGATATTGCTCAAACATATCCAAGTCTCGCTAGTACAAACCCGTCTTTGCTACCGCTTGTAGAGCTTATGGAACAATTTGAGGCCGAATCTCCCCACTGGACGAATCTGCTTCGCATCGTATATTCGGGGTGGATACACAGGCTGTGGATGATCCAGGAAAATTTGCTCTGTCCCAATACCGTAATGCTTCGAGGCCGACGCGTTCTAGATTGGGTCTCAGTCGCCACTATTCCGATTCTATTTGCTATGAATCTCCTGCACCCTGCATTTTTAGAGAAAAAGTGGCGCTCCATTGGCTGGGAATTTAACCCCAGCGATATCAACTATTGCACGGTGCCGAGATGGAAGTGGCGGCTGGAGATAGAGTTCACGGGTCGAGGAAGCTTATGGAAGGGAAAATTCGTCCTTGGTTCTTTCCTCACGGTCTTTCAGCAATTGAGCTGCCATGATCCCCGAGATCGTGTTTTCGCTATGTTAGGAATGTCAGAAGACGCTGAAAAGCTAGGGATCATACCGAACTATCAAATCTCCGCATCACATCTGTTCAGGGACGTGTCCCTTCGCATATACTGTTGCTACCAGCAGTTGAAGCTTCTATCAAACCTTAGTAGCATCGATAATCTTACGGATACCTCAATTCCAACTTGGGCCTATCGTCCTGGCCGGACGATAGAAGCAACAATACCAAGCGTAACGAACCCACACCCCTCAAAAGACAGCGATATCAAATTCGAAGCAGGGGATGCAGTAATGGTTGTCAAAGGTCGCATCATTGATAAAATCACATTCAAAACGCCGCCACCCCCATTTCACCAAATAGGATCTGGGGGGAACCCAATATTTGCGCGCAATGAAACCTCAAGGCAGTTGCTTCGAAGTTCAGCGGCGTTGCTACAGCATGCAGGCATGACTCTGGAATCGGTTCATTCGCTTTTCTACTCGTGGACCTGTGGAGACAGCTTGCCGTTGATCAAAACCGACGTGGACATCGCCTTTACGGTATGGTGCAAATTTATGAATACAGCGTACTGGCTGGTTCGAGATGATCAAGAGCTACTTAACGAACCATGGTATTCCAACGAATTCTTGCCAATTTTCAAATCACTTTGCGCGCTTTTGAGTTCAAATGGGAAGGAGTCGTACTGCGATGCTCAAATCGATATAGAAGACAAACACCGCCAAATTGCACGACAAGTGGATGGCCGCTTATATTGCAGAGGACGGTCTTTTTGCATTACCGAGGGAGGAAGATTTTGTAATGCGTCGGGAAAAGTTTGTTCTAGCGATGTCATTACTCTTCTGGCTGGTGGTGATAAAGCGTATTTGCTTCGGGCCATTGATCATGACAAGTATCGCTATATTGGAACTGTATATGTCCATGGTGCCATGGATGGCGAAGTATACGACGAATCGCCACCCGAACAAAGCGACTATGAGATCCGGCTAGTTTAAGCAGGTCTTTATTGTTTGGGGGTAGTCAAAACACACGACTTAGATACAGCGATGGGAAATTTGTATGTCTGAATAGGGTCCGACTTGGTTGAAGTCAACGCGCCTGTCGTCTTTCTCGACACAGTGGATTTATTACCACAATGGGATTGTTAACATAATGCTGTTTTATCACCAGGTGCCACGCAGAGCGCCTTTCGCTATCCTAAGCTGGCTACCGGTATATCCATTATGCGTAGTGTGCCGCCCAATACACTATGCCCAGCCCACCGACCAGTCTCTATCTGCCACCACTCACACACCCACGCCACGCCCGCCGAAGCCGTCTGGATCGCCATTGGGCGCACCGCGTCCGCGATGAAATCGGCGGCTGCGCTGCCCTCCCAACTGAGGTTCACCGCGCCGCAAGGCTTCGCGTACACCAGCACCGTGTCGAGCAGGCGTCCAGACCACACATCAACACTCTCCTCGGTCAATAACTTGGGCTTGCTCTACCCTTCACAGGGCAAGTTGAATGAGGCAGAAAAGATGTACATTTGGGCGCTCGAAGGGTACGAATGGGCACTGGGATCCAAATAAGTACTCACATTCATACCTGGGCTGAACGCCATGCAGAATTTCGCCACTCTCTATACCGAGACTGTCAGAAGTGAGATCGCGAGAGAGCTGTACTCGCGTGCTCTCACTTGGCTTGAATAGGTGGTAGAAAGTGGATGCGAGCGGTGTGGGAAGATCAGGGTGGAAATACTCTCCCTGGAGAAACGCACTCCTGGGAAAAACATGCTCCTGGGAGAATACGCTCCTGGGATATACACACTCCCAGGAGGGAATCTCCTAGGAAATTTGCTGGCTGACTGATGTCACGAATCTTCACGTGACTCCGCGATGGCACTAAGAAGATTCGTGACAGAGACTTCCTCCCTTGCTCAACCTCTTGTTAGCTAGACCAATCGATTGGTTTCGTCCACTTCTCGTAGTCTCCGACCAATTCCGTGACATTAGGTTGAGCCACACTACTCCATTTGAACCATTTCGGTTGACATCTACCCGTTTGTTTACTCGGCGTTAAGCCGTCGAGCTCCGCCTTCCCTACGCCACTTATCACCGCACGCGATCATTCGGGAATGCACCGTTTGAACATCACGCCTAGCGAGACACCTCCACCCCCTACCGATACCTTCGAGCATTTGAAACCCCAAAAGGACGAGGACGACAACTGGTCCTATCCAAATGAACTCACGACCGACGTTACAGCCTTCCAGGGACTGGTCCAACGAGAGCCGGAACGTTGGTTGCAGTTCATCCACAGTGTTCGACTGAACGGCCTATCCCTTCAAGACAAGGTCCAAATCTTGAGCAAGGAAAACTCGCGACTCCAAGTCGAATTAGGCGACTTACACACACAACTCCTGGAAGTCACCGAAAAGAATCAGACTCTCGAGGATGATAACCGTATACTCCACGTGCTATCCCGCCAGGCCTCGGGTGGGACAACCGCAGGAGAAAAGAAAGAGAAGAGACAAAAAATCCCTAACCCCGACAAGTTTTCGGGAGAGCGAAGAGACTACCGTAGCTGGAGAAGCGATGTTCGCCTGAAGCTCCTAGGAGATGGAGACCTTTTCCACGACGAGGAGAGCAAAGTCATCTACGTAATTTCTCTGGTTAGCGGTGACGCCAAGAGCCATATTATCCCATATGTTCGCCCGGGAGGCGTATTGTTCCCCGACGTCAACTCCATCTTCACCGTCTTGGACGCCGCTTATGAAGACCCCGACATTAAGGATGCTGCCCTCCGCAAGCTTCGCAAGCTGAAGCAAGGGAATCGCCCTTTCGCGGAGTATCGCGCCGAATTCGAACGCTTGGTTGCAGAGATCGATGACAACCCTCTGAAGCCCGTGTACACCAATCAAGTGAAGAAGGACATGCTAGAGGGAGGAATCTCCACCGAGCTCAAGACTATCATGATTACCGTCGAACGAGAGGAAGACTACAAGGACTTCGCGAACCAGTTGCAAATTTACGACTCCCGCATGTCAACCCTGAGGGACGACCACCGTTCCTGGATCCATGGTGTTCAGCCCCGATCCACCGCGTTTCCGCGTGGAGGAAACGCGAATCCCGTCTCGCCCTACTCCCCTTCGACCCATAGTGGGGAACCTATGGATCTGTCAGCAGCCCGATTCCAGTCCAAGCGAGCGATAGGGCCTCAAGGGAAATTGACCACCGAAGAGAAAAAACGTCGCAGGGAACTGGGCCTTTGTGGTTATTGTGGAGACCCTACCCATTTCGTCAACCCTGACGAGCGGCGAGGTACACCTGGATGTCCGAAACTCGCCAACGCCCGAGCGAGACTGGGTCTGAACGAAGTATCTGTCCAATCCATTAACACCCAAACTGGCGTGCCGACCGTGTCGGATACCCTAGGCCCTACGGCCAGCTCGGGAAACTAGATGTCCTTGTGCGAAGTCGCGCCCAGGGACTAGTCACAGGAGGTCAGAACGATGATCTAGCAATCTCATCCATATCGATCGACGAACGCCAGCTCATCGGAGAACACTTGGTGTTGCAATGTCAAATAGAAACTCCGCATAGGACAATCTCAACATATGCCCTTGTCGATAGCGGAGCCACCGGCTATGCCTTTATTGATTCTGATTTCGCGCGCAAAAACAAGATCCCGCTCTCCCCATTGAAAACGAACCATACCTTGGAAGTTGTAGACGGTCGTCCAATCTCCTCGGGCATGGTGACACACCTTGCCAAACCCACTACTATCATTCAGGAACATCATATCGAAGACGCGACACCTATGTTCGTCACTAGGCTAGGGCGATACCCTCTAGTGCTAGGAATTCCATGGCTAAGGAGACACCGACCCGCTATTGACTGGGAAAGATACTCGTTGACCTTTCCGTCCGAGTTCTGCCAGTCAAGATGTATCCGCGAGCCTCCCCTGGGTGGTGCTAAGGGCATGTCAGATAATGAGGGTCCGCCCTCGACGACCCAAGACCCCCCGAGGCTCGACGTTGCCTTAATCGGCGCCGCGCCCTTTCATACACTTAGTACCAAACCAGAGAACGAGGTGCACGTGTTGTCCTTATACGCCATTGATAAAGCCCTGAACCTCCACAAGTCAGGTCCACCTTCAGAGGGTGAAATCAAGGCAAAGCTACCCGTAGAATTACACGACCTGTGGGAAGTGTTTTCGAAGGCGAAGGCGGACGAGCTGCCCCCTCATCGACCCTATGATCATAAGATTATTCTGGAACCGGGACGAGAACCACCATTTGGACCCCTTTATAGTATGAGCCGCGATGAACTGGAAGTACTACGTCAATGGTTGACCGAGAACCTCAACAAAGGCTTTATTCGTGCTAGTTCGTCTCCCTGCGCTTCTCCAGTCATGTTTGTCAAGAAGCCGGATGGAGGCCTCCGGTTTTGTGTCGACTATAGGAAACTCAACGCTATCACTATAAAGAACAGATACCCGCTACCCCTTATCCAGGAGACCCTCGCCAGACTCAGCAAGGCGAAGTACTTCACAAAAATCGACATCATCGCTGCCTTCAACAGGCTCCGCATCGCCGAAGGGCACGAGTACCTGACTGCGTTTCGCACCAGGTACGGGCTTTTCGAATCTCTAGTGCTGCCATTCGGACTTACGGGCGGGCCGGCAACCTTCCAGAGCTATATCAATGACACATTACGTGAATACCTGGACGTCTGCTGCACCGCCTACATGGACGACGTCCTTATCTATGGTGACAACAAAATAATGCACACCAAGCAAGTCCGAGCCATCCTGGAGAAACTGCGAGAGGCCGGGCTGCAAGCCGACATCAGGAAGTGCGAATTCTATGCAACGGAAGTGAAATACCTGGGTCTCATCATATCGAGAGGCAGCATTAAAATGGATCCAGCTAAAATTGAAGCTATTGTAGAATGGGAAGTACCCCACAACGTTCAAGAGGTCCAATCATTTGTTGGCTTCGCGAACTTCTACCGCCGCTTTATCGAAAACTTCTCCGACATAGTCTCTCCCTTGACGAACTTGACCCGAAAAGGAGTACAATTCGAGTGGCTTGAAGATTGCGCGAGAGCCTTCCAGAGACTAAAGGAAGCATTCACATCAGCCCCTATACTAAAGCACTTCGACCCCGACTTGCCCTGCCGCGTGGAAACCGACGCTTCGGACTTCGCTTCTGGAGGGATCCTCTCCCAACTTCACGAAGGAAGTTGGCTCCCTGTCGCGTACTTTTCTCGACGCCACCTACCAGCCGAAAGGAATTATGAGATATACGACAAGGAACTTATGGCAATAGTACGCTGCTTCGAGAACTGGAGAGCCGAATTGGAAGGTACCCAGTTCCCAATTGAGGTACTTAGCGACCACAAGAATCTCGAGTGGTTCATGACCACCAAGCAGCTGAGCCGACGGCAAGCTCGGTGGAGTGAGTTTCTATCACGATTCAACTTCCAGATAGTGTATCGGAGCGGGAAACTGAATAACCGGCCCGACGCGTTATCCAGAAGACCACAGGACCACCCTAGAGACACCCCGGAGCTACAGCAAGCGCTTCTTAAGCCATACAACCTAACAAAGGAGGTCCGAGAACAGCTCAGTGGCCATGGAAAGTCACTGCAGCTCCTAGCAGATAACATGAACCAGGGAGCCGACCTGGAACCACCTGATTTCGGCGACGACAACACATTGGAGGAACCAGATCTTGACTCAACCGACGAGCAAATGATGGGGTATGAGGACGATGGGCTGCTTGAAGAACCAGAATTGCCCGCCAACCCAGACTCAACACACCAGGGCGGGGGAACAGGGGACGTCGCCCTATCCACCGAACCGGGAACCGAAAGATCAACCATACTAGAGCGAATAGACTCTGCCTATCCAAGTGACGACCATCTCCAACAGATACTCAACAGTCTAAGAGGAAATGAGAGAAACAACCGTAACGTACACTTCTCCCTCGCCGAATGCGAAGAAAGAGAAGGTAGAATTTGGTACCGGGAAAAGCTGCTGGTCCCTGACGATGACGGGGTGAGGGAATTACTTTTTAAAACGCACCATGAAGAGATGGGACACCGGGGCCAGGCCCAGACCTATTCCCTCCTCCACCGAAACTACTATTGGAGGGGAATGGACCGCTACGTGCGGCAGAAGGTTCGCCAATGTCAGGTGTGCCAGCTCACAAAGCATCGAAATATTAGAGCCGAAGTTCTCTTGAAGCCGCTCCCAGTGCCACGACAACGTTGGAGAGACATTTCGATCGACTTCATAGACGGATTACCTTCAGCATACACCACGGTGAACCCAACGCAAGACCCCTTGAATGCGGTCCTGACGGTGACTGACCGCCTTACAAAGGACGTGGAGATCCTCCCGTGCACCCGGCGGGCGGAGAACGATACATTCTTCGGAACTGGGGATCTTTTCCATCTGCTGGAGCCTGTGTTCCTCCGCCACGGCGCCCCAGTGACTATCGTGTCTGATCGTGATACCCTCCTTACCACGCCCTTCTGGGACATCATGAGGAAGCGTTTCAACATAAGAGCTACCATGTCAAGCAGTTATCACCCCCAAACAGATGGGCAGTCCGAGAGAACCAACCAAAACGTAGAACGAATCCTAAGAGCTCTATGTTTTAAATTTCCCTTGTCATGGCCAGACAAGATACCCATGCTGCGCTTCATTATCACGGACACCGAATCAGCAACTACGAAGGTCACCCCATTCTTTGCCACACACGGGTACCACCCGCGAATGGGCATAGAACCCGCAGAACCAATTCAGTCTGCATCTCGGACTCAAGAGGAAATCGATTCGATGCTGTGGGCCTCGGAGTACGCCAACCACATGGAAGACATATTGGAGGAACTACGAGCTGAGATGCTATTCTCGCAGGAAGGGCAAGAACGATCCGCAAACAGACGAAGGGGTCCTGCGCCTGTTTTCCACGAGGGAGATAGGATCCTGCTCAAAAGAATGCGTAAAAGCAAGAAACTGGACCCCCGTTGGATGGGACCTTTCACTATATCTAAACGTATCAACGCACTCGCTTACCAGCTTCGTGAAATACCTGGGGGAGCACGACTCTCGCGGAAGCACGGAAGGGCCCCAGTGTACCACGTATCACAACTGAAGACCTACCACCAACCCGATCGCCTAGTAGAACAGGAAAATTTGGAAGCCCCCGACTTAGGTACGGGTGGCCCGCTCGCGATAAATTCGCTAATTGCGACCACCCGGGAAGCACTAAGCTGGGACAACGGGACACTAAGATGGGACAATTTACCTCAGCATATATCAAGAATCGTGCCTTCTCATTGGCCGAGGACCACCACTCGGAAATGGGACAACACTTCACGATGGGACAATGCTCTGAGACAAAACAACACGCTAAAACGGGACAACGCGCTAAGATGGGACAGATCGCGGAGCGACACGGCGAGCAAATCATCACCAACCTCTGCGACCATGGCAGCCCCAGACTGCACGCGAAGACTCGACCAACCCATCATCCCTATCGACCCAGCCCTACTAGAGGATGAAACGAGCGGCGACAACGAGACTTCGGAGGGGAACCACCCGTGTTCCTACTGTAAGCTTCTGCGCCTCAAGGACTGCAACGTACGTCAAACGACACCCCCAGCAAGGTGCGTTAAATGCATCCAGCGAGACTACCCCTGTACGTCCGCCCATCCTACGGGCGAATATGGCAGGAAACACCGTCTTCCACGCGAGAACCGTCCACCTCGCGCAGACAATTTATGCGAGCAGCGCACACCTTGGGCGCCAATATCAAAGATGCGAATCATCGAAGGCAGATGCGAATTTCGACTTCAGGTTCGGAAGAGAAACAATATCGAGGCGGAATCTCGGGACTTTTTCGACTGGCAGTGTCTAATCCCTTTCCTCGAGCAAATCCACAACTACAGTATAGCATTCCCTAGGGCCGGGGCCAGATACCCTCAGGCCCTGAAGGAATGGCTGGAAGTCTGGAAGGAATGTCGGAACAACGGGGGAATAAGGGCACCTCCACCGGATTGGGACAAAGCGACGCCCGCCGCACCAGCAGTACCTATCGTTCCACCGAGCCTCAACCCTCCGGGCAACCGAAAGAGAGGGCGAGCGAAGGCAGCACCACCGATAACACCGGGACGGGTATGTGCCATTGGGAATTGCACCCGCTCCTTCGAAACAGGCGAGGAACTACAGCGTCATGAAGCCGGTCACAGCTTCGATAGGATTCTGGAGGAAGTAGCAGCGATAAGGCAGGAGCTCCGATTGGAACGACTGGAAAGAGTCATTAAGGAGCAGGAAACGTCTCGACTACTCCACGAGGTCCTCCGTTGTCTGAACGAGAACAAGCGAGTCGAAGTGCAAATGAGGAGACCGCGAGACCAAGACCCAACGAGTACAATTGCACCATACCGGACAGACACGGTTATTGAACCGGCCGAGAGAGCAACTACCCGACGAGTTATAAACATGGACGGTCCTCCAACCACCATTACACAGCCCTCAACAGCTATTACAACATACTCTCTTATCGACCCAAGATTGGAAGACGAGCGCGGCGAAGGACCAGATCAGACCGGTGGTGCCTGGCTGATCCCCAACCACAGAAGAAACCATGTGCCGAACGAGTTTATCTGCCAGTGGTCACCCTGCGATACAACTTTCGACACCTACGGTGAACTAGTACAACACATCCAAACACACCGGCTGTTGTTCCGGTGCCAATGGAACGGATGCAACGACATGGTGCCGGTGATGGAAGCGCTTGAGCATTTGACACACAAGAAGCACCAGGCCCATCGAGACAAAACCTGCCGATGGAACAATTGCTTGCAACAGGAATTCGACGGCAGGAAACTGAATGGTCACCTCAGCAGGTGTATGAAACTACAACACCTAGTCTTCAAGTGCCCGTGGAAGGATTGCGACAAGCATATAAAGCAACATAGAGGCATAAAGGACCATCTGCTAGCGTTTCATTGGAAATTGCGCAAATGGGATTAAGTAGACTAGGTGAACGACGAAACCAAGGGGGGGTGATGTCACGAATCTTCACGTGACTCCGCGATGGCACTAAGAAGATTCGTGACAGAGACTTCCTCCCTTGCTCAACCTCTTGTTAGCTAGACCAATCGATTGGTTTCGTCCACTTCTCGTAGTCTCCGACCAATTCCGTGACATCTCTAGTTCAGAATATCTCAGGAAAGGTCTCATGGGAAAGAAAACTGACGAAGAGAGGTCTCATAGGAGAGAAATTCCCAGGAGAGACCTCACAGGAAACGGAACTGACGAGGAGAGGTCTCATGTGAGAGAGGTCTCAGTAGGGGTTGACTGAGAGAGAAATTCCCAGGAAATATCTCACAGGAAAGGGAACTGACGAGGAGAGGTCTCACAGGAAAGGAAACTGACGAGGAGAGGTCTGACTGGGAGAGGAAACTGACGAGGAAAGGTTGACTGCGAAAGATTGACTGGGCGGGGGGTTCAAAATCGGCCCCCCAGATAAATTTAGAAATCCCAGCCATGCCATAATAAGTTTAATCCGGCGAGTAACAGTTTGAGGGGACCGAAATTGGGATTATTGAAGACATATAGCTACAGCAGCAAACGTGTGACACCGTATACTGTGTACTGTAGCTTGGGCTGACAGTGCGACGTTTCACAATAATGGCACCAAACAATCAGAGAGTCGCTAAACAGAAAAGAAGTAGGACAAACGAGAACTTCGCAAAGCGAATTGAAACCCTGCTTGGTAAATGTGACGAACTCAGGGAGTATCATGCTGATGTTTTCCTATTCGCGCGTCGGAAAGGTAAATCTTACATGTATAACTCAAGTAGTGGACGCTGGGTTCCCTCGGAAGAAGATATGGTACGTAGCTGTTCATGTAGAGCATGTTATTGTTCTGACTGCCATAAGGATAAGCTGTACCCACCACTAATTAGGAAATCACCAGCGGATTTCCTTTGCAAGCAGAAGGTATCGGATGCGAACACCAATCAAGAATGAAAGCCAACAACGTTCTGTATCCGGTAATCCTCATGGATACTTACAATGTACAGCGATCTAAGCAGCTTTTACGTGGAATTGAGGATGGAAGAATTCGGTTGC
>Ga0335072_10013811_pt1 | contig 11487 bp, 12 predicted proteins | sample Lox_Sample_21_FD_206725 | JGI IMG/M metagenome (GOLD analysis project Ga0335072, IMG submission 206725) | Soil microbial communities from Loxahatchee National Wildlife Refuge, Florida, United States - Lox_Sample_2.1 | ecosystem: Environmental > Terrestrial > Soil > Wetlands | place: USA...
CCGCGAGATCGTCCGCGACGCCGCCGAAGCCGATCAACGCGACGTGTTCCTCGAGCCGCACGCCCTCGCGCAGTTCAGCCTCTAGATCGAGCCGCGCATGACGGCCCTCCTCGTAGCCGTAAAAGCCAGCACCGCTCTTGCGTCCCAAGCGGCCTTCGGCAACCAGCGCGCGCTGCACGGGTTGCGGCGCAAGCCGTTCGGCATCGAGCCGCTCGTACACCGATTCGCTGACCGCGAGATTGACGTCGATTCCTATCAGGTCCATCAGCTCGAAGGGTCCCATGCGAAAGCCTACGCCGCGCGCGAGCGCATCGAGTTCTTCGATCGACGCAACGCCGCGTTCGAGCGCGCGCATCGCTTGCAAGTAGAATGGACGCGCAACGCGGTTGACGATGAAGCCCGGCGTGTCGGCGCAGGTCACCGCGATCTTACCGACGCGTTCCACGAAGGTGCGCGCCTGTGTGAGTGCGTCCGCGTCCACGCAATCGGTCTCCACGATTTCGACCAGTTTCATCGCCGCGGGCGGATTGAAGAAATGCAGCCCGACGACGCGCTCCGGGTGCGCGAGCGCAGCCGCGAGATCGCCCACGCGCAGCGACGAAGTGTTGGTGGCGAGGAGGGCCTGCGGCGAGAGCGCACCTTCGAGCGCGGCGAAGACCGCCGCTTTGAGTTCCAGCCGCTCGGGTACGGCCTCGATGGCGAGCGCCGCGGAACTGCGGGCGGGGATCTCTGCGCGCACGGTCACGCGCGTGAGGAGCGTGTCGTCGCCGCCGCGCTGCGCGTCTTTGCCGATGCGCGCAAGCGCGCGTTCGCGCGCCTGGGGATCGGGTTCGATCAGCTCGACCGTGTAGCCGCCGTGCGCTGCGACGTAGGCAATGCCGGCGCCCATCGTCCCGCCGCCGACGACCAAGATGAGATCGCTCACGAACGTGGTACTTCGCGGCAAGATGGAAAAACCGCTTTGGCGACGGCTCTCCTCGACCTATCTGATCGAGTCGGAGCATCTGCGCATTCGCAGCGATACGGTCGAATTGCCCAGCGGCGTCGTCCTTCCCAACTACTACGTGCGCGAGTCGTTTGGTTTCGTGATGGTCTTCGCGTTGACGCCGCAGCGCGAGGTGCTGCTCGTGCGTCAGTATCGTTACGGCATCAACGAGGTCATCGTCGAGCTGCCCGCCGGCAGCATCGATCGCGGCGAAGAACCGCTCGCCTGCGCGCGGCGCGAGCTGCTCGAAGAGACGGGCTACACCGCCGCACGCTGGGAGCCGCTCGTCACCGTTCCCGCCGAGCCGGTGCGCTCCAACAGCTACCTTCATGCCTTTCTCGCGTACGACGCCGCAAAGACGCACGAGCAAGAACTCGACGCGACCGAAGCGATCGAGCCCTACACCGTCGCACTCCCGGCGATTCGGCCGATGCTGCGCGAGAACGCGTTCGGCGCGCTCTCCTGCGTCGCGGTCGCGTATGCCGCACTGGATAGGCTAGGCGCTTAGCTTCTTTCGCAGCTCGTCGAGAGATCCGAAGAGAAAGACGCGCTCGGGCGTGCTGACGACGACGTCGCATCCCGAGGTCGTGCGTACGAAACGCTCCAAAGCTTGCGTACCCTCGGGCGAGAGCACGTTCAACCCGCTCGAATACGGCGTGAGCGCCGGCACCACGATCAACTGCGGCGAAGCGATGAAGGCCGGGGCATGCGCACCGCCGCCGAGTGCGACGCTGGGATGCAAGTGTCCGACGATGACGCGCGGCGCCGCGACGAAGCGATCGCCGTGCGCCAGCGTCCATCCGTCGCGTTCGATCGTTTCGTAGGTCGTACCGAGAATGCCGGCGCCGCGCGTCTTGCCTTCGTGATTACCGGCGATGAGCGTGAGCTCGCACTGTGCGCGGAGCACCGCGAGCGCACTACCCACGGCGCGCGCGGCGCCCTCACTCATGCGGGCGCCGTGAATCACGTCGCCGAGCAGTACGATTTCGCGCGCGTCGGTGTGCCGCGCGAGCGCGAGCAGTGTGTGCAAGCTCTCGTCCGTACTCCAGAGCGGCAGCGCGCCGCCGATCACGTCTTCGTAGGCCAAGTGCGCGTCGGCGGCGACCAGCGTGCGCGAAGCCTCGAGCCAGAGCAGTCCGTGCGTGAGCGCTAGCGCGCCCGGAGCGAGCTCGACTTGCGGGCCGCGTGCAACATCGAGTACACGGGCGTGCAACGCTTCGACCATCGCGGCGCGGTCGTCGAGCACGACGCTGTCACCGAACGACGAGGTCAAGATGCCGAAGGTGAAGGGCGAGGCCGCGGGCGGATGGATGACGCGCGGAGCGCCCTCGATGGCGCCCAGATACGCGAGCGCGCCGGGTGCATCGAGCAGATCTTGCGTCACGGTGCGCAGCGTCTCGCGCAAGAGCGGAAAGCCGCGGTCGCGTTCCCACAGCCGCTCGAAGATTCGCCCGCTGTTCCAGCGCTGCGAGCTGCGGCGCAGCGTCCGTCCACCCGAACGGCGCAGGACGAGCAGCCCGGTATTCGCGACGTAGCGGAAATGATTGCGCAGCAAGTGCGAGCTCCGTAATCCCTCGAGAAGATCGCGCTCGAACTCCTGCGTGCCGAGCAGGCGTTCCCAAAGCGCATCGGGCAGCGATTTACCGGGAGGCAATACGACGATGAATCCGTTGTCGTCGGTGGTGATCTCGGAATTCGCGCCGCATGCGGTGAAGACGCGCGCGCCGGCGACGCGGCCCAGCGTCTCGTTCACGCGCCGCCCCGCGCAGGTGTGAAAGACGGCCGACTGACGCCCGTCGATGCGGTAGACCTCGATGACCGGCTGCGCCGGTCCGGGCACCGCCGAGATCGCCTGCTGCTGCGCGATGTACCGCACGACGTGTGCTGCCTGCTCGCCGTCCAGCGCGTAACGCGTACGCAAGAAGGCATGTGCGCCCGCGGCGTCTCGCCGCGCGAGCAGCTCCGCGACCTGCGCGCGCAGATAGGCGATCTCACGCGCGAGCGGCGGCGGCACACCCTTCATGTGTGAACTCCACTGCGGTACCGTCGGGCGGCCCGTGAATGGCTCGGCAACGACGCCGGTATTGCCGATCTCCTTGACGCGCAGCGTGCGCCCGTTAAGGACGAATACGTCCCCTACGCGCAGATCGCTCGCGAAGCTTTCCTCCACGCGTCCGACCGCCGCGTCCGCTCCGGTGATGCGCACGAAGGTTTGGCGCTCGTCGGGGATCGTTCCGACGTTTTCGAAGTATGCGGAGCAGACCTCGCGCCCCAACCCATAGACGGCCTCTCCGTCGAAGCCGAGGCGCTGCACGTGTACCTCGTCGCCGCCGACGTCGCTGCCGCCCAGATAGCGCGCGACGCGGAGCATGTCTTCGCGGCGAAGATTGCGGTACGGGTAGGCGCGGCGCGCGAGCGCGTACAGCTCGTCGATCGTGGCGCGCTTGTCGTAGCAGACGCTCCCGACCATCCACTGCGCGAGCACGTCCAGCGGCGCATCGGGAATCGCGACCTCGTCGATCGCGCCGTCGGCGATGCAGCGGCGCGTCGCGGCGGCCTCGATGATGTCGTCGCGGTCCTGCGCGATCACCGTGCCGCGCGCGACCGCGCCCGGGCGGTGTCCGGCGCGGCCGATGCGCTGCAGCGTGGAGGTCACGCCGCGCGCGCCGCCGAGAATCAGCACGCGATCGATCCAGCCGATGTCGACGCCCAGCTCCAGGCTCGAACTGCAGACCACGGTACGCAGCTCGCCCGAGCGTAAGCCCGCTTCGACGCGATGACGCACGCTGCGCTCGAGCGCCGAATGATGCACGCCGAGCTGCTCGGTGAGTTCGGTGCCCATGAAGTAGGCGACGCGCTCGGCCTGGCTGCGCACGTTGGTGAAGACCAGGGTCGTACGCTCCGCCTTCGCAAGCTCGACCGCCGTGTGGGCCGCGGTCGCAAGCGGGGCCGTCGCGCCGGCGAAGGGCACCGCGATATCGATCTCGATCGAACGCAGGCCGCGATGATCGACGATCGCACAGGGGCGGCCGCCGCTGACGAAATCTGCGACACGATCGAGCGGTGCGACCGTCGCGGAGAGGCCGACGCGATTGAAGGGCTGCGCAACGAGCTCTTCGAGCGATTCGAGCAAGAGGGCGAGCTGCACGCCGCGTTTGTTTCCGGCCAGCGCATGCACCTCGTCGATGACGACCGTCTCGATGTTGCGCATCGTCCGCCGATAGCTCTCCATCGCGAGCATCACCGCGAGCGATTCCGGCGTCGTCACCAGAATGTGCGGCGGGCGCGCGAGCATCAGCCGGCGTTCGTCTTGCGGCGTATCGCCGGTCCGCACGCCGGTGCGCACGAAGCCCTCGCGCAGACGGCCGCGGCGCTTCGCGGCGCGCTCGCTGTTCGGCCGCTCGAGCAGTCCGCAGGCGCGCAGCGGGGCGCGCAAATTGTGCTCGACGTCGTAGCCGAGCGCGCGCAGCGGCGAGACGTAGAGCGCGAAGGTACGCGGGAAGAGTTCGTCGCGATCGCGCCGCTCGGCCAGGCGAGAGAAGACCGGCAGGAAGGCGGCGAGCGTCTTCCCGGTTCCGGTGGGCGACGCGACCAGCAGATGCTTGCGCGCGAGGCCCGCCGGGAGCGCGTCGACCTGCGGCGGCGTGGGCGCGCGAAGATGCTCGCCGCACCAGCGCGCGAGATCGGGGTGGAGCGCCTCGAAGGCGTTAATGCGGTGAAACCTGCGGCATCGGCCGGGGGTACTTCACGATGAACGTCACCCGCTTCCCTCACGAGGCCCCGCCATGCGACCCATGCTCGCAACCTTCATCCGCCTGACCATCTTCATCGCGATCGCGATCGTGCTGGTCGCGCTGGCCGGTTGGCTGCTCCACATCGTCGTGATCGCGGCGGTCATCGCTGCTCTGGCCGTAGGCGGCCTCTTCCTCTATAACGTGATCCGGCGCCGGAGCGGCGTGCCGGTCATTCGGCGCTGAGCCAGCTTAGTAAGCAAGCGCTCAATTGATCTGGCTCTTCCAGCATCGGGACGTGCCCGCAGCCGGGTAAGACGACCAGGCGGCCGGCCGGAAAGGCGGCCGCGGATCGCTGCGCCTCTGCGGCCGGGACGAGCGGGTCCTGCGCGCCGGCTACGACCCAGACGGGCATGCGCAGATCACCCGCGATATCCTCGGCGCCGTCACGCAACGCCATTCCACGCAACATCGCGGCAAGTCCGTGCGCATCGTTGTTTTGCGCGATTTTCTCGAATTTTTCGACAATTTCGGGGCGTTCACTGCGTGTTTTCGCGGATAATGTGGCATCGCGAAATTCCGCGATGATGCGCGCGCACGAACTGCTGCGCTCCGCATCGTCGGCGAGTTCGAATCGGTGCGCCGCGCGCTCGGGTGTGTCCGCAACGATACGCGATGCGACGAGTGCGAGACGGTCGAGACGCTCGGCGTACATCCGCGCAAACGCGAGCGCGACGTAACCTCCGAGCGAATGTCCGGCGATCGCCGCGCGCTCGACACCCAGTGCGTCGAGCACCGCAGCAACGTCGCCGGCAAGCGACTCCATCAAGTACGGACCATCGACGACGCTCGATCTTCCCATGCCGCGCAGGTCCATCGCGACGACGCGCGCGCGGCCGCCGAGCGCGCGCACCTGCGCGTCCCAAATCTCGCGCGTGAGTGGAAATCCGTGGATCAGGACGAGCGTTGCGTCGCCGCTTCCCGACACCTCGACATCGATGCGCGCATCGCTCGCATTTACCAAAACTTGCATTACGGCTGAGAATACTGTATAAGGTAGGCAACCACCCTTGGCTACATAGCGTAGCCAAAGAAAGGATGACTCCACGCACATGGCAGTCAAACGTAAGAGAAAACCGGCGGCGAAGAAAGCCGCGAAGAAGGCAGCGCCGAAGCGCAAGTCGACCCGCAAGAAGGCGTCAGCCAAGAAGAAGACCACCCGCAAGAAGGCTTCTCGCAAGAAGAAGACTTCGCGTAAGAAGAAAGCCTCGCGCAAGAAGGCCGTCCGTAAGGCGTCTCCTCGCAAGAAGCGCAAATCCAGCCGCAAGAAGAAAGCTGCACCCGCAGCCTAACTTCCCGGCTCTTTTTACGCCATTTATGCGAGTCGCCAGCGCGGCTCGCTTTTTTTTCTAGAGCCCCCGCGCCGCGCTCGCAATGAGTTCGGCGGCGCGCTCCTCGCCGAACGTCGCCACGTCGAGCGCCAGATCGACGATCGCGGGCGAACCGATCTCGACGTTGTACCAATCGCGCAGATGCGCGCGGCGTGCCTTGTCGATGCGATCGACCTCGGCGGCGGCGGCTTTGAGCTCGAGCCCGAAGTCGCGCGAGACGCGCGCGATCCGCCAGTCGCGCGGGGCATACATGAAAACGCGAAGCACGTCGGGGCGGCGTCCCAAAATCGCGCCGCCTGCCCGCCCGAGGATGACGACGTTCCCGCGCGCGGCGAACTCGCGCACCGCCGCTTGGACCTCGCGCACGTACTCCTCGTCGAAGCTCTCGGTGAAATTCGAAACGGCTATTTCGGGTGTCGCGAGCTCCAGGCTCGAGAGCAGCCGCGCGCCCAGCGATCGGCCCGTCTCGTCGGCCGCTTCGGCCTGCACGGTCGAGATTTTCATCCGCTTTGCAACGACGACCGGCAGCTCGCGGTCGATGAATTCATACTGCAGCGCCGCCGCGGCGCGCTTGGCGACTGCGACCGCCCCGGAACCGTACAGGTTGGAGATCGTCACGATCACGCCGAAGGACTACGCGATGCCGATCATCGAGACCCGCGACCTTCGTAAGGTCTTTCGCAGCGTCAAACGCGTCCCGGGTCCCCTCGGAGCTCTGCGCACGCTCTTTTCGCGTACGTACGAAGAGCGCGTGGCGGTGGGCGGCGTAACGATGACGCTCGAGCCCGGGGAGCTGGTCGGCTACATCGGCCCCAACGGCGCAGGCAAGTCGACGACGATCAAAATGCTCACCGGCATCCTGGTTCCCACCTCGGGCGAGGTCCGCGTCGCCGGCATCGTCCCCTACGAGGCGCGCAGCGCCAACGCGCGCAACATCGGCGTCGTCTTCGGGCAGCGCAGCCAGCTCTATTGGGATCTCCCGCTGGTCGAATCGTTCGAGCTGCTACGCGCGATCTATGGGATCCCGCAGGCGATGTACCGCCGTAACCTCGACGAATTCATCGCACTGCTGCAGATGGACGACTTTCTGCATACGCCGGTGCGCCAGCTTTCGCTCGGACAGCGCATGCGCGGCGACTTTGCCGCGGCGATGCTTCACAGCCCCCCGATCGTCTATCTCGATGAACCGACCATCGGCCTCGACGTCGTCGCCAAGGAGGCCATCCGTGAGTTCATCGCGCGCGTCAACGCCGAACGCAACACGACGATCATCCTCACGACCCACGACCTCGCCGACGTGGAACGGCTTTGCCGCCGGATCGTTCTCATCGACCGCGGGCTGATCATCTACGACGGCGACATCGAACGGATCAAAAACAAATACGGCCGCTTTCGCACGCTGGTTCTGCGCTTCGATCACCCCACGCCCTCGCCGCATCTCGACGGAGCGGAACTCGAGAGCAGCGACGGATCGGTAGCGCGTTTTCGTTTCGACCGCAATCGCGAACGCGCCGACCTGCTGATCCGTCAGGCGAGCGAACGCTACAACCTCGAGGACGTGACACTCGAGGAGCCGGATTTGGAATCGATCATTCGACGCATCTACGTCGAAGGGTACGACACGCGAATACAGGAGAGTCTGAGATGATACTTGCGAACGGAACGAAAAAGCCGAAGATCCACTCGAGCGCGTACGTCGCGCCGACGGCCACCATTTTCGGCGAGGTGACGATCGGGCAAGGCTGCGCCATTCTGCACGGAGCGACGGTCATCGCCGAAGGCTCTCCGGTCGTGCTCGGCAGCGAGTGCGTCGTCATGGAGCACGCCGTCGTCAAATCGGTCGGCACCTTCGGCGTAAAGATCGGCGATGAGTCGCTCATCGGGCCGCACGCAAGCGTCATCGGCGTCACCCTGGCGAACGGCACGCGTCTGCCCGCAGGCGAGGTGCGCACGCCGCCCGGAGATCCCTTCGGCGCGACCAAAGCGTACGCGGAGACGCTGCGCAAGATCCACGCCAAGGAAGCACCGCGGGGAGAGCCCGACACGCTGCAGGCGCCGGTCGAGGCCGACACCGTCGTCGACGTGATGATGCTCGAACTGCAAGAGATGGAGCACCGCCGTCAGGAGGCGCTCAACAAGAAGAAATCCGGGCGTTGATCGCGCAGCCGTACGTCGAATTCGCGAAGAAGGCGTTTGCCCGCGAGGCTACCTACCGGCTCGAAGTGCTCACCGAAGTCGGGTCGCTGGTGCTGCGCGTCTATCTGCTGCGTTCGCTCTGGACCGCGTTGTACGCGCAGAACGCGTTCCCGCTGAACCTGCCGCTGCACGGGATGATCACCTATGCGACGCTCGCGCTCCTGATGTCGCTGATTCTCGAGGTCGACGGGACGCGCCTGATCCGCGAAAAGTTGCGCGAAGGGACGATCGCGACCGATCTCATGAAGCCGATCAGTCTGCCGCTCTATTTCTTCGCTGACGGATTCGGCCAGACGATGCTGCACGCGTTGCTCGTCGTTCCCTCGCTGCTCTTCGCGCTGCTCCTGGTACACATCGACGTTCCGCCGCCGGCGACGCTCTGTGCGGCCGCGCTGGCCTTCGCGATCGGTTACTGCGTGAATTTTCTCATCAACTTCGTGATGAACTCGATCGCCTTCTGGACGCTCGAGACCTTCGCGCTGCAGCTCATCGTGCGCTGGGTTTCGGACCTGCTCTCGGGGCAGATCATCCCGCTGACCTTCTTCCCGGGCCTCTTCGGGCAGATCGTCTTTGCGCTACCGTTTGCCGCCGTTTATTCCACGCCGCTCTTGATCTACGTGGGCATCATCCCGCCCGCACAGTGGGCGGCGGCCGTTTGCATGCAGCTGCTTTGGCTCGCGATCTTTGCCGCGCTCTCCGCGGTCATTTGGCAAGCCGCGGCGCGGCGCGTCGTCATTCAGGGAGGCTAGGGGTGTCCCAAAGGACGAGCTCGCCGTGGCCTTTCACCGCCAGCCGCGCAACGTCGTAGAGCCGCACGGCGTCGCCCTTCTGTAGCGTCTCCCCGTTGGCTTCGACCTTACCGTCGGCCACGAAGAGAAAGCCGTAACGCCGCGGAGCGAAATCGTACACGACCGTCGCGCCGTCGACCCGCGAGACGGCGAGCGTGGCTTGCTGCGTGATCCGGATCGGCGCTTCGACCCCGTCCACGCCGCTCACCATCTTCAGCCACGTGTTGGTCCGCGCGGCCTCGGTGAAATCCATCTGCCCGTAGGAAGGCGGCTGCTGCATCAGCCCGGGCAGAATCCACATCTGGACGAGGTGGAGCGGTTCGTTCGGATCGGCGTTGTACTCACTATGACGCACGCCCGTTCCGGCACTCATGAACTGGACGCCGCCCGGACCGACGACGCCTTCGTTGCCCATCGAATCCTTGTGCGCGAGCTTGCCCGCAAGCACGTAGGTAACGATCTCCATGTCCCGGTGCGGATGCGCCGGAAAGCCCGTACCACCGGCAATCGTGTCGTCGTTGAAGACGCGCAGCGCTCCCCAATTCTCGTTCTTCGGATCGAAATAGTCGGCAAAGCTGAACGAATGAAACGTTTGCAGCCAACCGTGATCGAAATACGCGCGATCCTTGGCGTGTTGCACGGTGAATGCCGGGGCGGACATGGTTTTCATAGCTTACTCTTCAATCGCCGTGCCGGGGGTTAGGTTGCGCAGACGCCCAAGCAGCAGGTGGTAGTACAGCATACCACGCGTCGCGCCGAGAGCGTCCAGCACGCGCTCGAGATCGAGTGAGGGATCTCCGGAGAGGAGCGCCGCGGTGCGCGCGACGCCGGAATCGCGCATCGGGAACGTGTCGAGCCTGCCGAAGCCGCGCAGCAGAACGACCGCGGCGCTCCACGCGCCGATGCCGCGCAGCTGCACGAGGCGCTCGGCCGCCTGCGGCGTCGGCAACCGTTCGATCTCTTCGCCGGTAACGTCTCCACGTTCGAGCGCGTGCGCGACCGCACGCAAGTGCGCGACTTTATTCGCGGAGAGTCCGGCCGCGCGCAGATGCTCGTCGCGCGCGGAGAGGAGCGCCGCGGGCGCAGGGAAGGGAAGCAGCGCGATCCCGTCAACACGAACCGAACGCACGAGCGCGTGCACGAGCCGCAGCATGATCGCGCTCGCGGCATGAATGCTGATCTGCTGAAAGACGATCGCGTAGGCGCACGCCTCCCAAAGCGTGGGGTAGCGCGGCGGCCGCAGACCTCGCAACGCGCGCGCGAGACGCGCAACCCACGGCACGGACGCGGAGCGCCGCTCCCACGAGCGCATGACGACGCTGCTCCCCAGCATGCGGTCGGCGAGCGCGAGCGCACGCGCAGGGGTCATGCCGGCTGCCTGCACGCGCAGCCGCGCCGGCTCGGGCTGCGTGACGCGCAGCACCGCGCGCGCACCGTCCGCGGCGAAGGCGCGAAGGTAGGCGCCGTCCACCGCGACGTCGACGGCGTTGGACGCGAGCCGACGCAACGCGTCCACCGTCAGCTCCAGACTGAAGGGAGGGCGGACGGGGAGTGATTCGTCGACGGTGAAATCAAACGGTAATGGTCGCGGCATACCTGCAATATTGGCGTATCAACGTTCTAACGATGCTCGAGTATCGCGCCAACTTCTTCATGTGGTTCGTCTTCACCGTCGTGTATCATGGTGTGGCGCTGGCCGCGCTCTACGTCACCATGCAGCAATTCCCATCCATGAACGGATGGGACTTCCGCGAGATGTTCTTCCTCTACGCACTCTGGATGGCTGGGCACGAGCTACACAACGTGCTCTTCTTCAACGTCGTCGCGGTGCCCGACTACGTTCGCGAGGGACGATTCGACCGTTTTCTGGTGCGGCCACTCGACACGCTCTTCCAGGTGTTGACCGTGCCGGCGCAGATCTCGCCGGACGGCTTCGCGATCGCACTGGTCACCTTGGCGGTCGCCACGGCGACTGCGCACGTGCACCTCGACGCGATCTTCTTCCTCTTCGTGCCTCTGGTCGTCATCGGCGGGTCGCTCATCGACCTCGGGATCTCGCTCGTCGTCGCGACCATCTCATTCTGGTTCGTGCGCGTCGACACGCTGCGCTGGGTGGTGATGTCGCTCGAACAGGACTTCACCCGCTATCCGATCAGCATCTATACGCGCGGCGTGCGCATCGTGCTCGCTTTCGTCTTCCCCTTCGCCTTCATGAACTACTTTCCGGCGACGTATTTCTTGCAGAAGGCCGAGACGGGATTGCATCTCAATCCGGCCGTGGGTCTGCTGACGCCGGCGATCGGTTTGGCGTGGCTCGCGGTTGCCTACTTCTTTTGGCGCACCGGTCTGCGTCACTATCAGGGAACGGGATCGTGAATCGGGGCGTATTTCTCGCC
>Ga0335072_10013812_pt1 | contig 11487 bp, 8 predicted proteins | sample Lox_Sample_21_FD_206725 | JGI IMG/M metagenome (GOLD analysis project Ga0335072, IMG submission 206725) | Soil microbial communities from Loxahatchee National Wildlife Refuge, Florida, United States - Lox_Sample_2.1 | ecosystem: Environmental > Terrestrial > Soil > Wetlands | place: USA: Florida...
CGTGCAACTGGTCGTACAGCGCGAGAATCTGCCGCCAGTCGGTCTGTTCCGCCTCCGGTGCGTCGCTGTGCACCGCTGCGATCGCGGCCTGGATCTGGTAGGGGCCGGGCTGGTTCCTGCGCAGGCAGTCACGGACGATCCGCTGGCCCCCGGCGATCAGCTCACGGTCCCAGCGCGTGCGGTCCTGCTCGGCGAGCGGTACCAGGTCTCCCGCTGGCGTGGTGCGGGCGGCACGGCGGGACTCGGTGAGCAGCAGCAGCGCGAGCAGCCCGCTTGCCTCCGGTTCGTCGGGCATCAGCGTGTGCAGCAGCCTGGCCAGGCGGACCGCCTCCGCCGACAGGTCCTGCCTGGTCAGGCTATCGCCCGCGGAAGCGGTGTAGCCCTCGTTGAAGACCAGGTAGACGACCGCGAGCACGTCGGGGAGGCGACGCGGCAGCTCGTGGTCGCGCGGCAGGCGGTACGGGATGCCCGCGTCCCTGATCTTGCGCTTGGCCCGGACGAGGCGCTGCGCGACCGTCGGCTCGGGGACGAGGAACGCGCGGGCTATCTCCGGTGTCTGCAACCCGGCGATAAGCCGCAGGGTCAGCGCGATCCGTGCCTCCGGCGCGAGCGCCGGGTGGCAGCAGGTAAAGAGGAGCCGCAGCTGGTCGTCGGCCACTGATCCCGCCTCCGGTTCTGGCTCTGGTTCGCCGATGAAGGCCACCGCCTGCGCCTCGCGTCCCGGCCGGGTCGACTCGCGGCGCAGCCGGTCGAGTGCCTTGCGCCGCGCCGTGGTCACAATCCATCCGCCCGGGTTGGGCGGCAGGCCGTCGGCCGGCCAGCGCTCGATCGCGACGGCGAAGGCCTCCTGGACCGCGTCTTCGGCAAGGTCAAGGTCGCCGAAGACGCGCGCCAGGGTGGCCACCGCCCGGCCGGAACTCTCCCGGAAGACCCGCGCGAGGACGCCTGGCTCGGCTCCCCCGGCGGCTTGTTCCGGTGCTGGCATCACGGCCTCCGTGCGGGTGACCGCCGGCTACCCGGCGTCCGGCACCGGCTGGAACGGCCGGACCTCGACCGGGCGACCGCAGGCCTCAGAGCCACGGGCGGCGATGTCCAGGGCCGCGTCCAGGTCGGCGGCGTTGATCACCCAGAAGCCGCCGATCTGTTCCTTGCTCTCGGCGAACGGGCCGTCGGTGGTGACCACCTTTCCGCCCTGGGACCTGACGACCGTGGCGGTGTCCGGCGGGAGCAGGCCGCCGGCGAAGACCCATTCCCCCGAGGCCATCAGCTCGCGGTTGAACGAGTCGACGGCCTGGTAGGACCGCTGCATTTCTTCTTCCGACGGGACCGGCTCCCCTTCGACCATGTGCACGGCAAGCAGGTACTGCTTCATGTTGGTTCCCTCCGTCGCGGCCGGCTCCCGCCGGCTCTTCATGATGGTCACGAACGGAGCCAGCGGCGATCGACACCCCGCGATGAGAAATCTTCCCCGATGCTACCTACGGTCGCCGCGACCGCGCCGTCGGTGGCCACCTTCGCAACCCGCGGGTTCTGCTGAAGCCGCACCTGGTTACCGTGCTGGCGGGCGAGCCGGGCGGCAGAAAATCACTGGGGGCAGGCCGGGTGCTCGTCTTACGATCGGACGCATGCCGAGCTATGAGCCCGTGGACCTGTCAGCTGTGTGCAACGCCGGGGCGGAAGTCCTCAGCGACGGGGCGGGCGATGTTCCGCTCGGGCGGGTGGAACTGCGCGGACTGCCGTTCCTTATCGGGTCGGAGCCGACGTCGACTGAGCGGTGCTTCCTGCTGCCTGGCGGCCCGACGCCGGTCGGGATCGGCCGGCTCGCGCGCCGGGTGATCATCGCGCACCGGCTGCTCGAACCTGGCGCACCGGCCGGCCACGCGGTCGGGCAAATCGTGGCTCAGTATGTCTTTCACCTGGCCGGCGGGGAGGTCGTCACCGCGCCGATCAGGGAGCGGTTCGAAATCCAGGTCGTGCCGCCGGAGTGGGGCCGTCTCCCGTTCCTCGCCGTCACCGACACCAGCGACCACAACCTGCCGCGCTTCGAGGGCAGCTGGGGCGAATCGGGGGCGCGCCTGGTGGAACACGCCATGGGGTGGCCCGCCGGGTACTACCTGTGGTGCTGGGAGAATCCTCATCCGGGTCGAGCGGTCGAACGGATCGAGTTCATACCGTGCGGCCCGCGGTTCGTCGTGGCCGGCGTCACGACCAGCGACGTTGACGAGCACCCGTTCGTCCGCGGGCCGGCCCGTCCGGTACGGCTGGTGCCGAAGGACGGACACGGCGGAGTCCTCGGCATCCACGTGGACCGCGGTGTCGCGACCTACCCGCAGCCGCTGCCCGGTGAGGACGACCGGGCCGGCTGGGGAGCACGGGAAGGAACATCCGCGTACGCGTCGATCGCCGCGCTGCCGTCGGCCACCGTCGCGGTCCGGCGGGGCGGCGACGAACTAGGCCGGGTGCGCTGGGGCGACCTGGAACGTGACGGGCGGGCCGACGCCGGGCAGGTCTCGGTTGAACTGGTGGAAAGCGGCCGGAACTGGGTGCATGTCACCGTCGTCGACGACGCGACCGGGCGGCCGGTACCGTGCCGGGTCCATTTCCGTTCGGCCGCGGGCATCCCCTACCAGCCGCACGGCCACCACAATCACGTCACGCAAAACCTCGGCAGCTGGCATTACGACGTGGGCGGTGACGTCCGTCTTGGCCAGCGCAGCTACGCCTATATCGACGGCACCTGCCAGGGCTGGCTGCCACGGGGTGACGTCGTTGCGGACGTCGCCCGCGGATTCGAATACGAGCCGCTCCAGCAGACCGTCCGGATCGAGCCGGGCCAGCGGGACCTGACGCTGCGGATCAGGCGTGTCGCCGACATGGCCGCGGAAGGATGGTGGTCTGGCGACTCGCACGTGCACTTCCTGTCGACCCCGGGCGCTCAACTCGAGCAGCGGGGCGAGGACCTGCGGGTCGTCAACCTGCTGCAGACACAGTGGGGTGCGCTGTTCACCAATACCGAGGACTTCTCTGGCCGGCCCGATGTCGTCGACGGCGGCGGCTACGTGACGTATGTCGGCCAGGAAAACCGGCAGCACGTGCTCGGCCACATGGTCCTGTGGGGCCTGAAGGAACCGGTCATGCCGTGGTGCAGCGACGGTCCGGACGAGGCCGAACTCGGCGGGGCGCTGGACGTGACGATGAGCGACTGGGCCGACCGGACGCACGCCCAGGGCGGCACCGTCGTCGCCGCGCATTTCCCGAATCCGAACGGCGAGCCGGCCGTCCTCGTCGCGACCGGCCGGGCCGACGCCGTAGAGATGCTGACCCAGCCTGACGACGCGATGCTCGAGTATTACCGGTACCTGAACAGCGGCTACCGGCTGCCGCTCGTCGGCGGCACCGACAAGATGTCAAGCGCCGTGCCCGTCGGCCTGTGCCGGACGTACGCGCGGCTTGACGAGGAGTTCAGCTACGAGGCCTGGTGCCGGGCGGTGCGGTCGGGGCGGACGTTCCTTTCCCTCGGCCCCCTCGTGACACTCTCGGTCGAAGGGCACGAGCCGGGCGGTACCGTCGAGCTTTCCGGGCCAGGAACGGTTACCATCCGTGCCACGGTGCGCAGCATCTTCCCGCTCCGCGCGCTCGAGGTCGTGCGTAACGGCGAGGTCGTCGCCAGGGCTGAGGCCAACGGCGGGCGGCAGGCCGAAATCAGCGAGGAGCTGCGGATCGACGGGCACTCGTGGATAGCCTGCCGGGCATTCGGCGTCGGTCACCACCTCGATGAATGGGGGCGCCGGGTCTCCGCGCACACCTCACCGGTCTACGTGGCCTGCGGCGGCGACTGGACGATGACCGACCCCGTGGGCTGGCGCTACATCCGGACCCTGGTCGAAGGCGCCCGCGAATACGTCCGGCGCACCGCGGCGCGCAGGTCGGATCAGTTCACCACGCATCACCACGGCGAGGCCAACCACCTCGCCTGGCTGGAGCGGCCGTTCGACGAGGCCCTGCGCGCGCTGGACGAGCGCGACCGCGCGTGACCGCGAACGTTCAACCGGGCCGGCGCTGTCCTATGCGTGAACCAGCGGGCGCCGGTCACTCCAGGGCGCGGCCTGCTCAAGCTGGCTGGCGACACGGACGAGCAGGTCCTCGCGCCCGTAGGCGGCCACGAGCTGCACGCCGACCGGCAGGCCACCGGGCGTCCAGTGCAGGGGGAGGCTGACGGCCGGCTGGCCGGTCATGTTGAACTGAGCGGTGTAGGGGATGAAGCTGACGATCCGCGCCCCCTCCTGCTCAGGTCCGGCGCCGGTGAACCAGCCGAGCTCGGGCGGCGGCGCACCGAGGGTGGGCGTCAGGAGCAGGTCATGACCAGTCCACCAGTCCGCCATCCGGCGCGCCCACATTTCGATCCAGGACCGGCTCTGCAGGTAGGCCACCGCACCGAGTTCGCTGCCCGCACGCCGGTAGGCGACGTTGCGCGGTTCGATCTCGTCCTCGCCGATCGGGCGCCCGAGCAGCATCTCAAAGGCCCGCATTGTCGCCTCGGTGTCCGCCGCGATGATGGCGCTGAAATTCGGGATGATTTCCTGCTCGAACATGGCCGCGGGCGCGGACTCGTCCACGTGGTGGCCGAGCGAGTCAAGCAGCCGGGCCGCGGCCGCCACCGCGGCGCGGCACTCCGGGTCATCGAGGTAGCCTTCGGCACCCGGCCGGGCGAGTACTCCGATCCGCAGCCTGCCGGGGTCGGCGCCGACCTCCTGCACCAGCGGCCGCGGGAGCCGCGGAGCGTAATAGGGGTCGCCAGGCATAGGCGCGCTGATCACGTCGAGGATGCCTGCCGCGTCGCGGACGGTGCGGGTGACCGACCCGTCGATCGTGCTGCCGGCCCATCCCTCGCCGATCAGCGGCCCCTGGCTCACCCGGCCGCGGGTCGGCTTAAGCCCGACAAGACCGCACTCGCTCGCCGGGATGCGGATGGAGCCGCCGCCGTCGTTGGCGTGTGCCACCGCCACCATGCCCGACGCCACCGCGGCGGCCGACCCGCCCGACGATCCGCCCGTCGAATGATCCGGGTTCCACGGGTTGCGGGCAGGCGGGAAACTCCGCGGCTCAGTGGTCACCGTGGTGCCGAGCTCCGGCACGTTGGTCCGGCCAAGGGGAACGAAACCGGCCGCGCGGAACTGTCCCGCCAGGTAGGACGTGAACGGGAACGACACGTCGTGCAGCGGACCGATCCCGAACGCCGTCGGCTCGCCCGCGACCGTGCAGCCTAGGTCCTTGAACAGGATCGGGACACCACGGAACGGCCCGTCGGGCAGGCTGCCCGCCGCCTCCCGCCGCGCCGCGTCGAACCTGGTCCTGATCACCGCGTCCAGCTTCGGATTGACCGCCTCGATCCGGGCGATGGCCGCCTCGGTCAGTTCCGCGGGGCTTACCTCACCACGTCGGACGAGGTCGGCTTGTGCGGTGGCGTCCAGCCACGTCGTGTCTCCCACAGCGCAAACGCTACCGGTCGCACCCCACATCGCGACAGCACGCGCCAGACCCGGGTCTCCTGCCGACCGGCCGGGCTAACGGGTCCACCGCGGACGCCGCTTACTCAGAGTCCTCGCGCAGGCCGCCCATGAGGCGCCGGAACAGCCCGCCCTCGCGCATCAGCGGCGGGGCGGGCGGTGGAGCCTCGGGCAGTTCCCTGCCCTCGGGCTCCCGGTAGTCCGCGCGGGCGATGGCATCCGCGACCTGCGCGGCGTCGAACGACTCAGATCCTTCGATCTCCGGGATGAAGCCGACAAGGTCCCCGTCAAGCAGCACCTCGGCCGCCAGCGACGTCGTCCCCTCGTTACCCCAGATCGCCTCGCGCCCGCCGCCGAGCACGACACGGACTCCGTAGACGTCAATCCCCGCGTTTTCCATATGCGCGTTAATGCCGCGTTCCCGCAGAAGATCGGTAACCCGCCGGGCACGGTTCTCGTCCATGCGTTCCAACCTACCCGCCTGCGTGGCGGCCAAGGCCGTGCGCTCGTCAGTGGTGGCCATCGTCTGCAGCGGCGGCAACATCAGCCCCGCCCAGCTCACAGCGCTGTGGCCGCACGAGCCGGCCTGAACGGCCCGCCGCTCGCGGCGCGCCGTTCCGCGGCCAGCGGCGGCGGCGATCCTGGTCGGGGTCAGTGCCCGTGTGCGCGCTCAGTCTGGTACTTGAACGAAAGCTGGAGCTTGGTCCTGAAGGTGATCCCGCCGCCCTCGTCCACGTGGATGTCCTGCTTGACCACTTCCCCGACCCGGAGGTCCTGCAGGGTCAGGCCCGCGGTCTTCACCGCTTCCGCCGCCGCGTCCTCCCACGAGGTAGTGCTCGTGCCGATGACCTCGATCACCTTATAGGTGCTCATGTCAGTCCCCTTCCCGTAACGGCCAGAGCCACCTGAGCTGGCGCCTGCGTGCGGCTCAGCCTCAGCACCGTGTTATTACCCGCACCGGAGCCGGCGCAGCCATGTCAGGCCGAACGGCCCAGGCTCGCGGGCCGAATCGCATGTGATGAGTGCGGAGCAGCTGACCGACTTGCCGCCGAGCACACGGTCGGAGGTCGGGACGGGCCTGGTCGGTTAGTTGCGCCTGATCGCGGCTAGCCAGGCCTGGACCAGCGTCGTGCCCTCCATCGGGTTGATATCGAAGGAGTCGGCGGTAATCGACTCGACGGCCCAGCCGTCGCTGAACGCCGCGCGCAACTCGTCCTCGCGGACGCGGCGCGGGCCCCAGGTCCCTGGCTGCCGGTCGCTGAAGCACATGAGGTAGCAAGCGCCGGCTGGTCTCAGCACCGCCGCGAGGCTGGCGACGTACCGGGCCCGGTCCTCGTCGCCGAATACGTGGAACACCCCGCTATCGATCACGGTGTCGACAGTGAGGCTGAGACGGCCGAGGTCGAGTGCGTCTGCGACTTCGAACCGCGCGGCCAGCCCGCGGCCTGACGCTTTCGCGCGCGCCCGCGCGATCGCCGTCGGCGCGACGTCGATGCCGGTGACATCGGCTCCGCGACTGGCTGCGAGCAGCGCGTTCTCGCCGGTGCCGCAGCCGGCGTCGAGAAGGCGCCCGGTCAGGCGGCCCTCGTCAGCGAGCCGGACAAAAGCCGGCTGCGGCCTGCCGATGTCCCACGGGGCCTGCGTGCCGCCCGTGTAGCTGGCGTCCCACTCCGGGTGAACTTGTTCAGTCATGAGTCAGTGCCTCCGCGCGATCGTGGTCCCGGACCCATTCTCCCGCGCCGCCGCCGTGCGTTCGCGGGAACCGGGCCGCGTGCCCGTACCCGGGTAGCGGGCAGCGACCGTCCGCGACGCCGGGAAGACCGGCCCAGCCCAGCTCACAGCCTTGTTGCCGGACGAACGGAGTTAAGCTCTTGGCTAGATCGTCTTATGGGAGGCACCCGTGGCGGCAGGGCGCGAAGACTGGAGTGCGGGCGCACTGGGCAAGCTGAGGACCTCGCATGCCGACCGCGAGCAGGCGATCGACGTGCTCAAGGCCGCGTTTGTCCAGGGCCGCCTGACCAAGGACGAGTTCGACCTGCGGGTCGGCCAGGTACTCGCGTCCCTGACCTACGCGGACCTGGGCGCGCTCACCGCCGACATCCCCGCCGGGGTGACCATCGCCCGGCCGCCGGCCGAGCGTGCCGGTGAGCCTGGCCGGGTGCTCAGCGTTAAGACAGCGGCTCGCGTCGGCGCCGTGGGTGCCGGCCTGAGCATGACTTCCGCCGCGGTGGCGGTGATGCAGTCCAGCGGAGTCTCGGCGGCTGCCGGCCTGCTTTTCGTGGGTGTGACCGGCGTGGTCGTGGCCGGGCTGCTGACGGCGCTGCTGATGGTCCTGTCTTGGGCCGTGCGCCGCCCGCGGAAGGAGTCCGCGGAAGGACCGCCACCGGGTCCTGGCGGCCTGGCGTCGAAGCGGCGGGCGCCGGCCCGGCAGCTGCCGTCGCCGCGGCAGCGTCCATGGCCTACGGCCGAAGCGGCCGCGAGCCCCCTGGCTTGGCTGCGGGTTAGCCCGGTCCAGGGCCGCGGCGGCGTTCTTGCCGTCGGCCGCTGCTGATTCCGGCGGCACCCGTCTTACTTGCCGCGGTCGTCATCGCCGCTCCTGGCAAGCGAAGCCAGCCACGTCTGCTGCGAATCACTAGGCCGTGGCGGTGAAGCTGATTTAGTGCTCGGGCGTTTCATGCCGACTCCTTTTCCCGGATGGATACTTGCTGGCTGGCACGGGTAACCGCGAATCGGGCAGGCAACAGTCCCTGGCCCTGGGAGGCATTGCGTGAAATTCCGAATCATCTTGGCCCCTTCGGGCTGACATATTGCGCGCCTAATCAGCTACGCGCGGCGGTACACATTTTGGGATCCCGGACTACCTATCTCGGGCCCGCCAAGCCGGGCCGCGTCGCGAACAATTAGCACCCTCGCTGGATGAGGGTGACACGCTGACGCCCCCGCACAGCGTCCGGCGTGCGCCAGCGCTCAATCCTCAGCGCCAATGACACGGGAATGATGAAATCACCGGGATTCCGTGGACCGGAGTGGTTGAAGAACGTGATCGTTTAGCCTTTAATCGTTGAATGTGGGGGGCATTACCACTGGTTCACGCGACGCTGGCTTGCTGGAGCGATCCGGGGAACTCGACGCGCTGATCGGCGCGCTCGCAGCGGTGACATCCAGCGGGCTGGGCCGGATCGCCCTCGTGACGGGCGAGGCTGGGATCGGTAAGACGGCGCTGCTACGCCGGTTCTGCGCGCGGACGGCTGGTTCGGCGCGGGTGCTGCGGGCGGGGTGTGACCCGTTGTTCACGCCGCGGCCAATGGGGCCGGTCCTGGAACTGGCCGGTGCGATCGGCGGTGAGGTGGCGGCGCTGGCCGCTGATGGTGCCAGGCCCTACGACGTGGCGGTCGCGCTGTTGCGCGAGCTGGCGGCGGGGCCGTCGGTGGTGGTGTTCGAGGATGTGCACTGGGCCGATGAGGCCACGTTGGACGTGATCCGGCTGGCGGGCCGCCGGATCGGCGATGTCCCTGTGCTGCTGGTGATCAGTTACCGCGACGACGGCCTGGAACAGTCGCAGCCGTTGCGGATCGTGCTAGGCGACCTGCCGGGAAGCGACCGGGTCACTCGGCTGGCGCTAGCCGGCCTGTCGCCGCGGGCGGTCGCGGAGCTGGCAGGCCCGGCGGGCGTCGATGGCGCCGAGTTGCACCGGTGGACGGCAGGGAACCCGTTCTTTGTCACCGAAGTGCTGGCGGCGGGTACGGGGCTGGTGCCGCACTCGGTGCGGGACGCGGTGCTGGCGCGTGCGGCGCGGCTGGGCGGCGCGGCACGGAAGGTGCTGGACGCGGCCGCGGTGGTGCCCGGGCCCGTCGAGCTGTGGCTGCTGGAAGCGCTGGGACCGGTGGCGTCAGAGGCGCTGGATGAGTGCCTGGGTGCCGGGATCGTCGTGCTGGCCGGGGGCCGGGTGGAGTTCCGGCACGAGATCGCGCGGCAGGTAGTGGAGGAGTCGCTGCCGCCGGGCCGACGGGCGGGACTGCACCGCGCGGCGCTGGCCGCGCTGGCCGGGCAGACGGCCGCGGACCTGGCCCGGCTCGCCCATCACGCGGAGGCCGCAGGCGACGCCGACGCCGTGCTGCGGTTCGCTCCGGCCGCAGCCGAGCGCGCCGCCGCGGCCGGAGCCCGCCGGGAGGCCGCCGACCTGTACGAGCGGGCGCTGCAGTTCGCCGGCGCGCTGGAGCCGGCCGACCGGGCCGGGCTGCTTGAGCGGTTCGCCGGCGCAGCGTTTTTCACCGGCGGGAAGGACGAGGCGGCGACCGCGGCGCTGCGGGAGGCGGTGGAGATCCACCGGGCGCGCGGGGACCTGCTGCGGCAGGGCACCGCGCTGCGTCAGCTCACAATCCAGCTTGGGAAGAACGGCTCTCCGGCCGAGGGGAGAACCGCGATATCGGAGGCCGTGGCCGTGCTTGAGCAGCTTCCGCCCGGTCCGGAGCTGGCGCGCGCGTACAGCACGATGGCGGCGGCCCTGGGGGTGGGCGACGACGATGCGGCCATCCAGTGGGGAAAACGCGCGCTCGAGCTGGCCCAGCGTGTCGGGTGCCTGGACGCGATGGGAGACACGCTGAACATCGTCGGGACCGTTGAGCTGCGGCAGGGCAACCTAGACGGGCTGGTCAAGCTGGACCGGAGCCGGGAACTGGCGCAGCAGGCCCGGGACGAGGTCGGCATCGCACGGACCTATATGCACCCGGCCTGGGTCCTCTCGGCGCGCCAGGAGTGGGTGCTCGCCGAACGCTACCTCCAGCCGGGGCTAGCGTTCTGCAGTGACCGCGGCCTGAACGCATGGCATGAGTGGCTGACCACGCTGGCGGCCGAGGCGGCGCTGGCCCGAGGGCGATGGGATGAAGCCCGGAGCACCGCCGTGACGATCCTTGACTGGCCGGCCACCGGTCTCATCCAGTCACGCATTGTCGCGCTGGTAATCCTGGCCCGGGTCCAGGCGCGGCGCGGCGAGCCCGGGTACCAGCCGCTCCTTGACGAGGCAGCCGCGATCGCGAAGGCCGCGCCCTTGGCGCAGACCGAGCTGTTGATCGCCGCCGCGCGGGCCGAGGCCGCGTGGCTGGAGGGGGCACCGGCGCAGCGGATCGACGAGGAGGCCGCGTCGGCGGTGGAACCGGGGATGGAGGGCGTCCGCTGGTTCGTCGGTGAGGTTGAGGCGTGGCGGCACCGGTCCGGGCTGGACTGCGGTGACCCCGCCGGGCTCCCCGAACCGTACCGGCTGGAGGTCACCGGCGATGCCGAGCGCGCGGCCCGCTGGTGGCAAGAGCGGGGCTGCGACTATCAGGCGGCGCTGGCGCTGGCGGGCTCGGACGACCAGGCCGCGCTGCGCCGAGCGCTTGACACATTCCACGGACTCGGCTCTCGTCCCGCGGCGGCAGTGGTGGCGCGCCGGCTGCGCTCGCTGGGCGAGCAGGGTGTGCCGCGCGGCCCCCGGCCAGGCACGGCGGCGAACCCGGCGGGCCTGACCAGCCGGGAGGCCGAGGTGCTCGGATTGATGGCGGCCCGGTTGAGCAACGCAGAGATCGCCGCGCGGCTGGTCGTCTCTCGCCGGACCGTCGACAACCACGTGGCAGCGATCTTGCGCAAGCTCGGCGTCCGAACCCGCGGCGAGGCGAGCACCATGGCGGCAGGGCTTGGCCTGACCGAGCGGCAGTGGTAGTTCACCGAGGCCAGCTGCCGGCTCGCGAAATAGCCGAGGTAAGGGCAGGCTCCTAGACGGCGAGGCGGAGCAGGTAGGTGGTGGAGTGGGTGAGCGTGACGACAGCCGCGGAAGGGCCGGGCACCAGCGTGACCGCATCAGGCACGCTGAGCGGTGTGCCGGGGTGGCCGTTCGCCGTGTTGACGAGGCTGACCTTGCCCGCGCCGAGCAGCAGCAGCCCGATGCCCGTGCCGGCGATGTCGGTGTCGTTGTCCGCGGCCCGGGTGGAGAACAACGGGGCAA
>Ga0335072_10013813_pt1 | contig 11487 bp, 8 predicted proteins | sample Lox_Sample_21_FD_206725 | JGI IMG/M metagenome (GOLD analysis project Ga0335072, IMG submission 206725) | Soil microbial communities from Loxahatchee National Wildlife Refuge, Florida, United States - Lox_Sample_2.1 | ecosystem: Environmental > Terrestrial > Soil > Wetlands | place: USA: Florida...
GCCAGGTCGTGCTCAGCCCGCATGGTGACGACTGGCAGCGCCGGGTCGGTCTCATCGTGACCCTGAGCTGCTGCATCCCGCCCGACGGGGCAGGTCATGCACCGCGGTCCACCCCGGAAGCTGCCCAGCTCGCTGCTGGGAACCCTGATGACCTGGACGCCCGACTGCTCGAGGCGGGCGTTGGTCTCGGAATTCCGCTCGTGGCTGACCACGAGCTGCCGTCCGATGGCGAGGACGTTGCTGGCGGCGTCGGACGGGCCGGAGAGCGACCCGGGTCCTGAGTCGATCACCCGCAGGCGGTCGATGCCCATAGCCTGAGCAGCCGCCTCCAGGAACGGCTGCGGCCTGCTCGCGCGTAGCCCGTCGGCGCGCGGAGAGATCGTGTGCGCGGTCAGGGAGTACGCGATCGCTGGATGCATCAGCACGACGTCGGTGTCGAGTACGGCGCACAGGGTGTCGAGATGCCCGCCGTCGGGCTGCTGCCGGATCGGTATCGCCAGGACAGCATGGACAAGTCCGGCGTCGAACAGCCGCCGGGCCAGGCGCTCCGCGCCGGCCGCCGTGGTGCGCTGGCCGACTCCGACCGCGACCACTCCCGGAGACAGGAGCAGGACGTCACCGCCGTCGACGTGCTCGAGACTCGCCTCGTACACCCATTTGGTTCCGGCGAACCGGGGGTGGTGCCGATAGATCACTGCCGCCAGGTCAGCCTCGCGCCGGCGCTGAGCAGACGACAGGCTCGCCACGGCCACGCGGTCGCCGATCCAGAAGCTGGCGTCTCGGGTGAAGATCAGGTTCGTCAGCGGCGCGAGCACGAAGTCATGTCGCTCAAGCAGCTCGAACACGACGCCCCGGCCGGTCTTCAGCTCCTCGGGCGTAAGGCCGGCGATCAGCACCTGGGTCAGCTGCTCGGGAGCAAGATCTTCCAGGTGGGCACGGAGCTGGTCGCGAAGCTCGTCGCCGAGGTCAGCATCGGCGACTGCGAGCTCGACGGCCTCCTCGCGCGCAGCCTGGTATTCCAGGGTGTCCTGGAGCAGTTGCGTGACATACAGGACCTCAACCTCGTTGTCACGAAGCTGCTCGCACAGTAGGTCGTGTTCCTGCCGGGCTTTGCTCACCCAGGGCTGCGAATGCAGCAGCATTCCGTTGGCATACCGGGGAGTCACTCGCTGGAGCTCCGGCCCTGGTCTGTGCATCAGGACCGTCCTGAGCTGGCCGATCTCGCTGTCCGCACCCTGGATGTGACTCACCGCAGATCCCCCCGGCCCTCACTGCCCCCGCCCGCGCGGTGCGCTCGCAGCGCCGAGTTCGCCCCCGCCAGCCGCTGAGATTGCACCTCGCTGTGAGAGGTATTACCAGCCCCGCGCGGGTTACGCCTGAAAGAGCAGTTACACATGGTGCAACGGCGGTGTCAGGGCCAGCAGTTACGCGCGACCGGCAGTTATGCCCGAACTGGCCGTCAGAGTCCCGCTCGCGGTCCGGCGCCTGCCGTGGCCTCCTCGCGTTCCGCCGGCGCCGCCAGCACGGCCCAGACCGTCAGGCCGGCATCGTCCGACCGCACGCCCCAGGTCCGCGCCAGGTACTCGACGATGTCCAGGCCCCGGCCGCCAAGGGCTGAGACGCTGGCATGACCTGCCAGCGGCCGGGTCGGGCCGCCGCCATCGCTCACGGCCACCTCGACTGCCTCGTCCCCGAGTGCCCAGGCGACCTGGACGCTCGATCCGGCCAGTGGCCGAGCGTGCCGGATCGCGTTGCTCAGCAACTCGCTGACCACAAGCACGGCGTCGCCGACTGCGCTGTCGAAGATCCCGGCGGCCAGCAGGTCGGCGGTAAGCCGCTGGCGAGCGATCGCCACGCTCGCCGGAGCGAACGGCAGGAGTACGGTGCCCGCTGGTCTCACCTCCCCGCGCAGGCGTCCGGCAGCCGCCTCAGATGCGGAAATGCCGCTGCGGCGGAGATGCCCGCCGCTGGCGGCGCGGAAACTCGGCTGCCGTGGCCGCGGCGGGCAGCCCGCAACGTCTGAGCCACAGCACTGAGGCGCTGCCCACAGTGGCCGGCGCTTGTGGACGTCGGGGTGCGGGCGGTCTCCGGGGAGCGGTTAGCTCCCGGTCCCGGTGACCTCGCCGAGCAGCCCCTCCGCGGCGAGCCCGCGCACGAGCCCGCCGAGCCCGGCCGCCAGGCCGTCGCGTTCCTCGGCGGACAGCGCTGCCAGGATCCGGGCCTGGCGGGACTGCCAGGCCTGCCAGACCCGGCTAGCCACGTCTCCGCCCTCCGGTGTCAGGTACAGCCGTACGTATCGCTGGTTGTCCCCGTCCCGGCCGCGCCGGATCCAGCCCTTGCGCTCCAGGCCGGCAGCCAGCCGACTCACCGTGCTCTTGTCCAGTCCGAGCAGTGCTGCTAGCTCGCCCTGTGCGATGCCGCGGGCAGAGACCAGCTCGATCAGCGCACGCGCCTCAGATCCGGACACGCCCGGCAGCGAGAGGGTCGCGGCGGGGGGACGGCCGTGGTCCTCGCCGTTGACCTTGTCCGGACCAGGACCGAGGTCGCTCGCGGCTGAGGGCCGGGCGGCGGCTCCGGGGCCGGCCGAGCTGGTACCGTGGTCGGCGAATCCAGGCGAGACCATCCGCAGCAGCTGGGTGAGTAGCTGCTCCAGCTCGCTATCCTTCGGCGACGCCTCGGTCATAACAACAGTTGTATCGCACAACTGGCATGGTGGTACAGTCGCCGCGTGACAGTTGCCCCGCACAACTCGCCATCCTGCTGGAGTGCAGCGTGAGCGATCAGAAGACGCCGCTGCGCAGCAAACGCGCACTGCGCCGTGATCCGAACGCGGGCCGCCTGGCGGCGCCCGGTCAGCTTCTGGTCGGCGACGTGGCCGTTTTGTCGCCTGAGGTCGAGGGTGAGCCGCTCGCCGAGTACGCAGTCCGGCACGGACTGCGGCCGAGCGCGCGACGGCCGTCGGTGCCGGAGTACCTGCGCCAGCTCTGGCGCAGGGTGCACTTCATCATGGCCTTCGCCACCGCCCGGAACATCGCGATGTACACCGAGGCGAAGCTCGGCCAGCTCTGGCAGGTGCTGACGCCGATCCTCAACGCGGGCGTCTATTTCCTGATCTTCGGCCTCCTGCTGCACATCAACCGGGGTATCCCGAACTACCTCGCGTTCCTGGTCACCGGCGTTTTCGTCTTCAACTTCACGCAGCGAGCGTTCATCTCGTGCTCCACGGTGATCACCGAGAGCCTGCCGCTGATCCGGGCCCTTCAGTTCCCGCGGGCCGCCCTGCCGCTCGCCTACATCGTGATCGAGCTGCAGCAGATGCTGCTGTCGATAGCGGTTCTCGCGGTGATCGTGCTGGCCACTGGCGAGCCGCTGACCTGGTACTGGCTGCTGGTCATCCCGGCCCTGATCCTGCAGACGATCTTCAACGTCGGGGTCGGGCTCCTGGTCGCCCGGCTCGGCTCACAGGTCAACGACTTCAGCCAGCTTCTGCCGTTCCTGATGCGCACCTGGCTGTATCTGTCCGGCGTCCTTTACAACATCGGCACCCTGGATATCAACACCGAGCGGTGGGCCGTGGCAGCGCTCCAGCTCAACCCAGCCGCTCTCTACATCACCCTGGTCCGCAACGCGATGCTGCAGAGCCAGCGGCTGAGCACGCCGAGGATAGAACCCGGCCATTCCACCGCGCACGACGCCGCGATGTGCAACATCTGGAAGACCCTGGGCCACCAGGCCGGCACACCAGTCAAGTACCAGTACGACAGCGCTTACTGCCACTTCTACGCCAACCCGGACCACTTCTGGTACTACGCCGTTGGCTGGGCAGCGCTCTCGTTGGTAGTCGGCTTCTTCTTCTTCTGGCGAGCTGAAGCGAGGTATGGCCGTGGCTGAGCCCATGGTGGTCGTGGACAATCTGCACATCGTCTACAAGGTCTACGGTGCAGGTGGCGATCGCGGCACTGCCGCGACAGTCCTGCTGCGGCTGCTCGGCCGCAAGACCCGCGGCAACATCCGCGAGGTGCACGCGATCCGCGGCATGTCCTTCATTGCCTACCGCGGCGACGCCGTCGGCATCATCGGCCGCAACGGCTCCGGCAAGTCGACTCTGCTGCGCGCGATCGCGGGCCTGCTCCCGCCGGAGGAAGGCAACGTCTACACCACGGGCGAGGCGGCACTGCTGGGGGTCAACGCCGCACTGCTCGACGACCTGACCGGCGAGCGCAATGTCGTCCTGGGCTGCCTGGCCATGGGCATGACGCGGCAGGAGACCAAGGCGAAGTTCCAGAGCATCGTCGAGTTCTCCGGTGTTGGTGACTTCATCGACCTGCCCATGAAGACCTACTCCTCGGGCATGGGCTCCCGGCTCCGGTTCGCGATCGCCGCCGCCAAAAGCCACGAGGTCCTGCTCATCGACGAGGCGCTGGCGACCGGTGACGCCGAGTTCCGGGTGAAGAGCCATGCGCGGATCGAGGAACTGCGGGCCGATGCCGGCACCGTTTTCCTGGTCGCGCACAACCTGGAAGAGGTCGAGCTCACCTGTAACCGGGTGATCTGGATGGAGCGCGGTCAGATCGTCATGCAAGGCGAGGATGTCATCGGCATCATCGACAAGTACATCGACGCCTCGGGCGGCGCGCCGGTCGAACGCGATCCGCTGACGGGTAAGCGGACCGGCGTCAAGGTGGGAGCCAAAAGCTGAGCCGGACTGCGGCTCAGCTGACTACCCAGATCTCGCCCGGCACGCTGTAGCAATCCTCCTGGGTCAGGCCGGTGCCGGATTTCCGGGAGTTACCCGGATCGGCGAGACAGCGGCCAGATCGTGCGTTCATCAGCTCGCCGTGCGGACCCCGGGCCCAGCGCTGCGAGCCCGCCGCGGAACACTTCGCCAGCTCGATCGCGGCGCCGTCCAGCATGCTGCTGCCCTTCACCGCCAGGCACTTGCCCGCGATCTTCAGAGTCCCGTTGGGCTCAGCCGTCCAGCGCTGCGAGGCGGCCTGACGGCAGACCGCGATGGCGATCCGGGTGCCACTGCTGCGGCTGCTGCCGGGGTCGGACAGACAGCGGCCAGCCACCGCTGAGACTACCGGCGCTGCCGGCAGCACCCACCGCCTCGGAGCTGCATTGCTGCACGTCCAGATGACAGCCTGCCGGCCAGCGCCTGCGCTGCCGTGTACCGCCAGGCACTTCCCGGTCGCCGCATTCCGCAGACGACCGCGGCCCTGGTAGGTCCATTGCTGCCGGGTCGCGTTTTTGCCGCAACCCTGGATCGAAGCCTTCGCCCCGTTGCCGCTGCCGCTCCTGACCGCAAGACAAAGCCCGTCGATCGTGACGATCCCGGTGCCGGCGACACCACCGGCCGGCTCGAGCTTCCACTTCTGAGCGGCTCTGTCCGAACAGCGCTCGAGAACCGCAGGCGTGCCGGCAGTGACGCGGTATCCCGATCCAGTGAGGCACCAGCTACCGCCGTCGAGCCTTATCGCGCCTGCCGCTGGATGGCGGGCCCTCACCTTCGGCACGATCACCACGTCAAACGAGGACGAGTCCGACTGGCCGTCGAGAGCGGCGGTGACGGTCACCCGATGGACTCCGGTCGCTGCCGGCGCCGTGCCGGTCAGGACCTGGTCGGTGCCGACCGCAAGGCCGGCCAGGCCGGCCACGGTCATGGTCGGAGTGTCCTGACCAGGCTGGACGTCGAGCTGGAGCCTGATCTTCGCGCCTGACTGGTAGACCTGCGTGCCCGGCCCGAGCACGGTCACCTCACCGCTTCGGGGTCCGGTCAGTCCGGCAGTGCCGTCGATTGTCCCCACGCCCGTCGGCCCGTCGTAGCCCGCCCCAGCGTGGCAGAGGTACCGGCGGGCCGGCTCGCAGCTACCGTCGGACCCGCTGGTGACGTCGAGGAAGTCCGAGCTGTTCTGGTACGGATAGGCAGCAGGGAAAGTCTCCGGGATCAGCGCCTGGTGCGGACCGCCCGCCTCGACGTCGGCCAGGGCATAGGCCGCAGCGACGATGGGAGTGCTGACGCTCGTACCGCCGACGGCGATCCAGCCGGGCGCTGCGCCGGAGCCGGGATCTCTGACCGTGTCGTAGATCCAGACACCGGGATCAGGATTCGCGTCCGCGGCGACGTCGTTATCGGTCCTGTTGAGGCAGCCGCCAGGTGAGGTCGCGTCAGACGTCTGCCAGGACGGCTTCGGCTCGAGCTCGGAGCACCCCGCCCCCGTGCCGCTCCAGGCCGACTGGCTCCAGTGCCCACCGGAGTCTGTCAGCGTCGTGCCCCCGACGGACGTCACGTACGGCGAAACTGCCGGGTACTGCGTGCCGTAACCGTCGTCGCCACCGGCTGCCGTGATAGCCACGCCGGGGGCATAGAAATCCGGGTCGTAGGCACTCTCGCCGGTAAATTCCGCACCGCTCCCCCAGCTGTTGGACACGGCCTCAGCTCCGCTGCGGGTAGCGGTGCGCTCCGCGGTTGCCAGTGCGCTGATAGATGCGGAATTCGCCTCGATAAGCCGGATCGAGCAATTCGGGCAGATTGCCGAGACCATTTCAAGGTCGAGTGATTCCTCGAGCTCCCAGCCGCCAGATGTGTCCTTGCTCGGGAGATCCGTGGTACCACCGTGCTCGTTCTCGATCGTCAGGCATTTGCTGCTCTGATCGCACGCGGGCAGACCGTAGGCCGACCGGTAGGCGGCAAGGTCCGCGCTGGCCGACGGATCGTTGTAGGCATCAACGATGGCGATCGTCTCGCCGTCGGCAGGTTTGCTCGCGGCACTGGCGAGACCGTAGGCGTCCTGCAGTTGCGACGGGTCGTAGGAGCTGCCCGCCGGCGGGCTGACGTCCGCCCGGTCTCCGCCGCCCCTGACGGTGCTCACGATGAGCGCCATGCAGGCCATCTCACCTGGTTGCGAGGGAGTGCTGCAGGCCTGGCGCACGCCGGGCATGCTGCCAGCGACCTGTGGTGCGGCCACGAAGCTTGCCGAGGCCGGCACGGGCGGGGCGGCCGCCTGGCTCGCTGCCCGCACTGCCGCCGCCGCGCGGACGGACGGTGGTCCCGCTGACAGACTCGCGGCCCGCGCCGCCAGCCCCGGACCCGTCAGCCCCGCGCCCGCTAACGCGGCCAACCCGGCAGCGGTAACCAGGCTGACCAGGCGGCTGCCCCGCGGACGCGCATACCGCCATGACCGTGTCGCCCGCATAGTTCCCCTCCAGTAGGCGCCCAGAAATGAGCGGCCAGTCCCGCCCTGCCCCGGAACCGGCCACTTGCACTTGCATTCGAGCAGTCGCGGGCGAATCCCGAATACTCGCCCCCGCTGCTCAGGAAATCCTCAAGCTTCTTTAGCAAAGTTCTCGGGAAATGCGATTTATGAAGCACAGCCGACTATACCGGTGGCGATTCGCCGCAGCAGCGGAATAGCAGACGCGGATTAATACCTGACGAAAACTAGGAGTGCGCCGAAAGCTGACCGGAGCACATCAGCTCGAGGGCGCCTCGGAGGCCGGCCGCGGCCCCGGCAGCGCCGGACTCGGCCGGCGCGACGCGCTGCCACGGTCGTCACCCTCCGGCCGCGCCGCGCCAGGCCGCTGTGCGGCGCCCGCCGGCCGGCCGCCCGGGGGCCGGATGCCAGCCACGTCGCCCGGCGAGCCCGATCCGGGCGGGGCGGGCGGGCCCGGCGCGGGCCGGGCCGGCACAGCCTGCGGCAGCCGCAGTCGCATCACCGTGCCGCGGCCCTCATGGCCGTCGCTGCCGTCTCTGGCGTTCGCTCCGACCTCACCGCCCTGTGCCCGCGCCAGCTGCCGGACGATGTACAGGCCAAGGCCGATTCCGCCGAACCGGCGACGGTCACCCGCCTCGCCCTGGACGAAGCGCTCGAAGACGCGCTCACGGTCCTCTGGAGGGATGCCCACGCCCTCGTCCGCGACCTCGACCACGATCCAGTCGTCGTCAGGCCGGGCGCGCACCGTGACGGTGCCGCCGTCGGGCGAGTACTTGAACGCGTTCTCCAGCAGCTGCCCGATGATGATGTCGGTGGCCATGGGGTCGCCGTGTGCCCGCGGGAGCCCGTCGGCGATGTCGGTGGCCAGATTGTGCCGGTCGGAGAGCGACCGGAAGGCGACGACGGCGCTCCGCAGCAACTCGCCGAGATCGAACGGCCCGTTGCTGACCTGCAGCTGGTCAGCGCCGGCCCGGGAGCCTAGAAGTAGCTGCTCGACCAGCCGGGCCAGCGAGGCGGCCCGGTCGGCGATCGTCTGGACGGCCGACCGGCGGTCCGCGTCGGCAAGCTTGTCCCACCGGCTCGCCAGCGTGCTCGCGAAGCCCTGGACCACCGTGATCGGTGTCCGCAGCTCGTGGCTCGTGGTGGCCAGAAAGAGGTCCTTAGCCTCCTCGAGCTCCTTGGCCGCGGTGATGTCACGGAAGTCGAGCACCTTCTCGCCACGGCCGGACAGACCGGTGCACAGCAGGTCGATCCAGCGGCCGTTGGCGAGCTTGTGAGTGAGCTTCGCACCAGGCTCAGGCAGCGGGAACGGCGGGCGCCGCCCGGTTGCCAGCTCGGGCGTCAGCCCGGTCAGGCGATGCGCGGCCGGATTCCACTGGCGCACGAGTCCGTCGGAGTCGAGGACCGCGATGCCGTCCGCGCTGGCGTCGATGACCGCGCGCTCGTGCGCTCGCTGCCTGACAACTTCCTCGAAGGCCGTCACGTTCGACAGCGCCACGCTCGCGTGCCCGGCGAGCAGCTCCAGCAGCTCGAGCTCGATGTGGCCCACCTTGCGGCCGCTGTAGAGCGCGTAGAGCGCGCCGTACGGCCGCCCAGCCACATGCGAGAGGCTCAGCGTGATCGTATGCAATCCGGGCAGCGCCGCCCAGATCAGGTCATCGAAGCCACCGGAGTCGCTGGTCGCCATCAGCACCGACTTGCCCGAACGCATGAGCTGGCCCACCGTAGACGTCTGCAGGTCCGCGGTCCGGCCACGGAGTTCGGCAGGCAGCCCGTCGAGGCTCACCAGGCGGAGCCGGTCCTTCTCGATCAGCACGAACCCGCCCGCGTCCGCGCGCGTCAGCTCCCGCAGGCTCGCCGCGATCCGGTCGAGCACGGCCTCGAGATCAAGCTGCGCGTTCATGTCAGCGACCACGTCGCCGAGACGCCGGACCACGCGGGCGCGCTCAGCCATGTAGTGCCGGGTGGCCTCGTCGTCGGCGTTCTGGTGGCACACGCACACCCAGCCCGCGAGTTCGCCCGCCGAGTCGAGCATCCGGCTGGCGTCGATCCGGAGGTCGACCATCGAGCCGTCTTTACATGTTCGCCGCGTGGCGAACGAGACATGCCCGCCGCTGGCGACCCGCTCCAGAACGGCATTGTGCTCGGCACGCAGTTCTTCCGGAACGAAGGGCGGCTCAAGGCCGACTACCTCGGCTGCTCTCCAGCCGAACAGTCGCTCGGCAGCGGGATTCCAGACGGTCACTCTGCGGTCGGCGCCCACTGCGATGATCGCGTCGGCCGCGCATTCGATCACTGCCCGGGCGGTGCCGTCAATCCTGTCGCGATCGCGCTGCGGCACGGCAAGCTTCCACCCCACAGCGAATCATGCTGCCATTGTTGTCCGGTTCATGACCGGTGAACTGCGCAAACACCACACTCACAGGATGTCGGGCAGGGCGGGAACCAGGATGCGGCCCGCCGCGTCCAATGGCTATGACGCCTCTGACGCATGACGCGCACTCCGGCTCCCGCCCCGGCGCGCACGGCTCACACCTGGCACATCCGCGCCGCTGGCACCAGTCCGTTCTGTTCCGCTGCTGCGCGGCCGCGGCCTGCGCGGCGCTGGCAGCGGCGTGCGGCAGCACCGCTGCTCCGTCCTCCGGCTCGGGAACCAGCTCGGCCGGCACCGCAGCCGCCTCGAAGGTCTCGCTGACCGTCGAGTTCACGGCATCCCCGACGGCGCCCGCCTCGCATTACACATTGCGCTGCGAGCCCGCGGGCGGCACCGTCGCCGACCCGGCGCAAGCCTGTTCCCGGCTGCTGGCCGGCTCCAGCCTCTTCGCGCCGCGCCCGGCTCACGTCATGTGCCCGATGATCCTGGCGGACGCGGGCCGCGCCATCGTGAAAGGCACGTACCTCGGCAAGAAGGTGCACGAGACGATCGTCGACGGTGGCTGCGACCTCAGCCGCTGGGCCAAGCTCAGGCAGGTCTTCAACTAACCGAGACCCCTGGCTGACCACGGTCAGCCCTCCGCAACGCGGTCCGGCGGCGTACACCTTTCCCTCGCCGCCGGATCGCGCTTCTCGCGCCCGGGCAGAGCGGGTTACTTCAGCAGCCGGGACATTCGGCGGTCGGCTAGCGGCTTGCCGCCGGTCTGGCAGGTCGCGCAGTACTGGAGCGCCGAGTCAGCGAAGGACACCTCACGAACGGTATCCCCGCAGACCGGGCATAGCTCGCCGGTCTTGCCGTGGACTCGCAAGCCAGCCTTCTTCTCCTTCTTCAGGTCACCCGCCGCCAGGCCGTCTGAGCGGCCGATGGCATCCCGGAGCGTCGCGACGATGACGGCATGCAGGTCGGCAACCTCCTCCGGGCTCAGGCTCGATGCCAGCCGGAACGGAGACATCCTGGCCGCGTGCAGCACCTCGTCTGAGTAGGCGTTCCCGATCCCGGCGATGAGCTTCTGGTCCCGCAGCACACCCTTGATCTGCATACGGCGGCCAGCGAGGATCCCGGCCAGCACGTCCGCGGTGAACTCCGGCGCGAGCGGCTCCGGCCCGAGCGACGCAACGCCCGGGATCTGCTCGATGTCGGTGACGAGGTAGACGGCCAGGCGCTTCCGCGTCCCGGCCTCGGTGAGATCGAAGCCGGAGCCGTCGGCGAACCGGACGCGGAACGCCAGCGGGCCCTTGCCCGGCCGGGGCGGCGCTTCCGGCAGCGAGTCGCGCCAGCGCAGCCAGCCCGCCCTGGCCAGGTGCGTGACTAGGTGCAGTGCCGGGCCGCCCGCCGCGGGCTGGCAGATCAGGTCGAGGAACTTGCCACGCCGCGCGGTTCCGCTCAGGCGGGCGCCGTGCAGCACGCTCAGCGGCGGGTCATAGGTCTTGAGCACGGAAAACTCAGCCACGTCGGCCCGGTCGATCACCCGGCCGATGGCTCGCTCGCGCAAGTCGGCGGCGAGCGACTCGACTTCGGGCAGTTCCGGCACGCTACCGATTCTGCCCGATCCGGCGAGCAGACGCGGCAGGCAGCCGGACACGGCCGACCGGCGGCCGACAGGCCATGATCTGGATCACACCGGCCAGCTGGAGCGGATACCACCGGGATCTCAGTGACAAGCACCGCGCCAGCGGCCTAAGCTGCGGCCAACTAGTGAACTGCATCGCCGGGGCCTGCAGGAACTCAGGTGTGGGCGAGGAGGGATTTGAACCCTCACGTCCTTTCGGACACACGGACCTGAACCGTGCGCGTCTGCCGTTCCGCCACCCGCCCCGGGAGCAGCAGTCAGGTTAGCAC
>Ga0335072_10013815_pt1 | contig 11485 bp, 8 predicted proteins | sample Lox_Sample_21_FD_206725 | JGI IMG/M metagenome (GOLD analysis project Ga0335072, IMG submission 206725) | Soil microbial communities from Loxahatchee National Wildlife Refuge, Florida, United States - Lox_Sample_2.1 | ecosystem: Environmental > Terrestrial > Soil > Wetlands | place: USA: Florida...
TTATGATAGAGCAGGGGGTAATGGCTACAGCAGCTCTTGACGCTCTTAATAGGACGATCGATAGCATAGCCAAACTGCAGTATTTTTCTAACTACAAGTCGAGCCCTTGTAGAGAAATAGCTAAAGAACAATAGCAAACTAATTATAACTTTATATATTTATGTGGTGGAGATTTAAGACCCCCAAACCATAAAGTCATTTCGGCACACAGGGTTTTTCGGCACGTAGGGATGGACGTTACTGCGCAGAATTATGTCCCTTCGCGGAGAATAAGGTTAGTCCCGAGAGTCACGGGATGCGGGGACTGCTGGCAGGGGTGCTAGCGTTGGTGCATTTTGTAGGCTATGTCTCCTTTTATGTGGTCGGTGTTTTTGAATAGGTTTGATGTGCCGCTGCCGGAGGGGTAAGTAGATATATTGGCGTGACTGGCTTGGACTATCAAATCAGGTGACACAAATATCATATGATTTTATTTAGCCTTAGATTTGACTACCTAAGTTAAGGCACTTCTTTGATGCAACTAATTTCTTCATTAAAACTCCGGTATTGTGTATTCTGTTGCGTAGCGCTGTGTCACCGCAGAAGATACTCATATAGTAGGTATGCTATAAGTATACTGTAAGATCATTTTATCGATAGAATGCTTTGATCTGTTTATTATTCCATGGGTTGATGGATATATAACAGAGTACATAAAATCGGGTTGATTATTTTAATACCCTTTATATCGGCAAAATTTGGTTGGTATGCCAAGGCGAACTTTTAGTTTAAGCTTTACCTAAAATAATAAGGCGAGCGCTGCACTGAGGCGAATGAAAACGCCGCCCTCAACCGGGCTGGTTTAGCGGACCATTGCCTGAAAATTTAGCGATTCCAATCACTATAATACGCTGTAGAGCTGCCTGCCTATAAGCGAGGTAGGCTTTCATTAAATGAAATCGCTCTCGCCCTGGTTTCAAAATTCTCGTCAAGATGGAGGATTCCCAGTCGCGCCGACGACAGCCTTGCAATGATGTGAACGGGTTTCTCTCGCGATGGATCGCAGGACTAGACGATGGCATGATCAACTCTCTCAAATCGTTCTACACCTGGAAAATTCAGAATTTTCTTGGGCTGGCATTACGCAACCTATCGAAAACATAAGGCAGTACACGGACAAGTATCTGAGTCATGAAGAGAATCTGTCGCCGCGCGACCAGGATGACCATCTCAAAGGCCTTATTGCAGAGCATTCAGACCAGATGCGGGCTGTTTTAGCATGCAGCCATGCCCTTTCGCATCTCGCTCTTCGAGAACAAATACTGACCATTAAAGTGAATACTCAAAGAGAGGAAGAGATCTTGAACTTTCTGCAGATAATTCTCACCGCCCACGAGATCAATACAACCGCCATATCAGCTACAGAAGTAAAATGGGTTAACTGCTTCAAAGAGCTTATGTCCGCTAACCAGAACGGAGCCCAAGCAGCGTTTCAATCATACGATCAATTGGTGATTGAGGAGGCGATACCGACCCTCTTAAAGCCAAGCATTCTTCACGGCATTCTCAAAATCGCGATCAAACGGCTGGGGCTGCGCCTTGAGCACTGGAAAGAGGCTGGTGAATGGACGAAAGCTTACCAAAATTCTCGATGGATGCGTAAAGTCTCCAGTTCTCTATCCCATCTAAAATGCATTTTAGATAGTAACATTCGGCATTGGGAGTCTTGGGCTTTATGGGAGCCAAATATCCTGCATCTTCGGGCACTGGACGAGCTCAAAACTAGCCAACGGAAGGAACTGCAAGACATCTTCACTTTGGAAGGTCCGGACTTTAAGTCATCTCCGCCTAAAAGAAACCTTGCCGCTGTTGTCGCCAGTAGCATACAAGGCGGCGCAGCAGACACCCAGGTTGGCACTTGCCGGCTTCGGTGGAGACATGGTCTGACTGGCCTGGTGGACTCCCTTCTAAAGAAAATCGTTAAAGCCTGCAAAGTCTCCGAGCAGGTTGGAGCGATAACTTCTTATATTGTTCGAAACAACGTCATAGATGAGGTTACTCTTGGAGTACTGGATGTTATTGAGACGATTGATCCATCCATCATCTCAGCGATATTTGAGGCCATCAGTACTGATACAAGAGAGATAAGATTCTCGGCAGTCGTGAATATTATCCCAGAATTGGCGAATTCTCAAATCGATCTTCAAAGGAGTCTCTCGCCACTCATCCGTCTTACTCTCAATGAGTCAGTTTCAGTATTACAAGACAAGTTCAACGAAAATCTGAGACAAGGACATTCCTTAAAGAATGTTGGGAAAAAACTTCATCGCATAGGATCCCTCATTAGACAAAATCCATGGCTTCAGCATCTAATTGATCCACATGTATGGTCTGTCATGTCAAACTATCCCCCACGCGACAACATAGAAACTCTCTTCGAGCTTAGGGAAGAGGCCGCAAATGACAGAACGGCTACTGGTATTACTTTCCGTTCCCTAGTCGACACGTACTGCATTTCTGTTTTCACTGGCCAAGTGGAGTTAGACCTTCATGGCCGAGTTATGATCGAGCATTTGTTCGAATTCTGGCAAAAAGAGTTTACGCTCGATCGCAGAAGGCTTGCCATAAACATAGCGCAACGAAATTCTATTCCCAGCAAGTTGCGATGTGATCTGTTCGAAGATATACACCGAATGTCAGAAGACTTCTGCGAAATCGCACTTGCCGCCCTATTTCATACTAAGCAACAAGGATGTGTTGACTTTGCCAGAGCTCTTGCTAGCTATCGCAAGATTGGTCGGCAAGAAAAATATCATTGGCAATCAGTCTTGAAATCCATGATAGACGCGCAATCATCCACCCTGCTCAATTACACTGCCACTAATCTGCCTATACACCAATGGTTTAAATGGCTTCGCGACCTTCGTTCCCTGTTTCTTCATTCAAACAGGGATCCTTCAGTAGTGTTAAATTCGGCAATCTGCGACTGGGCGGCACTTTGCAACTGGGGAGCACGACTAGAGGATACAGAGATGGAGGCTTTGATCTCCTTAGAGAAAATTATAGGCACCGATAGACTTAGAAGGATATTCCTTGTCCCCAAAGATGAGGAGCTTGTTATACTTTTCCTTGACATGGTCAAAGAAATCAACCAAGAAGAATGCTGCTTGAAGCCGATATATGATCAAATATTGGCGCAGCTGGCCCCTGACTGGAGCAATTTACCACAGCTTGGAGATATAATTTCTCATCTATGTGGAGCTACCGATAATGGCAAGACCTTGTGTTTGCGGCTTGTTGAAAACTGGAAAAGTCTCCCGTTGAAGACCTGCAAAGGGATTTTCCAAGTATGGATCAGTCAGAGACAGCACTTTGTCAATGCTCCACCCGAGGTAACTCCGGACGATTTACTAGTAATCCAACAGGTCGGCTTGCTCCTTGGACTCGATATCACTCCAGAAGACAACTTGAATGATTGCTTGGCTGCAGCATGTGAATATCTAAATAAACAATTTGAGGAACTCGTAGCTGAAGCGACTCGTCTAAAGGCTATCCGGCGGACTCTCATGGCTCAAAACCGAGACGAGACAATGGAGTTCTTGGCAGGCCTAGGTGTCACCGACCTTGACGACGGTATTGTAGACATTCCCGAAGCGCTCGCAGACGTCATTGAGCAACATGGCTTTCAAGAATTCGAAATCATCTTCCCACTGGACAACCTCAAACCGCTACAGAGAATCGCGATGGGCGTGGGAGTCGCGCGCAATATAATGGTTCGCCTGAATCTAGTGGACGACTTTGAATCAAAACCTCAGTTCTGTGTACACATGAACCCTGAGCAGACCGTAAGTCCTGGTTCGAGAAGTGCTAACCGCAGGGCCTGGGTTGGTGAGCATTACTATTGGATAGCTCATAAGGGAAGCAGGGCACCAGATCTAAACTTTTGCACTGGACGAGGTAATCGAACTACATATCTCGTCTCGATGGTTCTCTGGAGGCACTTCTCGAAGCAAGGGTTTGAGTCATTAGAGTCGGTCCACAAAATCGTGTCATCTGTAATAAAAGACTATGGTCAGAATTGCCTCATATGCGGAAGCCAACTAAAGGCAAAGGTCTTTCGTGCGACGGTCTGCCACCAAAGTTCTTGCAACACTCAATTCTCTCGAGCGGACTATGAAGTACGGCTAGCAGACCTTCGTTGGGATCCATCGGTTATGGACTTGCTGCTCCTCGGAATTTTTGCTTCGGCGCAGGCAAATAGGCTTGAATTTCTACATCCATGCCCGCTGCGCGATCAAGGGACGATTCTCCAAACCCTGGCCGGGCTGCCCGATATTTATACTCTCCAAAACTCTCCAGACCTATACAAGTCGATCAAATGCCTTGGGCAGGATGCAGAGGCTCTCATGCTATGGATGGCAAGCTACCGTGGGTTTGTAGCCTCCGCAACCGGACTGCTCAAGATCCCAAATCTTCCAGGGGTCCATCAATTCATATTGGCAAACACAACTCCCGAGCTCGAGACCAGCTATAATTTCCACTTACCCACGCCACAAACCCCCACTCAAGTCGTCTTCCACGGCACGACCATGGACCGACTGTTTCCCATCCTGCAGCGGGGACTGCAAGTAGGAACCGGGACGGCACTTCTGCAAAATGGTGCGTCATACGGCAGCGGAATTTACGTCGCTACAGATATCTCGATGTCATTTACCTACGCGAGCGTGGTTCATGGCTATGGATGGCCGAACACTAGGCTCGGCAATACCAAGGTCATCTTTGCATGTGAGCTTGCGGGAAGTCAGTACCAGAACGGAGGTGTATATGTTGTGCCCGATCCAACGCATCTGCGGATCCGGTACATTTTCCTGTTTCCGTCAACTGCGTATCCTCCTGTGGCGCATCATATTGTCCCGGCAATCCAAAGTGCTTTCTCGCTACTAAGATTAGGGCAGGTTTGATGGGGCTTTGAGTTCACGTTTTTGGATGATACCCTCATTGTTAGTTTTTGATATTGGTCGGATAACCACATTTGTAGGAATTGGAGTGAAAGCTGTTAGAACGCTGGTGAACGCTGTAAGAGGCGTGGCTATCAAATATACACTACAATATACTACCAGCGGCTAACCCGCAGGATTTTGAGATGTGATTATTGATGAGGTTTTCTAGAGGAGCATGCTACCTCCCTCCAGGTGGTAAACAAAGTTTCCTGTGAAAACTAAACACTCCGCTCACTGCCCACAGACGAAGTGGAAGCAGTTCTATCCTTCCGTAGGACTCACAGCTATTCAGTCATCTCAATAATACACTAATTCTCCTCCCACGGTGGATTCCCCACCCAAATCCTCTTCCCCTCTGCCTCAATCCGCCTAATAATCTCCTGTGCCTGCTCCCACTCGCCCGCCGTCCACGACTTCTCCGTGCCATCCCACGCCTGAACAATATTCATAATCTCCCCCAACGCCGCGTCGGACCTCTCCATCATCTCTTCCACCACCGGCCGATCGGGCTTCCTAACCTTACGAAGACTCCAGATCTCCACATCTAGCTCATAGCGCTTCCGGATGAGCTCTCGCAGCTCACGAAGTGTTTCTGGAGAGACCATTCTCATGCGTGCCGCTTTGGCTTCTTGTTCTCGCCGCTCCCGGTCCACGCGCTCTTGTTCCTGGAATGCGATTTCTTGCTGTTTAAGTGCGGCCTGGCGCTCTCTTTTCTGGCGCTCGTATTGCTCGAGCGCGCGGGCCTGTCGCTCTAGTTCTAGTTGTTCGTTTGTTTGTCGTAATTTCTCCTCCAGGAATTCTCGCTCCCGCTGTTGTCGCTTATTCCAGAAGGGCATGATTGCGTTTTAAGCATTTGATCTCCCAGAATCGGGGGTTTTCATCTGGATTTCACAGAATAAGGTGGTGATCTTGACACCAGAATTCCCAAAGACAGAGCTGTTGTGGGGCACGCAGACTTGAATCTTATTTTCTTTTTTGATAGCGATCACTTAGGCGGCTTAATCTGCTCGATCAATTTCGAGACTCTGGTTAATTCCAAAGAGACCGATGTTTAGCATGAGGCAAACTGCGACCAACTGATGTTCCCCGTTCCAATCAGTCAAAACTGTCTTAGATTAAGGCAAATAAGTGACAAAGGGGCTGATAAGGAAGCTCTTTCAGAAGCTATTTGAGAAAGTTCTGGCACCTAAAGAGCCTGGAAGAAAGCCTAAAGCAAGGCCATGGTAGTGGAAAAATGTGAAATAATTTAGGCTGGCCAAGATGAGTCGGAGTGATAGGGGGTGTTTAGGTAGTGGCCAAGAATCAATTTTATTGTCAAGGATTAAGACCAGACTTGCATGAGGAACATCTGGATACTGACGTGGCAGCTTAAAGCCAGTACTTTCTTGCCATGAGACCTTTGGAGAATGCCTATCGTTACGTAAATAGAGTTGACTGGTTAGTTTCTGGTGCATTCAGCTGCATTGCGGCCTGAAGACCTCTCATGCATACATCCTGGCTAGGTCTTTAGTGCAAGGCTGACTTCAGATACAATCTTTTTGAGTAGGATCTATACTAATTCCCCGTATGGAAGATGACGAGATTTTAGCTAATGCGGCCTAGCTTCATCTAGGCAAGTCGACAGCCCTATTTCAATGACAATCATCTCATCGGCAGTCAACATGAGTATGGACAAGCAGCAAAGTACTTATATCATCATTATGCCAAGTATTCGAGGAGTTAGGAGATCAAATTTCGAGAACAATACGGCAATTTCTGTTGCAAGGCTGAAGAGGTTGTCGCCGTACATCTCGCCTAGGCAATCGTGGTGTTCAGCCTATCTAGAACCTGCGAGATAACGAGTGGCAACAACTTACGAGAAACAAAGGCAAAATAGCAGTGCTTTTTCAGTAGCCGGGTCCCGGCACCTTCCTTGATTTATCTTGGATCATAATAGACGAGATGGCTTGAGATTTGTAAATACCTAGTCGGGCCAGACGTCTGTATTTGGTAAGGTTTGATATGCATTTAGTAAAATGACGTTTGTATTTATCGATGTCCTAAATCTATTCCATACTATGTGCACTCCAAACTCAAGCTACACATCGTTCTCTCGTTCCATAATACTTGTATAGTTAACACGCCATTAAGTAATTCCATCCTGCATTTACCGTGGGCCACGTAGTAATAACCACTACTTCCCGATGATTTGGACCGTGCGAACTCATGGAGTGGAATATTCGTAAAGTCGCAAACAAGAATGGAAACTTGTTTGAGTTCTAGGTGACAGATTAGTGGAGTTGGGCTCTATCCGGGATTTTCACGCACCTTCTCGTGCTGTCAAGAATCGAGTAGGGAGATCATCATCTGGATATTCATATACGCACAATCCAAACTTCCTGCCCTCTTTCTCCCAGAATCTGAACGTGACAATTTCTTCGGCCTCTTTCAGTGTGTTTGAAAGAAGTAAATCCCCTTTCTTGATGAGCCAGATCATCTGTGCGCTGGCCATGACCCTATTGGTGAAAGAATCCTTGTAAGTGTCTTGAGGGTTGTGTCTAATTCCTGAGAATTTCTGGCTAAGCTTGATGCCATAGCTTCGTGGACAGCTTCTCATGATGGTGAGATTTTTGTTGTCGAGCTTCTCAATACCGTGTATCACCGCACCCCGAACAACGGCTGTCCATCTTCATATATACTATTAGAATTTTGCGGGTTACGAAAATCGTACAAAAGGTGTGAACCCACGAGGTGTCCGGCCTTCTAAGCTGGATCTTTCTGAGCTTCAAAGAAGCGGCAAGTTCCTCTTGTAAGTACTGGGACTCGCCGAAGCCCCCAATCAAGAAGATATTCTACATGATTAGTTTTCCACTCCTTAAAATGATAAGTAAGGAGCTATTCACCTTTACGCGACTACCTCTCCTCTCGACTTGTAAGATCTGACCTATGACAAGTTCCACAATCTGGTCTATACATGGGTCAAAAAAAGACTTCATCTCTTCGCTGCAAGATGTTAGCACTGAGTGATAATCTAATAAATGAAAGTACTTAATTTGTAATCGTTAGTTCTCCTCCTAACACCTTTGTTCCTACGGTTAGGTCGTCAAGAGGGTCAGGCAAGTCCATTTTTATGTCCCGGTGGTCTTTGCTGAATTTCCTCTTGTAACCTTCAAATAGCTTCATGAGTTCTCTCATTTCCTTTCCCTCAGTAGCATGTGAGCTGATCTTCTGGCTTGCATTTCTTGGATCCAATTTTTCGTAATTCTTGTTTCCAATTATTTTCTTGAGCCAGCTTTTGAAAGCCCCATCTATGTAAACGGACCCACACTTCGCACCTATCTCAATTGGTCAGAGCATACCTACTTTTTCCTAGGTGAAGGGGTAATGATGCTACTAACCTGTGGCAAACGTGACTGGTTCAAGCTCAAGAGTTGGCTCAAGTTGAATCACTTTGTATGACACTACGTCCTTGAGTTGAGAATCAGAAATCAAAAAAAAAAGGAGCGTGTTATTGACGGGCTCTTACGACTGTCCCTCCACCAGCGTCGCACAGCACAAAACACTCTCCTTGCTATCCAATGGATTAGCGGCAAATCTCAGCGAACTAGTCAAACGAACTTTCCTTAAGGAATTCCCGTCCTGTATCCTCTTTTAAGTATCGGGCTGCGTAAACTGCAGCCGCCTCTGGCTCCGTCACCATAATGATATCTCTCAGGTTGGGAAATGTCACACCATCAAAGCCAGCATTCTTGATGGCTAAGAAAGTGGCATTTTGTGCCCTGTACGACCATTTCTTCCATCGAAATTAGCACTGGGCAGTAGAAAGATTATGATGTCATACCACAGGAACAGTGATGACGATGTCAACGGGAATTCGGGCGCTGAATTCGGGGCTGAAATTCTTAATTTCAAGTGAAAGATACTGAAAAACTTTGGTTAAATAATCCGTGACAATGTCTCTTGGTCCTTTCCACGTGTATTCCGGGTACCCCTTTGCTGCTTTCACATGCTCAAAGTTTAAATTATTCATTCCGTCTAACGCTTGCAATATGAGGTCGAGTTCCTCAGACTTGTTGTCTAGAAGATCGAGCTCGAGTTTCGTATTTATCATCGTTATGGCATCAGGGCTTATGCTGGCACCCCATTGCTGCTCCTGAGCGCGGGAGGATGGTGAATAGGAAATGACACTTGGAATTTTGGCACTGTTTCCCATCTGCGGTCCCCAATCATCCACGATATCGATCTCGTCAAGCACGGCTCTGGCTTTATTTGGAGTAGCATATGCAACACCTTGTGCTATTATTAGCCCGCATCATTTTTAAACACGAAGATCCTGACCTGTGTATGTAGTCCCATAATCTATAGCGATGACCAAGCGATGCTCCTGAGCCATTTTGGAGTGTGGGAGCCTGACCAGGTTCGTCTTCGATAGAATGGCTGTCGTAAACTCAAGAGTTCTTGTTTGGGCAAAGAGGTCCTTCAACTCCAGTGCAGGCTCTAGTTTATAATTTTTCACTAGAATGCTGGATTGAAATCGTTCAGACTCGCTCTACACGCACGGTGTTAAGCAAGGCTGTGCTCCAGATGGCAGATGCATGAGTCCGGCCCAGTTATCGGATCTTGAGTAGAAGCATCCACTTCTATCTCTTTACATGGGAATTTCAGTGAGCCTGGGGTGTGCTTAAACTTGAGGGTGTGTATTGAAATGCTTTAGCGCATTTAGTGATTGGGGTTCGCTAAGGAATTCCCGGGGCCATTTGAACTTCTGGCGCTGAAGCACCTAAATTATGCGCCACCAGACCAATGATCCAAGCTCAGGCTTATCGAAGGTAGTTTTAGTTTGACAAGGGGCGCTAGGCTTTCCGGATTCTGCCCCTGCAAAGGATTCTGCATATGCCAAGACATATGTACATGCTCTACGTGGCATCGAAGGCAGGTGTATGAGAATTACTTCAGGCAACAGGCTTGGTGCATGCAGCTTTCTGATATGTGCCCCGCTGATTCGTTACCCATCTATTCTTTGCCGCTTCAATTTTCCGCCTCATTTCCTGCTGGCTTTGTAGTTCATATGCATACCCACTCTTCTTCTGAAAAATAATGGGGACTATGAGGTGTTAGAGGCATTAGAGGAGACAGAATGTAGAAATTGAGGGTGTCCCGGTGCATTGCTGGTTCACAAACTATAGTGCTACCAGCAACACGCCTGTTCAGGAAACCAGCGGATATTGAATGCTCCTACATATTATACTATTAAAGAGTTTGTCACAGCCAGGGCCCTGTACGAATGTTAAACTTGATTAGTAATAATAATACCCGTCCATCTTCTGCCGGGCTAAGAGCCCGCACGCCTTTGTCAACATTCGAGTTCAAGAATTTCGCGCATTACGGACTAAGTTTTGGATTTTGGGCTTTTTGCTATTCTTCTTACACCTAAGCTAGCTAGAATGTCGGCGCCAACGCCAGAGATAACATCAGGGTTGACCACCACGCTTCTTTACTGTGACATCAGCTCATTGTATGCAGATCAGAACAACCTAATAACGAACCAAATCGCGTACTAGGTTTTATCCAAGGGATTTTACCTTCCAAAAAGGATGTGGACTATTCCAAGCTTTATGACCAAGAGCGGAAGAAGACCAAAGACCTGGACAGACTAGAGCACATCTATGGACGTATTGTGGATGCAGCATCTAAATTGCGATCTCGGAAGTTGGGGCAAGCTCTTTCAAAAGAATATGGTCAAGAAAATGCCCAGCGAGCGGTGCTAGCCCTTATCGACGAGTGTGAGCTATCTCTTAAGGAGCGTCAGAAACTAGAAGGCCTCGTTAAGGAGTTTGTAAAACGGGTCAATGATTTGGAAACTCAGCGCGACAATGAAGTACAGCAACGGGTTATGGATGTGTCTCGATTGGAAAGCGAGAAACGGCAATTATCAGTAGGTCACGAGAAACAAATGGCTCGAGTACAGACGGAGCGTCAAAATGAAAGGGGTCGCATGGATGCCATAATTTCTCAAAAAGAAAGGGAATTTGATTCCAACATGGGCAAGATGAACCGTGAATATCAGAGCAAAATCAGCCAGATGGAAATGGATTTCGAGAAAGAAAAGGCGCGACTGCTAAGTGATCACGCTGAACAGCAGGCCCGCTTAAAGAGGGACATCGAGGCCTTGAATGGAGCACTTGTAAAACGAGAGCACTTCAAACCACTGAGTGATAATGACCTTAAATCACTGTTTTCGGGTCTGGCGATTGACATAGATCATGTGGCGAGGCTCACATGGAAGTACAATCAAACGGACTGGACAGATGAGCTTCTAGGTCAAGTCGCGAAAAATCCAAGAAGGGTGAAGAAAAATATATTACAAGAGAGCTTGTGGAGTGTCCTCTATGATAACATCTTCTGTAGCCCTTTCAGGGTCTTGGGGGAGGAAGGGCGATCTTTGGAAACCGACTGGAATAAGGCCTTCGGCCGAGGTCGGTATTCATCTTTGCTTTACTGAACCAGTGTGCTGATGTAAATAGATG
>Ga0335072_10013816_pt1 | contig 11484 bp, 13 predicted proteins | sample Lox_Sample_21_FD_206725 | JGI IMG/M metagenome (GOLD analysis project Ga0335072, IMG submission 206725) | Soil microbial communities from Loxahatchee National Wildlife Refuge, Florida, United States - Lox_Sample_2.1 | ecosystem: Environmental > Terrestrial > Soil > Wetlands | place: USA...
GCAGGAGCGCTTGCAGGAGCAGGAACCTCAATTATCGCATCTCAATATCAACGTCCCCCTCCACCACCACCAGGTCCCCCACCCGCTCCTTATTATCCAAATCAAGGTGCGTATCCAAATCAAGATGGATATGCTCAAGGACAATATTATTCTCAAGGACCTGCTCCTCCTCCACCGGTGGGACCACGTCCACCAGGTGGAATGCCTGGTTATGCGGCTCCTTTGGCAATTGGTGCTGCTGCCGGACTTGGAGCGGGCTTTTTAGCAGGTCATCATGGACATCATCATGAACATCATCATCATCAACATCACCATCATCAAGGAATTGGCGGATTTATTGCAGAGGGAGTTGCAATTGGTGCTGCTGCTGGTGTTGCAGGTGCTATTTTTGAGGGAATAAAAGGGAATAAGTGAGTTGTGAGAATTGCAGAGCAGATGTATTTAAACTCATTATCTTTCGATTTTGTTTGTGAAATACTTGCTAGTGAATTAAATCTGGGGTTTTGTCAATTCTTTGAGGGAGATTTCTTTGCAATTGATTTGGAGCAGTCAATGTCATGAAACGAACCCGGTAATACGTGTAGCGTAGATAAGACAGTGATAGGTCATTAGCTAAGCTTGCGGTTCTATAGTCTAGTGGTCAGGACATCGGATTTTGAATGTGACCGTATCACGTGATGTATTCCGAGAACCTGGGTTCGAGTCCCAGTAGGACCTCGCTAAAAGTCCCTACAACAAAATTTTTGTGGTGGACACAGTATAGCTGAAGACATATTTGAGTCGAACAGCTGAGAACGATGACAGTGTTGACTTGCTCATAATTTGGACAGCAGGTAAACGAGGCTATCGAAGTTGGTTGATCATCCGTGTCCACACTCCCGTTGCAATGCAAGTGGAGATGGGATCGGTCGATCTCAAAAGGAAACGTCAGGTTAATTATTCGATCATGGTCTGTAAGGGCAGCAGTAAATTTCATTGGATTATCAGTGTCTCATGCTACATCCTCTATTTCATTTTCTCCCTGCGTATAGATGCTTTGTGCTAGATGCATTTCACTCACGAATTCCTTCAATGCCCGGAGTTCCCAACGTCCAAACAAGAAGCCAATTAAACCGTCCACTGTCCCGTATACCATAATCAACACCGTTCCAAGCAGAAGAATAAAATGTCCATAGTTTGGTTCAACCCACCATTGACCAATTAATACACAAACAAACACAAACAACGCCATAAAAAAGTGTTGGACCCGAATTCGAGATTGACTCACTTCTCGCGCCACATAATTCTGTGAAATATCGAGGATTTCTCCGAATAAATCAGAAGTCAAAATCGTCTTTGCAGTGCCAGAAGCGGGTCCCTCTGTTGGGGAGGGTCTGTCGACAAGTTGTATTTTTGCATTGACACCAAAATGGTCTGAATAGGAGCAATGAAGTTTTGGAACTAATTCGGTGAAGACGACCACGCTTTCAACAGCTCGAACTTGTTGCTCGTTGATAAATATGTAGTCGAGTCTTTTTGAATTTGCTTCAATGCGCTTTGAACGCCAGGTATTCCATGTCGAATTTGAGGTTATTCCCAAGGTTCGTATCCTGTCGGTTGGAGATTGGGAGAGTGGTTGGCTGATTTCAGGGTGAACAGATAACCATGAGTCTGCGACGAGACCATGTGCGGTGATGAGTTTGTGGTTTGTGGTTCCCGGTCGCATGTTAAAGTCACCGACCTATATTTTAGCTAATTGAAAATTGTAATTGATACCCCCAAGGTTATGAACCCCCGTTGAACCGATGCGCGTAGGAGCTTCGCCATTTCCCAAGCTTGTGCAATGCGATGACAAGTATAACTGTTCTCCGTATGGCCATATGGGGCATGTGTCTGTAAAACTTAGTGATGGAGAAAGATGGACTGTACATGGGTGTTAAATATCTCAATCATACGACCAGAAGGATGTCTGATCAATGCAATTGCAATGCCTTTACCAACATACCAATCACCTCTCCAAAACGCCGTAGGTCGACCATTCAAGGGATAACGCCACATGGTAGTACTCTCGAAAGGCCATTTGCTTAGAATTGCCAATCCGCCTCCAAGAACACCAGAGTAGTATACCTTGGCAAATGGAAGGATGCCTTGAGTTTTCCTGGCCAGATTGTCAAAATCTGAATAAACCCATATCTCCTGTAGCGCCACAATATCGTAGTTGGACTGGGCGATGCGATCTGCAATTGCATCAAGACGAGCAGCGCGATGTTTCGACAGCCATTTTAAGCCCCTTGAAATTAGAAATTGCTACACGCCATTCGGGAATCGGAGGTTACCAGCAATTTAGAGAAAGAACGGAAATTTCGTCCCTCGGAACTTCAGACATGTCTTGACAGAGAGTATTCTGTTCGACTGCCTTGACCTCCCCGTTCTTCCCTTAAAACATTGGAGAGGCGGACAATCGAGGCCAAATAGGGGTTCAGGGGAACAAAGCGAAGCAAACCGAAACAAGGAAACAAAGGGTGATCGATCAATCGGGGTAAGGTGAATGAATCATCCCGCCGAGCCGAGAACCGAAATTAAACGCCGTCTTCTCTCAAAGACAAATTCCCACAGATCAGGAACAAGGTTAATTCGCCGTTTCATTTCGATGATTATCGTCCATATCCGGAATCGAGATGTGTTTCGGAATGCAGCTCGTTTGGGTTTCCGAAAGGGAAACCCGACACAGGAGACCTTTCAGGGGTATTCACTCAAATCCTTTTTTGCGGAATTGCGCTCCTGTTTGTACATAATACAGTATATGACATTCAACCAATGTTAACGTTCTCGATACAATGGCCTTCGCCTCTCTCGTCCTTTTCGATTCTATTGCTTTTTTGTCGTTCACGCTCTCTGCACACTCCTTGCCGATTGCTATCGGCGTTAGCCTTCCTACTGTATTCGTTCCTGATCCCTCTGGAAGAGGAACAATTGGGCTTGTTACTTCATGTCTCACGACTCTCGCTCTTTGTGTCTGGACGGCAATTCACATGAACATTTCTCCGACAAAAACGTCCTCCTTTAAACGATTTTGGGTCAAACTCTCGTGGGCGAGTCTCAGCATAATTGCACCCGAAATAACGTTGCTCAGAGCTCTGATGCAATATGAAACCGCCGCTGCATTGCGGAAAGAGCGAAATGCTATCTATCAAGAAATAAAACAGCAGGGATTCGTTCCCAGATCGGCAACTTCGTCACCAAATTCAAAAACCCACGATTCCATCAAATGGACCCTTGAACATGGATTCTTTGCACTTATGGGAGGCTTTGTCGTTTCGGTTAAGGAGAAGAATCAATGGATCTTGGACGATGGTCGCACACTTACTCCAAGAGGAGTCCTGGAATTAGCTCGTCTCAATGTACTTCCTGAGGTCAATGTGGAAACAGTTAGAAACAGGAGCCAGTCAGACCGACTAGCAAAGGCTATTGTCATCCTTCAGGTGTCGTGGATGTTTGTTCAAACAATCAGTAGAGCAATATATCGACTTCCAATTACTTTGTTGGAACTCAATACACTCGCGCACATTTCGGTGGCTTTGGCCCTGTACGGGTTATGGTGGAAGAAACCACAAGATGTCAAAGAGCCTATTGAGATTCAGCTAGATGCCTTTATAGCATGTTATATGTCTTCCAGATCATTACGAACCTGGGGCGCTCCCATTCGCTCTTCAAGCGACGGTAATCCGACAGCAGATGCACAATTTCAGAACACTGCTGGTAAATGGCACCGAGATTCGGTTTGGCAGCAACTAGCACCGCCAAACCAAAGCGGCTTAAGAATTCATGGAAATATTGGACAAGTCTTTCCTTGGCACGACAATGCATTCATCATGCCAGACAACAAGGATCGTCATGAAATCCAAAAACGAATCACGCCAGAAGGTTTAGTCTGGCTCTTTCCGGGACAATATTTGGACGGTTTGAACATCCACCCTACAGCTGTCAGTCCCCGTCATTTATCCAGAGAAGACATCAAAAGATTGGTATTATACAAAAAGCTGATGCGCGACTCCTCCTATCGTCCTTTCCTAGATCATTTAAAAATATTCGTTCGTGATGCTCGTCTATGTCATATCGCAGCCCAAGGCAAGATTCAAGGGAATCTCCAACTTTTCTCGGAGTACAGAACTTTATGGGCAATTTCCTTGCTTAGTTTAGTATATGGTGCGATTCACGCAACATCATGGAATGGGTATTTTCCAAGTGAGATTGAGAAGAGGGCATGGCGAATCGCTTCATGCGTAGTGATGGGTGGCGGAATCATTATTTGCCTACTTGATTATCCCCTTCGCCATTGCACTGGGACGTTTTTGTGGCCGCTAGGAAAGGGACATCATATCGCAAGTCGTACGAAGGTACAAAAATTCTTCGCACGGATTCTGTTGATGATGATCGGTTTGATCGCAGTAGGATGTACTCTATCCAGGAGCTTTTTTGTACTGGAGGCTATTATGAGCATTCGGGATCTTCCGAGTGGAGCATATCAGACTGTCAATTGGACAAATCTACTTCCTCACTTTGGATAGAATTTTCGCTTTTACTTGAGTCGGGGATTTATCATCATGGGCTTGTGGGACATGTAGCATCTGATAACAGCTCCTCGGCCATTTTTGTACTTTCCTATGTAACTAGTACGAGATATCAGATATATACTTCTTGAATAATAATAACCCCATCAACTCCATTACCGTTCTCGTAAGACTGACACTGGGTGGTGCGAATCTTCTCCAACACCAGTCAACTAGATTCTCGAAACCACTGGGTCATCCGCTCATTATGTCTCCGAATCCATCTCCATCTCCATTAATAGCTTCGCCACTTCGAACTGATTATACCTTGCAGCCCAAAGCTTCGGCGTCCATTGATCTTTTCCTATCCGCGTGGACACCGGAGATCCCAACTTCTTCAAGACATCATAGGTATAATCGGACTCGGAGGGTACGTCCAAGTTCCAGTACGTTGGAATTCTTCCGAAGTCTCCTTTGTCAAAAAGACTGGATGGTCCCACCAAGTTTCTTAGCACTTTGATTACACTGACGTGTCCACGCATTGCTGCACCATGCATGGATGTCCATCCACCATTGTCTTTCGCAGAAAAGTCAACTCCAATCTCTTTCAGTGCCTCAATTACATCAACGTATCCCAAGTCGGCAGCCCAATGCCCCGGCGTCTGTCCATCGATGTCTTTTACTGAAACATCTACTCCCAAGTTTTTCAACATCCGAAGCGTACTGAACTGCTTTTCTGCAACTGCATAATGCATTATCGTTGCTCCTCCGTTAGCTTCTGCTAAAATGTCTGCTCCCATCTCTTTCAATGCCTCAATTACATGGATATGCCCCGATACTGCAGCTCTGTGTATCGGCATCTGTCCCAGAACATTTCTTGCCAAAATGGGCGCTCCCCTTTCCTTCAACTCCTTGATTATATCCAGATGCCCGACTCCAGCTGCTAAATGCATTGTTGTGTTACCTTCAGAGTCCTGGGCCGAAATATCTTCTCCCAACTCCAGCAACACTTTGACTGCGTCAAGATCTCCACAGAGCGTTGCACAATGTATCGGCCTGCCCTTGTATCCATGTGTCGAAATATCTGCTCCCATGTCCCTCCATACCTTCATTGCATCAAGAGGTGTATATTGTTCGACATCTGAAATTGGTATGGGCGCCTTCAGCGGTGGTGTCTCACGTCTGGCTGCCCAATGCGTTGGTGTTCCGCCGTTATCGCACTTCACTGACAGATCGCCTCCCATTTCCTTCAATGTTCGGATTGTATCGATATGACCATTCATTGCCGCCAAGTGAAGTGCTGTGAAGCCGTCTCTGGTGATCTGTAGAACATCTTTATACATACCCAGTGACTGGGTGTTCCCTGTCCATGCAGCAAAATGTATATTTGATCGCTTTTCTGGCCAAAATTGAATATTTTCACGCAACCAATTCTTCAACAAATAACCTCGTTTGCGCCAAGGGGCTCGGTGAATCCTACATCTCAGTCGAACAACGAATTGACTTACATAGCCAATAACCTCGAGATTTTCTCAGTGTAGCCAACCTATTTTTGAAGAACGCGACCATAGAATTCCATTAATGTTGATTCCAAAGTTCCCAAGCTAACATGGTTGTAGACATAAAAAGCAGCATCCTCGATATCCATTGCCTGGTAGTAGTAGCCCTCTTCTGCATATAGATTGCTTCTCAACATGGGAAAGATTACGTTCGTAGGGGTCTTGTTCATTCCACGCCTGCAAATCCTAACGGCGATCTCCCACTTATTCATAGGCTTTGAAGACAAATATCTGGCAATTTCGTAGCAAACCCATGGGATCCATGGTTCCAATAACGCCGGCCTATAGTCAAGGACTTTCTCGAAAACCCTCGTGGTGTTGTTCAGAGTAGGGTCTTCCGCAAAGGGCTTTAATCCAGTCACGTTCGAGTTTGTGTCGTGCAGTCGCTCGATGCTGCGTAAGAATTGGATCACCGTTTCCTCCAACAACCCGTTTGCAATATCGTATTCTCTTAAAGAGAATTCCTTGCCAAGTTTATACAACCACTCAAGTTCAGACGGACAGGATCTACGCAGTTGGACCCAGTTTTCATAGGAGATATCTGTTCTGCAACTAAGCGTTGACTCTCCGATCGGGCTAACGATGACTCGTCTGAATGAGTCTAAAAGAGCGAGAATGTCGGTTGGGGTTGGCCGATTGGTCTCATCTTTTCGAAGCAGATGTTGCACCATAGAACCGAGGAGCTGGCGCCAAAACCATGATGACCACGGTAAGGAAAAGGGCGGGGTCGTCTCCTCTGAATATGTTGCAACGGCATAATCGCCGGAGAACGCCTTTAATCCAGTGATACATTCGTATATAACGCAACCGAGGGCCCACATGTCGACCTTTTCCGTGACCCTGGCGAGCTCACTGTGATAGAGTTCAGGTGCACGGTAGCTCGGTGTGCCTCTGGAAAATACGGTGGTGATTCCGTTCGTTCGTGTTCGACCGGAGATTCCGAAGTCCGTTAATTTCCACAAATTCCCCTTGGAGAAGTATAACACTGTTCTGGTTAGCTTTCAACTGGAGTTTAATAACTACCATTTGCAGGCTTCAGATCGCGATGGACGTAACGATGTGAATGCATATATTTCAGTCCTGACGTAATGTGAGCTCCTATCGTACACCAGTTTTCGAGCCTTGCAATCGGTGAACAGTTTCTTTGTACAAGGGAGCGATCAGTGGTGGCTTGAAGGGAATTCCAATCAAAGCCGAGCTCGGTTGAGGTGAAATGCGAACGAATGTAATCTTCAAGTGTGAAGACACCAAGCTCCATATCAATGAAGTAATAGCGCAACACACCCTGCAGTCTGCCATGTCGTAGGATTGTAACAATATTCAGTTTCTCGGTTCTTTCCGTACTCGCCAGCTCCGACATGATATGGGCTTCCTGTTTGATAATTTCCTTTCCCGATGCGTTAATGTTAATCACTTTTCTCGCGAACAACTAGCGCAAAATTAAGACCGCTTTAATCGCTTTTGGAAGTACCTCCCCAGTTACGTTATCCGCCATCTGTACCATTAGAAAGGCAGGTGAATTTCAGTTACCTCATGAACTTCTCCGTGGCCACCGTATGCAATGCGACGCCGATGCGTTACCTCCTGGTTCCCGCGAATCCAAACGTGGTCTTCCTCTTCGTCGCTCATTTTCGCAAAAACGAACACTCGAATCAAATGAGAACCTTGTTACTGATGGATCACAAGATGGTTTGGGTCTGAATGGACATTCGAGGGACCTGTTTGGTTGATTGTGTGGAAGAGGAAGCTGCGTCAGCCATGAGAGGGTCCAAACTTTATTTCTTCTTCCAAGGCAGTGGGAGTTAAGGGACCGAAAGCCGTCCTGTGGACACAAAGAAGTCTTCGCTTCTCCTCGTTTCTCGCTATTCATCGCGAATCCTCGGCTGCCCAAGAAACGTCACGATGCCTCTGAGTGACCTGAATCTCGAGACGCAGCAGGAACCAGATCACACTTGGACTTGTGGATCGACGTCAGAGTCGACAACAATTTAACCTCTGCGACTCGCTCGCACTCGCTCTCCTCTTGCCACGGGCCGAAGGAAAGCAATCTAAATGAAAGGTTTCGAATGACAATCCAATTGATTATTATAACATATGTAATTGAATCGGAAATTATCGATACAAAACAAAACTTTGAGCTCCCATAGACGTGCATACAGAACGTATCACTACCGTATTCCGGATACAGTAAGACCGCTCGACAATATCTGACACGCTTACAGGAGCAAACTTCAGGCTAGTATTTTAGAGTTCCCTTACACCCAGCCTTCATCTCAACTTTACTCTCTCGATAAAAGAACACTCGTTTTTGTAAAGTTTCACGATACATCTCCACATCCCAATCCCAACCCAAGCCCGGACGATGCGCAAAAGCCTTATCCCCCACCCCATTCACAGTCGCAACAGCAAAATCAAGTAAAGGGAACTCCGTGAGCTTCGGACAATCAAACCGCACTCTAGCATAACACAAACAAGCAATCCACCAACCATACACCATAACCATGACCACCGAATACACAATTACAGTCCAGAGAGGGATTGCCACACGCGAGACAGCTTCTGAATAGACAGCTGTTGTCGTGAGATTGGCAAGAAGACTTGGAACGGAGCCGTTGACAGCGGAGTAATCGATTGTAGCGGTAATTTGGAAAGTGAGTAGAGGAAGAGTTAGGAAAGCTCGTAGATTGCTTTTCATAGTCGTATCATCTAGCTGGCTGCCAGTGTCGCGTCGATAATTTTGGTAATACTCCGGCACAGTGGGGTTTGTGAATCTTGTGAATACCCCGGACGGAACGTTTGAAGATGGAGGAGCCCACGTAATGCCATTAAGGATCAGAGGTCCATCTATTATGGTACTAGTCTGAGGGTTTGAATACAATGAGCCGATAGGTAACGAGTCACTATTAACGATCAAGGGCTCGTTCGGAGGAGTGGAGACATCCCGAGGTATTGGAGGAGGCAAGACGGGATTTGGAGGTTGGTGGAACACCTGTCCATCATATACGGCGACGTTTGGGCCAGCACCGGCAATCCATGTAGTCTCATTGAGGGTCAAGCTGTCGAGTTGCCGAGGGATAAGTTCGGAGGGCGGTGCGCCAACTGTTAGGACGCCCCCCGTACTGTCACTAAAGGTCACTGGCGCAATTTGGCTTTCTGTTATGATGAGTCCAGCGTTCGAATTCGATGCGCCAAAAGTCAACGTTCCATCGAGCAACGGCTCTTTCGGAGGGGGTATCGAAGAGACTTCATCCCGCTCAAGTATCTGACGAGGCGAGATGAGATTTGGAGAGATTTGGTAGTCTGTCATGCCATCTATGACAGTGGTGAACGCCCCTGGGTCTGAGTCTGTGCCAGGAGTCCACGTAGTGCCAATGGAGGTCGGAGGGATCGGAACTCCATCGGCGTCCTTAGGGCTTGGGGTGTACGTGGTGCCGGTGCTATCAATGTCCAAGACTTGCCGACGTCTCAGAGGGGGCAACACAGGATTCGGAGAGATTGTGGGGTTTATTACGCCGGGGGGCAAGGGAAAATTTGGAGGCCCCGTAGTGCCATTACTGTTAAAGAGAGCATCGAACATGTAGAGGAGATCGCTAGAAATAGAAGAAAGAAAAGGAGGTGAAATTGGAGCTGGGACGAGATTCGACACTGATAGAATGGTTCCATTGACAAGTGAATAATGTACATTTTTGGCAATATGATATGAAACTGACATGGTGGTATTCGAATCCAAGGAGTTGCCATTGAACCACGAATTGACATCGAGACAAGTTTGATTTAGAGAGACTTCAGTGGGACAAAACGACCATCCTACCGTAAGAAGTTATTTCAGAGGAAGTGAACCAGCAACAAGTGAATCCTGAGTAACCGTTGAATTTCTCACACACATAACCATAGCAGTAGAATTATCTCCCAATGTAACGCAATCATGCTCTTTACTAAACATTTCCTCGGAAGGATCGACATCTGAGAAACTGGTTTGCAAACCAAGTGCATTATTGACAGTGAGAACATCGAAATTGGATCCTGAAATGTTTTTCGGCAAGGATTGAGCATTGAGGAGACTGCCAGGGAAGAAGTAGGTGGAACAGCCGGAACCTGAACAGGTTGAGGCGTCTTGTGGCATTGGAATTGTGGTAGTTGGATTGCCGAATACATATGAATAATATGACCACGTTGACTGGAATCCTTGTAACATCACTTGACCGGCTTCGAAGGTCAATGCAGAAGAAGCATTGAATACACCGACCCCGGAAATGAATTCAAATTTGGCAGAGCGTGGAGTAAAAACAGTAATAGGTGTAACAGAACCTACAAATTAGACTTGAACGAGATCTGAGATATGAACTAGAAACAATTATTCCTGCAAGTGTCGTCATCGCCAAAATGAATAATCTAAATTAATTTGAGAGTGAGAGTGGAATACCTGAGGATAATCCAACCGACATGCCAACCTCGAAAGATACGGCTCTTTGTCGTGTTCCATTTCAACAATTGCATCATTCCCAGGAATCCAGTGGTGGGACTCATGGCCAAAAAGGAGGAATAGAAAAGTCCCGGTCCTTTGACAGATGTCCATTGGAGAAGAGTGAGAGGAGTGGCCATCAAAATGCCGAGCCAAAGTCCAACGCCATCTACCAAGACCTTGAGGAGCAAGACTGTTGTAGAAACGCCTCTAGGAACAAGATGTCTAGAAAGTGCACTGGTGGTACTAGCAAGAGCACTTACAAAGACAATGGTGGTCACTAGCCATACTCCTGTTACAATCACCAAACTCCAAAAGCAGGAGAGACTGACGAGTAACAGTTCCTCGACGGAAAAGCATTGCTGAACGGCGAGTGACTGCCGGATCTCATCGGAAACTCTCAATTTAAGTGAATATACATGTTATCTTTTTTTCGTCGAATTTAAAGTGATCTTCCTTTGAAAACTTGCCTCTCCCAACTGATTCGGAGTTGTATGGTGATTTGAGATAGCGCCAGCCCAATCACGTCGGAGAATCGGATCATACCGTTCCTGATTTGGAATGGTCAGTTAACTTTAAATCCGTGGCGCACGTATCTGAGACAGTCAACGTTTTGCATTTAACGGAGTTGACACAATTCTGGTTTGAAGACGCAGGGGCCTTTGTCGATCACATCCCGCCATGCATCTTCGCGGGGAAATAAGCTCGCATTCAATTCCAAAGTTGGAACTGCGCAATTCCCGTTCTAATTGCGCAGCTGTCAAAGTACCCGAATTGACCGTTAAGGGTGACTACGTAGAAGAAAATGCGTGTTGCTTCACCTCGTCTGCCCTATACGTTTATCCATGGTGTGCTGATCGTTAAATTGAAATTCCAAATCGGGATATTTCACGATCCTGAATTCTGGATTCCCTTTTTCTATTCCAAATCCCCA
>Ga0335072_10013817_pt1 | contig 11484 bp, 9 predicted proteins | sample Lox_Sample_21_FD_206725 | JGI IMG/M metagenome (GOLD analysis project Ga0335072, IMG submission 206725) | Soil microbial communities from Loxahatchee National Wildlife Refuge, Florida, United States - Lox_Sample_2.1 | ecosystem: Environmental > Terrestrial > Soil > Wetlands | place: USA: Florida...
GGTCGTGGCCGATCCCGGCTGGGTACTCGTCGTCGCCGACGCGGCCCAGCTGGAGCCGCGGGTGCTCGCCGCGCTGGCCGGGGACCGCGCGTTCACCGAGGCAGCGGCGGGCGGCGACCTGTACGAAGGGCTGGCCAGCGTGTTCGGTGGAGACCGGGCCAAGGCCAAGAAGGCGCTGCTGTCCGCCATGTACGGCGGAGCCGGTGGCGAGGCTGGCCAGCTGCTGGCCGTGCTCAGGCGGCGGTTCCCGGCGGCGTCTGGGTACGTGGAGGCGGCCGCGCAGGCTGGCGAGGAGGGGAGAGTGGTCAGGTCTGTGCTCGGCCGGACCTGCCCGCCGCCGTCGGCGGCGTGGCGCGCGGTCACCGAGGAGGACGGCTCGGAGAGCGGGCGGGACGCCAGGGCGGGCCAAGCGTCCCGGGCCCGCGGCCGGTTCACCCGCAACTTCGTCGTGCAGGCCAGCGCGGCCGACTGGGCGCTGGTGCTGCTGGCCGCGCTGCGCCGCAGGCTGGCTGCGTTCGGGGAACCGTCGCCTGGCCGCTGGGATCCACAGGCTCCGCACCTGGTGTTCTTCCAGCACGACGAGGTTCTCGTGCACTGCCCCGAGGCCATGGCGCCGCCCGTGGTGGCGGCCGTCGACCAGGCCGCTGCCGAGGCGGGACGGGTGGTGTTCGGCGAGACGCAGGTGCGGTTCCCGATGGCGACCGCCGTGGTCAGCTGCTACGCCGACGCGAAGTGATCGTTCGCGCTGGCGCCCGGGCGGGTGATATTCGCTTGCGCCGCGCGGGCTGGCATGGTCACCTGCGGTGGTGAATCTCGATGTCGCCACGGTCCTGCCGGAATTCGACGCCCAGGTGCGCCGCGGCCTGCACTCCGATGGATCCGGCGTGCTGGGCGAGCGGGTCGGCCCGGTCATCCGCTGGACCGCAGCCAGCGGTGAGGGCTGGTCCGGCATCGCCTGGTCCGAGCTGGACGCCGGAACGGCCGACGGGGTCATCGCGGACCAGGTCGCGTTCTTCCGGGGCCGGGCCGAGCGGTTCGAATGGAAGCTCTACAGCTATGACCAGCCACCGGACCTGGGAGAACGGCTGCTCGCCGCTGGCTTCGCTCGCGAGGATGCCGAGTCGCTCATGGTGGCTGACGCGGCACAGATCGCCGGGCAGGCTGCCACCAGCGCCGTCCTGCCGGACGGGGTCCGGCTGGTCAGCGTCACCGATGAGGATGGCGTCGATCTGATGGTCGAGCTACATGACCAGGTGTTCGGTGCCGACCCCTACCTGCGCGCCGCGCTCATCGCCAAGCTCCGTTCGCCCGAGACCACGGTGATGCTGCTGGCCATGGCGGGCGACGAGCCGGTCTGCTCGGCCCGGGTCGAGTTCGGCGCCGGCACCGACTTTGCCGGGCTGTGGGGCGGCGGCACGCTCCCGCAGTGGCGCGGGCGCGGGATCTACCGGGCCCTGGTCGGCCACCGGGCCCGGCTGGCGGTGGCCCGAGGGTACCGCTACCTGCAGGTGGACGCCTCACCGGACAGCCGGCCGATCCTGGAGCGGCTCGGCTTCGTCTGCCTGGCCCAGACCACGCCGTACGTCTGGTCCCCGGGCTGAGGGGTCCCCGGGCTGGGGGTTCGCTAGCTGGCCGGGGTTCGCTAGCTGGCCGGGCCGGGCAGGGTGACCGGCGGCACCTCCGCGGTGCAGAACATGCAGCGCTTGGCGCCGACCGGGATGCTCTGCAGGCACTCCGGGCAGTCCCGCTCGGTCGCCGCCTTTCTGCGGTTGGCGAGATCCGTGATCCGGGTGGTCGGGAAGACCACGATGTAGTAGATCGCCGCGGCGATGATCACAAAGGACAGCAGCGCGTTGATGAAGCTCCCATAGAGGAAGCGGCTGTGGTGGACGGTGAAAGCTAGCGAGGAGAAGTTTGGCTTGCCGGCCGCCGCGGCAATGATCGGGGTGATGATGTCCGCGATCAGTGCCTGGATCACCGCGTTGAACGCGACGCCAATGACCACGGCCACGGCAAGGTCGATGAGATTGCCGCGGAACAAGAACTTCCTGAAGCCGCTCACAGATCCTCCCTGGGTGGTTCCGGCAGGCCGGATGACCAACCGTTTGCCCGGACGTTACCAACGGACCGTGCCGATCCGGTGCAGTTAGGCGCGTTGCGGAAAATGTGATGCGCTGCGCCGGGGCAACGGGGAGCATGGGGCATGGCCTGGACGTTGACCGGGAGCCTCGACGACTACGTCGCGACGGCTGGTGAATTCCTGCGATCGCGCCCGGTGCACAACACCATTCAGCTGACGGCGGTGCAATCCCTGCACGCGCGCGGCGCATCGGTGTTCGGCGATGTCGCGCCCCTATTCGGCTGGTGGCGGTCGGCTGCCGCGGAGGTCACCGCCGCTGTGCTGCATACCCCGCCCTATCCGGTCCTACTCACGGGGCTGCCGGAGCATTCGGCCGACGCGCTGGCCGAGGCGCTGGCCGCATCGGGCCGGCCACTGCCCGGGGTCAATGCGCAGCAGGGTGACGCGGTGGCGTTCGCGGCCGCCTGGTCCAGGCTGACCGGGGCGGGCTTCCATGAATTCCGGCGTTCCCGGCTGTTCCGGCTCGAGCAACTCCGGGCGCCGGTGCCGCTGCCGCGCGGTGCGGCCCGGGTGGCCAGCGCGGCCGATCGTGACCTGCTCCAAACATGGTTCGATGCGTTCACGAAGGAACTCGCCGACCTCGGCGGGTCCGGTCGTGGCACCGTCGATGACCGGCTCAGCTACGGTGGCCTGACCCTGTGGGAGGCCGACGGCGCGGCCGTCTCGCTGGCCGGCATCAGCCGGCCGGCGGCGGGAGTGGTCCGCGTGGCGCCGGTGTACACCCCGCCGGATCACCGGGGGCACGGTTACGGCGGCGCGGTGACCGCAGCGGTCAGCCAGGCAGCACTCGATACGGGCGCCAGCCATGTTGTTCTGTTCACCGACCTGGCCAATCCGGTAAGCAACTCCATTTACCGGCGGCTCGGGTACCGGCCGGTCGAGGATCGCGTGGTGTTCAGGTTCGAATCCTAGGGTCCCGCCTAGGGCTGAAACCAGGGATTCGCCTGGCGAAAAATCTGCGCCAGTCCGTTGAACATTTGTGAAGGTACCGTAATCCCGCTGCGGCGCATGCCGGTGCTCGCTCACTCTCATCCGGTATCGGGGCGTTATGGGGCAAGAACGGGAAGCGGCGAATCGGCACGGTGGCACGGAGCGCGGCTCCGGCCAATCAGAAAGGCGGAAAGCATGATCTGCTCGCAGTGCGGCAACGATGTTGCCGAAGGATCGGCCGTGTGCCCAAGGTGCGGGGCGCCGCAGGGCACACGTCAGGGAGCCGACGTTCGCCTGGGGGCACCTGGCGGGCCCGCGCCGGCCGGCGGCCCCACGGGGTCGGCCGCGACGGCAACCCCGGCATTCAGCTTCGACCTCAAGCGGCTGACCCGTAATGACCAGATAGTGGGCGCGGCCACCATTGTTTTCTTCATTTCGCTGTTCCTGCCGTGGTTCACAAGCAGTGCCGGGATCTACAGCGCTTCGGTGAACGGGCTCTGGCACGGCTACATGTATATCGGCCTTATTCTCGCCCTGGCGGTCATTGCGTACCTGGTTCTGTGCGCAGGCTTCGAGGCGTTGCCGTTCCGTCTTCCGCTCGATCACGACAAGGCATTGCTGGCGGCCACCGGGGTCATCTTCCTGCTGACCGTCATATCGTTCGTGTTCAAGCCCTCCGGCGCCGGGGTCGTTTCGATCGGCTGGGGCTTTGGAGCGTTCGTCGGCCTGGTCGCCGCGGTCGCGGCGGTCGCTCCGCTCGGGCTGCCGTTCCTGCGGTCCCGCGCTGGCCGCTGACCGGACGTGGTGAATCCCGCCCCGGTCCTCCATCCCCCCGTCCCGGGTGACCGGGGGTGAGCGGGGTGACCGGGCGCGGGATTTGCCGCCCCCGTGTTGCGCGGCAGGCCCGCACCGCCCACCCTTGAAGGGGCCATGACGGCGTCGCCTCGATGACGGCCGTTCTCCGGTGCGGAAGGCGAGGGTATGAGCGCAGACGACGCGGTCGGTGTCATTGGCGACCTGTTCACGAGCGAGGGGGCCACCGAGTATCTGGGCGAGCCGGTCACCCAGGCCGCCCACATGCTGCAGGCGGCCGCGCTGGCCGAGCGGGACCGCGCCGAGGACGCCCTGATCGCGGCCGCGCTGCTGCACGATGTCGGCCACTTCGCCGGGGCGCTGACCGGCCACAACCTGATGCGCGGCACGGACACCAGGCACGGTGAGGCTGGGGCCGCCTGGCTGGCCCAGTGGTTTGGTGAAGAGGTCACCGAGCCCGTCCGGCTGCACGTCGCCGCGAAGCGCTACCTGTGCGCGGTCGAGCCTGGTTACGCGGCTGCGCTGTCGCCCGCCTCGGTCTACACGCTGGGCGTGCAAGGCGGCCCGATGCAGGGCGCGCAGCTGGCCGAGTTCGAGGCGAACCGGTACGCGACCGCGGCGGTCCGGGTGCGCCGCTGGGACGATGCGGCCAAGGAGCCCGACGCCCGGACGCCCGCGCTCGGCCACTTCGCGAACGTGCTCAGGGCGCTGGCCCGGTGACGCAGCCGCCCGTGATAGGCAGGGAAGGTGCCGGACGCATCGATCCCCCCGGGCGGGACGGAAGTCACTGACCCGCCCCGGGATCCGTGGCGGCCCGCTGACATCGCCCGGCTGCTGGCGCGAGGCGGGCAAACACCGTGAGCCTCGACGTCACCGTCCGCGGCCTGGTGATCCCGCCGGAGGAACTGTCCTGGCGGTTTTCCCGGTCTCCCGGTCCCGGCGGGCAGTCGGTGAACACCACCGAGAGCCGCGTGGAGCTGTCCTTCGACCTGGCCGGCTCCGAAACGCTCCCGCCCGCGCTGAAGGAGCGGGCGCTCCGGGCGCTCGAGGGCCGGCTGACCGGGGGCGTGATCACCGTGACCGCGTCGGAGCACCGGTCCCAGCTGAGGAACCGGGAGGCCGCGGCCGGCCGGATGTCCGCGCTGCTGACCAGCGCAACCGCGCCGCCGCCGAAGCTGCGCCGGCCGACCAGGCCGAGCCGCGCGGCGCGCGAGCGGCGGCTGGCCGACAAGCAGCGCCGGTCCGAGATCAAGCGCTTGCGCCGCCCGGCCGACGAGTGAGGTCCGGGCCAGATCGCCGCGCCCAAACAACCCGCCAGCATGATCGATGTACCAAAAGACGGGTGATAGGCCGTCGAACGGTACATTCATGACCTGGCAGGCGGGCGGGCGACGCGGGCGGGCGGCGCGGACGGTAGGCGCGGACGGTAGGCGCGGACGGTAGGCGCAGGCGGGCGGCCGGCGCGGACGGTAGGCGCAGGCGGGCGGGCGGCGCGGACGGTAGGCGCAGGCGGGCGGGCGGCGCGGACGGTAGGCGCAGGCGGGCGGGCGGCGCGGGGTGGCCAGGTTCTGGGCGAGGTCTGGCGTTAGACCGAGGGGAACTTCGGGGTTAGAGGCAGGCAGACACCGCGTCGATCAGCGCCCGGTTCCTCGGGTTCTGCCAGCGCGGCCCCATCTGACTCGTGACATACCCGAACGCTACGCCAGCGGCCGGGTCGCACAGCCCGACCGACCCGCCCGCGCCGAAATGCCCGAACCCGCTCGGCCCGGGACCGAGAGGCCGTTCCGGCTGGGTGAGCTGGAAGCCGAGCCCGAACCGGGATGGCCGTTGCAGCACCAGGTCGTCGCCGTGGACCTGCTGCGTCACGCAGTCCGCGAGCGCACCGGAGTCGGCCACCCGTATCCCGTCCACGGCGCCGCCTCCGGCCAGCGCGGCGTACACACGAGCGATCCCGGCCGCCGTCGCGTGAGCGTTGGCCGACGGCACCTCGGCGGCCCGCCAGGCGGCCGTGTTGACCACGCCCTGGCCGGAAAGGTCGGCCGGATTGGCGTAGGCATTGCGGATCATGAGCTGGCCTTGCGTCATCCCGGGAGTCACCGCCGGAATCGCTGGCACTTGCTGGCCGGGCCACACGAACTCCGCGACGCGGCCGTGCTGGGCCGCCGGAAGCCCAAAGTGCACGTCGGCCCCGAGCGGCCCGGCGATCTCGTCCCGCAGCATTGCGCCCACGGTCACCCCGGTTACCCGCCTGATCACCTCCCCGGCCAGGAATCCGAACGTGTTCACGTGGTAGCCGTGCCCGGAGCCCGGAGGCCACCACGGCGGCTCGGCGGCCAGCGCCCCGGTCATCAGCCGCCAGTCGAGCATGCTGCCGGCCGGCAGCGGTTCGCGCAGCGCGGGCAGGCCGGCCTGGTGGCTGAGCAGCTGCCGCAGCGTCACGGCCTCCTTGCCCGCGGCGGCGAACTCGGGCCAGTACGCGGCTACCGGCGCGTCGGCGTCCAGCCGGCCCCGGCCGATCAGCCTGGCCACGCACGCGGCGATCAGCCCTTTGCCGACCGAGAACACGTTGACCAGCGTGTCCGGCAGCCACGGCCGATCCGGCCGATGGCCGGCCAGGCCGCCCCACAGGTCCACGACCACCGTCCCGCCCACCGCCAGGCACGCGGCCGCGCCGGTCTCGCCGCGCTCGGTGAAGTTGGCGGCAAAGGCATCCCGCACGGGCGCGAATCGCGGGTCACACAGCCCACCGATACCCGGCTGGTCGCTGGCCACAAGGTGACAATAGCGCGCCGCCCAAAAGCGACAGCTGACCGATATGCACGCTAGTAACGGAGGCCAAGCGTGGCGTGTGATCTTTTGCCGAGGCAAGCACAGCCATTCGTAATTGAAAAGTTATATAGGTAGAAATTTTCACAGTCGCGCTTTACTGCTAGCGTCCGGGCTTGTATGTCATCAGGTTCCGGCCGTCCGGGCCACTGCGCCGGGACCCACTCGCAGCGCGGCTGTCCTCGGCCGCCTTGGAGATGGGGAAACATGCAAAGACGCATGACGGGCGGCGCGCGGGCGCACGCCAGGAACAGGATCATCCCCCTGGTCATCGCGGCGGCGGCGGTGCCGGCCCTGGTGGCCGGGCAGTCCGTCGTGGCCGTGGCGGCCACCGCCGCGCCCGCGGCCCAGAGTGTGGCCCTGCCGCCGATGACCTCGGCACTGGCTGCGCAGCTGTCGAAGAACGTGAACCAGCCGGTGATCGTGATCATGAAAAGCCAGCCGGCCGCCGCTCCCGTGGGCAGCCACGCGGCGACGGTGCGCGCCGGCGTGGTCGCCAGCCAGCAGGCGCCGCTGATGAGCGAGCTGCGCGAGGTCCATGCCACCCATGTCAAGGCCTACCAGCTGGTGAACTCGTTCGCGGCCACGGTCTCGGCGGGCGAGGAGGCCCGGCTGAAGGCGAACCCGTCGGTGGCCGAGGTCATCCCGGACACGACTATCCGCCTGGCCCAGCCCGAGACGGCCGCCCCGGCGCAGACCAGCACGGCGGCGAAGACGGTCACCCGGACCTCGAACGCGCCAACGTCGCTGACCCCGAACGTGATCCCCGGCGCCTGCGGCAAGAACGGGTCGGTCCAGCTCGACCCCGAAGGGCTTTCCCTGATGGGCGTCGCCTCGCAGAACCCGCACCAGCCCACCGCGCGCTCGCTGGGCCTCACCGGCGCCGGCGTGAAGGTCGCCTGGATCGCCGACGGGCTCGACCCGAACAACGTCAACTTCATCCGGCGGGGCGGCACGTCGGTGTTCGACAAGGCCACCGGCGGTGACTACGAGGACTTCAGCGGTGACGGGCCGGGCCAGGTCACCAGCGGCGACGAGGCGTTCCTCGACGCGAACTCGATCGCCGGCCAGGGCATCCACGTCTACAACGTGCAGAACTTCGACGCTCAGCCCGACCCGACCGCGTGCAACGTCCGGATCGAGGGCGTAGCCCCCGGTGCGAGCCTGGTCGGCCTGGACGTGTTCGGCTCATTCGAGGACACCACCAACTCCAACTTCTACGAGGCGATCAACTACGCGGTCGAGACCGACCACGTCAACGTGATCAACGAGTCGTTCGGCTCCGACCCGTTCCCCGACGTGACCTCGCTCGACGCGATGAAGCTGTTCGACAACGCGGCGGTCGCGGCCGGCGTCACGGTGACGGTCTCCAGCGGCGACGCCGGCTCGACCAACACCATCGGCTCGCCGTCCACCGACCCCAACGTGATCTCGGTCGGCGGGTCGACGGACGACCGCTGGTATGCACAGACCAACTACGCGGGGGCGCGCGACTTCGCCACCACGGGCTGGCTGAACAACAACATCAGCGCGCTGAGCTCGGGCGGCTTCAACGAGACCGGCGGCACGGTCAGCCTGGTCGCGCCGGCCGAGCTGAGTTGGGCCTCCTGCAGCACCGACATCGCGATCTACGAGGGGTGCGCCAGCCCGATCGGCAAGGGGCCCGGCTTCGAGGAGGCCGGCGGCACCAGCGAGTCCTCGCCGCTGACCGCGGGCGTGGCGGCGCTGGTGATCCAGGCCTACCGGAACACCCACGGCGGGGCCAGCCCGACGCCGGCCCTGATCAAGCAGATCCTGGTCAGCACCGCGACCGACCTCGGAGCGCCAGCCGATGAGCAGGGCGCCGGCCTGGTCAACGCGTACAAGGCGGTTCAGCTCGCCGAGTCCATCAACGGCGGCTCACCGCACGGATCCACGCTGCTGAAGTCGGCCAACTCGCTGAACGCGATCGGCCTGCCCGGCGCCACCGAGAGCTGGCACGTCAAGGTGACCAACTCCGGCTCGGTGCCGCAGCAGGTCTCGATCAGGGGCCGCGGCTTCGGCCCGGACACCCACGTTCAGAGCGGAACCGCCGTCCTGAACGACGCCACCAGCCCGCAGTTCGCCAACTACCAGGGCATCCAGAACAACTACGCGGTATTCCACTTCACCGTCCCGCCGGGCCAGAACCGGCTGGTCGCGGACGACCACTATCCGGGCAACCCGGCCAACGGAAACAACTCCCGGGTGCGCATGGACCTGATCGACCCGAAGGGCCGGTTCGCCTCGCACTCGTTCCCGCAGGGCGTCGGCAACTTCGACACCGCCGACGTGGTCAACCCCACGCCGGGCACCTGGACCGGCGTGCTGTACGGCGACGTGGCCTCGGTAGGCGGGACCAACGGGACCGTCGGCTGGCAGGTCTCGACCGAGCGGTTCGATTCGTTTGGCTCGGTCTCGCCGTCCCACGTGCTGCTGGCTCCCGGCCAGAGCCGGACCATCACAGTGTCGGCGACCACCCTGTCGTCGCCCGGTGACTCGGACGGCTCGATCGTGTTTACCTCGAACCTCGGCGCCGGCGGGACCAGCACGATCCCGGTCACGCTGCGCTCCGAGGTCGACCCGGCCAGCGGCGGCGCGTTCCGCGGCATCCTGACCGGCGGCAACGGACGGCCGAACGGCAGCGGAGGACCGGGCGAGGGACAGGACGAGTACTACGAGTTCAACGTCCCGGCCGGGGTGCACAACATCACCGCCAACCTGAAGCTCACCAACGACGCCGCCGATCCGGTGGCGGAGTACCTGGTCAGCCCGGACGGCGACGACCTCGGCTTCGCGCAGAACAACACGAACAACACCCAGACGCTGTCGGCGACCGCGTACACCCTGAACCCGGCGCCCGGCACCTGGACGCTGATCGTGGCGTTCATCGAGCCGGTTGCCGGGAACGAGTTCTCCCAGCCGTACACCGGCAACGTCGTGTTCAACAAGGTCAGCGCGAGCGCCCCCGGGCTGCCGGACAGCGCCTCCACCACGCTTAAGGCGGGCACGCCGGTGACGGTGCCGGTGACGATCAAGAACAACGCTGCGGCACCGGAGGAGTTCTTCGTTGACCCGCGGCTCAACCAGTCGGTCAGCATGACGCTGGCCGGCCAGGACCAGATCAGCGGCGTGGGCCTGCCGCTGACCGGCGCCGAGCCGGACTGGTTCGTGCCGACGGAGGCGTCCAGCGCCAGTACGGTGTCGAGCGCGACCCTGCCGATGATGTACGACTGGGGACCGTTCAATGGCGACCCGGACATCTCCAGCCACAACCCGGGCGCGGGCCCGCTCTGCGCCACCAGCCAGGCCGCCGGCTACAGTCCGCCCGGCGCCGCCATCACGAACGGGTTCTGGGGCTCGGCGCCGACCGAGTGCGGTCCGTACCCGGGCCCGGCTCCGACGGGCAGCGTCAGCTCGGCCATGTTTGTGGTGGCCAAGCAGTTCGACACGTCGGTGTCCTCCGCCACCGGGGACATCGAGTTCGAGTCCGTCGCCCCGGTCAGCTCGTTCACCCCGGTCCTCATCAACCCAGGCCAGTCCGCCACTGTCGATGTCACGATCACGCCGTCCGCGGCGCCGGGCACGGTGGTGAGCGGCACGCTCTACGTTGATGACTTCCTGAACAACATCCCGCCGTACGGCCAGATTGCTTCCGACGAGCTGGCCGGGCTTCCGTACACCTACACGGTCGGGTAACGGCGCGTCCCGCGGGGGACCGACGTCGGTCCCCCGCGGGGGTGCGCCCGGGGTAACCGGTTATGACAATGGCCGATACCCCATTGCCGCCGGAAGGTGATAAAAGGTCGCTAAGAAATCGAGCCGGGCAAGTCGGCCACCATCGACGTGACGATCACCCCGTCCGGCGTTTCCGGGTCGGTCGTGAACGGCACGCTCTACGTGGACGCCATCGCCACCGGCACGCCCACCGCCGCTTACGAACAGTTCGCGGCCAACGAAATGGCCGGGCTGCCGTACTCGTACACGATCAAGTAGGAGCGGCCCGCACTCCTGCGGGGACCGGCGATGGTCCCCGCAGGGGTGCACCCGGGCCGGCCGGGCCGCCTGGCTGCTAGGAGCCGGTACGTGCACTCCGGCCGGCCAGCGCGGCCCAGATCGCGCCGCAGGCGATCGCCGCGGCCAGAACCACGCCGGTGACCGACACCGCGTGCGCCGAGACGTGCCGCAGCGAGTCGGCCAGCGCGTGAGCGGGCAGCCGCCCGGCCAGGTTGAGGTACAGCGTGCCGAACGTGGCCACGCCGGTCACGATGGCCAGCTGGATGGTGGTCACGATCAGCCCACTCGCGTCGGCCGCGTACTCAACCGGGATCCGCATCAGCGCCCTGGTCATCAGCGGGCTGAACGCGGCGGCGCTGGCCGCGCCCACCAGGGCCAGCACCAGGTAGAGGCCGACGCCACCGGTACCGCCGCCGTGCAGCGCCGCGGCCAGCCCGAGCAGGGCCAGGGCGTACACGGCGAAGCCGGCGATGCTCAGCCCATGGTGGGCACGAGCCGGGAAACGCCGCCAGGACAGGCTGACGACGGCGAACGCCACCCCGGTCGGGGCGAAGGTCAGCGCCGCCCGCAGCGCGGAGTCACCGAGCGCCTCCTGCAGGTGCAGGGTCAGCGCGAACAGGAAGCCGCTGAACACCGCCATCACCAGGAACAGCGCGACGATCGAGCTGGTCAGGCCGGGCAGGCGGAGCACCCGGCCGCTCACGATCGGATGCCCGCCGCGCCGGGCCACCCGGCGCTCG
>Ga0335072_10013818_pt1 | contig 11483 bp, 11 predicted proteins | sample Lox_Sample_21_FD_206725 | JGI IMG/M metagenome (GOLD analysis project Ga0335072, IMG submission 206725) | Soil microbial communities from Loxahatchee National Wildlife Refuge, Florida, United States - Lox_Sample_2.1 | ecosystem: Environmental > Terrestrial > Soil > Wetlands | place: USA...
GACGCGTGCGCCGACGAGGTGGATGCCCAGGGTCGGTCCGCCGCCTGCCGCCACGATTACCTTTGCCGCGCCGGCTGTCTGCAGGATCTGGCTCCTGCCGTTCCCGGCCAGGTCATAGGTGAACTCGGTGAACTCGATACCGCGCGCCGCGGCAGTCGCGGACGTGATGCCGACCGAAGCGACTTCGGGATCGCAGTAAGTGACGCGCGGTACGCCGTCGTAGTTGATCGGGACCACCGGCAGCCCGGCGACGCGCTCGGCGACCATGATGCCCTCGGCGAAGCCAACATGCGCGAGCTGGAGGCCCGGCCGGAGGTCGCCGACCGCGGAAATGGTGGGGATGTTCGTCTGGCAGAGCTCGTCGACGAGTACGAAGCCGCGGTCCATCGCGACGCCGACCTCGTCGTAGCCGAGACCGGCCGAGACCGGCCCGCGGCCGACCGCGACCAGCATGAGCTCGGCGTCGATGGTGGCGCCGCCCTCGAGCGTGACCGTCACGCCCGCGCCAGTGTCCTTCACGCTCTCGAACCTGGTGCCGAGTTTGAAGCCAATCCCGCGGCGGCGGAACGCGCGCTCGACCAGTTTCGAGCTTGACTCTTCCTCGGTCGGCACCAGGTGCGGCAGCATCTCGACGATGGTGACTTCGGCGCCGAACGACCGCCATACGCTGGCAAACTCCACGCCGATGACACCGCCGCCGAGGATGACCACCGATGACGGCACGTGATCGAGCTGGAGCGCCTGCTCGCTGGTGATGACGCGGTGGCCGTCAATCTCCAGGCCAGGCAGGCTGCGCGTCTCTGACCCGCTGGCCAGCACCACGTGCGCGCCCTCGACCAGCCGGTCGCCGACCTGAACAGCGGTGGGCGAGACAAGCTTTCCGGTGCCCTCGATGACGTCGATCTTGCGGCTGGCGATCAGGCCGGTGAGGCCCTTCCAGAGCCGGGTGACGACCTTGTCCTTGTAGGCGTTCACCCCGGCCATGTCGATGCCATCGAAGGTGCTGCGCACACCCAGGGCCGGGCCCTCGCTGGCGAGGTCAGCGACCTCGGCGGCGTGCAGCAGCGCCTTGGTCGGTATGCAGCCCCGGTGCAGGCAGGTACCGCCGACCTTGTCCTTCTCGATAAGCGCGACTCGCTTGCCCAGCTCTGCCGCGCGGAGCGCGCAGGCATAGCCGCCGCTGCCGCCACCAAGAATGACGATGTCGTAGGCCGCCTGGCTGGCGCTACTGTCGCTCACGTTCGTGCTCCTTAGCAGAAAATCTCAGGGCAACCGCCGTTGCTCGCCCTGCTGACTTACTCGACCCAACTGCCTTGCGCCCGCGAATCACAGGCGCCCGTCCGCGACGTCCGTCGCGACCTGGACGAGCATCCGAACGGCGGCGCCGGTCCCGCCCTTCGGGGTGTATCCGTAGGCCTCGCCCTCGTGGAAGGCAGGCCCCGCAATGTCCACATGTGCCCAGCGCGTTCCCTCGGGCACAAATTCCTTCAGGAACAGCCCGGCCACCAGCATGCCGCCGAACCGGTCGCCGGCCACGTTAGCGATGTCTGCCACGCTCGAGTCCAGGCCCTTGCGCAATTCCTGCGGCAGTGGCATTGGCCAGGCTTGCTCGCCGGCCTGCCGCGCCGTGTCGGCTACGGCGGCTGCCAGCTCGTCATCGGTGGCCATGACGCCGGCGATGCGGGGGCCGAGCGCGACCAGCTGGGCGCCGGTCAGGGTTGCCACGTCGATGATCAGGTCCGGCTTGTCCTCCGCGGACCTGGCCAGGGCATCGGCCAGCACCAGCCGGCCCTCGGCGTCGGTGTTGAGGACCTCAACCGTCTTCCCGCCGAAGATCGTGATCACGTCGGACGGCCGCTGTGCCTGGCCGCCTGGCATGTTCTCCGCCATCGGCAGGTAGCCGACCACGTTGACCACGGGCTTCAGTGCCGCGATCGCCTGCAGCGCGCCGAGCACGGCAGCAGCGCCGCCCATGTCCGATTTCATCGCTTCCATTGCCTTAGGCGGCTTCAGCGACAAGCCGCCAGAGTCGAACGTGATGCCCTTGCCGGCGAACACGACCGTCTTGCTGGCGCCCGGGTGCTGGTATGCCAGTCGCACTAGCCGGGGCGGGTGGACCGAGCCCTGGCCGACGCCGGTGAGGCCGCCGTAGCCGCCGCCGGCCAGCGCGGTGTCGTCGAGTACTTCGATCGTCAGCCCGGCGCTGTCGGCCACTCGGGCCGCCTCGGCGGCGAACGTCTCGGGATACAGCTGCGACGGGCTGGTGTTAACCAGATCGCGGACCAGGGTCATGGCGTCAGCCAGTGCCTGCGCGCGCCCAGCCGCGTCGTCAGCGCCGGCGGCTGCGCTGAGCACTGTCAGCGACGGTGAGTTCGTAGTTCCGCTGCCATTCGAGGCGGTGGTCCGGTAGCGGCTGAAGCTATAGCGCCCGAGCAGCGCGCCGAGGCCTATTGCCTCGGTCTCCGCCGCGTCGGTTGCCGGCAGCGACAAGGCGATTGACTGAGCCGTGCCTCCGGTCAGTGCCCGGACGGCCGAGCCCGCGGCGCGGCGCAGCGACTCGAGCCTGGCGCGTTCCCCGCCCTGGTCTTCGGGGCCAAGGCCTGCGGCGACGATGAGCGGCGCGGCGGTGCGGCCGGCCGACGGAATCTTGGTGAGCTCGTCCTGCTGCCCGGTGGCGCCGAGGGCAGACAGGGTGGCCGCGAGCGTGTTGCCGAGCGCCGCGTCTACACCGGCCGCTCCGGACGCGAGAACGGGGCCATCTGTGCCCTGCGTCACTCCGATAATGAGCGCGTCGGCGGTGACGCTTTGCGCGTCTTCTTGGGTGATTGTCAGCGGGGTCGTCGTCACGGTCTGAGCCTAGTGCCTACGGGCGCGGGTACCTGTCCCGCGGGCGGTGGCCGCTGCACTGTGCTAACAATCGTCAAATCGGAAGCATGACGACTGTTACAATGCACTCGTGGGAGCAAGCGCCGCGGCGTTGTTCATCGCCGTCTTCCTGGCCTGCGCCGTCGAGGCGGTCGAAGCCACCACGATCGTGCTGGCAGCGGGGACGGCGCGCGACTGGCGCTCGGCAGGCGTCGGCACGGCGGCGGCGCTTGCCGCGCTCGCGGTCATTGTGGCAGTCCTCGGTCCCGCAGTGTCGGAGATACCGTTGCGCGGGCTGCGGGTAACTGTCGGGGCGCTGCTGCTCGTGTTCGGGCTGCAGTGGCTGCGCAAGGCGATCTTGCGCGCCAGCGGTCACAAGGCTCGCCACGATGAGGAGAAGCTGTACGCCGAGCACATGGCCGAGGCGGCGGCACACGCGACTGGGGCGCAACAGTCCCGGCAGTTCCCGCTGGTGCGGGACTGGTACGGCTTCACCCTGGCGTTCAAAGGAGTCCTGCTCGAGGGACTCGAGGTCGTCTTCATCGTGCTGACCTTCGGAGCCAATGCCAAGAATGTCGGACTGGCGACACTCGCGGCCGGCTGCGCGGTGGTGCTGGTCGCCGCAACGGGGTTCGCCGTCCGGGCGCCGCTGGCGCGAGTGCCGGAGAACACCATGAAGTTTGTGGTCGGGATCATGCTGTCGAGCTTCGGTGTTTTCTGGGGCGGCGAGGGCGCGGGCGCGAACTGGCCTGGCAAAGACGCGGCACTGCTCGTGATCATCCCTGCGATCGCCCTGTTCGGGGCCGGGCTGACTGCGCTGCTCCGGCGGACCGGCGAGGCGCCGCCGGGCGGCGAGATCGCTGTGCCGGCGGCCGCTGGCCTGGCGCGCTCTGAGGGGCTGGGCTGATGTCAAAGCTGCGGGCGTTCGGCGCGTTCTGGTACGACTTCGTCATCGGCGATGACTGGCTGTTGGCGGTCGGCGTGGTCATTGGCCTGGCCGGGACATATGGCCTGAACCAGGCGGGCATCACGGCGTGGTGGCTGCTGCCTGTCCTGCTGGTGATCTCGTTGCCGCTGAGCCTGCAGCGGGCAGTCAGCGTCCCTCTGCTTCCTCGGCGTAGACGCGGGCGGCGTACGCCTCCAGCTTCTCCTCACATTCCGCCAGCGAACTGAGCGCCTGGGCGAGGCCGGCTGCCCCGAAAACGTCTCGCTCGCGGACCCTGGCCAGCCAGGTGCGCAGCTTGACCAGGTCGACTTCGTTCTCCTCAAGCTCGGCGTAACTGAAGTGGTTCTCGTCGTACTCCTTGTTGACGCCGGCGATGAAGTCGGCGCACTTGTCGACGATCTCCTCGTACTCGTCGTCGCGTGCGGCCTGGAAGGCCGCAAGGACGCCGGCCTCGCCGGCAAGAACCTCGCAGGACATCAAGACGGCGGTGCCCGACATGTCGAGGATCTCGCTGCGCAGCTTGCGCAGTGAACGCTCGGCGGCGACGCTGGCAGGCAGTGCGGCGGCGGAGTTCTGCAGATAGATGGCGCCGAGGCTCTTGATCCGGCGCCAGACGGTCGCTCGCAGCCTGGTCGGCTCGGACGGCACCCGGTAGATCAGCAGCAGCCACCGGCCTGGCGCCAGGCCGGAGACTGCTCCAGCGGTGGCTGTGGCAACCGTCCCTGCTGCAACTGGGTCTGCTGCAACCGGGTCTGGTGCAGCCGCGTCTGGAGTGACTGGATCTCCGGCTTTTCGCTCCGCCACGGCGCCATTCTGCCAGGCCCGGCGTGCGCGAAGGCGCCCTCAGCGACCGCGTTCTGACTCCGCGGACTGTCCCGGACGGGCGCGGTATCGTCCCCTGCCGGGCGCCGGCGCCGGGCGGGTGCCCGGACGGGCCGGGAGCTCTTCCGCGGGCCGCCGATAAGGAGATCAAGCCCTCCAGACGGCTCCCGGCGCCGCGGCGGTTTGGCCCGCTGGGGCGCGGGCGGGCCGCTGCCGCGCGCCCAGGCGAACCCGAGCGAGCCGCCGACCAGCCCGAGCGCCATGCCGACGAAGAAACCGCCGAGATTCGAAGTGACCCAGGAGCCGAGGGACAGCAGCACCGCCAGGATCGAGTAGAAGGTCCGCTGCTCCGGGGTGAACCACAGCAGCACTCCGCAGAGCAGCAGCACCGCCGGGACCAGGTATCCGGCCAGTCCCTCGATTCCGACGTGAATGACCACCGGGAGCGGTGCGCGTTCCGACAGCAGGATCTCCCCGCCGCCGAGCATTACGAGCAACCCGCCCCAGAACGGCCTGCGGCTGCGCCACCTGTACCAGGCACCGAAAGCGTCCTGGTCGACTTCCTTAACTGGTTCGCCCGCAATCCCGCGCTCGCCTGCTACGGCGTCATCAGCATCATCGACTGATCCCGTCACGGCTAGCAGGATCCGCCGAAGTGGAGGCCGAATCCGGGCAGCGTGAAGCTCCCGGCCGTGGTGGCATAAGCGTGCTCGCGCAGATTGTCGATGCTGACCGTGTCAGCCTGCATGGCGAAACCACCCGCCGGGCCGGTGATTCCAGGGACCTCTGTCACCGTGCTGGCGTCCTGCCCGATGTTGATGTGGGTGAACCCGGCATTGCCAGACAGCCGGTTAGCATCCACCTGGAGGTAGGAGCCGGTGGCCGGCGTGCTGCCGTCGCCCGCGGTGATGATCATGTTTACCCCGACAACCGTTACGCCCAGGCACAAATGGCTTATGGTCGCCGAACGGATCGCGTCGTCTTCCAGCACGATCTGGTTGTTATTGCCCGGCAGGTCGTTGATGACTGACCTGTCCACGACCGTCAGTTGCTCGAATCCCCGGCCCTCGAGTGAGTTGGCGGTGACCGTGAACGGAATGCCGGAAAGGCTGAAGGAGACGGCCAGGACGCTTGTGGCTGTCAGGGCCACGAGCACGCCGGCCAGCGCCACGGCCGGTACCATGATCACGGCGAACCGCCGCCAGTTAATGCGCCCTGGTCCGGCATGCGCTGCGTGCCCGGATGCGGACATGGCGCTACCTCCAGCTCGCTAGGGCGCAAAGTGCCTGCTGATGACTGCCGACCCGGCACCGAACGATACACCGCGTGACGTGTGGTTCACGTACGGCTATCAAAAGTCGCAAGGTGCATCCCTGTAACGCGCGGCCGCCTTGGGCGCAGTGCAAACTTTTGTGCTACGTGCCCTTCCCGCTGCGAGCGCCCCAACACGTACTGACGCCGGCCGTCGCGCTCGAGTGCAAACTTCTGTTATCCAAAGTAGGCCAGACAGCGGCGCCTTGCCTATCGAACACGTTTGCCATTTGCGCCCAGGACGATCTTCATTCTGACTGGGCAGTCATCCCGGTTCGTCCGATTGGCGCGCAAAAACGCCGGCGCGATCGCGCGGCCGGGCGCCGGCACCCGATGGCCTGGCCTCAGCCGGCCGCGCTCTGCCTGCCGGCGTGCTGTGCCAGGCGGCTGCCACGGAGCAGGACGTCGGCGACGAGTCTGGGACTGTCGGTCATCGGCACGTGCCCGCAGCCGGGAAGCGGGACCAGGCGGGCCTGGGGGATGCGCTCTTTGGCCACCAGGGCCTGCCGGGGCGGCAGCAGACGATCATTAGTACCCCACGCGATCGTCACCGGAATCCCGGCCGGCACGCTCCCGGTGAACGGGGTTGCTGCCGCCAGGATCGCATTGGTCGTGTACCTGGCAGCCAGGAACGCGTTCATGTCGCCCAGGGCTTGCTCGGTTCCCACCCGGGATGGCTTGCTGACGATTTCCGCATAGATCACCGCCCGGCCGGCGGTGGTGCGCGCGAGCGCCGGGCCGAATGGCTGGATGAGCCGCCCGGCTACCTGCATGGCCTTGGATATCGCGCGCGCGTAAGTGAGCTCGCGAGAACTTCGCCAGAACCCGGCAGGCGACAGCGCGGTGACGCTGGCAGCACGGCCCGCGACCGCCGCCTCCAGCGCCAGGCGGCCACCAAGCGAACTGCCGGCGAAGTGCGCGCGCTGCAGGCCGAGGTCGTCGAGCAGCCCCATGGTCTCCGCGACGAGCGCGTGAGCCACTGAGCGTCCGGCAGTTTCCAAGGGCGGGGATTCACCGTGACCGGGCAAGTCGACGATGATCAGATCCCGGTAGGGTGCGAGGCGATCCAAGACTGCGTCCCAGGCCTGCCGCCGATGCCCGATACCGTGCAAGAGGACCAGCGGTGGTCCGGCGCCAAACCTTTCATACGCCAGCCCCATGAAAGCCATATGCCCCGCCAGTCGCACCCGCTCACCTCGCGAGCACAGCCGGTCCTGGCGCCCGCCGGTTTTACGGAGAATGTGGCGCCGGAGTTACCGCTATGCCCGGCTCGTTCCGCGGACTCTCAGCCGAGTGCGGCTGCCACCCTTGGTCAACTGTCAGTTTGCTGCGGGCCGCAGTTAGGGGTAGCTAGCGGATGAGCCGGGATATCAATTCGGCGTAGCTCTCAGGTCCGCATGCCCGTGTCATGGCCTGGCCACTGGGTCATGGCCGCTGCCCGGCACGGACGAGGCCGTGCTCATAGGCGTAGACCACCGCTTGCACCCGGTCGCGCAGGTCCAGCTTGGCGAGTACCCGGCCGACATGGGTCTTGACGGTCGCCTCGGACACGAACAGGTGCCGGGCGATCTCGCCGTTGGACAGGCCCTGCGCGACGAGCGTCAGGACCTCGCGTTCCCGGTCGGTGAGCTCGGCAAGCTCACTCGGGGCAGGCTGCCCGCCGCCGGGCAGCAGCGCTGCGAACTGGTCGATGAGCCGGCGCGTCGTGGACGGCGCGACGACCGAGTCCCCGGAGTGCACCGCGCGGATCGCGAACAGCAGCTCCTCGGGCGGGACGTCCTTCAGCAGGAATCCGCTGGCTCCTGCCTTCAGCGCGGCGAACGCGTACTCGTCCAGATCGAACGTGGTGAGCATCAGGACGCGGGGCAGGTCACCGTCCTGCCGGATCTGCCGGGTCGCATCGACTCCGTCGAGCCTGGGCATGCGGGCGTCCATGATCATCACATCGGCATGCAGCCGCCGGGCCAGGTCGATTGCCGCTGCCCCATCCGCCGCTTCGCCGACCACCTGCATATCAGGCTGGGCATCCAGGACCATCCTGAAGCCGGTCCTGACAAGTTCCTGGTCGTCCACGAGGATGATCCTGATCAGCGAGCTGGCCGATGCGCCGCCTGGCTCCACGACGTTCATCGCGCTGCGCCGGACAGGCCAGACGACCCGGACCAGCCCAGGCCGATCCCGTTCCCGGCCCGGTCTGGCTCGCGCTCCTCTTGCTGCTCCCCTGGCGGGTCGGCCGCAGCGGGGCTCGGCAGGTGGGCGGTCACGCGGAACCCGCCACCCGGCAACGGTCCGGCCTCGACCGTGCCGCCGTACATGGCGATCCGCTCGCGCATGCCGGCCAGGCCGTGCCCGGCCGGCTCGTTGACCGGGCTGGCAATGCCGTCGTCGGTGACCTCAACAGTCAGTCCTTCCGGCTCGTAGCGAAGCGTGACGGCGGCGGTAGCGGCGATACCGCCGTGCTTGCGGGTGTTTGTCAGGGATTCCTGCACGACCCGGTAAGCGGCTAGCTCGGCGCCTTCGGGCAGCTCGCGCGGAGTGCCAGTGAGCGTGTAGCTGACTTCGAGCCCGGCCGCTCTGGCCTGGTCGAGCAGCTCGCGCAACTCGCCGAGGCCGGGGACGGGGGCCAGGCCGGACTGCTCGCCGGCCGACCGCAGCACGCCGAGCAGCCTGCGCATCTCGGTCAGCGCCTGACGTCCGGTCGCCGAGATTGCCGTCAGCGCGGTTTCGGCCCGGCCAGGGTCGGCGCGCAGTGCGTACCGGGCACCATCGGCCTGCACCACCATGACGCTGACGTGGTGCGCGACGATGTCGTGCAGTTCACGGGCAATCCTGGCGCGCTCGGCTGCTGCCGCGATCTTGGCCTGCGCATGCCGCTCGGCCTCGAGCCGGGCGGCCTTGTCCTCCAGCGCCGCGTAGTAGCCGCGCCGGTAGCGCATCGAATCGCCTAGTACCCAGGCGAGCAGGGAGAAGCCGCCGAAGAGCGTTGTCGCATAGGCGACCCGCACGAGGAAGTCAGGGCCGCCCGTGCTCTGTGACATCCAGACCAGGACCGCGACCGCCGATCCGGCCAGGCAGACGAGCAGAGCCGGGACGGAGGCTTTCCGCGGCCGGTACGCGGCGACTGAGTACAGCAGGATGAGCATCGCTATGTCAGTCGGCAGCGGTGCCGCCCTGACCAGTTGCCCGCCGGCGACCTGGATGGCGCCGCCGACCGCCCCGATGCAGAAGGCGGTCCCGGGGACCTTGCGCCTGACGGCGACCGCAGCGACGAGCAGAACGTAGGCAGGCAGCTGAATCCAGGGGCCGTGGACCAGCGTCTGGATGCTGAGCAATGCCACCGCCAGCGCCAGTACGCCGTCGACCAGCAGCTGGTTCCTGCGCAGCCAGGCGTACAGAGCGGACACGAGGTCAAGGGTATGCCGCTGGCCAGCGCTTGCCGTCAGCCTTCGGGCGGGTCGTGGTCAGCCTGGGGGCGGATGTTCAGCGTGAGTCAGCCAGGCAGCAGCGTGGTGACCGGCAGCGGCTCCTGCTGGCTGCCGCCTGCCCCGTCGGGCCGGACCAGGTAGCCGGCGGCGCCGGGCCGGTCGGCCACGATCCCGGCGAGCTCGGTGCCGGTGAAATGCGCGGCGGCGCCGTCGTCGCAGGCGACGCCAGCCGGCAGCGTGCCGTCCGCAACGAGTGCCTCGTAGGCCGGGCGCCGGGTCGGCTCGGAGCTGTAGTGCGGGCAGTAGCTACCAGGCAGCAAGCGCAGGCCGCCGGTGAACGGGCGCAGCAGCGGCCCGAACGAGTCGGTGGTGCCGGCGTCAAACCAGCAGATGGCGCCCGCGCTTACCCCGGCCAGCACGATCCCTGCCTCCCACGCCTGGCGGAACACCTCGTCGAGGCGGTGCACGCGCCACACCGCGACCATGTTGGCGACGCTGCCGCCGCCGACGAAGATCACGTCCTGGGAAAGCAGCAGGTCCGCGGGGTCGGCCACGTTCGGCATCGAGAACAGTTGCAGGTGCGACGGCCTGGCACCGTACCGGGAGAGCATGGCGTACATCCGCACATACCCGGTGGGCTCGTCACCGGCCGCCGTGTTCAGTACGCAGACCCTCGGCTGCGCCGCGCCGGACAGCTCAATGGCGTGGCCGATCAGGGCCGGCAACCGCAGGTCCTGCTCTCGCGGCGCGCCGAAGCCGCCGATTGCCAGGATGTGCCGTTGCCCGTCAGCTGCCACGTCGGCAGGCTATCGTCCGTGCAGTGGCCGCTTTGGTCACCGGGCCCCGATTTGTGCCGCGGCCCGCTGGCCGGCGGGCAGGAGGCAGCGCGATCAGCGAGTGCATCTTTTGCGACGTGATCGCCGGGGTCGCGCCGGCGCACATCGTGCTGGCGGATGAGATCGTCGTGGCGTTCCTGGACAGCCGGCCGGTGTTCAAGGGGCATGTGCTCGTCGCGCCGCGCGAGCACGTCCAGACCTTGCCCGACCTGCCGGCGGCCGCGGTCGGGCCGTACTTCCTGCGGGTCCAGCGGGTGAGCGCGGTCATGCCAGCGGCCCTGGACTGCCAGGGCACGTTCGTCGCGGCAAACAACGTGGTCAGCCAGAGCGTGCCGCACCTGCACTTTCATGTCGTGCCGCGGACGAAGGGCGACGGGCTGCGCGGCTTCTTCTGGCCGCGCGGCCGATATGACAGCGACGCGGAGGCGGCGCAGTACGCGGGCCGGATCCGCGCCGCGCTGACCTGACGTGACCTGGCCGCTGCAGCAGTCAGGCGCCGGGGCCAATTGACCACCATGGTCAGCTGAAAGCCTTGACGAGAAGGCACGCGGGGCGACCTCCGCGACCGCGCCCAGCACGTCCCCGGTGATGCCGCCGAGGGCTGCCGGGGATCGGGACAGCCGTCAGCAGCCTGCCCGCCAGCCTCAACCCGCCTCAGACCATGGCACCCGAGCCTACGGTTCTCAGGCGGCCACCCGGCGGCCATGCCGCAGCATGGTTGAGGGTAAGTTCGCCGGGTGACTCGGCGGGGAGGTGCCAGTGACCGAGCGGCCGTACGTGCTGCTGTCAGCCGCGATGTCGGCCGACGGCTACATAGACGACGCCTCCGCCGCCCGGCTGGTGCTGTCCGACGAGGCCGACCTGGACCGGGTCGACGAGTTGCGGGCCGCCAGCGACGCCATTCTGGTCGGCGCACAGACCGTCCGGGCTGACAATCCCGGGCTCCTGGTCCGCTCACCAGCCCGGCGGCAGCGCCGTCTCGAGCTCGGCCGCGCGGCCGGCCCGCGCCGGGTCACGATTACCCGCAGCGGGGCGCTGGACCCGCGGGCCCGGATCTTCGCGGCTGTGCCGGACCGGCCGCTGGTCCGGCCCGGTCAGCCGCTGGCGCAGCCGGATCGCCTGGCGGAATTCCCGGATCGCGCGATCTATCCGGAGCGCCCGCTGGTGTACACGGCGCCTGCGGTTGCCGGTGACCTGGCAGCCCGGCTCTCGAGCGCGGCGGTAGTCGTGCCGGTGCCAGTGCCGGGAGACGCCGGTGCCGGCGCCGATCTTGATCTC
>Ga0335072_10013819_pt1 | contig 11482 bp, 10 predicted proteins | sample Lox_Sample_21_FD_206725 | JGI IMG/M metagenome (GOLD analysis project Ga0335072, IMG submission 206725) | Soil microbial communities from Loxahatchee National Wildlife Refuge, Florida, United States - Lox_Sample_2.1 | ecosystem: Environmental > Terrestrial > Soil > Wetlands | place: USA...
AGTTTGCGCTGCTGGAGAATCTCCGCTTCCATCCGGAGGAGGAGAAGAACGATCCCGGCTTCGCCAAGAAGCTCGCGGCGCTTGGCGATCTCTACGTCAACGACGCCTTCTCCGCGGCGCACCGCGCGCACGCTTCCACCGAGGCGCTGGCGCATCTGCTGCCGGCGGCGGCGGGACGGCTGATGCAGGCGGAGCTCGAGGCGCTGGGTGCGGCGCTCGAGACGCCGAAGCGGCCGGTGGCGGCGCTGGTGGGCGGCGCCAAGGTCTCCACCAAGCTCGACCTCCTGGGCTTCATCGTGAAGAAGGTCGACGTGCTGGCGATCGGCGGCGCGATGGCGAACACGCTGCTCTTCGCCGAAGGCGTCGAGGTCGGCAAGTCGCTCTGCGAGCGCGAGATGGCGGAGACCGCGCGCGGCATCCTCGCCGCGGCGAAAGCCGCCGGCTGCACGCTGATGTTGCCGGTGGACGCGGTGGTGGCGCGCGAGTTCAAGGCGAATCCGCCCATCGAGACGGTGGCGATCGACGGCGTGCCGGCGGATGCGATGATCCTCGACATCGGCCCCAAGACGGTGGCGGCGCTCGGCGACAAGCTCGGCCAGTGCAAGACGGTGATCTGGAACGGCCCCTTCGGCGCCTTCGAGACGCCGCCCTTCGATCGCGGCACCGTCGCGCTCGCGAGACGCGTCGCCGACTTCACAAAATCCGGCGCGCTCTTGAGCGTCGCCGGCGGCGGCGATACCGTGGCCGCGCTGGCCGAGGCCGGCGTCACGGAGAAACTCACCTATGTCTCGACCGCCGGCGGCGCCTTCCTGGAATGGCTGGAAGGCCGCGAGCTTCCGGGCGTCGCGGCGCTGGCACGCAGCTAGCACGCTCGTTCTCTTTCTGCTCGCCGCCGCGCCGGCGCTCGCCGTCGATCAGCCGCCGGGCGAGCGGATCACCGTCGATCCGGCGCAGCTCCCGCCGCCCTACGAGACGCGCAACAGCTCCAACGGGCCGCGTGAAATACGACGACCGGCAGACGCAACCCTGCGCGTGCCCGCGGGCTTCCACGCCAACCTCTTCGCCGACGGGCTCCGCAACGCGCGCTGGCTCGCGGTGGCGCCCAACGGCGACGTGTTCCTGGCGGAGCCCGGCCCCGGCATCGTGACGCTGCTGCGCGACGAGACCGGCAGCGGCCGCGCGACGAAGCGCGCGACCTTCGCCGCCGGCTTCGAGGCGCCGCACGGCATCGCCTTCCGTCCCGGCTTCATCTACATCGCCGACACCCGCGCGGTCTGGCGCATTCCCTATACCGACGGCGACGAGACCGCGCACGGCGCGCCCGAGCAGGTGACGCCAACCGGCGCCCTCGGCGACGGCGGCGGCCACTGGACGCGCAACCTCGCCTTCGCGCCCGACGGGCGACATTTCTATGTCTCGATCGGCTCCAGTAGCAATCTAGCCGAGGATCCGGAGCCACGCGCCACCGTGCGCATCTTCGATCTCGACGGCAGCGGCGGCCACACCTTTGCGAGCGGACTGCGCAATCCCGTCGGCATCGCGTTCCAGCCCGGCACCGGCACTCTCTACACGGTGGTGAACGAGCGCGACGGGCTCGGCGACGGTCTGGTGCCAGACTACCTCACACATCTGCAGGACGGTGGCTTCTACGGCTGGCCTTATTCCTATCTCGGCCAGCATCCGCAGCCGCGCTTCGCAGAGCGCCGGCCGGACCTGGTGCAGCGGGCGATCGCGCCCGACCTTCTCTTCCGCGCGCATTCGGCGCCGCTCGGCCTCGCCTTCTACACCGGCACGCAGTTTCCGCCAGCCTATCGTGGCGACGCCTTCGTCGCATTGCACGGCTCCTGGAACAGCGCGAAGCCGACCGGCTACATGGTGGTGCGGGTGCCGTTCAAAGATGGCAAGCCCGCCGGCTCCTACGAGATCTTTGCCAGCGGTTTCTGGGTGGCCGGCGACAGCCGGGCGGAGGTGTGGGGCCGCCCGGTCGGCCTTGCGATCGCCAAGGACGGCAGCCTGCTGATCGCCGACGACGTCGGCAACGCCGTCTGGCGCGTTAGCTATACCGGCAAGTGACGGGAATCGCGGGCGGATTCAGCACTGTTGCGGCGGCGCCGATTGGGGTATGATAGCGTATAATAAGCTATTGAAATTTAACCATATTCACTGGATAGAGCCATGCAAATTCCACCCGGCCAGGCCGCTCTGCCGCCCAATCCGGTGCCGCCCGCGCCCAACCTGACGCCGCCCGAGCGCGCCCAAGCGCTGGAGCCGACGCGGCAGGTCACTGCCGCCCGCGAGGACAGCAAGACGTCGGACAAGTCGCGCTCGCGCAGCGAGCACGAGGCCAAGAGCTCCGAGCATTCCACCAGCAGCCGCAGCAGCAGCCGGTCGCGCGGCAGCCTGATCGACGTCACGATCTAGCGACTCCCTCGACGCGCCGCCGCGCCCGGTCTGGACGGGCGCCCGCTTCGACGCCATCCTGCCGCCATGGCGATCGAGACGGCAGGGCGCGGCCCCAGCATCCTCAGGATTCCCGACGGCGATACCCGCGAGCGCAAGGTGTGCGCCGAGTGCGGCTTCATCGCCTACGAGAATCCGAAGGTGGTGGTGGGCTCGGTGGTCACGCTCGACGACCGCGTCCTGCTGTGCCGTCGGGCGATCGATCCGCGCCGCGGCTACTGGACGCTGCCGGCGGGATATCTCGAGCTCAATGAGTCGACCGCCGCGGGAGCGGAGCGCGAGGCCTATGAGGAGGCGCGCGCGCGGATCGCGATCGAGGGCCTGCTCGCCGTCTACGACATCCCGCGCATCAGCCAGGTTCAGGTGATCTACCGCGCGCGGCTCGCCGATCCCGCCGTCGAAGCGGGGCCGGAGAGCCTCGAGGTGCAGCTCTTCCGCTGGGAGGAGATCCCGTGGAACGAACTCGCCTTTCCCTCCGTCCGCTGGGCGCTCGATCATTTCCGCGACTGGAAGAGCACCGGCGACGGCCGGACGCGCGGCAATCCTCCCGGTGCCACCGGCGCCTCACCCCCCTCCCCAACCCTCCCCCTCGAGGGGGGAGGGGGATGATCGAGACTTTGCCGCGTTGCCCCTCCCCCCTTGAGGGCGAGGGTCGGGAGGTGGGTGAAACACCGACCTGGCTAGCGAGCGCTCGATAGCGCTGCATGGCCGCCACCGCCTCCGCCGCCATCAGCATCGCATTCCACGGCCTCGCGCTGGCGATGGTGCTCTACCTCGTCTCGGTCGGGCTCTCGATCACCCTCGGCCTCATGGGCTTCGTCAATCTCGCCCATGGCGCCTTCGCCGCCGCCGGCGGCTATGTAGCGCTGACGCTGATGAACCGCGCCGGCGTACCGTTCCCGATCGCCCTGGCGCTCGCCTTCGTCTCGGTGGGCGCGATCGGAGTAGCGCTGGAACGCCTGCTCTACCGGCGTCTCTACGGCGCCAGCGAGCTCGATCAGGTGATGTTCACCATCGGCCTGATCTTCGTCGCGGTGGCGGTGGCGAAGCTGATCTGGGGACCGCTGGCGCTGCCGGTGCAGCCACCCGCCTACCTCCGCGGCGATCTCGATCTGGGGTTCCGGACCTTCCCCGCCTATCGCAGCTTTCTCATCCTCGCCGGCGCCGTGGTGGTGACGCTGCTGTGGCTCGGGATCGAGCGCACGCGGTTCGGCGCCCAGATCCGCGCCGCCGTCGACAACCGGCGCATGGCGCAGTCGGTCGGCATCAATACCGGGCGCCTTTTCACCCTCACCTTCGCGCTCGGCAGCGCGCTCGCCGCGCTGGGTGGCGCCATCGGCGCCGACATGCTGGCGATCTATCCCGACTATCCGCTCGAGCACCTCGTCTACTTCCTGATCGTCGTCGCGGTGGGCGGCCTTGGCAGCATCCGCGGCCCCTTCGTCGCGTCGGTGCTGCTCGGCGTCTCCGACACCGCCTTCAAGTACCTCCTGCCCGAGCTCGGCGCCTTCTTCATCTACGCCCTGACGCTGGTGCTGTTGCTATGGCGACCGCATGGCCTGTTCGGGCGGGCGCGATGACCGCGACCATGCCGGAGGCGGTCGAGACCCTGGCGCGCCGGCACCGGCTGCACCCGCTGGAGGCGCTGCCCTGGCTGCTGGCGCTCGCCGCTTATTTCGTCTTCCCGAGCTATCTCGCGCTGGGCGCACAGATCCTGATCATGACGCTGTTCGCGCTCTCCCTCGATCTGATCCTCGGCTTCGCCGGCATCGTGACCTTGGGGCAGGCGGCATTCTTCGGCGCCGGCGCCTATGCGGCGGGACTCCTGGGCGCCCACGGCTGGAGCGAGCCGCTGAGCGGCCTCGTCGTCGCCGCCGCCGCCGCCGGTACGCTCGGCGCCGTCACCGGGTTCATCGTGCTGCGCACCGAGGGTCTGACGCTGCTGATGCTGACCCTGATGATCTCGGTGATGCTGCAGGAGGCCGCCAACAAGGCGGGCTCGATCACCGGCGGCGCCGACGGCTTGCAAGGCATCGCCATCGCGCCGGTGCTGGGCCATTTCCGCTTCGACATCTTCGGCCGCACCGCCTACCTCTACAGCCTCGCGGTGCTCTTCCTCGGCTGGCTCCTGGTGCGCGCCATCGTCCATTCGCCCTTCGGCCGCTCGCTCACCGGGATCCGCGAGAACGTCGCCCGCATGCACGCGATCGGCGCGCCGGTGCGGCGGCGGCAGATCATCGCTTACACCATCGCGGCGGCGCTCTCCGGTGTCGCCGGCGCGCTGCTGACGCAGACGACGCAGTTCGTGGCGCTGGAGGTGCTGGGCTTCGGCCGCTCCGGCAGCGTGCTCATCATGCTGATCCTCGGCGGCGTCGGCCGCCTCTACGGCGCCTTCCTCGGCGCGCCGCTCTACATGCTGGCGCAGGACCGCCTTGCCGAGCTCGATCCCGCCTACTGGTACCTGCCGATCGGCCTGCTGCTGATCGCGGTGGTGATGCTGGCGCGCGGCGGGCTGCTCGGGCTCTGCGATCGCGCCCTGGCGCTCGCGCGGCGTCGCGGGAGCCGGTCGTGACCGACGCTGCCGCTCTCGAGACGCACGGCCTCTGCAGGAGCTTCGGCGCGCTGCAGGTGGCTGATAACATCAACTTCCGCCTGGAGCGCGGCGCGCGCCACGCGCTGATCGGCCCCAACGGCGCTGGGAAGACCAGCTTCGTCAATCTGGTGACCGGCGCGCTGCCGGCCGGCAGCGGCCGGATCATTTTGACCGGCGAGGACGTGACCGCGCTGCCGCAGGCGCGGCGGGTGAAGCGCGGGCTGGCGCGCACCTTCCAGATCAACACGCTCTTCCGCGGCCTCAGCGTGCTGGAGAATGTCGCGCTGGCGATCGCCGAGCGCCAGGGGATCGCAGGTCGTCTTTTCCGTCCGGCGGGCAGGTGGCGCGACGTGATCGAGGCGGCCTACCGGTCGCTGGAGCAGCTCGGCATCGCCGACGACGCCTCGCGCCTGGTCCGCGAGCTCCCCTACGGGCGCCAGCGTCTGGTGGAGATCGCGGTGGCGCTGGGACTTGCGCCCAAGGTGCTGCTGCTGGACGAACCGGCGGCAGGGGTTCCAGCGGCGGAAAGCGGCATTATCGTCGAGACCGTCGAAAGCCTGCCGACTGACATCGCCGTGCTCATCATCGAGCACGACATGGACCTGGTCTTCCGCTTCGCCCGCCGCATCACCGTGCTCGCGCAGGGCACGGTGCTGATGGAGGGAACGCCGGAAGAGGTGGCGGCCGACGCGCGCGTGCGCGAGGTCTATCTCGGCGAGGAGATCAGCCGGTGAGCGGCCTCGTCCTCAACACCGTGCGGGCGGGCTACGGCGAGACCGTTGTGCTGGACGGCATCTCGCTCGCCGTGCCCGCGGGCGGCGCGCTCGCGGTGCTCGGTCGAAACGGCGTCGGCAAGACCACACTCCTCGCCACCATCGCCGGCCATGCCACGCGGCACGGCGGCTCGATCGACTACGAGGGGGCCGCGATCGGCAGCCTCGCCGCCTGGCGGCGGGCGCGCCGCGGCATCGGCTATGTGCCGCAGGAGCGCGAGATCTTCCGCTCGCTCAGCGTCGAGGAGAACCTGACGGTGGCGAGGCGGCCGGGGCGCTGGACCCTGGCGCGCGTCTACGACCTCTTCCCGAACCTCGCCGAGCGGCGGCGGCACCAGGGCAACCAGATTTCCGGCGGCGAGCAGCAGATGCTGGCGATCGGCCGCGCCCTCATGGGAAATCCATCCCTGCTGCTCCTCGACGAGCCGCTGGAGGGGCTGGCGCCGGTCATTGTCGACGCGGTGCTGGCAGGGATCGTAAGGTTGGCGGCGGAAGACCGCCTCGCTTTCATCCTGGTGGAGCAGCACGCCCGCCAGGCCCTGGCGGTGACCCGGGAGGCGATCGTGTTGGATCGCGGCGTCATCGTCCATGCCGGCCCGAGCGCGGCGCTCGCCGCCGCCCCCGACCGCCTGGCAGGCCTGATGGGGGTGGGGGCGCGGCCGGCGGCGACAGCCGGAATTGCGAGATGAGCGAGACGAGCAAGCCCATGAGCGACGCCCCGAGCCTGCTGGAGCGGATGATCGGCCGCCTCACCACCCAGCGCGACCTGCTGGCGGAGGCGGCACGGCTCATCCGCGGCGTCGAGGGGCCGGTGCTGGAGGTCGGGCTCGGCAAGGGCCGCACCTACGACCACCTGCGCCGGCTGCTGCCAGAGCGGACGATCCTCGCCTTCGACCGCGACCTGCATGCGCCCGCCGCCGTGGCGCCGCCGCCGGAGCGGCTCTTCCTCGGCGACTTCGCCGAAACCCTGCCGGCGGCAGCGGCACGCATCGGCCGGACCGCCGCCCTCGCCCATGCGGATTTCGGCAGCCCCGACCGCGATCACGACGCCCGCCAGGCGCTGCGCCTCGGTCCGCTGCTGCAGCCGCTCATGCGGCCGGGCGGCGTGGTGCTGGCCGACCGCGAGCTGGCGGTCGAGGGCTGGGTGCGCGTGGCAATCGCGCCGGAACCGGCCTGGCCTTATTTCCTATGGCGGGCGGAGACGTAGAGTCGGGCCTCAGAGAGCGCGCTCGGACGGTTTCGCACACCAGAAGACATACATCGGAAAGGCGTCCGGGTGAGCCTCCTCGATGCTCGCCCAGTTCCCGAGATCGGTCATCGCGGGGTCCTGCGGAAAGCGTGTCCGGTAGTGGCGCGACATGGCCCTGCTCGTGTGCTCGAATCCAACGAACTCCAGGCCGAGGTCCTCCAGCATCGCCCCCAGCTGCGGCAGGGTAAATCGATGCTCGCAGGCGTGGAAAAGCAGATCGCGGCAGCCGTTGAGATCCCAGATGTCTTTCGACAATGCGAGGCGAGGAAAGGCCGCAGCCTCGATCCCGAACAACACGCGCTCACGGAAGTCGCGGATGTCGCCAGGGACGGGTGCAAGTCCCAAGGCGGCGATCCGCTCCCGTGCTGCGACGACCTCCTTTCGAGCGGCCTCGCTGTACAGCCCGACGCGCATAAATCCGCCCGGCTGCAGCAATTGGACGAGAACGCGCCAGCCGGCTGTCGGCGATTGCAGATGATGCAGCACGCCTACCACCTCGATCACCGGGAATTCGCGCCCGAGCTCACCGAGCCGCAGCAGATCGCCCTGAAGGAATTTTACGTTATCGACCCCAAGCCGCCGTCTCATGCGCTCCCCATAGGCGAGGCTCGCATGCGAGAGATCGACAGCCAGGACTTCGACATCTTCGAGGGCAAGCGCCGTCGTCATTGGCTGAACGCCCGTGCCGGCGCCCGCCACGAGGATGTCGAGTTTTCCCGCGATGAATTCGGGCAGAGTCGCCCGCGGATGTCTCTGCCGCAATACCTCGAATAGCCGTGTCCGCGACGGTCGCGGCAGCGCGAACCAGCGGGGATATGGCTGCTCTTCGTATTGGCGCTTGACGGCCCTCGATGTCTCATCCTCGCTTTCGCCGAGACTGGGCATCGCGTCGGCGATCTCGCGTTCCTCCATCGGCTCGAGGAGCGTGCGCTGAAGCAGCGGGCGGAAATGCGCCGACCAGCCATCGAGTGGCGCCTCCGCAAGCGCTGCCGCTCCATCCAGCGAGACCAGCGGCGCATAGAGAGCATAGTGCAGCAGCTGGTCCTCCAAGACCGGAGTTGGCTCCAGCGGAGCCGACAGCGCCATGTCGAGCGTCGCTTTCCGGATGGCGTGCCGCCGTTCCTCCGCTTCACTCTGGGCGAAGACGTAATTGTTGTTGAAGCATTGCAGTGCCAAAGCCGCGAGGAACGGTCGCGCTGCGGCCCCCAAACCGTCGGCAACGCCGACGGCGCGGCGCACCGCCGTCAGAAAGGCTTCCAGCGCAAGGTCGCGATTGACGGTCTTGGTCAGCAAGAGGCGGAGGAGCCGATCCGCGAGCACCGGCGGAAATGCGCCCTCGCGCAGCAGCCGATCCGCAGCCGCTTGACCGGCCTGGGCAGGCGCGGCGTCCAGACTATAGCAGGCACGCAGCTGAAGGGCGGCAGGCCTGGCGAGATCGCTATGTTCGATGTCCGGTGACTCAAAGCAACGGATGATGCCTGCGACGATTGCGGGATCGTGCTCGGCGGGCATGGCGCGGGTGATCGCCAGCATAAAGGCCGCACGGCTCTCCCGCGCCATCGGCGCCCGGCCTATTGCTTCGAGCCCATGACGCATCGCTTCCGGCGCGCGGCCGATGTCGCAGAAGAGCTCGACCAGCTGCAGTCGGACATCGACGAGCCTCGGATCGAGCGCGAGCGCATCGATGAAGCCCTGCGCAGCCTCCGCAGTTTGACCCAACTCGGCCAATACGGATGCGTGGTTGCGGACAACCTCGACGGAGGACGGCGCAAGTGCCCGCGCGCGCCTCAGGCTGCGCTCAGAGTCCGCCAGCTTGCCGAGGGCGGCAAGCGCCAGCCCCCGGCCGAGCAGCGCGCCCACGTCGCCGGCGTTGAGCTTCAGTGCACGGTTGTGGCTGGCGAATGCCTCGTCGTATCTCCCCTGAGCCGCGCGCAGGAGTCCGATCGCGTTATGAATGGCGGGTTCGCGTGGCCGCAACGCCACAGCCTCCGCCAGACTCGATTGGGCAAGTTCCTGTTGACCGGCCGCGGTCGCAACCATCCCCAGGAGATAGAGCGCATAGGGCTCGCGCGGAGAGAGCGCCAGCACTTGGCGACAGGCATGCTCCGCCTCCGCGAGGCGCCCGCTCTGATAGAGCCGAGCCGCTTCCGCGAGCGCCGCTCCCCCCATCGGCCTCGAGTTGCCGCCACGCGCCGCCTTCAGGGGTGTGTACCGCTCCTTGCGATCCGTCACCCGAACCGGCTCCAAGCCCAGTTGGCGTATATCATCGCAGGGAATAGCCGAGCGCAAAGAAAAAGCCGCTGGAGCCTGGGGCGGCTGTGCGCCTTGAGAGACGCGCCCTCACTGCAGATTGCGATGGAGCCAATTGCCATCTGCATCTCTCGACCACCGAACTCTTCACAGATGGCAAAGAAAAACCCGCCAGCCTTGCGGCTGGCGGGTCTAGAGCTACAGCCCTTGCGGACTGCTTAGAACTTCCACTTGGCCGAGTACTGGAACCGCATCTGGTTGCCGGTCTGGCCCGACTCGGTCTCGCGCTCGGTGTAGATGAACTCCGGGCCGGTATCCATGCTCGGGACCGGGCTCCAGATCAGGTTCACGTGCGCCGTGATGTAGTGCTTGTTGAGGGTCGTGAACGCGTTGGCGGCCGTCACGAAGCCACTGTCGTTCTCGAACTCAACGTACGAACCGTTCAAGTTCGAACGGAGGTTGTCCGCCCACCAATGCTGGTAGCCGGCCATGACGCCCCAGCCCGAGACCGCCTCGGAGCTGTTCGTCGCGCTGTTGACGTAGAGATCCGGGCAGCCACCCGCCGAGCAGTTCGGCGACAGATAGCGGCCCATGCCTTCGCCACCCCAGATCTGACCCACCAGGTCGTCCTTGCCGAAGGTCTTGAAGTCGCCACCGAGAGCAAGGCCATAGCCGAACTGAGAGGTGCTGGTATTGGCATTGACCCCAGTGCCGATGCCGGTGCTGCCGAACTGGTGATCATAGAGATCTCGGAAGATCGCACGTCCAGAGACGTGACCCCAGGGCTGCGTGAAGACAGCACCCGCCATAAAGTCGGGGATCTTGCTGGCGTTGGTGCCGGCAAAGTTGTCTGCCGTCGCCCCTGCCGCCGTATCGACCCAGCCGGTCGACGGATTCTCGATCGCGCCGATCAGGTTCAGGCCGATACCGGTGTCGTAGGTGTAGCGGATCTGCGGCTGGCGATTGGCGCCCGGAACGTTCTCACCGCCGAAGTCCAGATCCTCAGGCTCGGCGTTCAGATCGCGGAACGCGTCGAAGGTTTGACCGGCGAGGAACGGACCGATGGTGCCGTAGGCCTGGCGGAGACGGAGGCCGGTCGAGTTGCTCTCGGTGACCAGCGATTGGCTGTTCGTGACGCCGTTCGGGTTGGTGAAGTCACCTTCGATGAAGGTCTTCACCTCGCCGTAAGCGGTCGGCGTGCGGGTTTGGATGTTGAACCGCGACTCTGCCGCGCTCATCTGCGACACGCCATGGACGCCATGGCCGCCGGTAGCGGGATGCCCGTAGGCCGCATCGAGCGGGATGCCGACACCGCCGCCGAGGCCGCCGTTCTGGGAGCCAGCTTCCGTGAAGTCGTAGAAGTAGTCCAACTTCACATAGCCGCCCACGCTGAACGACGTGTTCGTGCCCGGAATAAGGAACGAGCCCGGATAAGAGCCCGCGCCCGGCGCGCCTTGGGCATGGGCGCCAGTCATGCCGGCGAGCAGAGCGACGGTGGCCGTGAGGCTCCCCATTGCCGCCGCGGCTTTTAGTTTGCGAAGTTTCATCTCTGTAACCCCCAAAGCCATGAATTCATGGATCCACGAAAGGATGGCGTCCTTTCTGCGTTGGTAGGAGGCCTGTTTCTCGCTCGCCAAACAAGGCGAAAACGCCTAATTGGCGCTATTTGTTGGCGGATGTGATTTATCTGCAACAGGTTGGCGACCACCCGGCGAGGTCCCGGCCCGCCGCCAGCCCGGCCGGAAAAAAGTGACTATATGAGCCTGATATCAAATACTTATAGCCCAGCGCCCTCGCTGGCAGGTGCCGCCATATCATCCTTCTGCGCAATCGACTCTTTCCGGATTTTAACGTGACGGCCAGCACCCTGCCGGCATGGCCCTTGACGCGCGTCTGCTTTGAGGGATGGAGCAGCCCCGCAGACGCCTCGCGTGTCTGCCCTCGCCGGTGGCGCCGAGCGGGAAGGAGCCGCTAAGCTCACTCCGCCGCCCCGCTTGCGGGCGGCCTCCGGAGGACGCCCATGAAGCCAACCGAGCGCGCCGGCTATTCCGCCATCGTCGACCGGCCGCCGCTGCGGTTGCCGGCCGACATCCGGATGGTGGTCTGGCCGATCGTCAACCTGGAGGTGTGGGAGATCGAGCGCCCGATGGCGCGCCA
>Ga0335072_10013821_pt1 | contig 11481 bp, 10 predicted proteins | sample Lox_Sample_21_FD_206725 | JGI IMG/M metagenome (GOLD analysis project Ga0335072, IMG submission 206725) | Soil microbial communities from Loxahatchee National Wildlife Refuge, Florida, United States - Lox_Sample_2.1 | ecosystem: Environmental > Terrestrial > Soil > Wetlands | place: USA...
GGGCGGTGTGCGCGACGAGGCCGAGATCCGCGGGCACCGGCGCACCTACGTGGGCGCGCTGCCCGGCCGGATCGTCCGTGCGATCGGCGAGGCGGGATCGATGAATCCCGTTGTGCTGCTGGACGAAATCGACAAGGTCGGTTCCGACTATCGCGGCGACCCGAGCGCGGCGTTGCTCGAAGTGCTGGACCCGGCGCAAAACCACACGTTCCGCGACCACTATCTGGATCTGGATCTGGACCTGTCCGATGTGGTGTTTTTGGCCACCGCAAACGTGATCGAGAACATCCCGTCGGCACTGCTGGACCGTATGGAGCTGGTGGCTATCGACGGCTACACCGAAGACGACAAGGTCGCCATCGCCCGCGACTACCTGCTGCCCCGGCAGCGAGAGCGGGCGGCGCTGAACGACGACGAGGTTACCGTCACCGATGCCGCACTGCGCAAGATCGCTGCGGACTACACCCGCGAGCCGGGGGTGCGCCAGTTCGAACGGCTGTTGGCCAAGGCCCTGCGCAAGGTGACGACGAAGCTCGCCGAGGACCCAGGCCCGAAGACGATCGATGAGCCCGACTTGGTGGATTACCTTGGCCGGCCGCGGTTTACGCCGGAGTCGGCCGAACGCACCGCGGTGCCCGGCGTGGCCACCGGCCTTGCCGTGACGGGCCTGGGCGGCGATGTGCTCTACATCGAGGCCGGGGCGACCGATGGCGAGCCGGGTTTGCAGTTGACCGGTCAGCTGGGTGACGTGATGAAGGAGTCGGCGCAGATCGCCCTGTCCTATGTGCGCTCGCACGCCGAGCAGCTCGGCGTCGATCCCAGGGCGCTGGACCGGCGCATCCACGTGCACGTGCCCGCGGGCGCAGTGCCCAAGGACGGCCCGTCGGCCGGCGTCACGATGGTGACCGCGCTGGTGTCGATGGCCACCGGACGTCAGGTCCGCTCCGACGTCGGCATGACCGGCGAGGTCACGCTGAACGGCCGGGTGCTGCCCATCGGCGGCGTGAAGCAAAAGCTGCTGGCCGCTCAACGTGCAGGACTGTCAACGGTTTTCATTCCGTCGCGCAACGAGCCGGATTTGGACCCGGATCATGGAGGGGTGCCCGCTGAAGTGCTCGACGCGCTGACCGTGCGGCCGATGACCGACGTCGCCGAGATCGTCGCGCAAGCGCTGGAACCGGTTGCCGAGACCGCTACTGTCGCTGCCTGACCTGTAGGCGTTGAATGGAGCCGTGAATCTTAAACGGCAGTTAGTTCATCGCGTCCAACGGTTGGTGGTCAATCCGGTGGGCCGGCAGTTGCCGGTGACCATGCTCGAAACCACCGGCCGCAAGAGCGGACAACCACGGCACACAGCGGTGGGTGGAAAGGTAATCGACAACCAGTTCTGGATGGTCTCCGAACACGGCGACCATTCGGACTACGTCTACAACATCAAGGCCAACCCTGCTGTGCGGGTGCGCATCGGCGGCCAGTGGCGCAACGGAACGGCGCATCTGCTGCCCGACGACGACGCAAGGCAGCGGCTGCGCAGCCTACCCCGGCTCAACAGCGCGGGCGTGATCACGATGGGCACCGACCTGTTGACCATCCGCGTGGACCTCGACTGACGGCGCGGTTTCTGTGGCCTACGACGAAGACCTGGCCAACCGGGTCCGCGAACTACTGGGCTCCGAGCGGGGCGTCGAGGAAAAGCGCATGTTCGGCGGTCTCGCGTTCCTGGTCAACGGCAACATGTCGGTGGCGGCCAGCGGGCAGGGCGGCTTGCTGGTGCGGGTAACGCCGGACGACACCGACAAGCTGCTGGGACGCACCCACGTCAGCGCCATGGTGATGGCGGGCCGGGAAGCCCGCGGCTGGTTACGCGTTGACGCCGAAGGTGTGAAAACCAAGCGCCAGCTTCAGAGTTGGGTGACCCGAGGAGTCGGCTACGCACGCAGCCTGCCCGCCAAGTGACCTGCCCGTTTGCTAGGACCCGACATGGGTACGCGGTGCGGTATGGACACGCGCGAGCAACGGGTGCGACGAGTTCTCGAAGTCGCCGGGACGACTTACGCCGCTGAGGCCGGCATCAAGATCAATGACAAACCTATGCCGCTGTTTCAGTTGCTGGTGCTGTGCATGCTGGCCAGCAAGCCGATCGATGCCACCACTGCCATGCGTGCGGCTCGTGAGCTATTCAAGACGGGCCTGCGGACACCGAAGGCCGTCCTGGCCTCCGACAGGCGCACCATGATCAGCGCGTTCGGTCGCGCTCACTACGTGCGCTACGACGAAAGCTCAGCCACCCGCCTCACCGACATGGCTGAGCAGGTCCGCGACGAGTATTCCGGAGATCTCCGCGAAATCGCCAGTCGCAGTGGGCAAGACATTGGCGAGGCGAAACGGATGCTCAAGGAGTTCAAGAGAATCGGGGAAACCGGCGCGGACATCTACCTCCGCGAGGTCCAGGACGTCTGGACCTGGGTGCGCCCGTACTTCGATGACCGCGCCACCGCCGCGGCAAAGCAACTGGGTTTGCCGGCCGACGCATCGACGCTGGCTTCGCTGGCTCCGCGCGCCAACGCACGGCTGGCCGCGGCCCTGGTACGGGTCGCGCTGGATGACGATCTGCGCCGGCAGGTGAGCGATTGAGTGGCCGGTGACGGTACGGATCGGCACGTCGGGCTGGTCCTATCAGCATTGGGTCGGCGTGCTCTATGCGCCGGGGCTGGCGCCCGCCAAGCGGCTGGCCCGCTACGTCGAGGTGTTCGATACCGTCGAGCTCAACGCCAGCTTCTACCGCTGGCCCAAGGATTCGACGTTCGCCGGGTGGCGCGATCAACTCCCGGCCGGCTTCACCATGTCGGTCAAGGCGCATCGCGGATTGACCCACTACCGTCGACTGGCCTCGCCCGAGCCCTGGATCGAACGATTCGACCGCTGTTGGCAGCTGCTGGGTGATCGGCACGGTGTGCTGCTGGTTCAGCTGCACCCCGAGCAGCAGCGCGACGACGCGCGGCTGGACTCGTTCCTGCAGCAAATGCCGGCGTCGATCCGGGTGGCCATGGAGTTGCGGCATCCATCCTGGAACGACCCTGCCGTCTACCAAGTGCTGGAGCGCCGCCACGCGGCGTATGTGGTGATGAGCGGCGCCGGACTGGCGTGTGTCCCGCGCGCCACCACCGATTTGGTGTACGTCCGGCTGCACGGTCCGGATCAGGACGCGATCTACGCCGGCTGCTACTCCGACGACCAGCTACGGCGCTGGGCCGACACAATCGCCCAATGGGACCGCGAGGGCAGGGACGTGTGGGTGTACTTCAACAACGACCTGGGCGGCCACGCCGTCCGCAATGCGCTGACGTTGCAACGACTTTTGCGGTAAGCCGGCCGAGTAGGCTGGCGATGTCGACGGCAGAACGGAGCATCGATCATGGCCAGCTCGACCACATTCGTCATCATCGGCGGCGGACTTGCCGGGGCCAAGGCCGTAGAAGCATTGCGCGACAGCGGCTTTGACGGTCAGATCGTGTTATTCGCTGAAGAAGAGCATCTGCCCTACGAGCGACCTCCGCTTTCCAAGGAGTATCTGGCCGGCAAGAAGTCGCTGACCGACTTCACCGTGCAAAGCTCCGACTGGTACCGCGACCACAACGTCGACCTGCGACTCGGTTCGCCGGTGTCGGCCGTGAACCCCGCCGACCACACCGTCGCACTCCCCGACGGCAGCACAGTGCAATACGAGAAGCTGCTGCTGGCGACGGGATCGGCTTCGCGTCGGCCGCCGATACCCGGGTCTGATGCCGGCGCGGTCCATTATCTGCGTACCTACGACGATGCTGCGGCACTGAATTCCGTTCTCACCGAAGGGTCTTCGCTGGCGGTGGTGGGCGCCGGATGGATCGGCCTGGAGGTGGCCGCCGCTGTCCGCCAGCGTGGCGTCGACGTGACCGTCGTCGAGACGGCCAAGCAACCGCTGCTGGCCGCACTCGGCGAAACCGTGGGCGAAGTGTTCGCCAACCTACATCGCGAGCACGGGGTGGACTTGCGGCTGGAGGCGCAGGTGCAGGAGATCACGACGACAGACGGCCAAGCCAGCGGACTGAAAATGCGCGACGGGTCCACGGTTGCCGCTGACGCGGTGTTGGTGGCGGTCGGCGCTAAGCCCAACGTCGAACTCGCCGAGCAGGCCGGGCTCGCCATGGGCGACGGCGGCGTGCTGGTCGACGCGTCGCTGCGCACCAACGACCCTGACATCTATGCGGTCGGGGACATCGCCGCCGCCGAACACCCGCTGTTCGGCTGCCGGATCCGCACCGAGCACTGGGCCAATGCACTCAAGCAACCCGCGGTGGCGGCAGCCGGGATGCTCGGCAAGCCAGGCGAATACGCGGAGCTGCCCTACTTCTTCACCGATCAATACGACCTCGGAATGGAGTATGTCGGGCACGCGCCCAGCTTCGAGCGGGTGGTGTTCCGCGGCGACGTCGCCGGACGTGAATTCGTCGCGTTTTGGCTCGACGGCGACAACCGGGTACTGGCCGGGATGAACGTCAACATCTGGGATGTGCTCGACGACGTCAAAGCCCTGATCAGGTCGAGGAGTTCCGTCGACCCCGACAAGCTGGCCGATCCGCAGGCCCCGCTCGCCGACCTATTGAGCTGACACGTCTACGGGCACCCAGGTTCCGTCGATGACGTCGGGCGGGCGTTGCGCCTGCAAGCGCTCTCGCTCGGTGCGTCGGCGCTTGATCCGCAACCGGGCGTCGGCCGGCATGGTGACCAGTTCGTCGCAGGTCAGGTAGTACACGTCAGCCACGACGTCGACGAGGTCAACCGCGACCCGTCGAGATCCCAGCTCGCGCAACGTCATTCGAAGCTCGTGCGTGAACCGGATGGTGGTGTCGTGGGCCAGCTCGCGCGACACGCGTGCACCGGCGGCAAGCCGCCGGGCCAGTGTCGCGGGCGGCGCCGGCTCGGTGGGCCCGGCGGCGGCTTGGGCGGCCGCCACCAGCAACATCGCCGGATCATCGAAGAACACCGTGCCGGCCAGCTCGACTTCCCCTGGCCCACGGTGCCCAATTCGGGCGACGGCGGCATCGAGCGCAACGGCCGTGCCCGGCGACAACGCACGGATGCTGTCGAGATTGCCTTCCCGGGCCAGGGCGCACAGCGCTGGGTCGGCGCGCAACACCGCAGCCAGTTCGGCGGTCTCGGCCGCGACGCGGCCACTTTCCATGATCATGCCCACCCCGGGCACCCTGGTCCCCGCCCCGCTGTGCTGCAAGGCGGCCGCGGTGACACCGGTGTCGATCAGCGACAGCGCCGTCAGGATCCAGCCTTGGTGAATCCGGTCCCGCAACAGCCGTAGCCGCACGCCGAGGCTGGCATCCGACAGCAGGCTCAGCTGTGCAGTGTCAAGGTGTTCTGCGGCGGCGGCGGCACTGTAGGCCCGTGTGTTGGTCCTGAGACGGCGCAGGATGGCGAGTGACCGTGCCGTGGCGACCGCTTTGGCGACCGATCCGACCGCTCCGCCAGCCAGCTGGGGTTGACCAAACGGCAGCAGGTCACCGACCTGTGGCTGGTCGACCAGGGCGTGCCGGACCATGGCGTCCTGATCCCAGCCGGGCAGCTGGGTAGCGGCGACGACGTTGGACGACACTCCGACGTAGGGGCGGTGACCGAAGACCGCGATGGCCCTGCTCCCCCATTCGTCACCGATCACCCCGCCAAGTGCAAGCGCCTGTCCCATCACCCGGCTGGCGGTGCGGAGCCCACTCAACTGGACGTCCAGGGTTATCGGGGTCAATGGCCCGGGCAGCGGCTCGGCAAGGCTGGTTGCACTGAAAACCGGGAACCGCGGATCGATCAGGTCGTCGAACTCACCTTCGACGCCGTCCGGCGCGGCGTTGCGCAGCTCATCGGACGGGGCCCGACGCGGCGGAACCTCCACCGGCAGCGCCAGTTGGCCGCCGTGGCTGATCGCACCCTCGGGTCCGACTCTGCGGCCGACGAGCCCGCGCGCGGTGTCGGCAACCGCCTCGATCGCCTGCCAGCCGCACTCGAACATCCAATCCTCTTGTGCCGCAGTGATATCCATTTCTGGAATCAACTGTGACCAGCTGGGAACCCGATGCGGCCGGGAGTGCGGGTCAACGGACCGCAGCAGGCGCCACGCCGTGATCACGTTGGTGGCATCCGGGGTAGCAAGGTCGACGACACCGGTGCGGTCGGTGTTCAGCGCCAAAACCAGGAAGCGCACCAGGTCGTCGAGGTGCAGCACCCGCATCTTCTGCACCGAGACCTTGCTGCGCAGCAGCGTGGCCACGGTGCGGCACACCATCCAGTCGAGCTGACGGCCGACCGGCGGCGCGATCCGGATGACCACGCTCGGTGTCCAGCTGGTGGACACCAGCTCCTCGGCAGGCCGATAAACGTCGGGCCGACCTGCGGCCTGCGAAACGAACAGCAGCCGGGCGCCGGCGCGGGCGGCCGCATGGGTCACATGCGCAACTCCGTCGAGGTCGGCGCTGCCGGGGGCGCTGGTGTCGACCGGGGCCAGGTGGATGACGGCGTCGGCTTCGTCGGCCAGCTCCTGCAGGACGGGGTGACTCAGCGGCGCGCAGACAAGTTCGACGCCTGCATCCAGGCAGGCGTGCGGGCGCTGAGCAATGCCGCTGACGGTGTGGCCGGCGGCAATGAGCTGCCGTGCGACCAGCCGCCCGACGGTGCCGGTGGCGTCGGTAACCAGGATGTGCACCTGGGCTCACCTCCCCCAACGTCATCATTGACAATAGGCAAGTCGCTATCGATTGCGCGACCGTTACTCCGAAGACGTGGCTTTGGCCTGGCGCTATGCCCGCCGCGGACTACTGCAGCAGCGCGCTGCCGTCCGTGGCGACGACGACCTTGGCGCCACCGATGTCTTCACGCACAGTCGCTTGCGCCGCGGCGCTTTCGGTGATCACCGCCAGCGTTCGCGACCCGTTGGGTGTGCGCACAGCAACGAACGCCTTCTCCGGTTGCCCATCCCGGTTGAACGGTGTCGTCCACGCCTCGACGGTGCCGACGCCCTCCCAGTCGACCAAGCCGTCCCGGGTGGGCTCTCGATCCACCGCCGATTGCACGTCCTCCCAACGGAATTCGGCCGGAGGTTCGGTGCTGTAGACACCGAAGCTGTGCTTGGTCAGGTAGCCGCCGTTGGCGGTGATCAGGGCACGCCGTCCCGGATTGGCCACCAGCAGCCCGGCCATGGTGGCGATCGAATGCATGACGTAGTTGCTCCACGGGCCGCCCGCAAACGTCAGCCCGCCGGTGACGGTCAGCGGGCGGGCCGGGTCGTCAAGGCTCAATCCCAGTTCGGCCGCCGCGACCTGGACCGCGGACGGAACGAGTACAGGTCGACATAGTCGACATCGTCGATGCCAAGGCCGGCGAGCTCCAGCACCCGGTCCCCGGCGATCCGGATGGCCGTAGACCGGTGCAGTTCGTCGCGTTCGGCGATGGCGGGGGTGTCGTGCGCGTCGGTGCCCGCATGCGGGTAAACCCAACGGTCAGCGGGGATCCGCAGGCGCTGCGCCTGCCCGACCGATGTCAGGATCAGCGCGGCACCCTGGTCGACCATGTTGTTCGAGTTCATCAGCTTGGTGTAAGGCCAGCTGATCATCCGGTTCTGCGGGCTGGGCTGCGAGATCTCCGCTGCGGTCACCGCTTTACGGATCCACGCGTTCGGATTGGCGACCGCGACGGTGTTGAAGCGCGCCCACAACTCGCCGACGCGCTTGAGGTGGTCCTCGATTGCCTCGCCATTCGCGACGCGAAGCGCCTGCTCGAACAGCGGGTAGACGAAGGCCGGGCGGTCCAGCTGGATCCTGATCTCCGCGTCACCGGCCATCGGGACGTCATCACCGCTGACCTGGGCCATCGGGACGGATTCGTCCTGAACCGTCCACTCGAGTCTGCCGCCCTTGGCCTTCAGGCCTCGTCGGGTCCGCCACGTCTCGGCGCCGGCGAGCAGCACCACATCGGCCCGACCCCGCTGGATGTCCAGGCAGGCCTGGTTGACCAGCGACTGCGGCACGTTGCCGCCCACGGGGCTGTACAGCGTGCGGAAGTTGGCGGCGCCGATCCGCTGGCCGAGTAACAGCCCGGGATCCCGGTAGTGCGCCGACAGCACGTTGACCACCCGGATGGAATCGATGGCCTCGATCACCCGGGGATCCGCGGCTTGCCGGGCCGCGGCGGCCATCAGGTCGACCGGTTCGACGGACCGCGTCTCCGGGTCGATTTCGTCGTGATGGTTGACCTGACCGCAGCCGATCAATACCGGTGTTCGCGGGTCGACGGTCATCAGACGAACCTATCGCGGTGTCGACGCCCCCCGGCCGCGGGCATCGAAGGTGAGGCGTTGGCTATCGTCACAGGCCGACCCACGATCGGATGGAGACCGCCAACCAATGACCGCGCACTTGAGCTATGCGGAAGCCGTGATCGTCGGCGCTGCCCAGGGCATCACCGAGCTGTTCCCGGTCTCCAGCCTCGGGCACTCCGTGTTGGTCCCGGCACTGGTCGGCGGGCAATGGGCCCAAGACCTCAACGTCTCCGCACCCCAATCGCCCTACCTGGCGTTCATCGTCGGCCTACACGTCGCCACCGCCGCGGCACTGCTGGTGTTTTTCTGGCGTGACTGGGTGCGCATCCTGGGCGGATTCATCTCCTCGCTGCGGCATCGCCGAGTCCAGACTTCCGGCGAGCGGTTAGCTTGGCTGATCGTGCTGGCCACCATCCCGGTTGGGTTGGCCGGGCTGGCCCTTGAACAGCTGTTCCGCACCACGCTGGGCAGACCGATTCCGGCGGCGGCGTTCCTGCTGCTCAACGGCATCGCCCTGTATGCGGGGGAGGTTCTGCGCCGCCGCGTGGCACCCGCCCAAGACGACCCGCCCGCGGCTGAGCAAGACACCCACAGCGGCGAGGCCGTCGACAGCCGACTGGCCGAACTGCCGATGGGCCGAGGTGTGCTGATCGGCTCGGCCCAAATCCTGGCGCTACTCCCCGGTATCAGCCGCTCCGGCATCACGATCGTGGCCGGCCTATGGCGCGGTTTGTCGCACGAAGACGCCGCCCGGTTCTCGTTCTTGCTGGCAACGCCGATCATCTTGGTCGCCGGGCTGTACAAGATCCCTGAGCTGTTCGGCCCGCTGGGAAGCGGTATCGGTGGCCAGCTGCTGGCCGGCAGCATCGCGTCCTTCGTCTGCGCCTACCTCGCCGTGCGGTATCTCACCGGGTATTTCCAAACCCGCACCCTGACACCGTTCGCCATCTACTGCGCCGTGTTCGGGGCCGCCAGCCTGGCCTGGCTCACCCTGCGCTGACCACGGCCCCACCGAATCACGCCAACCCGGTTATTGCGCAGCCTGACGTCGAGTGCTGTGCTTACCAGATTGCCTAGTCGACACCCGTTGAGGCGCGGAAAGGACGAACATGGCAGACACCGCATCCATCGGCCTGAAGGTCCGCGACAAGGTCATCGTGATCACCGGCGGCGCACGGGGAATCGGATTGGCCACCGCGACCGCACTGCACAACTTGGGCGCCAAGGTCGCCATCGGCGACATCGACGAGGTGCGGGTGAAGGAGTCAGGCGCCGCGCTCGGCCTCGACGTCTACGGCAAGCTCGATGTCACTGACCCGCATTCGTTTTCGGATTTTCTCGACGATGTCGAGCGCCAGCTCGGCCCGATCGACGTGCTGGTCAACAACGCCGGCATCATGCCCCTCGGTCGTATCGTCGACGAACCGGAAGCGGTCACCCGGCGAATCCTGGACATCAACGTCTACGGCGTGATCCTGGGCAGCAAGCTGGCGGCCCAGCGCATGATCCCGCGCGGACAGGGGCACGTCATCAACGTCGCCTCGCTCGCCGGGGAGGGTTATATCCCGGGTGCGGCCACCTACTGCGCCAGCAAGCACGCGGTGATTGGCTTCACCGACACAGCCAGGATCGAATACCGGAAGAGCGGCGTGAAATTCTCGATGGTGTTGCCGACATTCGTCAACACTGAACTCGTAGCGGGCACTCACGGGGCCAAGGGATTCAAGAACGCCGAGCCGTCCGACATCGCCGACGCGATCGTCGGGCTGGTGGCCCACCCCAGGCCGCGGGTGCGGGTCACGAAAGTGATTGGTGCGGTGGTCGCTTCGGCGAAGTTCATGCCGCGTTCGATGGCCGAGGGCCTGAACCGAATGCTCGGCGGCGAGCATTTCTTCACCGATGACGTCGACGTCGAGCAGCGCCGGGCCTACGAGGCGCGGGCCCGCGGCGAAGAATGAGCGCCGCGTAGAGCGCCGTTCACCCTAGACGCGGACAATCGGCCGGGTGAGCCTAGAAACCCCAACAACCGCGACCACGAAACTCTCCGACGACGAACTGGGCCTCATCGACAAGTACTGGCGCGCCGCCAACTACCTGTCGGTCGGGCAGATCTACCTGCTGGACAACCCGCTGCTGACCGAACCGCTGTCGGCTGAACACGTGAAACCGCGGCTGTTGGGTCACTGGGGCACCACGCCGGGGCTGAACCTCGTCTACGCGCACCTGAACCGGATCATCCGCAACCGCGACGCCAACGTCATCTACATCACCGGACCCGGTCACGGCGGCCCCGGACTAGTGGCCAACGCCTACCTCGAGGGCACCTACAGCGAGGTGTACAGCGGCATCGGGGAAGACACCGAGGGGCTGCGCCGGCTGTTCCGTCAGTTCTCCTTCCCCGGCGGCATACCCAGCCATGTCGCCGCGCAGACTCCGGGGTCCATCCACGAAGGCGGGGAACTCGGCTACGCGTTGGTGCACGCCTACGGCGCGGCTTTCGACAACCCCGATCTGGTGGTCGCCTGCGTGGTCGGTGACGGCGAAGCCGAGACCGGGCCGCTGGCCGCCAGCTGGCACTCGAACAAATTCCTCAACCCGGCCGTCGACGGCGCGGTGCTGCCGATCCTGCATCTGAACGGATACAAGATCGCCAACCCGACCGTGCTGGCCCGTATACCGCATACCGAGCTCGAATCGCTGTTGCGCGGCTACGGATACCGGCCGATCACCGTCGCGGGCGATGAGCCGGTGTCGGTACATCAGCAGCTGGCCGCCGCCCTTGACGACGCGTTCGACGACATTGCGGCGATTCAGCGTGCGGCGCGCAGCGGTGAACAAACCGGCCGGCCGGTGTGGCCGATGATCGTGCTGCGTACGCCCAAAGGCTGGACCGGACCCAAAGTGGTGGACGGAAAGCAGGTGGAGGGCACCTGGCGTGCCCACCAGGTGCCGCTGGCCGGGACACACGAAAACCCCGCACACCGGGCGCAGCTCGAGGAGTGGCTGCGCAGTTACCGCCCCGAGGAGTTGTTCGGTGAGAGCGGCGCGCTGCGGGCGGAGCTGCGCGCGATCGCACCCAGCGGTGACCGGCGGATGAGCGCCAACCCGCACGCCAACGGCGGGCTGTT
>Ga0335072_10013822_pt1 | contig 11481 bp, 9 predicted proteins | sample Lox_Sample_21_FD_206725 | JGI IMG/M metagenome (GOLD analysis project Ga0335072, IMG submission 206725) | Soil microbial communities from Loxahatchee National Wildlife Refuge, Florida, United States - Lox_Sample_2.1 | ecosystem: Environmental > Terrestrial > Soil > Wetlands | place: USA: Florida...
GCCACCCCGCCGACGATGCCGAGCTGGTTGACGGTCACGATGACGCCGCTGGCGTCGGCCGCGATGGCCACCGGGACGCGGGACAGGACACGGGTCATCAGCGGGCCGAACCCGGCGGCCATGCCGCCACCCGAGATGGCCGCGAGCACGTAGGTGGCCACGCCGCCGGTGCCGCCGCCGCTGAAGATCAGCCCCAGGCCAAGCAGCGCGGCGCCGTTGAGCACGAACCCGCCGACGATCAGCAGGTGGTGGCCGGCCGCGGGGACGCGCCGCCAGTTCAGGCTGACCACCGCGAACATCAGGGCGGCCGGGACGAACGTCAGACCGGAGCGGAGCGCCGAGTAGCCGAGGCCGTCTTGCAGGTGCAGGGTGAGGACGAACAGCCAGCCACCGAAGATCGCCATCAGCGTGAACATCCCGCCGATGCCGGTCGCCACGCCCGGCGCGGCCAGCAGCGAGCGGGGCAGGATCGGCTGCCCGCCACGGGTGTGCACGAGGCGCTCAACCGGGCCGAGGGCCGCGGCCAGCACGACCGCCGCCGCCAGCAGCGCCCAGCCCCAGGTGGGCCAGCCGAGCGAGTGGCCAAGGACGAGTGGCAGCACGAAGGCCAGCACGGCCGGGGTCAGGATGGCCAGGCCAGGCAGGTCGAGCTTGCGCTCGGGGCGCTCGGCGTCGGCCGCGGGCAGCAGTCGCCCGAAGGCCAGCACCGCGATGCCGACCGGGACGTTGACCAGGAAGATCGGCCGCCATCCGCTGCCGAGCAGGTCGGCGCTGACCAGCAGCCCGCCGATGACCTGGCCGAGGACGGCGCCGCCGGACAGCACGGCCGCGTACATGCTCATGGCCCGCGCGCGTGGGCCTGGTGCGGTGAAGGTCCGCTGGATCAGGCTGAGCACCTGCGGGATCATCACGGCCGCGCCGACACCCTGGATGAAGCGCAGCGCCACTAGGGCACCGGCCGAGGGGGCCAGGCCGCAGCCCAGCGAGGCCAGCGTGAACAGCGCCGCCCCGGCCAGGAATACCGTCCGGTGGCCGAGCATGTCGCCCAGCCGGGCGCCGGTGACCAGCAGCACCGCGTACGAGATCGTGTAGCCGGCCACGATCAGCTGCAGGAGCGCGCCCGATGCGTGCAGGCTGACGGCCATCGAGGGCACGGCAACGTTGACAATGGAGTTGTCGATGACGGCCATCAGCTGCCCGGTAAGGACGATGGCCAGCACAAGGCCCGGCCGGACAGGCCGGGTCCGGCTGTCTCCCGGCGCCCGCCGGGTCCTGGGCAGGGAGAGCCGTTCGGTTAGTTCTGTCATGTCTCAAGCTTGCCTGACCTGTTATGCTGGTACCAAGAGCCTGGTTATCCTGGTACTGGCACCACCAGGAAGGCTCTTGGAGGTGTTTTGAGGTCTCTTGGAAGTTGAGGGGGGTCGAGCCGTGACGACCAGCTCAGTAAACGGAGCCATCCCGAGCCCGGGTGGTGCGAGTTTCCCGGGTGGCCCGGGTGGTGCGAGTTTCCCGGGTGGCCCGGGTGGTGCGAGTTTCCCGGGTGGCCCGGGTGGCGGCGCTAGCCGGGCGGTCGAGCGCCGCACCGAACTAGCCGCGTTCCTGCGCACCCGCCGGGAACGGATCCGTCCCGAGGACGTGGGTCTGCCGCCCGGTTCCCGTCGCCGCACCGCCGGGCTGCGCCGCGAGGAGGTCGCCCAGCTGGCCGGGGTCGGCGTCACCTGGTACACGTGGCTGGAGCAGGGCCGCCCGATCAATGCCAGCTCCCAGGTCCTCGACAGCATCGCCCGGACGCTGAAGCTGGACGCGGTCGAGCGGGCGCACCTGTTCCGGCTGGCCGACGTGCCCGGGACTGACCAACTGGGGACCTGCATCGAGTGCTCGCTGCCCGATCATGTCCAGGACGTACTTGACGCGTTCGCCGCCGTCCCCGCGTCCGTGGTCAACGAGCGCTTCGACCTGCTGGCCTGGAACGACATGTACGCGACGATCTACCCGAAGCTCGTCTCCGCCCCGGTAAGTGAGCGGAACACCCTGCTGATCACCCTCACCCAGCCCGACTGCTGCAACCCGGTCGGAAGCTCCGAGATCGTCTGCGACACCATGATCGGCCAGCTCAGAGCGGCCTACGGCCGTCACGTCGGCGACCCGGCCTGGACCCACTTCATCCGCGGCCTCGAAGCCATAAGTCCGGCCTTCGCCAAGGCCTGGGCCGCCCACGACGTGGCCCAGCCGAAGACCTGGGTGAAGGCCTTCCGCCACCCCGGTGTCGGTTTGGTCCGCGTGACCAGCACTAGCTTCGCGGTCAGCGCCGTCCCTGGCGCCCGGATGCTGGTCTACACCCCGTCGGATGCCGAGAGCAGGATCGCCCTCGACCGGCTGGCCGCGGGCGAGGGCACCGAGGCCCACTTCCCGTGCTGGCCCACCCACGACCCCCAGCGCCCTGAGCTAGCCGCCGCCAGCGTCTAGCCCGTCAGGCCGCCCGGCTTCGTCGTCGTCACCACGGCCCGGCTCGCTCCCGTCACTGGTGTGCGGCCCGGCTCGCTCCTGCCCCTAGCGCAGCCGGGGTCGCTCCCGTCACTGCCGTGTGGACCGGCTCGCTCCTGTCACTGCCGGGCGGCGAGGCTCACTCCCGCCCCTAGCGCAGCCGAGGTCGCTCCTGTCACTGTCGCAACCCAGGCTTCCCGGTACCATCGCCACCCAGGTCGGCCTCGTCACGGCTGTCACCCAGCTCACTCCGGCCACAGCGCGACCCTCGCCGCCGCCCGGATTTCGATGATCGCGTGCCAAAATGGTCGCTATGGCGACCATTTTGGCACGCGATCATGAGATTGCGGTCCTGCGGTGTCCCGGACCCGTGGCCCATGGGGGCTGTGGGGCGGGTGTGGTTGCCGCCGAGCCGATGCCGAGCCGGGCCGGTGCGAGCCGGGGCGACAGGGGCGGGCCGGTGCTAGTCGCCACTACCGGGGCGGGGCGAGCGGGGCTGGGCGACGGGTGGGGCCGGGGCCTGGGGGCGGCCGGGGAGTTGTTGGCGCGCGGCCTGTGGCTAGAGACTAGTTGGGGGGCGGTCGGCGCGGATGGCGGCGGTTAGTGACCGCCAGGCGGCTGGGGCGACGGTCAGCACGGGGCCGCTGTGGTCAGTGCTGTCACGCACCAGGATGGCGGGCATCGCGACGCGGTGGGCAGCCGTGCCGACCTCTACGCATTGCCCTCCGTTGGAAGCGCTGTAAGAACTCGTGCGCCAGTTCGCGCTGATGACTTCCACTGCTCGTCATCCACCCTTGCGATCAGGTCTCGTGAGGCATCCACGGGCAGCGCCCGCGTCTGCAGCGACCTGAAGACCAGCATCGCCTGCTCTACGGTTGCATGGTCATCGGTCACCGTGCCATCGATTGTGGCCTCTCGATGCACAATACTCGGATGCCCGTCCCGTTCGGCGACCGCGAACGCACCCATTAGCCCTGTGTGCCCCTCCATGCCTGGCAGCACCTGGATGCTCACCTGTTTCAGGCCCGACACCTGGCCCAGCTTCACTAGCTGCTCGTGCATCAGGGCGGCATCGCCGACCCGGCGACGCAGGGCCACCTCGTCGATCACCACCCAGACCCGTGGCAGCCTCGACGGGCGGTCGAGCAGCGCCTGGCCAGCCAGGCGAGCCGCCGCGCGCTCGTCTACTAGGTCGTCGGTGACGCCGGGGTGCACCGAGAGGATCGCCCGGGCGTAGCCCTCGGTCTGGAACAGGCCAGGGATCAGCGAGTGCTCGAACCAGTACAGGTCGTCGGCGTCCGCCATGACGTCGATGAACGCGCCATAGGCGGCCGAGTAGCCCGCCTTGCCGAACCGGCTGGCCTCGTGGACGAACACGTCGTCCAGGCCGAACGCCTCGTCAAAGTGGCGGGCGTGGTACTCATACACCGGCCGCTGGCCGGTCTCGAAGCTCTTGATGGTGGACTCCGAGTAGCCCGCCAGCGCGCCGAGCTGGGCGCGCGATAGGCCCCGCGCCTCACGGAACGCCTTCAGCAGCCGGGCGAAATGCCGACGATCCGGGTCTTCCTCAGTCATCAGACTCAACTCCCCGTAAATCTTCCGCTCTGCCACCAGTCTGCATCGGAAGTCGCCTGGGGCGCGGGGCAACACGCGCGGCCGGCCGGATACAGAACGCGCCCCAGCGGATACAAGGGGGTGGCCCTCCGTGCCACTCCCGGGCACCGACCAGAGCGGGGCCGGTACGACGGCGCGTAGTCGCTTCCGCACGTAATGCCCGATCGGCCATCGTGGCCCTACGCCCCGCCGGACGCGCTTCACCGGGCCAGCCCCGCCTCCGGCAGCCGTCCGGCGGGGCGCCAGTCGAGCCCGCCAAGACCGGGCCGAACCGGCCAGGAAAGGCGAAACGACACCATGCCACCGGGAGGTAGCCAGATGACAAGCACGCGAGCCCAGGCGGTGGCTGAGACCGGCCACCTGCTCAAGCCGACACCGGCCCGCCCTTCCGGGCTCAGCGACGCCGACCTGAACGTCTGGCCGCTGTTCGCCGGGCTCGGCCCCCTGGGCGCGCTGCCGACCGCTCCCCGACTGGTCCGCTCGTTCGGCGCGCTGGTCCTGGGCGGCTGGGGGCTGACCGGGTTCAGGGACGACACGGAGCTCCTGCTAAGTGAGCTAGCCACGAACTCGGTCGCGGCGGCCACGTCACCCGATGGGCGCCCCCGCTACCACGACTCGGGTCACCTTCACCTGCTGTGGGCCCGGCTGCTGTCCGATCGCCAGCGCCTGCGACTCGAGATCTGGGACACCGTCCCGACCGAGTTGGGCGTCCCCGTCCGGCGCAAGGCCGAGGCGACCGACGAGTCCGGACGCGGCCTCGAGCTCATCGACATGCTCAGCGCCACCTGGGGCTGGGAACTCGCGGGTGGGGGCGCGGTCAAGCGGGTCTGGGCCGAGCTACATCCCGTCATCCCCTGAGAAAGGAACAGTCCCATGCAGCACTACGAGCGCACCAGCCTAGAGCGGCTCAAGCTAGCCGCCGACGTCATCCTGGCCGAGTCTGATTCCCCGGCCGTCACCGACGCGCTCGAGGCCGAGCTCACGATCTTCCGCGACCATATCGAGCACGCCCTTCTCACGCCTTCCGAGCCGAAGCCGGGCACCAGCGCCACTTAACGCCGCTGGGGTGGAGGAGGCGGATGGGGTTTAGGGGGTGGATGGGGTTTAGGGGGTGGATGGGGTTTAGGGGGTGGATGGGGCTTAGACCGTGGATGAGGTGGAAGGGGTGGATGGGGCGGAGGGATGGAGGGCGGAGGAGGCGCCCGCCTTGCCGTTGGCCGTCCCGGCAGGCGGCTTGCCTTCCGCCGCTGCCGCCACAGCCGCAGCCTCCGCCTTGGCCTTGGCGCGGACGGCGCGGAAGCGCTGCTGTGCCCCCTGCTTCGTGAGGCCATAGCTGGCACCGATCTCGTGCCAGGTGGCCCCGGCCTTGCGGGCCGCCTCGACCTGGGCCGACTCAAGCTCCTCGGCCGCTTCTCGCAGGCGCCGGGCGGCCTCGAGGCGGCCCATCGGCTCGTCGGCCGCCTCGAGGGCGCCGAGGGCGGCAGCGATCCGCTTCGCGGGGTTCTTGGAGGCCATGGTCACAGCCTATTCGACAACCGGAACAGGTCAATGATACGTTGACGTCATGGTCAACATTTTGTTGACTGCTGGGGACGGAGGCGAGGTGAGGGACATGGCCAAGAAGAGCAAGAAGGACAAGAAGAAGGACAAGAAGAAGGGGAAGAAGAAGTAAGCGGTTCCCCTGCCTGTACGGCGGCGGCACGGTGTCGTGCCGCCGCCGTAGGCATGTCCGGGAACCGGCGGCGGGCCGCGTCAGCCGGTGTTCTGCAGGCCGGCGCTGATGCCGTTGACCGTCAGGTGCAGGAGGCGCTCGAGGGACTCGCGGTCCTCGGCAGGTGTCTCAGCGCGCAGCGCGCTCAGCGCCCGCAGCTGCAGGTAGGACAGGGCGTCTACGTAGGGGTCGCGCAGCGTGATGGCTCGGGAGAGCACCCGCCGCCCGGCTAGCGGCCGGTCGTGCTCGGTGACGCTGAGGACGAGCCGCCTGGTCAGGTCATACTCGGCCAGCACCTTGTCGGCCAGGTCGTCCCGGTTGCCCAGAGCCAGGTAGCGCGAGGCGATGGCCCGGTCCGTCTTGGCCAGGCTCATCTCGGCGTTATCGAGCAGCGAGTTGAATAGTGGCCACTGCGCGTAAGCCCGGCGCAGCTCGGCCAGGCCGTCGCCGGGCTCGGCGGCTGACGCCGCGGCCGCCGACAGCCCGCTGCCGAGTCCGTACCAGCCGGGCAGGTTCAGGCGCGTCTGCGACCAGGCGAACACCCAGGGGATCGCCCGCAGGTCCTCAAGCCCGAGCGGTCCGCCGCCGTGGCCCCGTCGGGCCGGTCGCGAGCCGATCCGCAGGCCTCCGATCTCATCGAGCGGGCTGACCGTGGCGAACCACTCGGCGAACCCGCCCGTCTCGACCAGCGACCGGAAGGCCGCCTTGGCGGCGACATCGATGCGGTCGGCCAGCGCGCGGAAGGTTCCCGCGGCCTCGCCGTTGCGGGCGCCCACCGAGGGCGAGGAGGACAGCAGCACCGCCGAGGTGACCTGCTCCAGGTGGCGCAAGCCGATCGCCGGCCTGCCGTACCTGGCGAAGATGACCTCGCCCTGCTCGGTGACCTTGAGCCGGCCATCGACCGATCCGGGTGCCTGGGCGAGCACCGCGCGGCCGGCTGGGCCGCCGCCCCGGCCGAGGGCGCCACCGCGGCCATGGAACAAGGTGACCTCAACGTCGTGGTCGGCGGCCCACTGGGCCATCGCCGCCTGGGCCTCGAACAGGCGCAGGGTGGCACTGGCCGGCCCCAGTTCCTTGGCCGAGTCCGAGTAGCCCAGCATGACCTCAAGCCGCCGGCCGGCCACTTCAAGCCGGTGCTGGACAGCGGGGATGTCGAGCATCCCGGTCAGCACCTGCGGCGCGCGGGCCAGGTCATCGCCGCTCTCGAACAGCGGGATGACGTCGAGGACCAACGACTGGGCCGCACCGTCGGGCAGCGCGTAGCCGGCCAGCTCGTAGACGGCCGCGACGTCCTCGGCGGACGTCGTGAACGAGATGATGTAGCGGCGGCAGGCTTCTACTCCGTAGCGGCGCTGGATCCAGGCCATCACCCGGATCGTCTCAAGCACCTCGGTGGTCATCGGCGACAGTTCCGCGGCCTGCGTCCGCAGCTCCTCCAGGGCACGGGCGTGCACCCGCGAGTGCTGCCTGACCTCCAGCCCGGCCAGGTGAAAGCCGAACGTCTCGGCCTGCCAGATCAGGTGCTGCAACTCGCCGTTGGCCTGCCTGGGCGCTCCGGCATCGGCCAGCGCCGACTGGACAAGCCGCAGGTCGGCGAGGAAGTCGGCCGGGCCGCTGTAGGCGAGGTCGGCGTTCCTGGTGCGGGTGGCGGCCAGCCGCTCGGCGGCGAACAGCAGGTAGGTCCGGTAGGGCTCGCCCGGAGAGCGGGCCGAGAGCTCGGCCATCACCTCGGGATGGGCGTTGGCCGCCTCTTGCAGGGCACGGCGCAGCCGGTCGGGCGGCGGCGTGGTGCCCTCGCCGACCGTCAGCGCCCGGCCGATCCTGGTGCAGGCCGCCTCCAGGGCGCGCAGCGCGTGCTCGGCCTGGATCGTCGCGGCTTCCCTGGTGATCGCGGCGGTCACGTTCGGGTTGCCATCCCGGTCGGCCCCGACCCAGCTGCCGAACCGCAGGAACGCCGGGACGGCCGACGGTGACACACCGCTCATCGGCCCGGCCAGCACGTGATCGAGCGTCCGGTACACGGCCGGCACGAGCCGGAAGAGCGTCTCGTCAAACGCGGTCATGACCGTGCGGACCTCATCAAGCGGTGACATTCCCTTGACTCGCAGCTGCGCCGTTCGCCACAGCCGGTCCACTTCCTCACGCAGCTCCCGCCGTTCCTCGGCCAGCTGCACCGCCCCCACTCGCGGGTCATCGAGCACGGTCAGCAACGTGGCGATCCGGCGCAGCGAGGCGACGACCGCGCGCCGGCGGGCCTCGGTCGGGTGAGCGGTGAACACATTGTGCACGCGCAGCCCGGCCAGCTGGGTGGCGACCTGGTCGGCCCCCTGCTCGGCGGTGATCCGGGCCACCGCGTCGGCCAGCGACTCACGGGCGGGCACGTCACCCGAGCCACGCTCCCGCAGCGTCCTGGCCCGCTGCTGCTCCTCAGCCAGGTTGACCAGGTGGAAGTAGATCGTGAAGGCCCGGGCCACCTGCTCGGCCCGGCCGTGAGACCAGGAGCCGACCATGGTGACGATCTCGTCGTCGCCGCGGGACCCGTCGGCCGCCGCCTGCCGCGCGGCGATCACCGCGTGCCGCAGCCGCTCAACATCCTGAAGGAGCGTGGGGTCGTCCTCACTGATGATCTCGCCCAGGATCTCGCCGAGCAGCCGCACGTCCCGGCGCATAGCCTCGGGCAGCTCGGAGGAGTCACGCTCTCTGTCCACGGTCATGATGCTCACTTAAGACAAGGTAACCCTCCGCGGTAGAGCCCAATCGTCGGCCCAGTTACTCTTTTGGCCTATGACGAGCCCTTCCCCCGTTGAGCAGCCGGGCGCGGCCGGGCAGCACCAGGCGGCACCCGACATCCACACCACCGCCGGCAAGATCGCTGACCTAGAGCGCCGTCGCTACGAGGCGGTTCACGCGGGGTCAGCGGCGGCCGTGGAAAAGCAGCACGCGCGGGGCAAGCTGACCGCCCGGGAGCGCATCGACCTGCTGCTTGACCCGGGCTCGTTCACCGAGTTCGACGAGCTGGCCCGGCACCGCGCCCACGAGTTCGGCATACAGAAGAACCGGCCCTACGGGGACGGCGTGGTCACCGGGCACGGCACGGTCGACGGCCGCCCGGTCGCGGTGTTCTCCCAGGACTTCACGATCTTCGGCGGCAGCCTGGGCGAGGTCTACGGCGAGAAGATCGTCAAGGTCATGGACCACGCGATGAAGACCGGCTGCCCGGTGATCGGCTTCAACGACGGGGGCGGCGCCCGCATCCAGGAGGGCGTGGTCGCGCTGGGCCTGTTCGCGGAGATCTTCTTCCGTAACGTCCGGGCCTCCGGGGTCATCCCGCAGGTCTCGCTGATCATGGGCCCGGCGGCCGGCGGGGCGGTCTACTCCCCCGCGCTGACCGACTTCGTGGTCATGGTCGAGGGCACTAGCCACATGTTCATCACCGGTCCCGACGTCATCAAGACCGTCACCGGCGAGGACGTGACCTTCGAGGAGCTAGGCGGCGCGCACGCGCACGCCACCAAGTCCGGTGTCGCGCACTACCAGGCCACCGACGAGGAAGACGCCATCTCCTACGCCCGCGCCCTGCTGTCCTACCTGCCCTCCAACAACCTGGACGAGCCACCGCTGGTCGCCACGACCACCAGCGACGAGCCCACCGCCGCCGACGAGGCCCTCGACACCCTCATCCCCGACTCGGCCAACCAGCCCTACGACATGCACACGGTCATCGAGGCGATCCTCGACGAGGGCACCTTCCTCGAGGTGCACGAGGGGTTCGCGCCCAACATCATCGTCGGCTTCGGCCGCGTCGAGGGCGCGCCGGTCGGCGTGGTCGCCAACCAGCCAATGCAGTTCGCCGGCACCCTCGACATCGACGCCAGCGAGAAGGCGGCCCGGTTCGTCCGGACCTGCGACGCGTTCTCCATCCCGATCCTGACCCTGGTCGACGTGCCCGGCTTCCTGCCCGGCGTCACCCAGGAGTGGGGCGGCATCATCCGCCGCGGCGCCAAGCTCCTGTACGCCTACTCCGAGGCCACCGTCCCCAAGGTCACGGTCATCACCCGCAAGGCCTACGGCGGCGCCTACGACGTCATGGGGTCCAAGCACCTCGGCGGCGACATCAACCTAGCCTGGCCCACCGCCCAGATCGCCGTCATGGGCGCCTCAGGAGCGGTCAACATCCTGCATCGCCGGGAACTGGCCGCCGCCGACGACCCAGCCGCGCTGCGGGCCGCCAAGACCGCCGAGTACGAGGACACCCTGGCCAACCCCTACATCGCCGCCGAACGAGGCTACGTGGACGCCGTCATCCGGCCCTCGGAAACCCGGCTGGCCGTCACCAGGGCGCTGCGCAGCCTGCGCACCAAGCGCGAGACCCTGCCACCCAAGAAGCACGGCAACATCCCGCTCTAGCCCGCCCGGTGGCATCAACAAAAGTTGAGCCATGAGCTCCACGGCTTGCCGATGACACGCCCCTTGTCCTGCCGCGACACTTTTCATCAAAGTTCGACAGGGCAAGCGTGGAGGAGGAAGCACGTGAAAACCCTCGGGAAAGTGGTGATGGTGCCAACCATCGCCTCCGGCCTTGTGGCGGCCGGAGCAGGCATCGCCAACGCGTACAGCTATACCAAGGTGAACATCAACGGGTACTACAACGGCTCAGACGTGTTCCAGCGGAGCGGCCCGGGCACCGGGTACAAGGCTCTCTGGCAGACCGGAGCCGAAGGCCAGCGGGCGCACGTGACCCGGTACACCTGTGACGGCCAGGCCCACAGCGGCGACCCGTGCTGGTCGTATGCCACGGACCTGGCCACCGGTCACACCGGCTGGACGTGGTCCCCGTACATCACCTGGACCACCATCATTTCCTCGTAGCTGTCCGTTCCAATCACCGAATGGTCGGCCAGGTCTGGCGGCCAGCGCGCTGCACGGACCGCGAGACCTGGCCGGGCCAGAAAGGACCTCGATGACCGGCCCGCAGACCGAGGCACCCATTCTCGACCTCGACGAGCCAGTTGTCGTGCTCACATGCGCACGCGCTGGCTCGACGCTGCTCCGCTTCCTGCTTGATGCACATCCGGCCCTGGCCTGCCCTCCGGAAACCAACCTGGTCAAGGCGGCCGTCCTGCTCGGCTCAAACTGGCGAATGCTGAATGAGTGGCAGGGAGACCTGCCCACTGGCCCGACCGAGATCATCCGCTCGTCGGTGGACGGCGTGCTGACCGACTACCTGACGCGGCGGGGAAGACGCCGGTGGTGCGATAAGTCGCTGGGCACCGCCGAGGTAGCCGAGCAATTTACGCATATCTACCCGAAGGCCAAGTTCATCTGCCTGTACCGGCATTGCATGGACGTCATCGCCTCGGGAATCGAAGCCTGTCCCTGGGGAGTCTCCGGGCATGGCTTCGAGCCATACGTCAGCAATAATCCCGGCAATAACGTAGCTGCGCTGGCGCACTACTGGGCTGACTACACCACGGCGATACTCGAGTTTGAGGAGGCCCATGCGGACTCCTGCCTGCGGGTCAGGTATGAAGACCTGACCTTCGCGCCCGCCGAGACCGCGTCACGGATCTTTGGCTTCCTCGGCGTCGAGGACGTGCCGGGCATCGCCGAGAGCTGCCTGACCGCTCCGCACGAGAGATCTGGCCCGGCGGACTACAAGATCTGGACCACGT
>Ga0335072_10013823_pt1 | contig 11481 bp, 8 predicted proteins | sample Lox_Sample_21_FD_206725 | JGI IMG/M metagenome (GOLD analysis project Ga0335072, IMG submission 206725) | Soil microbial communities from Loxahatchee National Wildlife Refuge, Florida, United States - Lox_Sample_2.1 | ecosystem: Environmental > Terrestrial > Soil > Wetlands | place: USA: Florida...
GCGCCACTACGCCCCACGGGCCCGCCTCGTCCTCGTCGACGCGCCGCTCCACAGGTTGTCAGCTGAAATTGCGAGAACTGCGGCCGCCCATTCCGGCCAGCGCCTTGGCCTCATGCTGCCTGACGAATGTGCCGCCGCGCCGGAGCTGGCCTCGCTCGGCGCAACGACCTTCCCCTGGGGCTCCTGGACGCATCCCGACGAACTGGCGCGCAACCTTTACGCCGGCCTCCGCACCCTCGACACACAGAACTGCTCCGTCATCCTCTGCCCCGTGCCTTCAGGCGAGGGCGTCGCCGCCGCCATCCGCGACCGCCTCCGCAAAGCCGCGCGCAGTTAGCGCGCGTTGAGCGGCCGCAGCGCCTCTACGCCATCTGCGCGTTCTCGCCTACCTTGTACATGTACTTGATCGCCGACTTGTAGATCAGTGTCTTGTCGCGCCCGCGCACCTTCAGCGCCCGCCGGTCATACCACTCGATCACGCCTTCAATCTTCTCGCCGTCTTCCAGCACAATCACCATCGGCGTCTGTGCCTGGATCTGCTTCTGCAGATAAAACAACTCCGCCTGCCGATACGGCGCTTCCTCTTCGATAACGTGACTCGTAAAACGAAAGGGCGCGGGCGCCACCAGCTTCTTGCCGCTGCGAAACGCCGGCAGCGGCGCCGGCGCCGGCGACTCGCTCTCCACGCTCGGTATTGCAGCTTCCAGATTCATAAGAACGACCCTCCTTCGGGGGAAAACGAGGTTCGATAAAGAATTGCTGCTTGCTCTAAAGAGAAAACGCTGAAGCCGGGCCCACCGCTTGATCCTGTCTCAAAGAGTGGAACTCCCTTGACGCCGGCGCGAACTCTCACAACTTCAATGGGCCCTGGGATAAGGAAAAAGAACGATGTCCGCTCCGCGCTTTAACTCGAAGTGTTTGGCCTGATTCTACTGGAAAAGATGCCTCGCCCCGGGGCAAGGTTGCTCCTTATGTTGCAGAACGTCTCAGCGCTCTGCCAGGCTCAGCGCCATCGCATCCAGCGACAGCGATCGCAACAGGTTGCGCCGCATCCCTTGCTCCACCTGCACCAGCGCCCGCGCCGCCCCGTCAATCCAGTCCACCGTCAGGCCCTGCGCCAGGTTTCCCAGTTCCGCCGTGAGATCCACATTGCGCACCAGCCCCGGAGTCCCTGCAATCACCAGCAGCAGATCCTCCACCAGGCTGCCCAGAGCGCGCAGCAGGTTCACCGTTTTCTCCTGCCCATCGGCGCCGGCCCGGTACGTCTCCGTCACCCGAAACAGCTGCGAATACTCCGGATCGCGCAACGCCGACCGCAGAATGACCAGCGCATCCTGCCGGCTCGCCAGATACGCCGCCAGATCCAGCCTCAGCGCCCGCCCCACCGCGCCCTCAGCCAGCCGCGACACCAGCGCGCGATCCTGCGTCTTCAGCTCCGGCCTGCGCACCGTCAACAGCGTCTCGAGTTCCGCCGCCGGCAGCGCGCCCAGCCGATGCACAATCGCACGCGACCGAATCGTCGGCAGCAGCTCCTGTGGATTTTCTGTCAGCAGGACCAGCGACGTGTACTCCGGCGGTTCTTCCAGAACCTTCAGCAGGCTGTTCGCCGCTTCTTTCATGAAGGCCGATGAGGTAAAGATCGAAAACGAGCGCCGCGCCTCCACCGGAGGCCGGTAATATGCCGCGTGGATCACCTGCCGCACCTGCCCCAGCTTGATCAGCAGTTGCGGCGGATCGGGCGGCACAATCAGCACATCCGGATGCGTCTGCACAAAGATGCGCGTCTCTTTCTTGTCCGTCTCGCGCATCTCTTCGCGTGCATCCACCGCTTCAGCCACGCGCGCATCCAGATCCGCGGCCGCGCCAATCCGCTCGCAGTTTCTGCAGCGCCCGCAAAAGTCCGGCAGCCCATCCGTCTCGGCATTCTCCAGGCAGTTCACCGCCTGCGCCAGCATCAGCGCCAGCGTGTACTTGCCCGCGCCCTTTGGTCCGGCCAGGATCAGCGCCTGCGGCACCCGCCCCGCGCGCACACTCTCGCGCAGATGCGTCACCGTTGCTGTATTGCCGAGGAAATCTTTGAAGCTCACAGAGTCGAGTCTAGCAGTCGCGAACCGTGCAAGCGGGGCGCACTGAAGCGCCCGGCTCGCAACTGTCGCAACCTACGCGCCCTTCCGGCTGTTTTCGCGAATGGTCGTGATCTCCGCCGCCGGAATATGCAGAAACTCCAGAAACTCCTGGTGCTCCGCCGGCGCAGACCGCTCAAACTCCGCGTGCCACCGGTCCATCTGCTCCCCGGTGAACCCGCAGCCCTTCATGATCGCTACCCACTTCTCTTTCGTAATCATCTTTGCCTTCCCCAGAGCCTTATGCTCCAGCAGCTTGAGGATCGCCTGCTGATGCGCGCGCAGCATTCCGATCTCGGCGTCCAGTTCCAGCAGCCGCCGCTTCAGAACCCCCGACGCGCCCATCCCCGGCCGATCCGGATTCGTCTTGAAGATCGCGCGAATGTCCTCGATCTTCAGGCCCGCATCCCGGTAGGCGCGAATCTGCAGCAGACGCCGCAGATCCGCCTCCCCGTACATGCGATAGTTCCCGCCGCTGCGCTGCGGCGGTCGCATCAAACCGATCGATTCGTAGTACAACAGCGCCGTGCGGCTCACACCGCACCGCCGGGCGAGTTGGGTCACCGTCAACATCGTCCACTTCCACTCTGAACCCTATAGTTGTAGACAGGTCAAGATCCCGGCGCAACAAAATTCATCACCCCATCAACGCGCACTACCCACGCCTCAGCGCCGTCACCTGGATGCCGTTCTTCGGCCGCAGCGTGATCTTCGGCTGCAACTCGATCCGCTGTCCCCGATTCACCGTAAACTTCCACCGCTGCGCCAGTGTCGCCAGCGCCAGCGTCGCCTCCATCCACGCAAACGACTCGCCGATGCACTGCCGCCCGCCGCCCCCAAAGGGGAAGTACGCAAACCGCGGGCGCTCTGCCTTCCGCTCCAGAGTGAAGCGTCCCGGCTCAAATCTCTCCGGCTCCGGAAACCACCGTGGATCGCGCTGCACAATGTACTGGCTGAAGAACACCATCGTCCCTTTGCGCAGGTGATACGGCCCGATCCGCACATCCTCCAGCACCTCGCGCCCCATCGCCCACGCCGGCGGATACAGCCGCAGCGACTCCGACAGCACCATCGCTGTGTACTCCAGCCGCGGCATATCTTCGAGCACCGGCGCGCGCGCGCCCAGCACAGCATCCAGCTCCGCATGCAGCCGCGCCTCCGCCTCCGGATTCTGCCCCAGTAGCAGCCACGTCCAGCTCAGCATATTCGCTACCGTCTCATATCCCGCCAGAAACAGCGTCAGCACCTGGTCTCGCAGTTCTTCGGCCGACAGCTCTAACCCGTTTCCCTCCACCGAGTCGTCGCGCGCCGCCAGCAGCATCGAGAGCAGATCGCCGCGCTCATCCAATCCGCGCACTGCGCCCTCTGCCTCCGCTTGACGCGCCGCAATCATCCCACCCACCACCTCGTCCAGCCGTGCCTTTGCTTTCCTGAACCGCCGCATCCCCGGCAAGGGCGTGTTCAACAGCAGCTCTGCCCGTGGCATCGCCACCAGGTAGTTGTAGAGATCCATGATCACGTTCACCTGGTCATTGATCTCGTGAATCTCGTCCGTCACCTCTGTGTCGAAGAGCGTCCTCGCCGTCACCTGCAGCGCCAGCCGCATCATCTCGGCAGCAATGTCCATCGTCTGGCCCGGCCGCCACTGCTCCCTCACGCTCGCGGCAATCGCCACAATCTGGTCCGCATAGCGCTCAATCCGCCTGCGATGAAACGCCGGAGCCGCAATCCTCCTGGCCCGCCTGTGCGTCTCCCCGTCCGACGTAATCAATCCCTCGCCCAGCAGGATCTTCATCCGCTTCTGCGTGCGGTCCTTGCCAAACGACGCCGCCTTGTCGATCAGCACCTCGCGAATGTCGTCCGGCTCGTGCAGCAGCACCACGTCATTCAGCAAGATGCGATAGTGCGCCGCGCGCCCGTAGCGCCGCAGGTATTCAAACAGCAGAATCGGATTGCTCGGCTTGAAAAACTTGTGGAATCGGTAGAAGGGCAGGTTCATCCGCAGCCCCGGCGGATACAGATACCGCCCGCGGCGCACCACCGCCGGCTGACTTTCCATGCCCGCCGCGTCGCAGACCAACTCGCCCGAACCCATGCTTCGAGTCTACGAGGATCGCTGCCCTCAGTGCCCGGCCGGCGCCCCGCCGCCAATCCTGAACTTCCTCGTCAACAGCACCAGCGGAGCTGCGATCAGCGTCATCACGCCGATCACGTAGAAGCAGTCCATGAACGCCAGCAGATGCGCGTTTGCCTGCAACTGCTCGTAGATCCGGCTATACGCCGCGCGCATCGCGTCCGCGTGCGCAATCCCCTGCGCCTCGAGAAACGCCGCCGACTGCTTCACCTGCTGTTGCAGGGCCGGCGTTGATGCCACGAGGTTGCTGCCCACCGTCTCCTGATGAAAACTCAGCCTCCGCTCCGTGATCGTGTTCATGAAGGCGATCCCGAAGCTCCCGCCCCAGTTGCGGAAGAAGTTTGTCAGCGAAGAGGCCTTGTTGTTCTCGTTCGGCTTCAGTTCCGAGTACGCAATCACCGACAGCGGCACAAAGAAGAACGCATACCCCAGCCCCTGCAGTGCGCGCGCCAGCGCGTAGTGGCTGTAGTCGGTGTCGAGATTGAAGTGCCCGAAGTGCAGAAACGACAGCCCCACCGTCAGCACCGCACCCAGCATCAGGATGCGCGGCTGCACGATGCCCCGTTGCACCAGTTGCGCCCCCACCGGCGCAAGCACAGTGATCACCAGCGCCCCCGGCCCCAGCACCAGCCCCGCATCAATCGCCCGATATCCATACAGTGACTGCAGAATCTGCGGAATCATCGTCGTCGATGCAAACAACCCCACACCGAAAACAAAGTAGAAGAAATTCGCGATCGCGAAGTTCCTCGATCCCAGCAGCCGCAGCGCGATCACCGGATCGTCCTGCTTCAGCTCCCAGTAGATCGCCGTGCCCAGGCACACCACAGCCGCCACAAACATCCAGGCGATGAAAGGCGAGCCAAACCAGTCGTCAATCTGCCCACGATCCAGCATCACTTCCAGCGCCGCGGAGCCCAGCCCGATCAGCGCAATCCCGGTCCCGTCCACCTTCAGCTTGCCGTCCGGCCCGCGCACCGTCTTCCGCTCTTCCGCAAACTCCGGCGGATCATGCACGAATCGCGTCGTCAGAAACAGCGAAATCAGCCCGACAGGAATATTGATAAAGAAGACCCAGCGCCAGTTGTAGTTGTCCGTAATCCATCCGCCCAGCACCGGCCCGATCGCCGGCGCCGTCACAATCGCCATCGTGTACAGCGCAAACGCCGAGGCCCGTTTATGCGGTGGAAACGTATCCACCAGGATCGCCTGCTCCACCGGCGCCAGACCGCCGCCCCCGATTCCCTGAAGCACCCGCGCGCACAGCATGATCCCCAGGCTCGGCGCAATTCCGCAGAAAAACGAAGTCACCGTGAACAGCGCCACGCACAGCAGGTAATAGTTTCTCCGTCCTATGACCCGCGAGAGCCACGCCGACATCGGCAGCACCACCGCATTCGCCACCAGGTAGGTCGTAAGGATCCACGTCACCTCGTCATACGACCGCCCCAGTCCTCCGGCAATGTACGGCAGCGACACGTTCGCAATCGACGTATCCAGCAGTTCCATGAACGTCGCCAGCGTCACCGTCAGCGCAATCACCCAGGGATTCACGGCGCGCCTCTGAACGGCGCGTTTCACAGCAGCGACAGGGGCAGCAGGAGCAACTGCGGTAGCCAAGAAGAAGCCTCGAAGAATCAGAATTGCGACCGTTCGGTCTCGTAGTTCATCAGATTCATAAGATTTGCGACCGATTCGTCTTTTTTGCGGTATGCTTCTCGGCAAGGAAATCGCCATGCTTAAGGGAGAGCTCACGCGGCAGCGCATCGTCGAGACGGCGGCGCCCATCTTCAACCTTCACGGCTATGCCGGCTGCTCCATGCAGGATGTGATGGAAGCGACTGGACTTGAGAAGGGTGGCCTCTACCGCCACTTCACCAGTAAAGAAGAGCTGGCTGCCGAGGCCTTTCGCTACGCGCTGAGCCGCGCCGTCAAAATCCGCACTGAAGGCTTGGACTGCGCTCCAGGTTCAATTGCACAGCTGCGTTGCATCGTCAGGAACTTCGTCGAGCATCCTTCGCCCATGCCGGGCGGCTGCCCGATTCTCAATACCGCCATTGACGCGGACGACGGCAACTCCGTCTTGCGCAAGCTCGTTGTTCAGGGCCTGGAAGACTGGAAGCGCCGCCTCGCGGCCATCGTCGCAGACGGTATCCGCCGCCGCGAGATCCGCCGCAGTGTCGAACCCCGCTGGGTCGCCAACACCATGGTCGCCACCCTTGAAGGCGCCCTCATGATCAGCCGCCTTGAAAACTCACGCACCGCGCTCGAAGATGCGCAGAAATCCCTCGAATCGCTGTTCGCCCGGATCGCATCCAAAACCCGTGGCTGAGCGGAAGCCCCGGGCTGGCCACAAAATGCTGAAGCTCAGCAAGTTACCATGGGGTCTAACCGCCCCTTACAATAACCAAAGGAAGGCCGACGCGACCGATGGCGGAACAGGCAACCCCGAATCCCCAACCATCGCAGACGAAACCGAAGGACGCGCCCAGAACTGACCCGCGCAAGACGGACGACGATCCCGTCGGCAAGGTCTACGACTCGCGTCTCATGCGGCGTCTCGGCCGCTATCTCCTTCCCTACTGGGTACAGGCCACGGTCTCCTCCGTCGCCGTCACCCTCAAATCATTGAGCGACGTCGCCGGCCCGTTCCTCGTCATGGTCGGCATCGACCACTACTTCCCCAGCGGCCCTGAAGCTCAGCGCTCCGCTACCGCCGTCCATCATGGATTCGGCTCCGCGCACTGGCTCACGCGCCACCTCAGCGATGACCCCATGCGCGGCATCACCCAGCTCGCCGGCATCTATCTCTGCCTGCAGATCTCCGCGTATCTCTTCGAGTTCATCCAGACCTACCTCATGCAGTGGACCGGCCAGAAGATCATGTTCGATCTGCGCCGCGACATCTTCCGCCACATGCAGCGCATGCATGTCGGCTTCTTCGATACCCACGCCGTCGGCCGCCTCGTCACCCGTCTCACTTCCGACGTCGACGCCATCAACGACATGTTCACCGGCGGCATCCTGGCCATCGTCGACGACTTCTTCACTCTCTCCATCATGGCCGTCGTCATGCTCAGCATCAACTGGTGGCTGGCCCTGCTCGCGTTTGCGGTCCTCCCGCTCATCCTGGTCGTCACGCGGCTCTTCCGTAACAGTGTGCGCGAGAGCTATCGCCGCGTCCGCACCGCCATCGCCCGCATCAACAGCTTCTCCCAGGAACACATCAGCGGCATGCGCGTCGTCCAGCTCTTCAATCGCGAGCAGCGCGCCTACGACGATTTCGAGGCCGTCAATCGCCAGCACATGATCGCCTTCAAAGACACCATCTTTGCCTACGCGCTCTACTACCCTGCCGTCGAACTCCTCTCCGCGGTCGCCATCGCGCTCGTCATCTGGCGCGGCGGCTTCGGCGTGCTCGCAGGCTCTGTCACCATCGGCATGCTCGCCAGCTTCAACATGTATTCGCAGCGATTCTGGCGCCCCATCCAGGACCTGAGCGACAAATACAACATCCTGCAGGCCGCCATGGCCGCCTGCGAACGCATCTTCAAGCTCCTCGATACAGCCCCCGAAATCGTCAGTCCCGCCAATCCCCGCTCGGGCGACGGTAGCAACCGCATCGAATTCCGCCACGTCTGGTTCACCTACCAGAAGCTCTCGCCCGAGCAGCAGGCCATCGTCGATCGTGCCGCAAGCGACGCCGATCCCGGTCCCGCGCTCGCAGCGATCAAAGACATCGAGTGGATCCTCAAGGATGTCTCCTTCATCATCGAGCCCGGACAGACCGTCGCCATCGTAGGCCACACCGGCGCCGGCAAAACCACGCTCACCAGCCTCATGATGCGCTTCTACGACATCACCGCCGGCGCGATTTTTGTCGACGGCGTCGATCTGCGCCAGCAGGACCTCACCGAACTCCGCCGGCACTTCGCCGTCGTCCTCCAGGATCCCTTCCTCTTCACCGGCACCCTCGCCGAAAACATCCGTCTCGGCAACACCGCCATCTCCGAAGAAGAACTCCGCCGCGCCGCGCGCGACGTCAACGTCCTCGACTTCATCGAGACTCTTCCCGGCGGCTTTGAAGAACCCGTCCGCGAACGCGGCAGCTCGCTCTCCACCGGCCAGAAGCAGCTCATCAACTTCGCCCGCGCCCTTGCCTACAACCCGCGCATCCTCATCCTCGACGAAGCCACCTCCAGCGTCGACACCGACACCGAGCTGCGCATCCGCGGCGCGCTCGAGCGCATGGTCGAGGGCCGCACCAGCGTCCTTATCGCTCATCGCCTCTCGACTGTTCAACGTGCAGACACCATCCTCGTCATGCACAAAGGCCAGCTGCGCGAGATGGGCTCGCACCAGGAGCTCCTCGCCCTGCGTGGCCTCTACTGGAAGCTCTACCAGCTCCAATACAAGGACCAGGAGGTTGCCGCGCCCGTCGCGTCAACCGCCGTGCCTTCCATCGCCCCCGCCGTGTAAGTGGCGCATCGCCATCGCAAAGCCGCCCAACCCCAATTCGGGATATCATTGAACTATCGCCGCCAGTCAGACCATCGAACGTCGCGATCGCGCCCCGCGCCCAGTGAATTCAAGCAATGAACGAAGCAGTCACCCGTAAAGTCGAACTCTTCGACACCTCTCTGCGAGACGGCATGCAACAGCCGAATCTCGAGATCTCCGTACCCAATGCCGTCCTCCTGCTGCAACGCATGGGCGCCTTCGGCGTGCACTTTGCCGAGATCGGCTTTGCCGGCGCGCACCAGTTCGTTGCCGACCTCACCCGCGCTCTCGACCGCACTGACACCGGCTCCATGCGCCTCGCACTCTTCGGACGCACCCGCGGTCGCGGCGCCAGCGTTCTCGACTGGCCAGACGCGCAGTTCATGATCGAGCATCGCCGCCGCGTGCCCATCGCCGTGGTCGTCGTCAAGTCCCGCCTGCTCGATGTCTCAAAATCTCTTGAGACCACGCCCGAAGAAAACCTGCTCATGGCCCGTGAAACCATCCAGTGCCTGCAGGACCACGGCCTCGAGGTCTTCGTCGACTTTGAGCACGCCATGGACGCCAACTGCGGCCGCCGCGAAAACGGCGCACCCTGCGATCCCGGCTTCCATCAGCAGAGCCTCGACTACTTCCACCAGCTCACGCGCCAGTGCGTCGAGCAGCAGGTCAGCCGTATCGTCATCTGCGACACGACCGGCGGCGCCGGCCCTGAAGAGGTCGCCTCGGTGATCGCAGGCCTCGCGCGCCAGTATCCCTCCGCCCGCTTCGGCTTTCACGGGCACAAAGACCGTGGCCTCGGCGTCGCCAACACCCGCGCCGCCATCCTCGCTGGAGCGGTCCAGGTGCAAGGCACGCTGCTCGGCACCGGTGAGCGCTGCGGCAACGTCAACCTCACCACCGTCATCGGCAGCATGCAACTCCGCGGCGAAGCCCGGTTTGTTTCTGACGAAGCCCTTACCGGCCTCACAAGCCTCGCGCACTCTGCCTACGCCGCTTTCGGTCTCGAACCGCCTCACGGCGCGCCCATCGTTGGCCCTGGAGCCTTCGGCACATGGGCCGGGATGCACGGCAGCAGCGAACGCAAGAATCCCGGCGCCTATCTCTGGTGCGATCCCGCGCGTCTCGGCGCCAACCCCACCATCGGTGTCAATCGTCAGTCGGGCAAAGCCAACATCATGCTCTTGTCTGAGACGCTCGGTGTGCCGCTCGACTCCGCGCAGGCCCAGGCCTTCATAGACGCCAACCTGCCCATGATCGAAGGCGGCGGCTTCACCGCCAGTGAAGTCTCTTTCCGTCTCGCCTGCATGAAAGTGCTCAGCACGCTGCCCAATCTCTTCAGCATCCGTAGCTGGCGCGTCTTCGACGAATCCGACGAGATCGGCAACCGCTTCGTTCAGGCCTTCATGACCTTGTCGGTTGGAGACACCACCGTCACCACCACGCGCGCTGAAGGCGCCGGCCCTGTCGACGCTCTCACCAAGGCCATGCGCCTCGAGCTCGAAAACTGGTATCCGGCCCTCGCCCAGATGCGCCTCGGCACCTTCTCCGTAACGGCGCTCGATGTCTCAGCCCATGACTCTGCGGCCTACGTCCGCGTCACTGTCAGCTTCCACGCAGACGGCCACGAACCGTGGGTCACCGCAGGCGTCAGCAGCGACATGAACCAGGCGGCGCTCATGGCTATCGTCGATGGCTTCAACCACTGGCTCTCCATCGAGTCGTTGCGCGAAGTCGATCCTGCCGGGCAGCCCGCAACTCTCCGCGCCTAGCCCTCTTCAGCAGCCTCCACACCATTCACGAAAGCAAAAGGGCCACTCCGCATGCAGCGAAGTGGCCCTCTTTCCTTCTTCGATCGACTGGCTTATCGTGCGCCGGCCATCGACGGCCGCGTATCCAGCGAGCCGCTGGCATAGCCCTTGGCCATCTCTTCAATCGCGATCGGCTTGTAGTCGCCCGCGTGTCCGGCCTGGCCGAACTGCGTCATGCGCAGCGACACGACCTTCGCCATCGCCTCGCGCGCCGGCTTCAGATAGTCGCGCGGATCGAACTTCTCCGGCGTCTCGGCAAACACCTTGCGAATCGCGCCCGTGATCGCCAGCCGGTTGTCCGTGTCCACGTTGATCTTGCGCACGCCGTTGCGAATGCCCAGCTGAATCTCTTCCACCGGAACACCCCAGGTTGGCTTCAGCTTGCCGCCATACTGGTTCACGATGTCCTGCAGTTCCTTCGGCACCGAGCTCGACCCGTGCATCACCAGGTGCGTGTGCGGCAGCCGCTTGTGGATCGCGATCAGCACATCCATCTTCAGCACCGAGCCATCCGGCTTCTTGTTGAACTTGTAAGCGCCGTGGCTTGTGCCGATCGCAATCGCCAGCGCGTCCACGCCTGTGCGTTCTGCAAACTCCACCGCCTGGTCGGGATCGGTGATGTGCTCCAGGCCCGTTCCGCCCGCGCCGTGCCCGTCTTCCACGCCGCCCAGCACGCCGATCTCGCCTTCTACCGTCACGCCGCGCTCGTGGGCATAGTCCACCACGCGCCGCGTCACTTCTACATTCTCTTCAAACGTCGACGGCGTCTTGCCGTCTTCCTTCAGTGATCCGTCCATCATCACGCTGGTGTAGCCCAGGGCGATCGCGCTCTTGCAGGTCTCAAAGCTGTTGCCGTGATCCTGGTGCATCGCAATCGGAATGTCCGGATTCAGCTCCGCCGCCGCCTGGATCA
>Ga0335072_10013824_pt1 | contig 11481 bp, 4 predicted proteins | sample Lox_Sample_21_FD_206725 | JGI IMG/M metagenome (GOLD analysis project Ga0335072, IMG submission 206725) | Soil microbial communities from Loxahatchee National Wildlife Refuge, Florida, United States - Lox_Sample_2.1 | ecosystem: Environmental > Terrestrial > Soil > Wetlands | place: USA: Florida...
ATGGTGCGCAGCCGCGGCAGCCGTAAACAGCGCAACCGCCTTCACGAATGAACGCCATCCACCTCGTCTCACCCATTCGTACATGTACGGGAGCGCATTCAGATAGAGGGGCGCGGCAGACGTGGTTCCCAGCTGGCCGGCTGAGTAAACCAGAAAGCTTTCAGAACCGAGAAAGACGCTACCGAGCGCCGCCAGCGATGCCGCCCGGGGGCCTACCCAAAGCAATGCAAACCGGTAAACGCCAACCACGAGAAGCAGAATGGCCGCCAGTTGCACGGCCATGTACGCCATGTCTAGGCCAAGCCCGTGCGACAGTACCGCAATCCACTGCTGGGGAAGCGGCGGATAGGTGGTCTGCGAGAAACCTGCGTACCATTTTGTGTTCCATGGATCGAACCAGTGATGCAGGTAGTGCGAGGCAAAGAAAATGTGAAAGTTCGTATCATAGGACTTCAGAGGCAGCTTCATCAGCAGCAGCGGTAGATGAACCGCCAGTGCTGCCAGGAGAAGAAAACTGAGCGGAATGGGCCGTTCTGAGTGTGTGACCGATCTCGATGTCTCCACGGTTGCCTCTCGAAATGCAGTGGAAGCGAACTCATTCGCCTCAACGACAGGTGCGCTTCGAACTTGGTGCTTCCTCCGCGCCGGATTTACGTCGCACAACGGGCAGCAATACGAGTGCCATTTTTTGAGATTTGTCAGCGCCGCAATCGGTACGATTGCAGATAGGCTGCTAGAGGTTGCCTTGCGCGTCTCCACTCCGCAACCCGCCAGTTTGAGCAAATCAAACAGCCTCGAAGGCGAACAGGTTTTCGCGCCTCTAAACCAGCTGGCGCGCTTCCCCTCATTTGGCGAGAACTCGAACCCCGCTTTTTCGCTCCTGCGGAGCGGCCTCAAAGTCGCTCTCACGGATCGCAGCTACTCGGGCCTGGCCGGGAAGGCCTGTATTTGCATCTGAATAGGTTATTCATACAAAACAATCGTTAGCCAACATCACGACTCGATGAGGCATCGAAGTATCCAAATTGAACTCGGGCCGTGGTGACACCCTTGATAGAGAAACTTCGATTGCTGAAGTTGGTGTTCGTATTCGCGTCCTTCGCATTCACGATTGCAGCGAACAGTCAGACTTACCAGATCGGGTCTGGCCAGACGAATAATGCCCCAAACCAAGAAAAGCAATCAAATCCTTCCAATTCAAATCTTGGTTGGGGATCGAACATCCAGAACGCTCGTCTGGCGCGGGCCGCGCAACTGGCGCTGCAGCGCGGCGACCATGTGCAGGCTCTTGACTATGCACAGCGTGCCGCTCAGGCAGCTCCCAACAATCCGCAACTCTGGTTTCTTCTCGGCTATGCGGCAAGACTGAGCGCGAGATACCAGGAATCAGAAGATGCTTACAATCATGGGCTCAAATTGAGCCCGTCCTCACCGGAAGGGCTCTCAGGGTTGGCGCAGGATTACATGCTCACCAATCGAAACGCCGACGCCGAACGCCTTCTCAAGCAACTGGTCGCATCCAATCCGGGCCGCGCTGACGATGCCATGATGCTCGGAAACATTTACATGAAGTCGCGCGACTACAACAGCGCTGTTGAGTGGCTCGAGAAGGCGGAAAGAAGCCGCCCTTCCGCTCGCGCTGAGCTCCTGTTGGCACTCTCGTATCAGCAATTGAAACAGATGGACAAGGCGAGCCATTATCTCGATCTCGCAAAGCGCCGCTCGCCCCACGATCCTGAAGTCGAACGGTCGCTTGCCGGCTACTACCGCGAGATTGGGAAGTACTCCGACGCCGTGGTGGCTCTCAAGAGCATCCCCAACCCGCGCCCCGATGTGGAGGCTGAGCTAGCTTACACCTACCAGCTTGATGGAAAACTCGACGACTCCGCGCGCCTCTATGCGCAGGTTGCCGGCGAACAGCCGAAAGACATGGCCCTGCAACTGTCCGCTGCTCAAGCTGCGGTTGCTGCCGGATCGACGACCAGCGCTGATGCATTCCTCGATCGCGCAGCCGAAATCGATCCGAACTACTACCGGCTCCATGCAATTCGCGGCGAAGTCGCCCAGTTGCAGGACCACTCGCAGGATGCCGTTGACGAGTATAGAAAGGCGATCGCCAGCCTGCCTGCCAATCCGGCGGAGGGCCCCCTTTACGGGATTCAGCTGCACATGAACCTCGTTGGGCTCTACCAGGGTCTCGACGATCAGGCTGACCTGCATCAAGAACTTGACATCGCGCACAACGAAATCAGCTCGATCGACGGGAGCGGGGTCGACCGCGGCCAGTTCCTGCGTGTGCGAGCTCTGATCAAGCTCGATCAGGGCGATTTCGACGGAGCTCTCGCCGACGTCAAGGCTGCCCTGGCGCTCAACAGCAACGATCCGAATGACCTGCAACTGAATGGCGATGTGCTGATGAAGCTGGGTAGGATCGATGATGCCGTGACAGTGTACAAAAGCATCCTCGCCATCGATCCCGCTAATCGCATGGCACTCACCTCCCTCGGTTATGCAGCGCGTGCGCAGGGTCGAAATCACGAGGCCGAAGATTACTTCGAGAGACTGGTCAAGGTCGACCCCAGGTCATATGCCGGTTACCTCGCCCTCGGAGATCTGTACACGTCAGCCCACGAGTATGCAAAGGCCCAGACCGCATACAGCCGGGGACATTCGCTGGCGCCGCACAATGCGCTCATCGTCGCGGGAGGGATGAATGCAGCCATCGAAGCACACAATCTGAAGCTGGCCGGCGCCTGGCTCGATCGCGCCAACGGACCGATTGGAGATGAGCCTCATGTGTTGCGCGAAGAAGAACGCTATTTCAGCTTTGAAGGAAAATATCAGCAGTCGGAGCGAGCTGGAGAACGGGCAATTAAGGCGCTTCCGCGCGACAGAGATGTGGTGGTCTACCTTGGCTACGATTTTCTGAACCTGGGCAAATACGACGACCTTTTGAAGCTGACACAGAAGTACATCAACGTACTCCCCAGGGAGCCTGACATCCCGTTGCTCCAGGGCTATGTAAACAAGCACGACGATCGGCCGCAACAGGCGATGCGCGATTTCACTGAGGCTCTGGCTCGCGATCCTACCGTTGTGACCGCATACGTAAATCGCGGCTACATGCTCAACGACCTCCATCAAGCCCGGCAGGCCGCGTCCGATTTTGAATCAGCGCTGCAGCGGGAGCCGAATGACGGCGAAGCGCACCTGGGCCTTGCGTATGCCGATCTCGATTTGCAGATGCCCATGGCAGCCATCAAGCAATCAGAATTTGCCGAGCGCGCAATGGGAGACACCATGGATCTCCACCTCATTCGCGCAACCGCGTATGGCCGTGTGGAAATGCTCACCAAGGCCGAAGGAGAGTATCGAGCCGCATTAAAAATAGAGCCGAATGACGCCGCATTGCACTTCGGCCTCGGCAACACGTTTTTTGCGGAACGAGAATACCGCGAGGCGATTCGAGAATTGAGCACCTCTGATAAACTCGCGCCCAACGACGCCAATACCTGTGCCCTCCTGGCACGCTCTTACGCGAATCTCAAGGAGCGCAACGAAGCGCTTCGTTATGTCGAGCTGGCCGAAAAAGACGCCCGAATCGATCCCACGTCTACTCTGCCGAATCCCGAAAGTACATCAGGAGCCGAACAAAGCAACATTTTGGTCGAAACCGGCGAGGCCCTCAGCACGCTCGGCGAGGAGTCGGCTGCGATGGATCGCTTCAAGATCGCCTTGGATCTGCCCCAGAGCGACCGGGTGGCCGTCCGGCTTGCAATCGCTCAGCTCATGGCCCAACAGGACCACACTGCCGATGCGGAACGACAGGTGGCCCTCGCCATGATGGAAGCGGAGGCGGGCGAAACCGCGCCCCCGAACGGCAATCAATATATCGCTGCCTCCGACGTGTTCTCATCGCTGCACGACTACCGCCTTTCGCAAAGTTATCTCGACCGTGCGCGCGCAGCTGGCGCCCCGGACACCAAGGTGCGCATCGCGCTCGCCAATAGCTATCTCGCTTTGGGAGATACATCCCGGGCCCGGGCAGAGCTTTCGGCCATGAGTACCGCGACAGACACTTCTGAGAATTATCAGTATCTGCTGGCCCAGGCAAACGTTTATCGCCAGGAACACCAGAACAGCCAGGCGCTTACTTCATTCGCGCAGGCTTCGAATGCTGCAGGCGAAGATCAAACCGCGGAAGAGGGCATGCTCCAGACCGGAGCTGATGAGGGCCTGCGCGTAACCCCGAAGCTCAGCATGCTCTCCGACTTCTCGGTCCAGCCCATTTTCGAAGACTCGACCGTTTATGTGCTCGATTCGAAACTCGATACGCTCTTGCCGGTCTCGCCCTCCAACCCTTCCCTGCTCCCGCCCCCTCGATCGTCAATCCAGACGCAGGATACAACCGCATTTCATCTGCACTATGGAAACATTCCAACGGCTAGCGGCTTCTTTCAGGTTCGCAACGCGCGCGGCCAGATTTCCGTGCCCGCCGACAATGCGATCGTAAGCCGCGACACGACCGACTACACCATCAACTTCGGCGTCAATCCAACCATTCACCTCGGCGACAACGTGATCACGTTCAACAGCGGGATCCAAACAACGATACGCCGTGATTCGCTGTCACCGGTCGATATGAACCAGAACCTCTTTCGCGTGTTCACCTACGTAAGCACGAGCTCGTTCTTCAACGCCTTGTCGATGAGCGGCTATATCCTCCGTGAATCCGGCCCGTTTACAGAGAGCAATCTGCACTCCCGCATGATCACCGGGGCTATCGATTTTCGCGTTGGCGCACCATGGGGTCGGACTGCATTCGTCACCGGGTGGGGAGCAAACGATCAGCTCTTTACACCTATCAATAACGAGGACTACTACACCTCAATGTATGCGGGCATCGACCACAAGTTTTCCGATCATCTTGACCTCCGCGCCATCCTCGAAGACCTGCGTGCCTGGCGCATCGAAGAGCCCAATGAGGGCATTGCGCAGAACCTTCGTCCGGCCGCAAGAAACTGGGATATCCAGGCATCAACGGCATACTCGAACACACGGGGATTTCACGCGTACGACGCCATCCAGAATGGTTTCTCGGTTACATACGGGCTGCCGTTTCATCGCAGGTTCAACGGCGACTCCGGACCAGTGGAATTGGGATACCCAATTCGATTCTCGGCCGGGCTGCAAACTGAGACCTTCTATAACTTTTCAGGCCCGCAGAGTGAACAGCTAAGACCTTACTTCGAAGTGAGTATTTTCTAAAAGGGCGGGGGAGCAATGAAGATATGTTTAGTGGGGACCTTTCCCCCGAGTGGAAGACAACTCAATGAGTATGCGTTCCACATCGCGCGGGAATTGCAGAGACATCCCGGCCTTGAATTGACGATCCTTGCAGACGAGCTAAGCGAATACGAATTCGCAACGGACAAGCAGGGCAACCCGCTGAAGGTCGAAGCGGGATCAGAACTGCCCGGATTCCGTGTGATTCGCTGCTGGAAATTCGGCAGCCTTGCCAATCCCCTCCGCCTGATCCGCACCATCCGCAGACTTAAGCCCGACGTTGTCTGGTACAACCTGGTCTTCTCAAGTTTCGCAACTCCCGAGAACCCCTTCGCCGCGTTTGCCGGCCTCTCGGCCCCGGCACTCACCCGAGCGGCCGGATTCTTTACCCACATCACCCTTCACCACGTCATCGAACACGTCGATTTCTCCGCCGCGGGCGTGAAGCGAGAGAGGCTCTTTCGCATGGCAACCGGCATCGCAACACGGGCCCTCTTAAGTGCCAACTCGGTGTCCGTTCTCCTTCCCGGATACCATCGCACGCTGGTTTCGAAATACGCGGCAAAGAACGTTGTGCTCGGCACCCACGGAACCTTCTCGACTCTGCCCACACCTCCTGACTTTACGCGCCGAGGAAATCCCGACAAGAGGATCCTCGCCATCGGACATTGGGGAACCTACAAGCGGCTCGAAACCCTGATGAAGGCTTTTCCCATGGTCCTGATGAGAATACCGAATGCAAGGCTCATCGTGGCCGGCGCCAACCACCACACAAAGCCGGGTTACTGGGAATCGATCCGCGAAATGCAGCCGTCACACCTCCCCATCGAATTCCGCGGTTATGTGGCAGAAACCGACATACCAGATCTGTTTCAGACCACTTCCCTCCTCGTCATGCCTTACGACTCGGCGACCGGATCGAGCGGTCCAGCCCATCAGGCATGTGAGTTTGGCGTGCCCATTGTGTGCGCCGATATTCCCGACTTCAGAGGAATGGCCGAGGACGAGAACATGGCAATCCGGTTTTACAAGCTCGGCGATGCTGCCGACCTCGCCGAACAAATGATCGCTATTCTGAAATCATCTCGCCTCGAGCGCCAGATGGCCGAACATAACTTCGCCTCGGGCGTAGAGATGACCATGTCCACCGTGGTCCGAAACTACCTTCGCTGGTTCGAGTTGCATCGCTGCAAAAAAGCACTGAAACGCACAAATGGGTTCCAGGTTCGCGCGCCTTTCTTGACCAACCTCATTCGCGGCAGCCGAAATTCGGCCGAATCGCCGGCCCCGGACGTGTCGCTTGCGGATTTTCCCGCCGTTCTCGAGGATGTGGAAGGTTTTGAAACAGTAACCAGGTATTCCGATTCGGCGGCGATCGATGCAAGTGATCTACCGGCGCGTCGCAAGCACAGGTAGAACACCTCATTCGGATGATGACCCTGTCAATTCACTCTTCGCCGCTCGCAGGCATCCAGGATCTTGTTGCGATCATCAAATTACCAGCGTGTCAAAGTAGAACGCTGCGACTCGGACAGGGCTAGATAGCGAATCGAGATTACCTAAATAAGCCGAACGCAAAGGCCAGCGCATTGCGCGATCTCTGCGGAGCACAAAGCAAGGTGATGACCTGTAACGCGCGAGACGTCGAGGCGCGTTTGATTCGTGCGGCTCGTCGGGGAGTGTGCACCTGAGTAACACGGAGGCTACACCTTGCCAATGGCGCGCATTGCAACTCGCTCGGTCTCCATCTTCTCTTTGCTCGTTACCAGTCTCTGGTTCACTTCACTGCTCACGGGATGCGGCCTCTTTGGAACCCTGAACTCGCCAAAACCTGTTCCGGCTGTCACAATCACCGCGAACCCGCCATCCATCCCCGCCGGCGCTTCTTCGATGCTGACCATCGTGGCCGAGAATTCAACACAAGTCACGGTCACCGGAACAGACGGAAGCAAATACAGCCTTGCAGCCACCGGAGGAACTCAGAGCGTCGGCCCGTCGACGACGACGACCTATACCGTGGTCGCGGTGGGACCCGCTGGGAATGCCTCTGCCAACGCGGTCGTTACAGTGTCTGGCGCTGTTCCGCCGACGGTGACCATTACGGCAAATCCATCCACAATCATGTTCGGCAACTCCTCCACGTTGACCGTCGTTGCGACCAACGCGGCCGACGTCGCGGTAACTGGATCCGACGGAAGCTCATATAGCCTCGCGGCGAGCGGCGGAACTCAGGCCGTCAGCCCCACTGCCACGACAACCTACACCGCAACCGCAACTGGAGCAGGCGGCACAGTTACCGCAACAGCAACCGTTACCGTAACACCGCCGGGGAATGTAACTGCAATCGACCATGTGGTCTTCATGCTGCAGGAAAATCACACCTTCGATAACTACTTCGGCATGCTGAACCCCTATCGCAAAGCGAACAACTGGAACATCGGCGATGATGGCAAGGATTACGAGGTAGACGGAATTGATGACAAACTCAGCACCATCAGCAATGAGGACGACCAGGGTGACACATACCCTCTGTTCAAGTTCACCAGCACTTGCGTCGACGACATGTCATCGGATTGGCTGGCGAGTTATGGCGACGTAAATACCTATAACTTCCTTGCGACACGGCCAATACTCATGGATGGTTTTGTGCACAACGCCGAGGGCTACGCGAAAAGCTGTTCCGCACCCGGCGCGGGCGGCACCTGCTCAGGCAATTTCACCGATCTTATCGGTGAGCGCGCGATGGGCTACTACGATCAGAGCTTCCTCAACTACTACTACTACATGGCTTCGCAATTCGCCGTGTCTGACCGTTGGTTCTCGCCGGTTTCGAGCAAGAGCATCTCCAATCGCATCGCCACTTTTACGGGCGGCACCACGCAGGGTCTTGTGAAGGATCCCGGTGGTGACGATCACGTGGGCCAGCTGAATATTGCCAGCATCTTCCAGGAACTGGATGAGAACAACGTCTCCTGGAAGATCTACTATACGGTCACCCAGGGATTCTGTCTCGACGAAGATGATTGCACCGGGGGAGCGAACGCCGCCTATCCCGCCACCGATTTCTCCAATCTCGTTTATTCCCTCAAATACATGTATGAGAATCCAAGCGGCGCCGCCTGTACAGCGCCCACCCAGCCTTCCAGTGTAGTCGGCGATTCGACCAACTCCTTCTGCATCGACCCCACCCACATCGCACCGCTCTCCACCTACTTCAGCGATCTCACCAGCGGCACGCTTCCCAGCTTTGCATTCATTGAGGCGGGATACGGCAATAACGACGAGCACCCCGGCTCGGGCCAATCCATTTTGGCTGGCCAGGCGCAGGTTGCGAAGATCGTCAATTCCCTCATGGCGAGCCCTGAGTGGAAGGATTCCGTCTTCTTCCTGAGCTACGACGAAGGCGGCGGCCCGTATGATCACGTCCCGCCGGTTCCCGGCCACTCCAACGACAACACTGACCCGTCCCTTGGTGCGATCCCTGATATCTCGAGCATCGCAGTCAATCCCGACAGCTATAACCCCTGCCTCGCCCCAGGCGGCACGCCCACAGTGCATTGCGACCTCTCGTCTGCTGACCCCGGCGCAAACCCGGACGATGCAGCGGCCCAGCAGGGATTCGCAGCGCAACTCGGCTTCCGCCTCCCCAATATCATCATCTCGCCCTTCGTCCGCAAGCATTACGTGTCGCACGTGCCCATGGATCACACCGCGGTCATCAAGTTCGTCGAGAATCGCTTCATCGGAAGCTCCGCGCACCTCACCGCCCGCGACGCAGCTCAGCCCGATTTATTGGACTTCTTCGACTTCAACAATATTCCATGGGCAACGCCGCCTTCGCCGCCGGCGCCGCTTTCTAACTCTGCTTCATGCACGCCGGCCACCTTCGCGCCATAGCAACGGAAGTCCTGGCAAGAAGACGAGAAGAATGGTCTCACTGGAGACAGTCTTTCTTCTCGTCTAAGCAGATTCACCGTGTAGAGCCGCTGTGATGCATTAGTGATGCGCTCCGCCCCCGCCACTGGCGCCGCCCCCGCCCGCGCTCACACCCGAGGAGCCCGAGCTCGAAACGCCTCCGCCGCCACCGTGTGACCCGCCTCCTGCGGACACGCTCCCGCCGCCTCCAGTTCCATGCGATGCGCCACCACCAACTGATCCGCCATGCCAGCCGCCACCGCCGGTATATCCGCCCGCGCGCGCTTGCAGGCTGCCGCTGTGGTTCGAGATGGGCGCATTCACGGTTACCGGATGGCCTCCATGCATCTCCTGTCGCGCCATCATGAAGCTTTGCGACCGATCATTGAACGTGATCGGCACTCCAGGCCGCATCGGTAGACCTTTTGCCACATTCAGATCACCAAGCTGGTGAGCGGTCATGCGCGGCGCTTCGGCGTGTGGCAGCGAGGGCATGTTCGTGTTGCGAAACTCCTTCGGCGCCTCCTTGAGCAGCGCGAACTGATGCTCTGTCGGGAACTCAATCCGCTCGGTCACGCGTCCGTTTTTGTTGTCTACAACGAAGACAGCATTTTTGCGATTCACCGGAGGCCGACCTCTCACGTCGTGAGGATGCACCGGCACAAATGCCGTCTGCTTACCGAACTTCACCCAATGCACAGGCGGATGATGATGCCGTCTGCCAACAACCCACATGTAACGGTGGTTGCGATAGATCCATGCGCCCGCATTGCATTGAGTCCACGCCCAGGGCACTGCCATCAGCAACCCACTTGGATAAACCCACTGCCCATTCCGCCACACGGGATTTCCCGGGTTCACAAGCCCCATCCGGCCCGGATCACAGGGAAATCCGTCCAGCATCCCCGAATAGAGCGTCGCCGGCACTCCTGAGACCGCTGGCGGCCCGATGAACTGAATGTTGCGCTGCTTCGTGCCTGAGCCCGACGTTTGCGCTGCGGCTCCCGAGTTCTGCGAGGCACCGGCAACAAGCCCCTCGCCCCGCGCTTCAGCTCCCGGTTTCTCGTCCGCTTGCGCAGTTTCGGCCTGAGCCGCGCTCGCAGCCTCGGGCTGCTCGTTCGGCTCCCAGCACGTCCCATATGGCTCGCAGCTGAAGAACTTCCCTTTCCCGGCTAGATCGGCCAATCCAGGCAGCGGCGCCGCCAACCCAGCTTCCTGCTGCACTTTTTCCATCGCCGCCGAACGCACGGCGAAGCGATCCGCAACCCATGCATCAAAAGCCGAGTCGTCCGGCTGGTGAATCGGTCCTGCTTCGATGATGCGCTTGCCATCCTTGAAAAAGATCGGTTGCCCCGGAGTCAGATCCACATGCGAAGAGCCCGCAACCCCAAGGGCACCCCCGCCCATCGGCATCACAGCAATTCCATCGGTGTAGCTGTTGATTCTGAAATTCGAAGTCTGCGGATACCGGGTCAAAACGTTATCTGTCGGCGTCCGCAACAAAAACAGTTCGCCTTGCACATAGGGGTGAATGTGCAAAGTCACCATCCCGCTCAACAACGCCACCTCGGTGTAAGGAATGCCGCCCACCGTATGCAGGTCGTTGAACATCATCACCGAGTTCTCGCCCAGGTAGAGCGTCGATGCATCTTCAAATTCAACCTCCGCTCGGCCGTCTGCGCCGGTAACCAGACTGAACCCGGTCTCTAAGGGCAAACCGCTCACCGCCTGCTCCCAAGCCGACCCCTTGTGACGATTTTTGTCTTCGCCGCGCGCCACGCGCACATCCCCCTGCATGTAGCTGATGCGGGCAATCTGCGGATAAATCGTATCGGTGTGGTGCTGGCCCATAATGTAGAGCGCACCCTGTTTGAGCTTCTGAGAAGCGTCGCTGTTCAGGATCGCATCAATCTGGTCGAGAGCCTTCTTCTCGTCATGCTGCATCAGGCTGGCAAGCGCCAGCAGCTTCAGATCATCGCTATCCTGGGTCTTCGGCTGCACAGGCTGACCCGTCTTGGCGTAAATCTCGATTTCGAGCGCCCCGCAGTCCTCAATCCAGTTGCTGCCCGGGTGGTCTTTGCGCAATTGATCGCAGCTATCAATCGCCACGCTCCATTGACTCAGTTTATTCTCGGCATACGCCTTCCAATAAAGCGCTCCATCCGCGTGCACGCCGCCCTTGGCGGCTACTTCAGAAAAGATCTTGATCGCATCCTGCCAGCGCAACTCATTGATAGCGCGCACACCCTCCGCATAGGCCCCACTGTCGGGCGCATCTCC
>Ga0335072_10013826_pt1 | contig 11478 bp, 10 predicted proteins | sample Lox_Sample_21_FD_206725 | JGI IMG/M metagenome (GOLD analysis project Ga0335072, IMG submission 206725) | Soil microbial communities from Loxahatchee National Wildlife Refuge, Florida, United States - Lox_Sample_2.1 | ecosystem: Environmental > Terrestrial > Soil > Wetlands | place: USA...
CAAAAATGTCGCAAGCACAAAGCCTCTCCACATCAGAGATCGGGCTGGATGCCAATCGCCACATCCATCTCCTCTCGGAGAGGACGGGGGGAAAATCTTTCCTTGACATCCCCTCTCATAGGACTCATTGACGAGAGCACTTGAACCAATTGGCTGTATACTTGCCAGATCGCCGCCTCGCCTGCTGTAAGCCAGTTGCCCAGTCGAGAGCCCAGCTTCCGAACTCCCTTAACCCGGTGGATGATGGCGGCCAAATCAAAGCTCAACAGCCCGCAGTCAGCTGCCGCGTATGCCAATCGTCGCACGGCCGCCATTCGCACGTTCATTGTCCCGGGAGAGAGCCGCGCTCTTCCAAATGAAACCGATAATCGAAACTATGCCCTCAGGCGCTTGGGCCGAGGCACTCGCGTATCAATTTCGCAAGATCCCGAATCACGCGATCCTTCGCAATACAGGTGCGGGCGCCCGCATCCAGCGCCAAATTGGCGGAATCGTCCAGTGGGTACGTAAAAAGCCCGATGACACAAACGGTCGGATCAGCTTCGCAAATTTCCCGAATCGACTTGACTCCGGTGAACTCGGGAAGGTCTAGATCCATCAGCACCACTGCGGGTCTGTGCTTTTGAAATAGTTGGACTGCCTCGTGGGCTGAGGTCGCCACTCCCACAATGTCCATGTCGGGCTGATGACTAACCAGACTGCAGAGACCTTCCCGCAAAAGTAGATTGTGATCAACGATGAGAACTCGGACTTTGATTCGTTCCACGCAGCCAATTATCTAGAAGCAGCCGGTCACCGCGAAACCCAGAATCAGGGTGTGCCAGAATCCCTGATTGAAGGGATTCGGCAAATATCGCATTGCAATATGATATGTGTTGATGGCTGCGGTCTCATTCGCATCTGGTCTCGCCCGACCACTCAGGTTTGCGTGGTTACACAGCTTTTTTTTCCTTTGCTGCGCTTACACATGGGCAATCGACCCTCATCAGCCGATCATACAAATGCATCACACCTCCTGGAGCGCGAAAGAAGAGGTGATTGGCGAGGTTCTCGCGATCGCACAAACCACAGATGGGTTTATCTGGGTGGGCACCACTGGTGGGCTGCTCCGTTTTGACGGACGCGTGCTGGAGAAGTATCAGCCGGAGGTGGGTGTATTCCCGGAACCTCGCTGGGTAAGCGCGCTCATGGCGACACCGGACGGCGGTCTGTGGATTGGATACTTGAGCGGCGGTGCGAGCTTTTTGAAGCGGGGACGACTTGCTAACTTCGGCCAAAGGGAAGGTCTACCCCTCGGCCGCATCCGCAGTTTCGCGGAGGATACTGACGGGACCATCTGGGCAGCAACGCTGAATGGCCTTGAACGCTTCGATGGTCAGCGATGGCAGTGTGCCTGGAGAAACTGCGGTGAGACGGCTACTTCTTCCGATTCACCTTCAACCGTTGCCGTGAACAAACAGGGTGTTTGGGTGTCCAATGCGGACGAAGGGGTCTTTCTTATGCCCAGAGGAGCGCACACGTTTCAACTGGTGAAGCAGCAACGGGTTCCAGGATACTTACCCACCTTTGCAGAGCTGGGCGAAGAGGCGACATTGTTATGGGTGCCAGAATCGCTATCGCTGTTGCGATTTCCACTGCGGGCTAGTGGAGATCAATCTTTCCGAAGGATAGCTAACTCTGCAGGAATGTTAATAATTGATCGAGACGGCGGCGGATGGATGATGACGCGGCACAATGGAGTTTTGCGCGTTCCGGACTTGGACCACCTGCGGGGTCCATTCTCTCCCAAGGATCCATCGATCGAGAGGTTTACTGAAAAAGACGGGCTAACAAGTGCAGTCGTCTACTGCGCTATGGAAGACAAAGAGGGCGACATTTGGGTCGGCACTTTGGGCGGATTGGATCGCTTCCGGCCGCGAAGAGCAGCGTGGACTCAATTGCAGTCTGTCCCGACTCAGCGTATGCAATTGGTGGCCGGAAACAGAGGTCAAGTCTGGGCAAGCTCGCCTCATGGCTTGTGGAACGTAAGGAGTGGCAAGTCAGTCCAGGGAAGCCCCGCAGGAATCCAGTTCTCATTCCGCGACCCTAACGGCACGATCTGGTTTTGGGCCGAACAAGGCGGCACCGGTGCGCTTTGGCGCTGGGACGGGGCAAAATTTGCGAAAGAGACCTTGACTCTCCCGAATATCAAAGACTTAACGAAAGACAAGTGGACCAAGTCTCCGGTGCGTGCTCTGACGAGGGATGGCTCAGGAGATTTATGGGTTTCGATCAGAGGCATAGGTGTCTTACGCTGCCACGGCGGTGTTTGGAGCAGAATTGAGTTGTTGAAAGGTCTGCCGTTTATGACAGCATACGGCGCAATCTGTGATAGCCAGGGGAGGGTGTGGCTGGCCTATCCTGAGATGAGGGAGATTGCCCTCTGGGATCACGGTTTGATTAAGCTGTTTTCCGCTGAAACAGGGTTGAACATTGGCGCTATCACTCAGATCGCCTATTCAGACGGACACGTATGGGCAGGTGGCGAATCCGGGCTGGCAATCTATAGCGAGGGCAAGTTCCATACAGTCGAACCGGCAGGAGGAGCGCAGTTTGGTCTGGTCGCCGGAATTGCGGGCGCATCCAATTCAGGGTTATGGCTCAGCACCACTACCGAAATAATCCACATTCCTCAGACCGAGGTGTCCCAAGTATTTCAAGACGCACGCCACAAGGTGCAATATGAGGCGTTCGATCCAGTCACCGATTTGGCTGAGCGGCCGTCAGACACGTCCGACACCCCTGCTGTAATGGGGACTGACGGGATTCTATGGGTCGCAACTCCAAGAGGGGTCATCCGTGTCGATGCCGCAAATCTCCACCGGAACCTGACCCCTCCGCAAGTAGCGATACGAAACGCAGTGGCGAACAGCAAATCTTATTCCATTTTCGCTCCGATCGTTCTTCCCCCGCGCACCACCAGCCTCCAAATCAACTACTCTGTCCTGAGCTTTCCCGCTCCGGAGAGGGTGCGATCGCGCTATAGGCTGTTGGGATCCGACAATGAGTGGCAGAACGGAGGGAGCCGTGTTGATGCTGCTTACAAGAACCTCAAGCCAGGGCGATACACCTTTCAGGTGGTGGCGTGCAACAATGATGGCGTCTGGAATATGAACGGAGCTTCCCTGGGCTTCACCATCCAGCCAGCCTTCTATCAAACCGCTTGGTTCCAGATGCTCTACATCCTTGCGGGCGCCTTTCTTATTTGGGTTTTGTATCGGCTGCGCCTCCACCAGGTTACAGCCAGGGTGAAGCTCCGCTATGCGGAGCGGCTCGACGAGCGAACTAGAATCGCGCGGGAACTCCACGACACCCTCTTGCAGAGCTTGGCCGGAGTCTCGCTCCAACTGGATGGCATCACCAAGCGAACTCTCTCCCATCCGGAGAAACTAATTCCCCTTGTCGATCAGGTTCGCGATATGGTGGATATTTGTTTTCAGGAAGCCCGTGCCAAGGTTTGGACTCTGCGTTCCACTTCCCTCGAAGGGCCTGGACTCACGGCGACCCTGAGAGAATTCTGCGAACGCATCGGCCCATTGACCACTGCGCGTTGCGAGTTTCACCTTGTCGGAGATCCGCGTCCTCTGGCTCCGGTACTAGAAGAAGAGTTACTGCGAATCGCACAAGAAGCCGTCCACAATGCAATTCGGCACGCACAGGCAACCAAGATCCGGGTGACAACTGAATATACAAGAAAGCTGCTGATCCTTACCGTTTCCGATAACGGAAGGGGATTCGATGTATCCGAGGGTTTGCGCAAGTCCGATCACTGGGGCTTGAAGAATATGCGAGAGCGCGCCGATCAGATCCGTTCGGCATACGACATTTCAAGCGCGGCAGAAACCGGAACCACCATTGAGGTTCGCGTTCCGATTCACCGCCTGAGGAGGCTACCCGATGCCACATAACAAGATTCGCGTCTTGGTGATCGACGACCATCCCATGATTCGCGCCGGCCTGATTGCCACCATCGGCTCAGAACCGGACCTCGAAATCGTCTCCGCCGCCGAGAACGGAAGGGAGGGAATAGAACGCTTCAGGCACTACCAACCGGATGTCGCATTGATGGATCTGAAGATGCCGGACGTTGGTGGAGTCGAAGCAATTCGCGCCATTCTCGCCGAGTTCCCGTCCGCGAAGATCGTAGTTCTTTCGACCTACGAGGGGAGCGAGGATATCTATAGGGCTATGCAGGCGGGGGCGATAACTTACCTAATGAAGAACACCCGGTCAGAGAAGATGATCTCCGTCATCCGCGAGGTCGTTTCCGGGGGGCGTCCGATTCCGCCTGAAGTCGGGCAAAAGCTCGCGGATCGTATGTTCGAACCCGCTTTGACCAATCGTGAAATCGAGGTGCTGCAGTTGGTTGCAAGAGGATTGCGCAACAAGGAGATCGCGGCTGAATTGAAGATCTCAGAAGAAACGGCGCAAAGTCACGTCAAGAATATCCTGGCAAAGCTCTCCGTGCACGACCGTACGGAAGCCGTAACCATCGCGATTCGCCAGGGCACCATTCACATCGACTAGGTAAAGAGTCACCCCGTCCCATCTACCTAGTTTCAGGGATTCTGCCACTCCCTTCGCACAGGGAACCCGATCCAATCGACTTTGGGGATGGACCAAGCTGGCATCGATGGGGCATAACTAGCTTATTCGTTAGTAAGGGCGATCGGACAAAATCAACGATTCAGCCCCGTGCGCGTGCGCTTTTTAACTGCAGAGAGGGAACTTCGAATGGCCAGCGCAATTGATGAGTCCGATCTTTAAACCATTATTTTGTTGCTGGCAACGTTCCGTGTTCGATAGTTACTTGTCAGAATATGAGTCTTCTTCCCAAGGAGGTCAACGAAATGAGCGCTTGCACGCAAATTGAGCATGAGGAATCACAGTTCGACAGCTGGACACATACGGAGGTGATAGCAGAAATGAAACAAATCTTGGGTAGCCGCTTTTTTGTCAAATCCTCAAGACTCTCGCGCTTCCTCCGCACGACTGTCGAGTATCTCCTTGATGGCAAGGCAGAACAATTGAAGGAGTACACCATTGGAACTGTAGTGTATGAAAGACACTCGTCGTACGACCCCGCCGTCGACACGATCGTTCGGACCGAAGCACGGCGCCTCCGGTCAAAATTGAAAGAATATTACGCCGATCTTGCCAGGCCACATCGGTTGAGGATTACCTTGGTGAGTGGCAGCTACGTGCCGGTGATCGAATTCGTTCATCCATCCCCACATGACGAAAGCTTCGAACCTGACTTCCCGGTTATTCATGCCCATGATGACGGCTCGCTGTCCTTAGCGGTGCTCTCCTTCAACGCAAAAAACAGTAGAACCTGGGAGCCAAGACATTGCCAGTAACTTAGAGGAAGAGTTGACACACGAACTGGCACAGAACTCAGAGCTCAGAGTGTTTCGCATGTCTGCCGATTGGCCGTCCTCGCACGCGAATCAACCTTCTCATTGGAGCAGAACTGGGATCCAGTTTGCTCTCCGCGGATATGTTTGCCAGTCGGACGACGGACCAGTTGCCCAGCTTCAATTAACGACGATTCAAGGGATGATTCTGTGGTCTGAACGCTTTAGGTGCGAGTCCCTTCAGAGCCGGTCCAACGAGATCGCATCTGCTGTTTGCAGCGCCTTTCTGAACTCCGCTGCACCGCATACTCGAGGCAGGTCTGGCACGCCTAACTTCCCCAACCAAGGCATCACAGCTGTTATGGCGACAGTGATAGGCCACGCTTCGGAATTAGAGAGCGCGGGCAGGTTACCGTTTGCGGGGCGCATACCGGAGCGGCCTGTGTTCTCGGTGTAGACGCGCCTCTTGCACCTCATTACAGCGCAGTAGAGCCTTAGCAAAAAGATCAGTCGATCGCCAGCGAGGAAAAGATGCGTGATAATCCGACATTGACCGAAGGGCAGATTGACCGCATCAGGGAAATTGCTACCTTGCGCAAGGTATCCTCCGGGGATGTTCTCTATGAGCCCTCACAACTCAATGTTCCCCTCTTTGTGGTTCTCAGCGGGGTTGTCACCAACACTCGCACCGTTGAAGACGAAAGAGTCCTCGCTGTGCGACGGGCTGGGCAGTTTACCGGTGAGATGTCGCTCATTTCCGGGAAGCGCTCGCTCATTAAGGCTCTTGTTGCCGAAGGTGGAACGCTGCTTGAGCTCGAACGTGACAAGGTCTTCGCTCTCATGGCAAAAGACACCGAGTTGAGCGAGGTCTTCATGGAGGCGTTTGTCGCAAGAAGATTGCTCATGATCCAGCTCGGTGAGGGCAACGTTGTTCTTTTCGGTACGAAATCCTCTGCGCGCACGTTGGCTCTTAGAGAATTTCTCACTCGGAATGCCACCCCTTCACTTATGTCGACATCAACGCGGAGTCTGCTCCAAGCGCGTTGATGGATAGGCTGTGCGTCAAAACCAGCGAAATTCCAGTCGTATATTGCAATAATCGGTATGTCCTTCGAAATCCCTCGATCAGCGAGCTTGCCCAATGCCTGGACCTGAACATCGATGCGGACAAGAGCGTACGCGATGTCGTCGTGATCGGAGCCGGCCCGGCGGGACTAGCAGCGTCGGTATACGCTTCCTCAGAAGGCCTCCGTACTCTCGTCGTCGAAAAGTCCGCACCAGGTGGGCAAGCTGGCTCAAGTTCGCGTATTGAGAACTACCTTGGTTTTCCCATCGGCATCTCCGGACAAGAACTAGCTACCCGCTCCATCGCCCAAGCTCAAAAATTTGGCGCTCAAATCATGGTGGCGCAATCGGTCGTACATATCGATACAAGTCCCCAACCTTACAGGGTCATCTTGGAATCGGGCCTGAAAATCAGCACTCGGGCCATCGTGGTCGCCACCGGCGCACAATATGCTCGCCTTCCGGTGGAAGGCGCCGAGGCCTTCGCAGGCAGAGGCATTTATTACAACGCAACTTATATGGAGGCCCAGCTCTGTGAGTCGGAGGAGGTCATCGTCGTTGGAGGAGGCAATTCTGCGGGTCAAGCCGCCGTTTATCTGAGCCAGACATCATCCAAAGTTCATCTCTTCGTTCGGTCAGGTCAGCTGTCGGAGTCGATGTCCCGATATCTGATAGGGCGTATTGAAGCGAAACCGAATATTGCGATTCATTACCAGACCACGATTACTGGTTTGTTCGGCATGGCACACCTCGAGAAAGTTGAGTGGCAAAATGCAGCTACCGGAACAACTGTGGTCGACGCGATTCGTCACATATTTGTAATGGCAGGAGCCTCACCTAGGACCGAATGGCTTGAAGAGCTACTCGCCCTGGACGGCAAAGGATTCATCTTGACAGGGCCAGATCTCGACTGCGGGTCCGACAGTGGCTACTGGCCGCTTACAAGTCCTCCGATGCTCCTGGAGACAAGTGTGCCCGGTGTCTTCGCGGTAGGTGACAATCGGGCTGATAGCGTCAAACGCGTCGCTTCCGCCGTCGGTGAGGGCTCTATGGCTGTCCATCTCGTCCACCGTTTCCTGGCAGGAATTCCGGCATGATGCGTGGGGTGGTAAGCATCTTTGAGCGTGTCGACCGGAACTCACCCACAGCCCGGAGCCGCACGTAGTCGACTTTATTCATCCCGCGCCCACATCTGAAGCCAGATCGAATATCGGGGTTACACCGACCCGCGAGGCTTGCCACTGGATTCCAGGTGGCGGCGCGTCGATTACGAAAGTCAGGGTGCGAGATTCTCACTATACAGCGCGAGGGTGATGCAAGATACGATGAGAAATGGACCCAAGAGGTGGTGAGAACCGAAAGAACTGGAGAGGCGATCGTCACCGCCTCTCCGGCCGGAGCTAATCGAGTTCGCCAGCAGAAGGGGCCAGCGCCCAATCAAGTGCGAAGTCCGCTACAGCTTCCCAGCCACTCTCACCGCACGTATAGTGGCTGCGGCCCGAGAAAAGCTTGTACGCAGTGATTGCTTCGGAGTGTTTAACATTCTTTACGAAGTTCTCGTGTTGCACAGTTGGCGGCAGGATGTGATCGTTGCCTCCGGCAATGAAAAGCAATGGAGCACGATGATCGTTAGCGAAGTTGTAAGTTGTTGCCGCGTGCGGCGTGAAATTTACGAACCCACCCTGGAATAGAATTCGTGCCGGCACTGGTACGGCGTAACGGTCGTACACAATCTTCGATTCCTCCTCGCTCAGATTGTTTGTAAATGCGTAGTGAAATTCCTCCTGGGTGATCGGAACTGCCCGGTGTAGGTTTGCCGGGTTGTGCAATACGGGGAAGGTGGCTTTGATCTCACTCAACGGCAAGGCCAACACGCCCTTCACAGCAGCTCCATCGATGGAGACACCCGCCGTGCCGAAACCCGCATCGAGGAGCAATTGAACGAATGTTCCGCCGAAAGAATGGCCGATAAGGATTGGCGGGGCCTCGAGCTTTGCAATGACGTCAGCCAGATGGTCGAACACCTCGCGGACACCGAGGTCAGCTAATGGGGAAGGATCACACCGTAGCGCTTCTACTCCGGCAAATTCCGGCTCCACTCCCGGATACCCTGGAGTGATGACTTTGAATCCACGTTGCTCGTAGCGCTGGACCCAATGCTCCCAGGCCAGCGGGGTCATCCAAAGACCGTGGATCAGGAGGATCGTATCTGTGATTTGTTCCATGGTGTTCTCCTAGGTTGTGAAATCTTGTTGAACATGTCTGCGATAAGTTCCAATCGCAAAGGTGTGTAAAAAAGCGCGGAAGTGCCTTCGTACCCCGTCGGCACGTTTGAAACACTCGCCATGTGGTATTAGCCATTGATTGCAACGGCCCCGTGAGCACCGCCAAGACCTGCTGGCCTCACCTAATGTCTTCTGCGGGCCGCATATTGTTCATCTGCGATTTGTGGCCCGAACCCAGATTCCCGCAAGAAGTGCTGGCACCCATTGTTCGGCAGGACACCGACTCCAACTCTCCCTTTGGAACACGATTCCGTCGTCGCCCGACCGCTTAAACGCGTCGCTCAACTTAAGAACGAAGAGGGTCCCTCTTTTAAATGGACAACCAGAAATAGACCCAGCGGCGGTTGCTTGACGAAGAACGGTTACCGGTGCAGCCAAGGATCTGTGTGTTGCCTCCTCTGGTGACAACGATTCGCGCAAACCGATGTCGCTATACAGGGCCTTCATCGCTTTCAAAGCCGCAACCAAATTATGGATCGCAATTCCGGTCCCGTGTATTGCCGCTCTATCCCCCGCGACCTTGGCCGCCAGAGTGTTTCTGGAAGAGCGAATTCGGCCGGAAATCTTCCAACTGAACAGCTTGAGCGGATTCTTTATTCGAGTTGCAGCGGCCATCATGACTGCGGCGGCCCAGCTTTCTTCGGATGCCTTATAGGACGGCTCAAAGGCGCGGCCAACCAATTGCTGAAGGAGAATGGCAACCTCCTGGTCTTCACCGGTTCCTTTGAGCCAGACTGCGACACTTTCCAATTCGAGAGGACCCCCGCGATAAAATGAGGCTTTGGCGCTTAATTGATCCCGCAACGTTTTCTGATCATGAGCGCGCGAAGCGCTTAGCCGTGGCAGCATTGTCGGAAAGCGCTTCCCGCGATAAGAAAGTGTCGCTAGCAGATTGCTCAGAAGCAGGCCATTTAAAAGTGGCAGTCTTGAAGAGAATTGCCGATCGATTTCGGGCCGTTCGCTTACGGCCTTAATCTCATTCAGATCGCTGGCTTCGATGACGTCCAAGAGCCCAGGAATACGACTTGCCTTCATAATGGATGACCCTCCCTCTTTCTAAAAGCGGTAATCGAATGCGACTGCGAGTGCGTTGTTTGCCTTGAGGCCAATACCCGGATATACACTTGAGGCGACATGGCCGGTGCCGATGTCGAATGCCCATTTTTGATTCGGGTAGTCGGACACTCGCACCGCGTACACCTCGGTCGTGGGAATATTCGCGTATGCAACGTACTTCAGATGGTGGGGCTCCTGATCGATCTCGACGGTAGGAGCGAAGAGCGTATGCTTCACTGGAATCGGTATTGCAAGCGCACCAAAAGCGCGCGCTTGCCAGTTGGTCGCATTCCCGCCGTAACCGTAGATTTCTGCATTGGTGCCCCTGACGCCGCCACTCAATAAAAGAGGGAGCTTCTTCTCAACGACGACAAGCTTTGTCGCGACCCCAAAGATATCGCCATTCGTTGCGTTTGTCTGGGCGGAGGCCTGGCTGACGTACGGATCGTTGGTGCGAAGCACACCGCCGATTGCTACCGCCGGGATCCATTTCTGCTTACGATAGTTTTCTGGGATAATCTTTGCCTTGAAGTTGAAGATGTTCATTCCAGCGTCATTGAAGAGCGGACTGAAGGTCGGGTCTCCACCATCCGTGTGGTTGTCGCGCGTATATCCAAACTCAAGCCAGTTCCCGAATCCCTCCTCAACAGAGACATTGAAGTAGTCGCCGGCGACCGGACCAGCCGTCACAGCATGGTAGGCGAGTGTGGGCCCGTTGAAATTGCCGGGCGACGACGGTACTACGTATGCCCAGGGTTGAAAGAAGATGCCGGAGGAGCCGTCCATGGTGAGGGCTTGCGCGGCTGCCTCTTTTGGCGCACATGCGATCGCAGCCCCCAAAAGGAAAACGAATGCCAGACGTATCAACGTTTCAATTGAACGCTTCATACTGTTTACTCCCTTCAAACGGGTCCACGTCAATCAGGTGAGAATTGCTAAGAACTACGGTGGAGACCGCGTTGGTGAATAGGCTCAGGCCGTTTGATCTACCTTTGAAGTGCGCGGGAAGTGAGCTAACCGTGACAAGAGCCTTGCTCCCCTCGGGGCGCAACGGGCGCGTCCCGCGAAATCCCCGCGCTTGCGTGCGGCGCGGAGATTTCGGGTCACAGGTGGTTACTTGCCGGAGGTGGGGATGAGAGACTTCGTCTCCCGCTTGATGGGAATCGCAATCACAGTGGGTCCCTCAGCGGCCAGAGCGTCCTTGAAGGCTTGCTGGATCTCTTCCTTTGTTTCCGCCTTCGTTGCATGACATCCGTAGCCCTTCGCCAGTGAAACGATATCCAGGAACGGCAGATCGAGAGAGGGCACATTGGGTGTCTTCTCGAGCACTGCGAATTCTTTGAGAATCGCGTATTCACCATTGCACGGGACGATGTAGACCATCTTGAGCTTGTGCTGAGCTGCCGCGGAGAGGCTCTGAACTGAATACTGAAGGGAACCATCGCCGATCAGGACGATCACAGGACGATTCGTCCCAAGCTTCTGTTGAGCGAGGGCGACGCCGACGGATGAGGGTGCATTATGGCCCAATCCGCCACTCGCATAGGTAATGGAGTGACCCCCAAAAGTGAGACAGCCTAAAATGGGCCCGCGTTGCAGGGAATGGAGAACTGCATATGTCGAAGCAGGGGGTGGGTTGGCGTTCGGCGTCGTTTCGGGAGATGGCGTTGTCGCGC
>Ga0335072_10013827_pt1 | contig 11477 bp, 7 predicted proteins | sample Lox_Sample_21_FD_206725 | JGI IMG/M metagenome (GOLD analysis project Ga0335072, IMG submission 206725) | Soil microbial communities from Loxahatchee National Wildlife Refuge, Florida, United States - Lox_Sample_2.1 | ecosystem: Environmental > Terrestrial > Soil > Wetlands | place: USA: Florida...
ATACTAACTGACAATATGTAGCTGGCGCAGGTGACTTCAAGTGCCGCGCGCGGCACGACATGCGTGGGCAGTGGCCGCATTCCGTTCAAACCGCGGATGCTCCATACCGGGCTCTCGCCAACAACGATCCTGCCGGCAGCACCTGAACGACGGAGCAATCCCGATGACCAACCTTTCTACCCTCCGTCTGGAGCGCACGGTCGATCGCCTCCTCGCACCGTGGCGCATGGGCGACGGCCCTGGCGTCAGCATTGGTGTGGTCCGCGGCGGCGAGTTGTCACTGCATCGCAGCGCCGGACTGGCCAATATCGAGCTCGGCGTGCCGATCGGTCCCGCCACGACGTTCCGTATTGCGTCGGTCAGCAAGCAGTTCACCTGCACCGCGATCCTGATGCTGGCCGCCGAGGGGCGGTTGAACGTCGAAGACGATATCCGCCGCTATATCCCGGCTTTCCCGGATCTTGGTCCCCGCATCTCGCTGTCGCACCTGATGCACAACACGTCGGGCATCCGCGACATGCTGGAAGTGATGCGGCTGGGTGGTGTCGATCTCGGCCAGCCCTGCACACCTCAGGACCTGCTGGGTGCTGTCCTCCGTCAGCGCAACCTGAATTTCCCGCCGAACACTCGCTATCTCTATAGCAATTCCAACTTCATGCTGCTTGGCCGCGTGGTGGAGCATGTCTGCGGGGAACCGCTTGCCAGGTTTCTGGAACGGCGCATTTTCGTGCCGCTGGGCATGACGATGACACGCCATACCCCGACCACGGACGAATTGGTGCCGGGTCTCGCCACCGGCTACCTGCCGGATGGAAACGGTTGGCGCCATGCTCACCACCGCTTTCCGTTGCACGGCGAGGGTGGGCTCGTGTCCTCGGTCCAGGATCTCGCCTTATGGCACGCACAGTTCGGCGTTGCAGGAGACCATGGTGACGGCCTGTCAAGGGCCCTGACCACGATGGTGCCGTTTGAGAACGGCGTGGCGAACACCTACGCGCGCGGCCTGCGCATTAGGACCTGGCGCGGCATCACCACGATTGGTCATGACGGGTTGTGGCCCGGTTTCAAAAGCAGTTTCGTGCGGTTGCAACAGCATGATGCGGCGGTAATCTGCGTCAGCAACGACGGTGCCGCCGATCCTCACGATCTCGCATTCCAGGTTGTGGATGCCATACTGGAAGGCGCACCCGGCCTGCGTCCCGTACCGCCGATGCCGGAGTGGGCGAACCACCCCACGCTGCCGGGCCGGTACCTTGAGCCACGCTCAGGCGTGACCGTCGATATCGGGCGCGACAAGCAGGACCGCGTGACCGCCAGCATCAACGGCGTCACCTCGTGGCTGATGCCGACCGAGGAGGACCGCCTGGCCACCAGCCGCGGCTCGGGCGATTTCGCCATGCGGCTGTCGCGCGACGGGCTGCGCGTGGATCGCGACGCGGGGATTTCCGAAACGCTGCACCGCGTTGAGCCGGATGCACGCCTGCCGCACGATCTGCCCGGCCGCTATGCGAACCCGGACGTGGCGGCCACCTGGACGATCGCCGCCACGGAAACCGGCGCGGAGCTTCACATCGCCGGCCCCTTGCTCCACAGCGTCGGCCCGTGGCAGGTGGAGCAAGTCCAGGGAGATTGCTTCCGCATCTACGCGCCGTTGACGCTGTACCGGGGCTGGTTCGATGCCAAGGTCCAGCGTAATGGCGCTGGCCGGGTAACCGGGATCGCTGTCGCAGGCGGACGAGTGAAGGGACTGACATTCGCGCGGCAGGATTGATTGCCGCTGCCCGCCGCGGCGTCTATCTGACCCCGATCCAGCCGGAGACAAGCCATGCCTGCGCCATCAGCCGCGACCGTCGAAACCGTGCTCCACCACGCCGATGCCGCACTGCAAAAATCCCGCGAAACCCTGTTCTCGCTGCTGCGGATTCCCTCGGTCAGCGCGCAGCCGGCGCATCGGGCGGACTGCCAGCGCGCCGCGGATTGGTGGCGCGGCCAGCTATCGGGTCTTGGCTTCGCCACCGAGATCATGCCCACGCCGGGCCATCCCGTCGTGGTCGGCCGTCATGACGGCCCCGCCGGCTACAACGGCCCGCACGTCTTGTTCTATGCCCATTACGACGTGCAGCCGGTGGATCCGCTGGATCTGTGGCACAGCCCGCCGTTCGAGCCGCAACTCGTGGACGGCCCGCATGGCAAGCGTTTCGTCGCCCGCGGCGCGGTGGACGACAAGGGCCAGTCCGTCATGTTCCTCGAAGCGCTGCGCGCCTGGAACAAGGCCGGCGGTGGCATTCCCGCTCGCATCACCGTGCTGATCGAGGGCGAGGAGGAAGTCGGCAGCGTCAACCTGAAACCCTTCGTCGCCGCTCATAAGGACCTGCTGCGCTCCGATCTTGGCCTGATCAGCGACACCGGCATGTGGAACGTGGATACGCCCGCCGTCACCACGCGGCTGCGCGGCATGACCTATGCCGAGGTCACGCTGCACGCCGCGAAACGCGATCTGCATTCCGGATTGTTCGGGGGCTCGGCGCTGAACCCGATCAATGCCCTGACGCGCATTCTCGGTGAGATGAAAGACGACAACGGCCGCATCCAGTTGCCCGGGTTCTATGACCGGGTGAAGCCGATCTCCAACGCCGTGCGTGCGCAATGGGATTCGCTGAAGTTCGACGAGACGGCATTCCTCGGCGACATCGGCCTCTCCGCTCCGGCGGGCGAACGCGGCTTCTCCCCGCTGGAGCGGCTCTGGGCACGCCCCACCGCCGACATCAACGGCATCTGGGGCGGCTATACGGGCGATGGCAGCAAGACCGTGATCCCCGCGCACGCCAGCGCCAAGGTCTCGTTCCGTCTGGTGGCGCACCAGGATCCGAACGAGGTGTTCGACCAGTTCAGGCGCTTCGTCACCGAACGGCTGCCGAAGGACGCGCATGCCGAATTCACCGCGCATTCCGGCGCGCCGGCGTTCGAGGCCAATCTGGAATCGCCCTGGGTACAGGCGGTGCAGGCAGTGCTGCGCGATGAATACGGCAAGGAGCCGGTGCTGATGGGCAGCGGCGGATCGGTGCCGGTGGTGACGTCGCTGAAGGAGGAGCTCGGCATCGACACGCTGCTGATGGGGTTCGGCCTCGACGACGACCAGATTCACAGCCCCAACGAGAAATTCGAGCAATGCTGCTTCCATCACGGGATTCGGTCGCATGCGCGGCTGCTGGCGAAGTTCGCCGGGGGTAAGGGATCCTGATCATTAATATTCAGCCGCGGATGAACGCACATGAATCGTACTGCTCTATCTGCGTTCATCAGCGTGCATCTGCGGCGAAAATTTCTTTCTTCGTGTGTCTTGCACTGGAGTGAAATGGCGACGTGGGACCAGGGACATGGCCTCCGCTGTCAACCTCGCGCGCTCGCTGTGAAAAGTGCAGCTCATGGCAAACACCAAGACCATCGCACGGGATACCGCTGCGGCTGGCGCGGCTGCCACTGACACGGCGTCGGTTCCTGGAGTTTGCCGGACTGCGGCAGGGCGTTATCTCGGTGGCACCGGGCGCGCTGCCAGACGAATTGCTTCGGACCATGACCGAACCTGCATCGCGACGGCTGGAGATAATCCGAATTCTCGGGCCCATGGCAGCCGCATCGACCTCATGGAGGCCGCGATAACGGCGAGAACTCTGGCCTGTCGCGGCGCCTTTCGTGGGCCGCAGAGATAATCCTTAAGACCACAGGGACATCGAATCCGCGCGGCACGCCGCCTGCGGTAACTCTGGCCCCGATGTTCCCAAGGTGTATCTTGCACCCAGCCGTTTTATCAGGCGTCGCGAGGCGCCGGCCCTGCCCAAGCCCAAAGGATACCGCACCCATGAACGTCGCCGACGTAATGACCCGCCACGTGATCTCGGTGTCGCCCGACGCCACCGTTGAAGCGGCCGCGCGGTTGATGCTGGAGCGGGGCATCTCCGGCCTGATGGTGGTGGACGCCAAAGGCGAACTCGCCGGCGTGGTAACGGAAGGCGACCTGTTGCGCCGCGACGAGATCGGTACCGTCCGTCACCGCCCGTGGTGGCTGCGCATGATGCTGTCGCCCGGCCGCCAGGCGGCGGATTTCACCCGCGCCCACGGCCGCCGCGTACGCGATGTGATGACCCAGGACGTCGTCACCGTCGCCGCCGACGCGCCGCTGGAAGAGGTGGTGGAGGCAATGGAACGCCACCGCATCAAGCGAATCCCGGTCGCCGAAGGCAACCGTGTCATTGGCGTGGTCTCTCGCTCCGACCTGATGCGTGCCCTGGTTGTCGCCGAGCGGCACGACCGTCCCGTCGCCATCGATGACCGCTCGATCCGCCAGGCGATCCTGGACGCGCTGGACAACCAGTCCTGGACCCCGTTGACCACCCTGAACGTCACGGTCGCCGACCGGGTCGTGGACCTGTGGGGCACCATCACCAACGACGAGGAGCGCCGCGCGATCTGCGTGCTGGCCGAGAACATCCCGGGCGTGCAGCAGGTGAACGACCACATGGTGTTCGTCGAACCCTATTCCGGTACCGTGATCGACGGTCCGGCGGGAGGGTGACCGTCCCCTACCCCGCCAGGCTTTCCAATCCTCGCACCGATAACCCATGACCCGCTTGTTCGATCTCGCCGTCATCGGCGGCGGCATCAACGGCATTGGGATCGCACGCGACGCGGCAGGCCGTGGCCTGTCGGTGCTATTGCTCGAACAAGGCGACCTGGCCGGCGCCACCTCGTCGGCTTCCACCAAGCTGATCCATGGCGGGCTGCGCTACCTGGAGCACTACGCGTTCCGCCTCGTTCGCGAATCGCTGGCCGAGCGTGAGGTGCTGTGGCGCGCCGCCCCCCACATCGTCGGGCCGCTGCGCTTCGTGCTGCCGCACCACCCTGGCCTGCGACCCCGCTGGGAGATCCGCGCCGGTTTGTTCCTGTACGACCATCTCGGCGGGCGGAAACTGCTGCCGCCGACGCGCGTGGTGGACCTGCGCCGCGATCCCGCCGGGGCGCCGCTGCGCCCCGGTTTCACCACCGGCTTCGAGTACTCCGATTGCTGGGTCGATGACGCGCGACTGGTGGTGCTGAACGCGCGCGATGCCGCTGCCCGCGGCGCCGACATCCGGACGCGCACGCGCTGCACCGCAGCGCGGAATGTCGATGGCGTGTGGCAGCTGGTGCTGGAAGGCGGCGCCGAGGCGCATGCGCGCGTGCTGGTGAATGCCGGCGGACCGTGGGTCGCGCGCGTACTGTCGTCGGTGGGCCACACGTCGGCGACGGCGATTCGGTTGGTCAAGGGCAGCCACATCGTGGTGCCACGCCTGTACCAGCACGACCGCGCCTACATCTTCCAGAATGCCGATGGGAGGGTGTGCTTCGCCATTCCCTATCACGACGACTTTACCCTGATCGGCACTACGGACGAGGACCATGCCGGCGATCCTGCCGTGGCAGTGCCCTCGGCGGAGGAAGAACGCTACCTGTGTGCCGCGGTCAGCGAGTATCTGCGCCAGGTGGTCGATCCGGCGTCGATCGTCTGGCGCTACGCCGGCGTGCGCCCGTTGCGCGATGACGGCGCGTCCAAGGCGCAGGAGGCAACGCGCGACTACGTGCTGGAGTTGCAGGCGCCGCCGGGCGAGGCGCCGGTGCTGTCAGTGTTCGGCGGGAAGCTCACCACGTATCGCCGGCTGGCTGAAGCTGCGATGGCGAAGCTGGCACCGTTCTTTCCTCGTTTGGGCGGCGTCTGGACTGCCGGTGCGCCGCTGCCGGGGGGAAATTTTCCGCCCGACGGCGTCGCAGCACTGTGCGATGGCCTGCTGCGTCGTTACCCATTTCTGTCAAAGCCGACAGGTCGCCGGTTGGTCCGTTCTTATGGGACGCTCGCGGCGGAGATGCTGGGAGATGCCCGCACAGTCGCTGACCTGGGCCAAACCTATGGCGCCGATCTCGGCGAACGCGAGGTTGATTGGCTGGTTCGCACCGAATGGGCAGGCACAGCAGAAGACATCCTGTGGCGGCGAAGCAAGCTCGGACTGCGGCTGACGGCAGATCAGGCTCGGGACTTGGCAAACGCCATGGGAAACGAATGAGTTGCCGACCCAGGCACTGCTGATCCTACGAGCTGGGTCTCCGGGGCCAACTTCCAAGGAAGCATGCTGCAAGAACGGCGGGGGCTGATCGGCTTGCGCACGGGGCACCCCCGGCGCACGCCCAGGTCCCGGCAGCTCGTTGCGCAACGCATTTTCGTCATTCCCGCCGAGGGGGCTTCGCGGACTTGGATCGTAGAACGGCAATGCACCAGTTCCGTCGTGCCGCAAGACGCATCGGACAGCCAAAGGGGGACGCCTCGAATTATGCGAGGCGGATCAACGCTGCGCTTTGGAGCCATCGACAAGGTCGTCGGCCGCGCAACCCCTCGTACCCGGAATCGGAGAAGCGCGATTCACGGATCTGGCCGCCAGGTGGGCCGCCAGGTGGGCCGCCAGATGGGCCGCTAGCTGGGCCGCCGGGGCCCGATTCCGATGAGCCGCGCTTCGCATAGAGTGGCAGCCAGCCTACGAAGTACGCTCAATCCTCCCGGTATGGGGGTTCATCGTAAAGCTGGCGATCACCGTCCCGTCCGGCGTCGCCAAAGAGAAGGCGATCGGTCCTTCCGGTGTCGCCGCCACGTTGACTACCTTCCATGTGTGATTGCCGTGCCAGAGCAAGAAAGCCTCGGCGATCTTTTGCACGTCGGCGGGGTTCAGGTTGCGGTCCTTCTGGGGATAGACCAGCGCAAAGGTCCCCAGGGCAGGCCGGTGATGCCACTCATGCCAGCGGCGCATCCAAGCCATCGGCCCCATCATCGGACCGTTCCATCCTGGTCCATCCATGCCGGGATGAGGGCCTGGGACAGCGGGGCCGCCGTCAGCTGCGGGAACCGGCGGGGCCGGCTGGGCGTAGGTCATCAGGCTGCCGATGGACGCGCCGCCGACGACAAACGCTACAGCAGCAGCCAGCAGGGTTTTACGCATAATTTTGATTCTCCCGTAAGCAAGGGCGAGGCGTAAATAGCCATGCGACAGTAAGCGCAGTGCGCCGTACGGGCGACAAAGTGCAACGGATTGCAACGCGCACTGACGGAGCAATCGTGTTGGCCCTATTCTCTCGGTCCATGGATCAGCCGCCGCACATCATGGTGGTGGACGACGACAGGGAAATCCGCGATTTGCTCGCGCGCTTCCTGGAGAAGCATCGCATGCGCGTCACTGCCGTGCGGGATGCTCGTGACGCCCGCCGCGCCTGGGCCAATGGCCACTACCAGCTCATCGTCCTGGACCTGATGCTGCCGGGCGAGTCCGGATTGGACTTCGCCCGCTGGCTGCGCGGCCAGTCCGATGTGCCGATCGTCATGCTCACCGCCATGGGTGAGGAAACCGACCGGATCATCGGCCTGGAGCTTGGCGCCGACGATTACGTGCCGAAGCCGTTCAATCCGCGGGAGTTGCTGGCCCGCGTACGTGCGGTGCTGCGCCGTGCCGGCGATTCGGTGGGCCAGCGCCACGACGGCACCGCCCGGCCTCTGCGTTTCGCCGGCTGGACGCTGGAACCCGCCCGCCGCCGCTTGCTCAACCCCGATGGCGCGGAAGTGGCACTGACCGGTGGCGAATACGACCTGCTGCTGGCGCTGGTGGAACGCGCCAACCGCGTGCTAACCCGCGACATGCTGCTGGACCTGCTGCGCGGCCGCCAGGCGGGGCCGTTCGACCGCGCCATCGACGTCGCCATCTCCCGCCTGCGCCGGAAGCTGGAAGATGACGGGCGCAACGCCCAGCTCATCAAGACCGTGCGCGGCGGCGGCTACGTGCTGGCGGCGACCGTGGAGCATGCGTGACCTTCCGCTTCTGGCCCCGTAGCCTCGCCGCCCGCACGGCGCTGGTGCTGCTGGTCGGGCTGATCATGGTGCAGGCGGCGGGGCTGGCGATCCACGCGATGGACCGCATCGACCTGCAGCGCCTGGCGGAGGTACGCAACATATCGTTCCGCGTCGTCGGGCTCTACCGCACCGTGGAATTGACCAAGCCGGAAGACCGCTCCGCCGTATTGGGCGAGTTGCATCATGGCCCCGGTCTGCGCGCCGTGCTGAGTGACGCGCCGCCGGTAGATCAGTTTTTGCCGGAGATGCCGCCGGAGGGGCAGCGGTTCTGGCGGATCAACCTGAACCTGGTCGGGATGCCGCCGCCGTTCCACTGGCGGGGGATGCAGATCCTGGGCGGCCCGCTGTGGCACCGTATCGTCATCGGGTTGCGCCTGCCGGACGGCGAATGGCTGAACGTCACCGCTCCGCTCGAGCCGCTCCGCCCGTGGCACTCACCCACCTTCCTGGCCGCATTCCTGCTGATGACCGTGGTGGCCGCCGGGCTGACTCTGTGGGCGGTGCGGCGCCTGACCGCGCCGGTGCGCACGCTGGCGGCCGCCGCCGAGGCCTTGGGCCGCGACGTGAATGCCCCGCCGTTGCCGGAGGACGGGCCGCTGGAGGTCGCCACCGCCGCCGCCGCCTTCAACACCATGGCGGCGCGCATCCGCCGCTTCGTCCAGGACCGCACGGAACTGCTGACCGCGATCGGCCATGACCTGCGCACGCCGATCACCCGGCTGAAGCTGCGCGCCGAGTTCATCGAGGACGACGAGCAACGGGGGAAGGTGCTGGCGGACCTGGAGGAGTTGGAGGCAATGGTCTCCGCTACCCTGGCGTTCGGCCGCGACGCGCGGACCAGCGAGCCGGTGGAGGCGCTGGATGTCGCCGAACTGCTGCGGACGATCCTGGACGAGACCGGCGATGCGTTGCCCGACGTGGTGCCGCGCCTGGGCTATGAGGGGCCGCCGCATTGGACGGTGCGGGCGCGGCCCCTGGGGTTGAAGCGGGCGCTGACCAACCTGGTGTCCAACGCGGTGAAGTATGGCGACAGCGCGCGGGTGCGGCTGGTGCCGCCGGCCTCGGTGGGGGCGGCAGGGGCGATGCTGACGATCGAGATCGAGGATGACGGGCCGGGAATCCCGCCCGGCGAACTGGAGCAAGTGTTCGAGCCGTTCCACCGCGGAGAGCCGAGCCGGAACCGGGAGACCGGCGGCGTTGGGCTGGGGCTGCCGATCGCGCGCAATATCCTGCGGGCGCATGGTGGCGACGTGGTGCTGGGAAACCGGGCGGCGGGCGGGGCGAAGGCGACGGCGACGCTGCCGGTGTAGACCAGCGATAAGATCGCGGCGGCGGGTGCCGCGACAAGCAGCCGGACGGGTCAATGCAGCAACGCGACCGGGGCCGCCAACACCGCGACATCCGGGCCGAAGCCAAAGAACACGCAGAGCATGGTGCCGATCGCCGCACCAAGAGTGCAGCCCACGACGATGGCCAACGGTCGGGCAATCGAGACCTGGGGCAGATACAGCAGGATTGACCGACGCTCCCCGTCGCCACGATCGCCGGCGAGGTTGGCTACGAATCGGAAAGCGGGTTCAGCCGCGCCTTTCACCGCCTCTTCGGCGTACCGCCGGGCGAAGCGCGGGCGGATGCGATGTGCTGCAGGCGTTGCTAGGCAGGAACAATTGCGCAATAGCCGGGGCGGGCGTGTTTCAGTTTCGCGCCATGAGCTGCCCCTGCAACCCACTCGTGTCGGTCACCGGCAACCCGCACATGCTCCGCCGGCACACATAAGCGGCCGGCGCCCCGGCCACGGCGCCCTTCCCGAACGCGGGATGCCCGGCCGGCAGTACATCGGGGGCCGGCGCACGCAACACCGCCACAGCGGGGTCGGGCGAACACCGCGCCGTTGCGGCCAGCGCCTGCGCGCGCGGATCGAAGGGATCGCCGGCGAGGACAACCGTGGCGGCTTCCTCCAGCAGATCGGCGGCTGCCAGCAGGCCGGGCATGCCGGAAACACGCTCGGGATCGGTGAAGGCCCGCAGCAGCGCCTCGGCGCGCGTGCGCCAGGCTGCATCACCGGTCAGGTGGAACAGCCTGGCGTAGACCTCGCCAAGCACGCCTGCGCCGGCCGGCGTGGCGTTGTCCGCCGCGGTGCGCGGACGCGCCAGAGGCACGTCCGTCGCGTCGTCCGCCGTGGTGAAGCACCCGCCATGGCCGTCGTTGAAATGCGCCTCGGTCGCCGCAACGATATGTTCCGCCTGCGACATATACATGCGGTCGCCCGTGGCCTCGTACAGAGCCAAGGCGGCGCGGGAGATCGCCGCCTGGTCGTCGAGCAAGCCCGCGGCGGTGACACGGCCGAGCCGCCACGCATGCTGCACCCGCCCGTCGCCGGCGCTCATTTGGGCAAGGACGAAATCGAACGCCTCCTGCGCGCGCGCCAGCCAGGCCGGATGCTGGAACACGGCGGCGGCTCGCGCCAATGCGGCAATCGCCAGCCCGTTCCAGTCGGCCAGCACCTTGTCGTCGCGCCCCGGCCGCACCCGCTGGGCGCGCGCGGTGAACAACGCGAAGCGGGAACGGGCAAGCGCCGCTTCGTCCTCGGCCGAGCCTTCCGGCGTGACGCGGCGCAGGATCGTGTGGCCTTCCCAGTTGCCGTCCGGAGTCACGTCATAGGCGCGCTTGAACGCGGCGGCATCGTCGCCGAGCAGGGAATCGATTTCCCCCCCGGTCCAGACGTAGAACTTTCCCTCCTCGCCGTCGCTGTCGGCGTCTTCGGACGCGGCGAATGCGGCGCGGCCGTCCACGGATTCAGCGGTCATGTCGCGGATCATCCAGCCCACCGTCTCAGCGGCGCGCGCGGCATAGAGCGGCGACGGGCGATGCGCGTGCGCGAAAGCGAGCAATTCGAGCAATTGCGCGTTGTCGTACAGCATCTTTTCGAAATGCGGCACCAGCCAGATTGCGTCGGTGCTGTAGCGTGCATAGCCGCCGCCGAGATGGTCGTAGATACCGCCTTGCGACATGCGTTCCAGCATCAAATGCAGCGCGTCGTGTCCCGCTGCATCCCCGGTGCGGAATGCGTTCCCCCAGAGGAAGCGGAAGATTGGCGGGTTGGGGAATTTCGGCGCGCCGCGCAGGCCGCCTTGCTCGGGATCGTTCAGCCGCAGATAGGCGCTGGCGACGGCGTCGAGATGCGCCGGCGTCGGCAGGTCGCTCGCCTGCGCCGCCGATTGCTGCGCCAGGAAGCGGCGCAGCGCCCCGGTGTTCTGCGTCACCATCTGGTCACCGTCGCGATACGCGGCGGCGACGCCTTGCAGCACCTGGCGGAACGACGGCCGGCCCCAGCGAGGCTCCGGCGGAAAATACGTGCCGCCCCAGAACGGCGCGCCATCGGGGGCGAGGAACATGGTCAGCGGCCAGCCGCCTTGCTCGCCCATCGCATGCAGCGCGGACATATAGAGGTGGTCGATGTCGGGGCGTTCCTCGCGGTCCACCTTGATGTTGACGAACAGGGTGTTCATCAGCGCGGCGGTTTCCGGGTCCTCGAAGGATTCGTGCGCCATGACAT
>Ga0335072_10013828_pt1 | contig 11477 bp, 9 predicted proteins | sample Lox_Sample_21_FD_206725 | JGI IMG/M metagenome (GOLD analysis project Ga0335072, IMG submission 206725) | Soil microbial communities from Loxahatchee National Wildlife Refuge, Florida, United States - Lox_Sample_2.1 | ecosystem: Environmental > Terrestrial > Soil > Wetlands | place: USA: Florida...
ACAGTCCAATTCAAGGGGTTGATTGCACCGCGCGGTTCCGCGTAAGCGACACCAGATGCGGCACTTAGTGGATTGGCCCTGCTTCTTGCAAAGCAGGTGCTCTCCCAGCTGAGCTACACGCCCACTTCTACAGCGCTGCCAACATTCTACGATACTTACGCTGCAACTTCTTATCCATCTTCTTGCTGCGATTTCGGGACAATCGGTACAACAGAAGCGTCTTTGGACACCGGAAGAGCGAATCCGTAGCCCACTCGCTCAGGTTCATCGAGTCGTAATTGCAATTCCTCGTGAAGATGTGAGTAGAGCTCGGACATACTTTGCGGACGATGCGCCATCCAGAAATTATTGATGCCCTCCAGACAGCGTTGTCCACGCAACCATGTTTTGCGGAATCTCGTGAATGCGTGCCAGCCCATTCCTTCTTGGTCCCCAGGCCCATCTCTATAAGTCTGGGAGTGAGCCAGCGGCCTTCCAGTTTGTTGTGGAGATAGGGCGTCCCGTTTGCCGTGTGAAACAGCAGCCCCATCTTACCGGTTATGTATTCGCGCAGATACTCTGCGATGTCGGAATGCAGGTCGATCTCTCGCTTCGCGGCATTCGTCTTGAGGTGAAGAATAATGCGCGGGACGTCCTTTTTGACCTGTTGCTCGACTACAATGGTGCGTCCTTTATTGATGAAGTGTGTCTCAAGCGCAAGAGCCTCCGATATCCTCATTCCGGTGGCAGCGAGCAGAAGGTGAAGTGCTTGTTCTTGGCCCTTGCTCCCTCGAATGAGTTTCGAAATCGGGTCTGCCTTGAGCGATGGGCGGTTTTGCTTCGAATGCTCCACAACGGGTAGGTCCATCGTTTCGGCATCCCAGACTCTCTTGTCAATCTGGAGCCTGGTGATCGAATTGAATTGCTCTATGAAGACGCCCCTGCAAACACCCTTCGGGCAACAGTCGGCCGTTTGTTGACTGATTGGGATGAAGGGATGGGCGTCGAAATCGCAGAGTACATTGCTTACTGGGTAGAGATTACCGTGGACGAGCCAGGCGACATGGACGCCAGACAGGTCATATTGCTTTGCACGGATTCACAATATAGCCTGAACGGGCGGCCGGTAACTCTCCGGAAGAGACAGGACTAGCGAGTCCCGTCGTCTGAACGCCCGTATCGTCGGTTCGAAGTGCGGGGGAGAAAAAGGATGAAAGTACTGGTTGCAGGCGCAACAGGTGCTATCGGGTGTCCACTCGTTTCCGCGCTAAAAGCCCAACGGCATGAAGTGATCGGCATGAGTAACACTGAGCATGGTGCGCGGAGCTTGCAAGAAAAAGGGGTAGAGAGCGTAGTAGCCAACGCCTTGGATGAGAAAACGGTTCTGTCTGTAGTGAAAAGAGTCAAGCCTGATGCCGTGGTCGAAGAGCTGACATCCCTGCCGAGGCGATACACGCCCGAAGAGATGAAAGCCGCCGCGGATAGGGACCGCACCGTGAGGCTGGTTGGCGGGCGCAATGTGCAGAGAGCGGCACAAGCCGCCGGCACAAAACGCTACGTCGTGCAGTCGACGGGATTTTTCTACGGCCCCGGACCGGGCCTCGCGGTCGAAGGGGATGCGCTGGCAATGGATGCCTCTCCTGCCGTCGCAGCTAGCGTTCGAACCTATATGGAGATCGAAGAGCGAGTCGTGGGCGCGCGCGACGTGCACGGGGTCGCCTTGCGGTATGGATTTTTCTACGGGCCCGGAACATATCACGACCCGCTAACCGGAAGCATTTCCCTGCAGGTCCGAGAAAGCTCGTATCCGGTGATTGGCTCGGGGAAAGGCGTATTTTCGTTCGTGCACGTCGAGGACGCAGCGACCGCGACCGTGGCAGCGCTCGAAGCCGAGCCAGGCGTTTACAACATTGTTGACGACGCCCCCTCCGAGATGGGCGTGTGGCTGCCGGCGTTTGCGCGATTCCTGGATGCACCCGAGCCGCCACACATCAGCGAAGAGCAGGCGCTTCAAGCCGCAGGACCGGACGCCGTGTATTATGCGATGCGGCTGCGCGGCGCTTCTAACGCATACGCCAGGCTAAAGCTCGGCTTCGTACCGCGAAAGCTCGAATGGCTCTCCACGTCTAAGGCCGCCGGAAGATAGCCGATGTTCGCACCTCGAGTCGCTATCGTCGCGCGGACTCGGCCGGTTGCTCGCAACGGCTGCACTCGCGCGAGCCTACGTTAACGCAGTGCTGATCGACGAGAGCAACTCCAGGCGGCCCCGGCGCTTACGGGCAGTGCCAGTTGCTTTCGCTCCGACCAACGTATCGCCGATACCATCGTCTAATTGTGTTTTCTCTCACCCTCTGGCTTAATCGAAGCCGTGAATCACAATCGACCGAGTGGTCTTTTGCGATGGCTCAACGAAAGTGACCATGCGGAGCGACATCTATGCAGACACTGCGGACGACACTGCAGCAAGCCGAAGCCAGAGGCGTGGCGGTCGGACACTTCAATATTTCGGATCTGATCGCGTTGAAGGCCGTTCTCGAGGCTGCTCGAGATCTCAAGGTACCCGTCATCGTAGGCCTATCGGAGGGGGAACGCGCGTTCGTGGGGACTCACCAAGCGGCCGCGCTGGTGAAGGGTTTGCGCGAAGAACACGATTTTCCCATCTTCCTGAACGCCGATCACACGCACTCGCTGACCAGCGCTGTGGAAGCCGCCAAGGCTGGCTTCGACTGGGTTGTGTTCGACGCGTCCACGCTGCCATTTGAGGAAAACATCCGTCAAACGAAAGCTGCCGTCGAAACTTTGAAAGCGCTTCGCCCGGGCATTCTCGTTGAAGGCGAGATTGGCGACATCGGTAGCGGTTCGGAGATACACGACGCGGCGCCAGACCTGCGGAAAGGCTTGACGGACCCCGCCGATGCGAGGCGCTTCGTGAAGGAAACAAGGGTCGACACATTGGCCCCCGCGGTTGGCAATATGCACGGGATGCTGAAGAGTATGGTTGAAGGAAACACCAGGAAGCATTTGGACATCGAACGGATTAGGACGATCAAGTCGAGCTCCAGGATCTTCATGACCCTGCACGGTGGTTCCGGGACCGACGACAACGACATCCGGGAAGCCATTGCAGCCGGGATCACAGTGGTACATATCAGCACAGAAGTACGACTCGCTTGGAGACGCGGCCTCGACAGCGCTCTTTTGAAACAGCCCAGTGAAATTGTCCCCTACAAGATCCTCCCGCAAGCCGTGGAGACGGTAAAGGAGGTTGTGGCGGCCAAGTTGGCGTTGTTTGACAGCGGGCGGCTTGCGCACACTGCGTTGCCGTAACGGCGAAAAAACGAACGGGAGCCTCCGGGATTATGCACGCATCTTTACCAAACGCTCAGCATGACCAGGTCGCGACGCGCGCCTCTGGGAGAAGCCGCGCACAGGACGACCATCTACATTCAGGTGACAAATGAACACGCTTGCCGCGGAGTGCCGTGCCTCCGGCGTGCTGCTTCACATCACTTCCTTGCCGTCTCCATTTGGCGTTGGAGACTTTGGGCACACCGCGCTTTCCTGGATTGACGGGCTCGCCGGCGCTCGCCAGAGATGGTGGCAAGCGCTCCCGCTGGGCCCGACTGGGTACGACAATTCGCCGTATCAGCCCTTGTCCTCGTTTGCCGGAAATGTCCTTCTAATCAGTCCAGACTGGCTAATAGAAGATGAACTCCTGACGAAAAACGATTGTGTGCATGATCCGTTCCCGGCGACGGTCGTCGATTACGACGCGGTCGCGTCTTTCAAACACCGGCTGATCGCAACCGCTTGGAAGCGCTTCAGAGCGGACGGCCGCCCGTCGTTGCGAACGGCGTATGAGCAGTTCTGCCACGACCAGAAACATTGGCTCGACGACTATGCCCTTTTTCGCGGGTTAAAAACGAAGTTCGACAATATTCAGTACCTCGAGTGGCCGGCCGAGTTGGCCAACCGCGACCCTACGGCTCTTGAGCGAGCTCGGCGCGAACTCGCGGACGAAATCGGCCAAATCGGCTTTGCCCAATTCCTTATATTCCGCCAAGTCGACCGAATGAGGACTTATGCTCACAAGAAGGGGCTCTGCCTGATCGGCGACTTGCCATTTTTCGTTTCCGCCGACTCAAGCGATGTGTGGTCGAACCCTGATCTGTTCCTTCTTGACGCTCAGCATCGGCCGCGGTTCGTCGCCGGCGTGCCTCCGGATTATTTCAGTGCGAAAGGGCAGCTCTGGGGCAATCCCCAATATGATTGGGAAGCGTTGAGGCGATCGGGTTATCGGTGGTGGACAGCTCGCTTGCGCGCCGTGTTAAGCCACGCCGATGTCATTCGTCTCGATCACTTCCGCGGATTCGCCGCAGCGTGGCATGTCCCGGCGGGAGCCGTGACGGCAGAGACTGGGAGTTGGGTGCCAGGTCCCGGCGCCGAGTTTTTCCACGCTGTGGACGGCGAATTGGGACGACTGCCGTTCATCGCCGAAGATTTGGGCATGATTACGCCCGACGTATATTCCCTGCGAGACCAGTTTCATCTGCCGGGCATGCGGGTTTTGCAGTTCGCCTTCGACGGCCGTGCTGACAATCCATATCTCCCCGAAAACTTCGTAAGAAACGCTGTGGTCTACACCGGCACGCACGACAATCCTCCAACTCGTGGCTGGTTTGAGAACCTGCCGGCCGACCAACGAGAGAAAGTCTCCGGCTATTTGAGGCAGCAACGGGTGCGCAGCAGCGAGGCCGCGCACGGACTGATGGAGGTGGCATGGTCATCGAAGGCCGAACTGGCGATCGCGCCTTTACAGGATTTGCTCAACCTTGGCAACGAAGCGCGGCTGAACGTCCCCGGCCGTCCTGAAGGCAACTGGCGCTGGCGCTGTACCGAGCAAATGCTCACCGACGAGGCCTTCCGGTGGCTGGGCGAGTTGACCAAGAACGCAGACCGAATCGTAGCTCCGGATCGTCGAGAGCGCGAAAATGTGCAGGTCGCATCGAGAAGCTGAAACGCGATTCACGCCTATGGGAAGGCGGTCGATCTCTCTCGACGGGTTCCCGTTGTCTGTCAGGCGAAGCCATTAAAGCGAACCAAACGTCTTGTCGACGACCGATCTGTAACCGGCGGTGCAGCAAATCTAACCGTTTCTTGACCACACGATCAAGGATGGGAGCACGTATGGAGCCGCTACCCGTCACAGCCTAAAAACAAGAAGGAGTCAGCATCATGAACGCCCAAGGACCTAAGCAACCGCCAGAGGACCCTGCTTCCGAACCGCAGGCAAACGCGGCGCCTCCGGTCGTTGACCAGTGCGAATTTGAGTTCGATATCACCCTCTCTACGGCTGTCAAGAAAAACGGACGACCACACACGACTGACCAGCTTCCAAAGGGACCCTTATCTCCCGACCTGCTAGATCGAATGAACCGCTATTGGATGGCGGCAAACTTTCTGACGGTGGGACAGATCTATCTCTCCGACAACCCGCTTTCGAGACGCTCCCTGACTGTGGACGACATCAAGCCGCGCTTGCTGGGCCACTGGGGTACGTCAGCCGGCCAGAACTTCATCTATACGCACTTAAACCGTCTGACCAAGGAGCGTGGCGCAAGTGTGTTGTACGTCGCTGGTCCCGGTCATGGCGGGCCGTCATTAAACGCTCATTCGTACCTGGAAGGAACCTATTCGGAAGTCCATTACGACGTGACACAGGACATGAACGGCATGCGTCTGCTTTTTCGTCAATTCTCGACCCCCGGCGGTGTTCCTAGTCATTGCGGTCCTCATGTCCCGAATTCAATCCACGAGGGCGGCGAACTCGGCTATTCGCTGCTGCACGCGTTTGGCGCTGCTTTCGATAATCCCGATCTGCTCGTTGCATGCGTCATCGGAGATGGAGAATCTGAAACGTGCCCGTTGGCGGGCAGTTGGAAGGGAGCGAAGTTCCTGAATCCGGTGCGCGACGGTGCCGTCTTGCCCATTTTGCATCTGAACGGCTACAAGATATCGGGACCCACCGTCCAGGCTCGTACCGCCGACGATGACCTCGCTTCTCTGTATCGTGGGTACGGATACAAACCCTACTTTGTGGAAGGCGACGACCCGGCAGTGATGCACCAACTATTCTCTGCTGTATTGAACCAATGCTATGACGAGATACGTTCGATCCAGACGGATGCGCGCAAGAATGGTTTCAAAACCCGTCCCACCTGGCCGATGGTTGTCCTCCGCACGCCGAAAGGATGGACCGGCCCGAAAGAAGTCGAAGGCATTCCGATCGAGGGTACCTTTCGGGCCCATCAAGTTCCAATTGCGAATGTCCGCGAAAATCCCGATCACCTCCGCCTGCTCGAGGCTTGGTTTCGAAGCTACAAGCCTGAGACCCTCTTCGACCCGAGCGGAAAGCTGATTGCTGAGCTCCAGGAACTGGCGCCGGTCGGCGACAGTCGCATGGGAGCGAATCCGAGCGTGAACGGCGGACGCGTGCTTACTGCCCTTGAGCTCCCCGACTATACGGACTACGCCCTTGAAGTCCCGGCGTTCGGGCAGGCCGTCGCCGAAGCCCCGCGCAAGCTAGGGGAGTTCCTTCGCGACGTGATCAAGCTCAATCCCACGAACTTCCGATTTTTTTGTCCCGATGAAACGAACTCCAATCGCCTGAACGCCGTCTTCGAAGCCACAACACGCTGCAGCGTGGAGCAAACCGTTTCGATCGACGATAGGATAGGTCCCGATGGCAGAGTGATTGAGGTTCTCAGCGAGCACTGCTGCCAAGGTTGGCTCGAAGGCTATCTCCTCACCGGCCGCCACGGCCTGTGGGCTTCCTACGAAGCCTTCGCGCAGGTCGTAGACTCCATGCTCACTCAGCATGCGAAGTGGCTTGAAGAATCCAAGAAATTTCCCTGGCGAAGGCCCATCGCCTCCTTAAACGTCTTCCTATCGAGCCACGCCTGGCGCAACGATCACAATGGCTTCAGCCACCAGGCACCTGGGTTTGTTGATAACGCTCTCGCGCGCCGGAGCGAAGTAATTCGCATTTATTACCCGCCCGACAGCAATTGTCTATTGAGCGTGATCGATCATTGTCTCCGCAGCCGCGACTATGTCAACGTCGTCACATGCGGCAAACAACCGGAACTTCAATGGCTCGATATGGAGCATGCGCGAGAACACTGCTCGCGAGGGGCCTCTGTATGGAAGTTCGCAAGCAACGACGGTGGTCAGAACCCGGATGTCGTGTTGGCCTGTGCTGGCGATGTGCCTACGCTTGAGACCTGCGCGTGTTCTTGGCTGCTGCAGAAATATGTCCCGGAAATTAAGGTGAGGGTAGTGAACGTCGTGGACCTCGGCGTTCTAATGTCGCCTGATGTTCATCCTCACGGAATGGATGACATTTCCTTCGAAGACTTATTCACCCAGGCCGCCCCCGTGATCTTCGCCTTCCATGGGTACCCTTGGGTGATTCATCCCATGGTCCATGGAAGGTCCAATGAAAGCCGGTTTCATGTCCGTGGGTTCAGGGATCGAGGCACAACTACAACTCCCTTCGACATGGTCGTCCTCAACAAGATGAGCCGTTTCCACCTCGCGATGGATGCGTTGAAATATATCGCTCGCTTTCGTTCCCAGGTTTCCGATGTCATTGACATGTTCAATCGCGAACTGTCCAAACACCGTACCTACATCCGGGAGAATCTTCAGGATATGCCTGAGATCAGAAATTGGCGATGGACCCCCGATTTCACCGAACCGGCCGAGCCGCCTCCCCCGGTCAAGGGCAGTCTGCACAAGCAGCTGTTCAGCGACGCTTAGGGCCCGGCGCTCGGGAATCAGCTGGTCTTCGCCGCAATTCTGGACACCGGGTCGCGCGCGCAAATCCACGGAAAACCCCTTGGTTAGAGGCAATTCGCGGAGGAGTGATGGCGGCCGCGTTCGAACCCGCAATCTCTCTCATCGTGTATGTGGAGGCGAGGTGAACGAGAAAACCCTACCGCGAGCACAAGCAGAATATCGTGGAACTGCGCGGCAGCCTCGCGTTGAAATTCACGTCGTGAATCTGGAAAAGTCGTTTGGCAGCCATCGCGTTTTGGACGGAATCAGCTTGGAAGTAGTTTGCGGTGAAATGATCGCTATCGTAGGGGAGTCGGGAAGCGGCAAGACAACTTTGTTGCGGCTCATCGTCGGACTCGAACAGCCTGATCGAGGGCGGATTCTTCTGGCGGACCACGAATCCGCAGGCTCGCCTCTGGTCGATCTCGCCGCACTGGACCCCGATGGTCTGGCAAGAATTCAGCGGCACTGGGCAGTAGTCTTCCAGGGCAACGCGCTGATGTCGGGCAGAACAGTGGAGGCCAACATCGCGTTGCCGCTTCGCGAGGTCCAACATCTTGATGAATCTGTCATTTGCAGCCGGGTCCTCGATGCCGTGCGTGAAGTCGCATTGGATCCCGCGAGAGATCTCGACCTGACCGTCGAGCAACTCTCGGGTGGCATGGCAAAGCGAGTCGCTATCGCTCGCGCTTTGGCGCTGGATCCTATATTGCTTCTCTACGACGAGCCGACCACCGGGCTCGATCCAAAGGTCGCGGAGCAGATTCAGAGTTTGATCGGATCGGTGCATCGCACCAAGACCGCGGGAGGTTCCGCTCGAACCACTGTTCTTGTTACTCATGACAAAGACATGCTTTACCGCTTGCAGCCGCGCATCATCATGCTGGGTCGGGGGCGCATTGTATTCGATGGGACTTACGAGGCTTTCCAGAATTCCGGTTCGCCAGTCACTCGCCCCTACTTCGATCTGATGCCCAAGCTCCACGGAGCCATGAGGGGCCTGCATGCGTAAGCGCGGGCTATCGATAACGGATTGCGAGTGGTCGGTTTGGCGTCGTTTGATAAGCTGATGAAACTTCTTCTTGCCACTGACGGTTCCTCGTTTTCAGCTGCGGCGACGCAAGCCGTGATTGCGGAAGTGAAGCGAGACGGTGCGGAAATTCGAGCAATACACGTAGTAGACGCCGAAAAAGAATCGTTGTCCCAAATGACCGCGACAGAAGTGATGATTGCCGCGGCGCAACGACGTTCCGCCGAAGCTCTTGTTGAAGCAACGGCCGAAGTACTGCGTGCCGAAGGTCTGAAGACAACCACGATCGTCGATTGGGGCGATCCCATATCCAAGATCATCGAAGTCGCCAAACAGTGGGGGGCCGATCTGATTGTGTTGGGCGCTCAGGGGCAGACCGGACTGAAAAGAGCGTCTCAGACGCTGTGGCCCACCAGGCCCCTTGCTCTGTCGAGATCGCGCGAGTTCCAGAGGGCCGCGGAGCGCCGCAAAACTTGAGGAACCTTCTTGCCATGGACGATTCAGAATTTTCGGAGGCAGCCGCGAACGCAGTCGTCGCGCAAGTGAAGCCCGAAGGCGCCGAGGTCAAATTGTTGAGCGTTCTCGACCCGTACACGGTAGCCGATCCGAAAAAGTGCCCTGATTTTGCCGGCGCGGTTGCCGGGCTTCGGGACCGGGCCGTGCGGAAACTCCTGAAAACCGCAGAGAAGCTTCGGATGGTTGGGTTCAACGCCACCAACGCTCTCGTCGAAGAGGGGGATCCCCGAGACGTGATCCTCGATTCCGCTGGCCGATGGCGAGCGGGACTGATTGTCGTCGGCTCGCATGGGCGCAAGGGCATAACGGGTTTGTTAATGGGAAGCGTGGCGGAGGCCGTAAGCCGCCATGCGGCGTGTTCGGTCGAAATCGTGCGCCTTCGATCCGATGCTTGACGTGCGATTGTTGCTCTAACCCGTCATCCACAGGCGTTCCTCTAAACTGTAAGGTTCGCTGACGAATTTGTTTCGATTTCAAGTCATTGTCCAAGGAGGGCAAATGGCCAAGCCTCAAAAAGCGCTGATACAGACCTCCGGTGCGGCCCCGCAACGTTCATCTGACTTGGCGAACGATCCGATTCAGTCCGTCGAGTCTCAATTAGGAGTGTCTGGTGCAGGGCTCAGTGACTCTGAAGCAAGGGCTCGGCTGGAAAAATATGGGTACAACGAGCTTCCCGAGCAGAAGTCTAATTCTCTCTTGAAATTACTCTCCTATTTCTGGGGTCCGATCCCGTGGATGATTGAGGCAGCCGCCGTGCTCTCCGCAGTCGTACGTCATTGGGAAGATTTCGCCATCATCCTGACGCTGCTCTTGATGAACGCCGGGGTCGGATTTTGGGAAGAATTTCAAGCCGGGAACGCGATCGCGGCGCTGAAGGCGAAGCTGGCCCTGCACGCACGGGTCAAACGCGATGGATCATGGAAAACGGTTCCCGCAAGGGAGCTTGTGCCGGGCGACGTGTTGCGCGTTGGTATAGGAGAGATTGTCCCGGCCGATGCACGACTGCTCGAAGGCGATCCAATCGAAGTGGACCAATCGGCACTGACAGGCGAATCTTTGCCTGTCGATCGCAAAAGCGGCGAAGCCGTTTATTCCGGCTCGATTGTGAAACAAGGAGAGACCACCGCGTTGGTGATTGCCACTGGCGGGAAGACGTACTTTGGCAAGACGGCGCATTTGGTGGAAACGGCCCACACTACCAGTCATTTTCAAAGTGCCGTAATGAGAATCGGCGATTTCCTTATCATGGTCGCCTTGGTTCTCGTCGTGATCATTCTTCTGGTTGCGTTGTTCCGCGGCGACCCGATGCTAACGACGCTGCAATTCGTCCTGATCCTGACGATTGCCGCCGTGCCTGTCGCGATGCCCGCCGTTCTCTCCGTAACCATGGCCGTGGGCGCACGCAAGTTGGCGGAGAAGAAAGCCATCGTCACGCACTTGGCCGCGATGGAAGAACTGGCGGGAGTCGACGTGCTGTGTTCGGATAAGACGGGCACACTGACACAGAACAAGTTGACTCTAGGTGACCCGTACCAGGCAGCGGCCGTCACTTCTTCCGATGTCATTTTGGCCGCCGCCCTCGCATCGCCGGTCGACAGCCAAGATCCCATTGACCTTGCTGTCCTGACCGGATTGAAGGACGCGCATGAAACAGACCGATTTCGAGTTCTCCACTTCCATCCGTTCGATCCGGTTCACAAGCGGACCGAGGCGCTCGTCGCCGCTTCCGACAACAAGCAATTCCGAGTTACCAAGGGCGCCGTGCAGGTGATTCTCGCGCTCGCAGCGAACGCGGATGAAGTGCGGAGCGGTGTTGAACGCACGGTCGAAGGCTTCGCCGCGCGCGGCTTCCGTTCCTTGGGCGTGGCGCGAACAAACCAGGACGGAAAATGGCAGTTTCTCGGCGTACTGCCTCTTTTTGACCCGCCTCGGCCAGACTCGAAGGAAACGATCGCGACCGCCGAGGAGATGGGTGTGCGGGTGAAGATGGTAACCGGCGACCAGCTGGCTATCGCGAAAGAAATGGCGCGCCAACTGGGATTGGGCTCGAATATCGTGGACGCTGGCGTCCTCACGGAGACAAACGATCTGGCGGCCCAGCCACGGGCCGAGG
>Ga0335072_10013830_pt1 | contig 11477 bp, 5 predicted proteins | sample Lox_Sample_21_FD_206725 | JGI IMG/M metagenome (GOLD analysis project Ga0335072, IMG submission 206725) | Soil microbial communities from Loxahatchee National Wildlife Refuge, Florida, United States - Lox_Sample_2.1 | ecosystem: Environmental > Terrestrial > Soil > Wetlands | place: USA: Florida...
AGCGCGATTCGCGGTAACCCGACGGTGTCGTACTGCCAGACCGGCAGCGGCGCGGGCAAGGACATCCTCGCCGGCGTAACGATTGCAAAGAGCCCGGGTCTGGGCAATGACGTCTACAACGTGCAGTACACCTGCCCGTCGGTTGCCAACGGCAACGATACGGACCATGGCTTCGGCGCCACCGCGACCGGTGTAGGCCGTTCCGATCTGACGACACCCAGCTTTGCCGGTGCGGATTCGCCGCTGAACTCCACCGACGTTTCCAACTATCAGAGCGTGCATGGCAGCACCGCCTACCCGGTACAGTTCCCGGCCGTAGCTGGCGCGATCACCATCGCGATGAACATGAAGACCGCCAATGGCGTAGTGTTGAGCACCGCCAACACCAACTTCAGCGATGCACAGCTGTGCAGCATCTTCTCCGGCGCCGTCACCAACTGGAACGATCCTTCACTGTCCAGCGCATTTTCGCTGGGCTCTGGCGATTCGATCCCCTCCACAGCGATCGCGGTGCAATATCGCTCCGACGGTAGCGGAACCACTTTCAGTTTCATGAACCACCTGACGGCGGTGTGCCCTGCGGTTAGCGGCAATCATTTCCTGGCCAACCAGACTTTCACCACGGCCGTATCGCAGTTCTTGTCGACACTCCCCTCCAACTGGACGGGTTCCAGTGGCAATCCGGCGGTGACCAAGGCGATCGCCAGCACGGCAGGCAGCATCGGCTATGCCGAAATGGCCAATTCGCTGGCGGCGGGTATTCAGTTCTCCAAGGTGGATGGCGTGGATCCGGCCACGTTCGGTGCGAAGTTCCAGCTCCCGGCCAGCTCCGTGGTGTTCAACGAAGTCATCTCCACCACCAGCTATGGCACGCAAGGTCAGCCGGTGTTGAGCACCCTTTCGGGTGCGCCGAGCAATGAATGCCTCGAGCTGGTGGATCCGTCGCAATATGCCAACCCCAGCAGCGGCTATCCGATCATGGCCATTTCTTACCTGCTCGGAAATGCCGCAAGCAATCCGACGGCGGATCTGACCAATATCCGCAACCTGATCGGTGCGCCGTACAACTCCACCATCACCGGAAGCTCGAGCCTGACGCAGTTCGGCGTGGGCAAGGGCCTGGCGTTGTTGGATACCAGCCTGACCACCGTTCCGAGCACTGGCGAAGTCACCAGCTGCGTGAACTAAGTCGGTCGCTGTCTTGCAGAAAGCAGAGGAAAAGAGGGAGCGCATGCTCCCTCTTTTTTCATGCGACAACGGAATGGTTCGGCACGACGCAGTTGCCTTGATCGGTAACGTCACCGACATGTTTTCAGAAGCCCGCGCTTCATGAATGCGTCATCGCGCATGTCTATAAAAGCTAGGGTCGCGCCATGTCTCTGCTGCGTGACGTATTTTTCTGCAGGACGCAGAAGCGGGAGGGGGTGCAGCCCCTCCCTATTTTTTTCGCGTCGGATGGCTATTTGGAAATCAGCAATAGCACCGATTGCCCGCATTGGTTGTACGTGGCACCCGCACCGCCGATCAGTGTTTCATTGCCTGGCGTCACCCAGGTGTTGGAGCCGTCGTTCCAGTTGCAGGTGTCCGTGACGCGATACCAGTTGGTGCCGGTAGGCGGTGCGGGCAACGTGAAAGTGACCTGGCCGGACCAGCCGTTATAGGCGATGTACATCGAGTTGCTGTCGCCGAAGTCGGTGCCGCTCACGGTGTAGGCGATGGCGTAGTTGCTGGTGTTGTCCCAATAGCTGGTCGTGGCTTGCACGCCGCTGGGTTCCCACCATTGAACTTCGCTGCTGGTGTACCAGTTTTGCGGACGCAACGCGGGATGCGCTTTGCGGAACGCAATGGCGCGCTGGGCGAAGTTGTAAAAGTTGGATTGGTCGCTGGTCCAGGAGTAATTGAGCCAGTTGGCGGTGGAGTCGACGTTGTACGGATTATTGTTGCAGTTCAACGAGCGCAGGTATTCGTCGCCGCCGGCCATCATGGGCGTGCCGGCCGACAGCATGGTGAAGGCTAACCCTGTGCGCGCGGCACGGCGTTGATCCGCCGCAGCGCCGCCCTGGTTCCAGCTGTAGTTGGTTTGATTGCCGCCTGAAGATGGACCGTAAGGCCAGGCCTGGCTGTTGTTGGGGCCGTTGCAGTAATACACGTCGAACAGCGTAAATCCGTCGTGGACGTCGATGTAGTTGGTGGAGTTCCACGGATAGCGTCCGTTGCCCTGGAAGATGCTGGACGAGCCGGTGAAGTCCTGCGCGTCTTGACCGATGGAGATGGTCATGTTGCCGAGTTCGTTCTGCGCTTGGCGCAACGTGTTTTCGAACACGCCGTTCCATTCCGACCAGCCGACCGGAAACTTGCCTTGTTCATCGCCGCCGCTGGCGCTCCACGGTTCGGCGAAAAGATCCAAACCGCTGCCGCCGCCCGCCGGTCGCACCGTCAGGTTGCTGAGGATCTTGTTGACGGCGACGTTGGGATCGGCTGCATCGAAATTGAAACCGCCGTTGGGACAATTGGGCGCGGCCGCTTCGTAGGATTGATTGAGGCAGTTGTTGCCGAGGATCGGACCTTCGTCGAAGCGGAAGCCGTCCACGCCCATCGTAGTGCTCCAGTACGACAGCGAGTCGACGATCATCTGCGAGGCGGCCGGATTGTAGGTATTGAAGTTGGCGCCGATACCGGTGTCGTCGTAGAAATACTGATTGCCCGTGGTCAGCTCGTAATACGTGGCGTTATCCAGGCCGCGCCACGAGTTGATGGTGGCGACGGTGGGGTCGGTACTGCTCCAGGTGCCGCCTTCGGACGTGTGGTTGTAGACCACGTCCATGTAGACCTTGATGCCGGCGTTGTGGAACGCCTGCACCATCGCCTGGAATTCGGCGGTCGGTCCGCCCGGCGATTTGTTGTAGGCGTAGCGACGGTCGGGCGCAAAGAAGTCTTCGGTCATGTAGCCCCAGTAATTCTGATCTTGTGTCGAATCGGGGATGACATCGTTCTCGTCGTTTTGCGTTTCCTGTATCGGCAGAAATTCAACGGCGGTAACGCCGAGGCTGGCCAGATAACTCGCTTTGAGTCCCGCGCCGTAATACGTGCCCTGATATGGCGAGGCAATGCTCGAATCCTGCTTGGTCAGGCCGCGCACGTTCACTTCGTAGATCACATCGTCTTTCTGCGCGCGCGTCGGCTTGGTGCCCGTGCTCTGCGTGCTCGGCACCAGCACCATGCCTTTGGGCGCGTAGGTACCGCTGTCGATCTGGCGATACGCCACGCCGAAGGCGGAATCGATCGTGCCGCCCGATGCGAAGATGTCGGCATCTTGATTGTTCGCGTTGAGCGGATCCTGGCTGATTTCCCGAGCGTAGGGATCGATCAGCAACTTGTTCGGATTGAAGCGATTGCCGTTGCTGTCGACATCGGAAACGAAACCCACCGACGAGCCCTTGGTCCAGCTTGAGTTGTAGGGCCAGTTGGGGCCCCAGGCACGATAGCCGTAATACACCGTGCCGGTAATGCCGGCGGTTTTGATCGACGACACCGGCACCACCACCTGCCACACGCCGCTGCCGACGTTGGTGAGCGAATAGGTTGCCGATTCCTGCACACCGTAGCCGGCGCTGTACAGATACAGCACCATGTAGGTGGCGTTGGCGGAATAAACGCGGAAGGTGATCTGCGTTTGTTGTGCGTTGTAGCTGGCACCCAAGGTATTGGGGTTGATGGCAGCGTGTGCTGGCATCCATGGCGTGGCCGCCAGGCTGGCGAAGACCAGCAAAGCAGCGAGAATTTTCGAACACTTCATTGGGGCATGCCTCCGTTCCTGCTTCGTGGATAGACAGGTTCAACAGCCTTGCTTTGCGTTCAAAACGGCAAACAAATCCTCCAGGCGGCCGTGACGTGATCACGACCACGCGCTACGTTTTGTCGGCGACTCTTAAATCCCTGAAGTGCATGCAGGCGTAACTGCCTGCGTTGCCGCAGCGTGCCGAAGGCCGAATCGATCTCCCCATCGATTGCGTGTTGCAGTGAACGCGATGCATGGCGATGCGGACAGCTGGTGCGGCGATAGTAGGAAGCATCGCAATGCAGCAACCAGGGGATGCATACGTATTCATTGCCATGGCGTTGGCGAATTTCACATGGAAAACACGCCTCCGCGCACGCAACGCATGTCGCACCGTGTTTGTCATGCCGTTTGCGTTGCGGCGCATGACATGTGCGGCACGCCCATGTCCGCAAAAAGAAACCGCCACGATCTTGCGATCGCGGCGGCTGGTTTGGAACGGAGCGGCTAGCGGAGCGTCACCACGGTGCGGCAACGAGCGAGATCGGCTCCCAGAAAACCGGTGCTTTCGCTGCATGCGAATCCACCGCTGACAGCGCTTCCTGGTGACGTGAGGGCGTCCAGTCGGAAGAGCGCAGTACCGACATCGCCACGGTCAAATTGGTCCGCAGCGCAGGGATGGCGTCATGAGCAAGATCTCTCAGCGCCACGTCGGAAGAGGAAACCTTCATCGCTTCGTAGGCCGAAATGATCCGGCAATGATTTTTCACCGAAGCGCTGGCGAAGGTTTTATCGAAGGCATCGCCGCTGAGCGATTGCAGACGAGTGAGCATGCTGGTGGCGGACGCGGACTGGACGGCGCCGGTGCCTTCGTCATGGTTCGGCATCAGCTGCGCCAGGCGCATGTCCAGTGAGGTCCGCTCCTGAATGATCGAGTTGGCCAGGTCGATCACGCGCGGGTTGACGGATTTGCTTAGCGCCAGTTTCGCCATGGCGATCTGCACGGCGTTGTCCGACTTGGCACGCGCGAGAAACGCTTGTTCATCGTTGTTGGCTGGCGGCGGGTTGGCGTCGGCGGCCTGGGCAAGTCCCGAAGCCAGTAGCAGCCACATCAGTGCCAGTGACATGGGAACGAGCCGAGAGAAGCTTGCAGCGCGCATGACGTTTCGCCTTTTGGCCTGAGCGGATGCCCCTTTACGGCTTCAATGTGAACTCAAAGAAGTTCAATTAGTGTTTAGAAATTGTCAGACGATTATGCGAAGGCGCTCAAGCACGAAGCTTTCCTTCAGCAAGCTCTGCGCGGCGTCATTCCGCGTGTGCCGGACGACGATCGCGCATTAACAGATTCCAGGCCGCAAACTCGATGGCGATCACCGACAAGCAACTTACCGGCGGCCACCAGAGGTGGTAGACGCGCAGCAAGGCCATGCACACCGCCAGCACCAGCATCATGCTGACCAGCAGCAGCGGCCAGTTCCGTCCGATACCGGGGAGGCCGTAAAGCAGCAGCGGAAGCGTCAGCATGACGGCGGCCAACGCGAACTGGCGAAGAAAGTCGATCGGCGTGACCAGCAAGCCGCGTTCCAGGGACTCCAGCACATTCGCCTGGTATTCCACGCCGGGCATGGGCGAATCCGGCGTTTGCAAAATGTCGCCAAGCCCCGCTGCGGTCGCGCCGATCAATACCCAGCGATTTTTGAGCAGGTCGGCGGGTATCTGATGGTTGAGCACATCGACCGAGGACACTCGCCCGAACGTGCCCGCCGGGCCCGCGTAACGCAGCAGCACATAGTTGTTGCGCATCCACAGGTAGGGCGATGCGTCGTTACGGGCGGGGTCTTCAAGCCCTGGCAGCGCCGCGCCGGGCGGGGCGGCATGGTTGAGCTCAAGCAGGGCTAGCGCCAGCGATGGCCAGTAGGGGCTGCCCAGTCCTGCTTTGAGATACGCGCCGCGAACGAGCTGATCGTCGTCCTTGGCCACATCTACCTGCCCGAACGCCGCCACGCTTTTTGCAATGACCGAGACGGGAAGCGCTTCCTGCAGCGGGCCACCCAGCGTGACGGCTTCGGCGAACACCGGCAGCACGACTTTGCCATTGCGTTGCATGGCATCGGCGACGCGTTGGTCGTTCGTCGGATCGATGGAGGGTGCGGACATGGTGACGTCCATGCCGATGCCGCGCACGCCGTCGGCGCTGAGGCGATCGATCAATTGCGCGTACACGGATCGTGGCCACGGAAATTGCCCGATGTCGTCCAGGCTCTTGGGATCGATGGCGACAATGACGACACTGCCGTCCGGCGTGTATCGCCAGTGGCGCGCGTGCAAATCGTAAAGGCCGTTGTCGAGCGGCACGGTGATGCCGCTGACGATCAGCAACACCAGCAAGCCGATGCTGGCCATCCAGATCATGCCGCGAACCAGCCATGCGAAGGAGCCGCCGGGTGTCAGCGATTCAGGCATGAGTGTTTTCTCGCGAGGCCAGGGCGCCGTCGACCGTGGCTTGGGATGCTGAGCGTTTGCGGCATGGTCGCCATGTTCCCCCGATCCTGTCCCTCTCCTTCGCCAGGAGAGGGAACTCATGCGTCATCTTTATAGCAGGAGCCACAGCACCAGTCCGCCGCCGCCGGCGATCGCGACGACACGGCAAGCCAGGCAGCCCAGGCGTATTTTCTGCACGGCACCCCAGGGGCCGGCATAGCCGTCGGTATCGATGGTCCGCACGCGCACGTACCACGCGCCGGCGCCGGGTTTGTCCATGTGCAGCACAGGCTCGTCCAACGTCTGGTCGATCGGCGGATGCGTAAAGTCGGGATGACGATCCATCTGAACGCGGTAATGCTGGCCGGGTGTACCCATCTGCCAGCCGATGCTCACCTGGCGATGCGAGGATTGCGGCTTGCCCACTTCCGGCGCAGGCGGTTGCGGCACCAGATCGAATGGCATCGCCGGACTGAAGGGACCCACTTTGCCGTGGCGATCGCGACTGGCGATGCGCCAGTAATAGCGGCCGTAAGGCAGCGCGTTCGGCGCGCGTACGTTGTCGCGGGTGAGTTGCGTCTCGTTCGCCAGCGGTTGCGTGAACGACGCGTCGCTGGCGAGCTGCCAAAGGTATGAGCCGGCTTCCAGGCTTTGCGTCCAATGAAAGCGCGGTCGAACGTCGCGCACCTTGCCGCCCGGCAACGGTTCCATCACCAGCGGCGGTTGCGGATGTCCGCTGATGTGCAACGTGCAGACGCCGTCTTCGCCTTCGAGCCTTTGCGCATCGATGCCGCGCACGCGCACGGCGTAGTCGCCGTCGGGTACGTCCGGCAAGTTGATCTGCGTGGCCGTGGTGACTTGGTTGAGCAACAAGGTTTCGAAGCGCTCGTTGTTGGCCATCTGCACGCGGTAGTGCGTGGCGCCCTCGAGCGGCGTCCATGCGAACGCATAAGGCAGTTGATCGACCGGTTGTCCGGGGCAGTGCAACGTTGGCGCCGGTTGCAACGGTTGCGCCAAGACCGGTTGGGAACCGTCGGATACCGCCACGCCGAGCCCTTTGGCTACCAGTACGTGTGCGCGATCGCCGGCTACATCCACGCGTCCGGTAAGCACCTCGGTTTGCGAACGGCCTTCGTCGGCCGCAACGCGGAAATGCGTGCCGCGCACGCTCGAAATCGTTCCCGGCGTTTCCACGCTGAAGTGCGCGGCCACGCCGGTCATGGGCGTCACCGCGCTGGTAACGCGGCCATGTTGCAGGCGAAGCCGCGTATCGACCATGCCGGTGCGGCCGTAAGCACTCATCTGGTCCAGATCCAGCGCGCTGTTTTCTTCCATCAGCACGCGCGAGCCGTCGGCGAACTGCAAGGTAAGGCTGGCGTTGGCGTCCGTGCTGACGTGCACGCCGTAGCCGAGCGTCATGCCGGCGGTGACGGTTTCCGACGGCGCCTGGCCGGGTCGTTGCGCATGCGCGCTACCCGTCACAGCCACCACGGTGGCATTCGCCGGCTGCAAGCGCAGCCACGCGATAGGTACGCGCAGCATCATGCCCGGCGGCAGGTGATAGGGGTCGGCGACCTGGTTGTACGCCTGCAGCTTCTGCCAGGGTACGTCGGGTTTGAGATAACGGCCGGAAAGATCCCAGATGTTGTCGTGCGGACGCACTCGGTAGGTCCAATCGGCGGCGGACACCGTCGGAACCATCGAGAACACCAGAAACAGGGCGGCCAGCCGTGGCAGCAGCCTAAGAAAAGTGGGATGCATCGTTCCCCCTGACAACCTCGTGCGGCATGCATGCCGCACTTAACGAAACGCCCCCCACGCTACGGACCGGCGGCTGGGTAGCGACCTTGGTCCGGGGGTCGTCATCAGCGCCGAGCTGAGGATCATTCTGCGGCACGGATGCGCGAATGCCAATCCGCGCACGGTTTCCGGCCGGCGGTCATTCATGCACGGCGCGCCGGCTCAGCAAGTTGGGAGAGCGCCGCTCGCAGGTTTTTGAGGTAACCGGGTAACCGTTGCCATGAGCGTCCGGCATCCGGGCCGCTCAGGCCAGCCATCAAGTCGCGTCCTTCGGCGATCACGCGCCCGTTGGTGAAAAGCTGCAGTGCGCCCAGCGTGCGGTGCAGGGTGCGCTGGGCCTGATCGCTATCGCCCTGGGCAAGGGCTTGCTCGAGCTTTTGCAGATCCGCGTCGCCGGTTTTGATCAATACCTGCAGCATTTCCTTGCGCAGATCCTCCATGCCGGGTTCGGCGAAGACATCTTCGTAGAGCGGCGGCTCGGGTTCGGCCGCAAAAGCCGTTGCGGTGCGGGGCGCCCAGGCGCGCAGTTTTTCTTCTAGCTGACGCAGTTGCACGGGCTTGCTCAGATAGTCGTCCATGCCGGCCTCGCGGCAGCGTTCGATCTCGCCGTCGAGTGCATTGGCGGTCATGGCGATGATGGGGAGCCGAGGGCGTTGCGTTGCGGCCGATTCGAACTGCCGCCATGCGGTCGCCAATTCGTAGCCGTTCATCCGCGGCATGTGGCAGTCGGTCAACACCATGGCGTAATCGCGCTGACGCAACGCGTCGTAAGCGGCGCGTCCATCGGCCACGATGTCGCAGGTCCATCCCAGCAGATCGAGCTGCCGGCGAATCAGCGACTGGCTGATCGGATGATCTTCGGCCACCAGCATATGTCCGGTCATCGGCGCCGACACAGCCGAAGAGGCCACCGCCGATGGCGTGATGTCGCGTGCCGGATGGGCCAAGGGTTTGAGCGCTTGCACGCAAACGCGCGTTACCGTCTGCCATTTCAAAGGATTGGCGTGAAGCCGGATTTGCTCATCGTTGTCGCGCACGCCGCTGTTGCCGTCGAGGCTGGTATCGAGCAGCACGGGTTGCGCGGCGATGGTTGCGGCGCTGTCTTGGTCGTCGGCGTCGATGAAAAGCAGATTGGCCGCGGCGCCGCGACGCATCGGCTCCGATGGCGAAATCTCCTCCACCGTCAGGCCCAGCGCCGTGAGATGCGCGGCCAGCGCCTTGGCCGTGCCGAGCGAGGCGAGTCGCACGATGGCATGTCGTCCCATCAATGCCTGCGGCCGTTCGACATCGCGCTGAGCGATCGGCAAGCGCAGCTCCAGCGTTACCTTGGTGCCTTCGCCGAGCCGGCTGCTCAGTTCGATGGTGCCGTCCATCAAATGCACCAAATGCCGGCAGATCGCCAAGCCCAGTCCGGTGCCGCCGTAGCGGCGCGTGGTCCACGATTCGGCCTGCGAGAACGGGGTGAACAGGTTGGCTTGTTTGTCCGCCGCAATGCCGATGCCGGTGTCGGTGATGCTGATGCGCACGCGTTGCGCCTGACCATCGTCTCCCGTTACATGCACGCCGACCGACACGCTGCCGCGTTCGGTGAACTTCGCGGCATTGTTGAGCAGGTTCAGCAGAATCTGCCGGATGCGCACGCTGTCGCCCATCAGCTTGCCGGCGAGCGTCGCGTCCGCACCCACATCGATCTGCAGGTTTTTCTTGTGCATCGAGCCGGTCATCATGCCCACGACGTTGTCGATCAACGTGCGCGGATCGAACGGCGCATCGTCCAAACGCACGTTGCCGGCTTCAAGCTTGGAGAAATCCAATACGTCGTTGAGCACCTGCATCAACACGCCGGCCGAATCTTCGACTGCGTGCACCAGCTCGCGTTGTTCTTCGTCGAGCGAGGTGCGGCCCAGGAGTTCGAGCATGCCGATCACACCATTCATCGGCGTGCGTATTTCGTGACTCATCGTAGCGAGAAAATCCGCCTTGGCCTTGGAGGCGCGCTCGGCCGCATCGCGTGCGGCCAGCAAGGTTTGGTTCTGCGCGTTGATGCTGGTGGTATCGATGAAATAGCCGATCCATTCCATCTTTCGATCCGGCAGGCGGCGTGTGCCCATCACCAGATGAATCCAGCGCAGGCCTTCCGCACCGTAAGCGCGAAAATCCAACGTGACGGTGCCGCGATGGCGCGTGGCGCGTTCAAGCACACGGCGCAACGCGGGAGCATCTTCCGGATGAATGCGATCGTGGAACGGCCAATCGCGCACGACGTTGTCGCGCTCCAGCAAATCGGCGTGCTCCAGGCCGAACAGTGCGTGCAGATTGCCGGCGATAAACGTCAATCGCTGCAACCGGTCGCTGCCGCGGCGTACGGCGAACACGGCCACGGGAATGCGTTGCGTAATATCGCGCAGGCTTTGCTCGGTAGCGCGTGCGCTCAATTCGATCTGGCGATACTCGGTGATATCCAGCAACACCCCGACCGTGCCATTCACGGCACCGTCTGAGCCGTGCGTCGGCGATTCGAGAAACAAGCCGGTGCGCGGCTTTCCATCGCTGCTGAGGTAGCTCACCTCGCAACGCTGCACTTTGTCCTCGTGCGCGGCAGTCTGGCCGAGCTGGTGCAGGCGCTGGACGACCGGCGTGCCATCGGCGAGCGGCAGCCAGCGATCGCCGGCGAGTTCGAGACTGGTCCGGCCCACGGCCTGGGCCGGATCGATACCGAGTCGGCGCTGGCAGGCATGATTGAGTGCCAGATAGATGCCGGATGCGTCCTTCATCAGTATCGGAAAGGGCACCGCGTCCAACTGCGACTGCATGGCCGCGGCTTGTTGCCGCAACGTCCGATTCGCCTGCGCCAGCTTTTGCCGTTGCACAAACACCATGCGAAGTACCGCCAAGGCGAGCAAGGCGGTCAGGCAAAGCAGGCCGGCCAGCACGACGACCGCCAACGATACCGGACTGGTGTCGAACCAGCTGTCCGCGTCGCTGATAAGCATGGCAAGGGTCACGGCAAGGTGTCGAAGAGGTCAGGTCCCTGAACAAGCCAGCCCCCATTGGCGGCTGTGCCCTCATCATGCCTGTTTGCCGAGCAAGATCAATCGACAGCGCCTGGGACGCCCCGCATTCCTTCGGCCCCTCGTCCGGACAGCCGGCGAGTGTGCCTTCGCCGATGATCCTGCGGACGGCGAACGGATCGAACCGGTGACATCTACGCCGCATCGATCAGAGCATCCCGGGGCGAGGGACGACGCATTCTTTGGTTAGAATCTGTCCAAGCGCAGCTGCATGGGCTGCCGGATCGGGAATTCGAACATCGCTGGCATGTCCTCAAACGGTGAGATAACGCGAATCGTCATGGCGGACGATCACCCTGTCGTTACGCTTGGCATCCGCGCCTTGCTGAAGGAACACGGCACCATGC
>Ga0335072_10013831_pt1 | contig 11477 bp, 11 predicted proteins | sample Lox_Sample_21_FD_206725 | JGI IMG/M metagenome (GOLD analysis project Ga0335072, IMG submission 206725) | Soil microbial communities from Loxahatchee National Wildlife Refuge, Florida, United States - Lox_Sample_2.1 | ecosystem: Environmental > Terrestrial > Soil > Wetlands | place: USA...
CGGAGCTGCGCGTCGGCAACGTCCATACGATTTCTGAACGCCTGAAAGTTTTGCAGATACACCGACTCAAATCGGTCCCTGGCCGGAATACGAACAATGAACTTGATCAAGTCTTCAGGCCGTGGAGAAGGAATTTCAATAACGGCACCATGAGTGAGCATCCGCGTTGCAGCAGTCTTGGCGTTTTTCCCTCTCAAATGGATGTTATCCACGAGTGTACCATTCGTTGACATGTCTTCCAGCATCACGATGCCGGCATGGTTGACATAGACGCGGAAATGGAGGTTACTGACACGCTTCACGCTGTCGACGTCTAGTACAATGTCACAAGACCGAGGATTTCTACCAAGTGTGAAACCAAGCACGGGCTGAACGACGGTGCTAGAAAACCGCAAAGCCAGATCTTGTGCCTCTGCCGACATATCCTTGCTTAGGATGAAGGTTTCATGATCCTCGCGCCGGTGGTTAGGTATCTGGTCGCTATAGGTTGCTAGAACACCGTTATGCAGAACGTGTTGCGGCGTCTTCTGAGCTGTCAGAGACACAATATGGATGGCGGCATGGGAGGCAGGGTGGAGAATGCACATGACATCCGCGACATCGTTGTCATTGAGACCGGAGTTGTTCCGTCCGATCCTGCGCGGGTCGAGCACTTGCTGGGTATTCGGCTGCGTGGCCTCGTCGTCCATTTGGCACGCTACAACGAGTGAGTCAAAGGTCGAGATGAGAGTCGAGTGGCTTGTGGTTGACATGGCGTCGTCTTGTAACGACGTAGCCATTTTTCGAGAGCGGGTTGCAGGGTGGCGGGTCAGCAGAAAAGTAACTTACAGTGGCGCTTGTGCGCAATTTGGAAAGCGGCGAGTACGTTTGATACTGTGCGCCGAACAGGCTCCAACAAGAACATTCAAGCGGATCTTGTAACCAGAGTGACCAAAGTCGTCGTTAGGTGAGACGACGGTGGTATTGGTGGTTGCTGGGGAGGTGGCGAATATCTTGGAGGACCCAAAGAGGAAAAATTTATGCAAGTGGGCACGTCAAGAAGCTGTGATTCCATCCACTAAATGCTGGTGCCTACTGTCTCGATGTGCGGAAGGGATATGGCAAAGTAGTCCAAGGTCCGAAGTGGGAGGCTTAAGTAGACGGGACGAGAATTGGAAGGGATCTCGACGCGGATCAGCAGGACGCGTTGAGAAGGACGGTGAGACGACGGTTTAGACGTGTCAGGAGACAGGTAGGTGAAGGAATCGATTTCAGGCTTAGGATATGCGACGGCTATCGCGCAACACAGGCATTCATTTGCCTGGTCGCAATGCTGCGAGATGTCGAGCTACGACCGGCCGGGAGCCTTGGCTGAAGCCAATGGCAAGCAGCCGGCCCGTTGCCAGAAAGCCAAATGGTTATAGGGGCATTGCGGGCGGGACTCGGGAGGGAGCGAGGCGTGCGAGTTGGGGGAAAACGAGGCTATAAGTGTTGCAATGGTGGTTACCGAAATTTATGAAGAGCAGCGGCAGATGAGTGGATCGTTTGGCCCTGCAGGCTGGAAGGACGTGCCACGACGTGCCAGGACACGGACCGCGTCGTGCTGAGGCATCAGGCATCCGCCGCCGCTTTTCGCGCCCCCCGCCCAATACCCACTGCTGGGGGCTTCCATAGCCAATACCGCTTCGTGCCCGCAATCGTTCATAACCACCAAACGAGCGTAACGTTTCAGTACATCCGCATCGCGGCGTTTTTTTTTGTAAGTTGCAGTCTTGAAAGCACCGCATCCTGGCCCTTTTCGGCCATCTGTCATGCAGCCTGCTATTCACCGAATCACGCCCAGTCGGTGCTAGGCCGGCGTGCGTAGTACACCGGCTGCCTTGTACCTCTCGCCTCCATCTGCATCCAAGGTGCGTTTCGCACGGGATCTTGCTCCTAGATACGGGTCCTGCGAGCCGGCTGCACTCACCGCGGCGCGCAATCCGCTTCTGTTTGCGTCTCTCTCTTTACCTCCACGTGTTCTAGAAACTTCATGGTGATTGCTGGCTTATAAATAGATGAGAGGCGTTCATCCTCTTACGCGCCACCCACCTGACGCTTCCTTCCTCCGCTTGAGTCTGTGCTACTTCCACCTTGAATCTGCCGGAGCAGTGTCGAAGAACACTACTTCTGCATGAGTCTCGGCCGCCATGAGGGACCTCGACAATCTGTTTGGTGGCTATGTCCACATGCGCAGCTTCCCTCGCGAAGCAGAAGCTCTACATATCCTCCGGAAAGCCGCGTCATGCGTGAAGCCGATGATGCGAAAAAGAGGGTGGAGAGTTGGCCAGCTGTGCGAGTTCTACCCACAGCAGGCTAATCTCTGGGGACTGAACATCAACCACGGCGAGACAATCAACCTCCGCTTGCGCCATGCCGGAGACAGCACTCAGTTCCTCCGCTTCGAGCAAATCCTCGACACCCTCCTGCACGAGCTGTGCCATAACTGGATTGGACCTCACAACGCCGAATTCCACAAGCTATGGGACGAGCTTCGAGACGAATGGTACACACTGCAGATGAAGGGCTTCTCTGGTGAGGGCTTCCTAGGCAAAGGCCAAACACTGGGAGGCCAGCGCGTGCCAATGCGTGAGCTCCAACGGCGGGCCCATGCTGCAGCAGTAGAGCGCTCGAAGAAACCCCAAGCATACGGATCGGGTCACCGACTCGGTGGTGTACGAGCAGACCGCGAAACGGACATACGTAACGTCATCGCTGACGCCGCTCAGCGGCGAAACAGTGTGACCAGCAGCTGCGGCACAGGAGACAAAGCTGCAGAGCAAGCTGCTCAGGATGCACTACTGAATGGATACAAAACGAAAGAAGACATGGACGAGGCCAACGAATTGGCAATCCAAGCCGCGTTATTTGAGCTCATGCAGTCGGAGGAGGAGCGCAAGCTGCGTGGCGAGCCAATCCATCCAACTTCGACAATAACTGAAGGCCTCACTTGGAGCCCTGAGCACGGCTTGCAGGCCATAGAGTCACAGCCTTCAGCATCAAGGCCTATTCCAGCACCGCCAGCACCTGCTCCGGCCTCGCGGCCAGTGCCACCTCCATGGTCGTACCCGGCGGAGCCACCACCCGTCCCACGGGCCTCACGACCCGAACTCAACGCCCACGGCCGGCCCATCTCGCGCGTCGTCAAAGAAGCCGAAGCCGCAAAGTCCAAATCCAAGCAGCCTATCCCGCCATCATCGCCAAGCGGGCTCCCGGCCGCGCCTCCGCCTTCGCTACCCGCTGACGACACCTGGCAGTGCGACGCCTGCACCCTCATCAACCCTGGATACGCTGCCCAGTGCGAGGCGTGCGAGTCACCGGCACCTGTGGCGCGTCGCTTCTCTCCCTCGCCGCCGTACGCGACGGCCAACGGGACGAGCAGCGCGGCTCCGCAGCCGCGGCTGGGCTGGAACTGCGTGAATTGCGGCACCTTTATGGAGAACAAGTGGTGGACGTGTAGCTTTTGTGGGATGCTGAAGGCTGAGTCGTGAGGCTCTTTGGATAGCATATTTTGATTGCATGCTCGCATTAGCGTGGAGTACCATTGCTGCATTTGTGCTGGGAATGGATATCCCTGGTGGATACACGTGACGTGGAGATGGATAGAGATGAATCGAGGTGGAGCATGTATGAGCCATGTCACAGCGCGGAAGGACGAGTGTATGAATATGTGTTCATTGAAAGCGATGCGGAACGTGGTATCTTCGATGCAAGCGACCAGCCAATTCCAGTGGCGGCTCCAGCACCAATTTCATTAGACGCAAAAATTGAAATGAAAAAAATCCCGCTCTAAACATCTAAAAGCGTCTCAAAAGTTCTGCCACTTGCACGAGCACCCTCCGGTCCCGCCGTCAATGCCTCCTGGCCCTCCCATTGCCGTAGTCACATTCACGCTCGTAAACGGGCCCTCAGCCGGATTCACCAGCGTGCCGCCAAAGCTGCGATCCTCGCGCTGAAACGCCTTGCTATCGGCGTCGACGACGCCGCGCGCGTCCAAGCCATAGCAATACAGCATCTTAGTCGTCAGGCCGCCGCCATGCCGATCCAGCGTGATGGTAACGGGGTAGGGCATGGAGCCGGGGCGCACGAAGGTAGGCGCCGTGCCGGACTTCGCTGCCGGAGCGGCCGAGGCCGTGCCTGTCGGCTTGGCCAGCAGCGTCGTGTTGGTGCGCGTCCAGATCTGCACGAGGAAGCGCGTGTCGGCCCAGGTGCAGCGCGCTGTCGCGCCATCAAAGGTGCTGCCGCCGTCGGCGTCCGCGGGAATGTCGCCCTCGGCCGCTTCGGTGCTGTTCTGGATGCTGATGCTCTTCATGAAGATCGACCGGTCGAAGTACGTATAGAAGCCGTAGTGCTCCGTGCTCAGACCGCGGTTGAAGAGCCGGATGGGCTCGTACGATGGGAACGGGAGTAGGTTTGCGGGTAGCGCGGTGCCGTCCGGATTCGTGCTTGGTATTGGAATTGCCGTGGCAAGGTCGGGGATGGTGTTGATCGTACTGCTGGGTGCGGATGATGATGTTGTTGGAGCGCTGCCCAGCTGGGTTTGCGTTGTGTTGGTGCCGTCACTCCCGCCTTGCCTCTTGCGTAGTTTACTGGATTGTGAGAAGGCCGAATTGGGAGGGTTAAAAGAGATATAGAAAGGTGTTGACACGCCGTCAAAAGGCTCCACGTTGTTGTCAGTTGTGTTGCCAAGGAACGTCTGCTCGTCGAGAGCCGGTACTCCAGGTGAGGGCTGGAATGCGGTACCTGAAGGGGACGAACTATTCGGGTTGACATAGTAGATAGTGAAGAGAAAGTCTGGTTGATCAGGCTGGTTCGGAGCGATGGAGGCCTGCTCTTCCTTGGGAACGGCGCAGCTCCACATTGCTGTGGGATTTACGCAGCCCGTCTCATTGTAGACCATGTTTGGTTGTGCAATGGTGAAGGAACCTGTCGGCATTGGAGGGAAACCGGGAAGGTCGACCCAGATAGAAGTTGATGAATGATGTTTGCGCGTCAGAACGACTGGAACGACAACACCCAACGCGAGGAGCAAAAGGATGAGAATGATCAAACAGATGCAGCAACATCGTCTCTTCTTCTTTTTCTGCTTTTGCTTCTTTTCTTTCTTCGCGTTCTTATCGACCGGCGGCTCGGAGAAGACAAATGGGGTTTGCGGTTTGTGTATTTTGGTGCCTCGCGTCGAGATCGCCTCGTCGTATGATGAAGCGTAATCGTCAGGGCGATACTGTACGGTCGGTGGCGTTCGCCTCGAGTCGGTATCCCACTGCGCCGCTTGAGACGAGCGTTTGAACGCAAAAGCATCTGGTGAATGTCTCGTCACTCGCCACGCTGCAGTCTGAATGGGCAGTTGTGGTCTTTCATGTACGGTACGCGTTTCTCCAGCCAGAATCGAACCAATTGCAACTGGGTGCACAACAGGAGAGTGAAAATGTGCCATTTCCGATTCCGGCGAATCCTCTTGGTTCGAGGTCAGCGGACTCCAAGTAGACACCACTGGCTTTTCAGAGGCACGGAGATTCGCTAGCCAGTGATTCGGATTCGCGGTCCGCGAAGAGGTTGAGCGCCTTGGGAGCATATCTGCCGTATCTCTTCGGAGCATAATTGGAACTTCTCGATCATCTGGGCTGAACTCGCTGAACCGAGTGGTTCCCCTCTGCGAAGCAATGGTAGCTCTCTCGAAGTCGCGGGGACCTCCGCTCGTCTCCACTCGATTGTGCTGTTGCTCAGATTCCTCGCCATTGCTCGTGTCTATCGATGTGGCGGCAGAGCCACTAGAATCCTGCCGTGCTCTTCCGCCTCTTTGATCAGCTCCACTTGAAAGATACTGGCGCACTTCTTCTGGGCTGATGCGAGTTTTGCTTACATCACGAGGCATCGGCTTCGTGTAATAGGCTTGAGGAAGTGCAGGAACATCAGGCACTTTCTCTTCGTCACCACCAAATTCGGTAAATCTCTTCTGGTTCTGGAAGGGAGTGGTAATGACATTCCACCATCCTTTCGATCGCCGTGGCGTTGGGACGATTCCGCTCTCGTCAGTGTTGCTTCGAGATCGAACAACTTGGTCCTCTTCGAAAATAGTCGCTGTGGATCGGACACGTTCTTTGTTGGCTGAAACTTCATCTTCTTCAAAGTTTGTGGCAGTGGAATCTCGGAAGCCGGTCGCCTGCAGACCAAGCGGATTCGCAGCAAAACTTGCCGTTGGACGAGACGTATCGGCCGCCCTGGAATAGACGCTGGAAGGAGGCCGCGGGTAAGAACGATTGTTCGCGTTATACGTAGTAGGGGGAAGATAGACCAGATTTTTCCCGCGAGTCGACCTAACAGAGTTCTGCCTAGGCGTTCCGCGACGACTGTTTGAATCCGATCTCGCAACTCTCTTAATCTGTTTCGGTCTCGAGCCAGCCTTGCCCACATTGGTATCAATCGAGAGGGCAGGTTTATGTTTCCTTCGTGACCCTTTTCTTGTGGACTGAGAGACGAGAGTACGGCTGCTGTACGACGTCCTTCTGCTTTCGGGAACAATTTCGCCAAACAAGTTCCCTGGAACATAGGCGACGTCCGTTGCTCGGTCTGAACTGTTCAAAGCATCTCGTTCAAGTGCGTTTGCACCTCTGGAATAAGGCGGTGGTGGGTAGGCTGGGTATGCCGCTTTGGAACCCGTCACATGCGGCTGGCCTTCCGAGGGAGACTCGTGTGGCTGTGTTGATACCGTGCTCACACTGACGGACCTGGTAGGACGACTGAAGTTCCTAGGAGGAGACGCAGCCAAGTCTTGAGCTGGGTATCCGGGCATTTTGGGTTCGTGTGAGATTGGAGGCTTGAGATGGGAAAGGGAGAGTGAATTATAAAGTAGTCATGTTGGCTGGCCGCTTCAGTGACCCTTTTAAAAGTCGTGAACCATCGATGCACGAGAGAGTAGCAGCAGTAGTTTTCGAGAAGTGACTGGCATAAGGAACGACTGGTATGTGGAGGTGGAGGGTGAAGTTTACGAAACAAAGAACCAACGCAAGCACGCAAACGGAACGCAGATGAGTGCAGATGATAAAAAACAAGCAGAGAGAAAGGTATCTGATTGAACGGTGATCTGCTGAAAATTGAGACGACGATGCGGGTATATGACTCCTAAAGACAGTTTCGCATCAGTTCCCGGCAACAATGCATATATACGCGTGATTCGCGCATAGTTCAAGAGCCGCATATTGGTTAGCATCGTCGAGAGGAGCGGCACTAGTAGGACGATTGGCGGATAGCCGTCTATTCTGGCGCAGTGTCGGCAGCGGAAGGTGTTTGAGAGGCATCGGTGGGCGAGATTTTGTGGTTGAGCCTCAGCCAATGGTGAGTCAGGGCTGGCTGGCAGGCGCCTATTCGACGGCCACAGCAGCGCTTGTTACATTTCGCCCGCACGACCTGAGCCTAAAATAGACGGAGAAAGCGCGTGGCTACCTTTTGATGCTCGCCAGCCCAGATTTGCTCCATCTTGTGGAGGCCGTTTGTATGCGGCGGCAGAATCGCGCTCGACGCCAGCACGGCAGACGGAGAGCCGGGAGCCGTATGGAAGATTGCGAGCGCAATCAGAGCCTGTGCACGCCACGATACCGATGGCTGCATTTGTGCAGAGTGGTAAGCATTGTCTCATCTGCCGTCAACGCTGGCAGAATGCCGAGATGGTCGGCCGCTTTCACTGCTGAGCGCCGAGAGCTGACACTTGGCCTTTTTTTTGGTCGAAGGACAGGCCACTGCATGCAATATGGAGCGACAGGGAAACCGGGTCCACTGCATCTCGTACCAGATCCAAAGACCGGGTGGAATCTATATTGTACCGCCCGAATGGGAAAGTCGGAAAGATCTGTTCCCTTGATGTGATGGTTTGACTTTCCATTCGGTCCGTTGGCGCTTTTGGCTGCGTCGGCCTCTCTGCTCTCACGCGCGCCGCCGTCACCTGTTGACATGAGCCATTGATACAACTGTGTGATCAGCAAACCTAAGAATCGATAACAGTTCGTTTTCACCGCACCGTTGGATCATACGCCCCCTGGTCCCGACTAGTGGACGCATGCAGCAGGCTGTAGTCGGCTGCAGGCCATGTGAAGAACAGAGAAACAAGAACGTGAGAGGCGCGTGTGGGGAAGGACGTTGCGCTGCCGTCCAGGACCGTCACCCCACGATGCCTTCAATGGGGCCTGCAAAGGACACAATCATAGATAACGGTCGCGGGCGTTCATTCCCGAGACATGCCCGCTAGCAGTGCGGCGTTCAGATTCGCAGCGGAAGCCATTGACTGCGGCGGCGCCTGGGCATCTCTGCCAAGGGGAGAAAGCCCGTACCACTCAATTTAGTTTGCTGGCCTTAGTCTAACGTATACGGCAAAAAACACCACCACCGTTTCGTTTCTCTATCCAGTTTTCTCATCTCCCCTATCTCTTATGCTTCCAACCTCGCACCCTCGTTTTCTTCTCATGGCCCCCGCTACTCCTCCGCTAGCCTCCTATCCTCCTCCGTCGCGACTCTGATTGCATGTGGCTCCATTGCCTCTGGAGGACCTGCGGGTAGTTGTCCTGTTACACGAGCCAAATCTCTCCGAACATCTGAGCGGCCGCCTCTACCCAACCGTCATTGCCGGCCCTTGCGAGTCTTCATTTCTAAGACTACACGTCCTACTTGACTAAAGACTAATCTTTGTTATTCCTCCGATCCCGCCACGCCGCCCAGCGCGCCGTCTCTGCTGTCGAACACGAGCTGAATCCTCCCGCATCCTCACTTCATCAACTACGTAGGCCGGACGTCAGGGAGCTTGCAGTATCTGTTGCTGGAACTGCAAGCTCGCCCTTCTGCTCGCCTTTTTCAGGCCTAGAGCCGCCAATCGCTCACGCTGGCGTCGACCGCGTCGCTCTCCGGATACTCACATCAGCGTCGCCGCTCGTCGGCCGACGTCCATTCCCCCATCAACAAATCCAGCGCAAGCCAACCCGACTCTGGTGCGCAGGCTAGATCGTCTGGTATACCTTCCAGAGGGTTTGGAAGCACCCTTCCAACCGTCGCGGACATCACGTCAGAGAGCGCCATGTCTCTGTCCAGATCTCCATCCCCTCAGAGAGGCGGAGGGTGGTCTAGCCCTGGCCTTACGACGCCTTACGATGGCTCAAGCCGAAGAGCAAGCCCTGTCAGAACATATCCCAACGGCAGTGCCAGTGTCACTTGGGCGAGTGCACAGTCAAAGAGCGCAGAGGTGCGCGGATACCCGTCCTTTGCGCCGCGAAATCAGGGAATTGGAAGATATTTTCGGCGTGTGTCTGGAAGATTACCGTTCTTCAACTCGCAAAGCTACGCCGAGAAAGAAAAGCTGGGGCGCGGCAGATGGACACCAACCCGACGAAGCAGATCCCACGATATTCTAGCCTTCTTTGGGCGAGCGCTTTGGAAATTGCGAAAGCAAATACTGGTAGTTGCCACTATAATCCTTTTCATCATCCTGTTCTACGCCACGCCTATGCACCGACTACAACAACGACACTTGGGCGGCGGCAAGAAGTTTGTCATCATGTTAGCTGCAAACGAAGGCGGCGGCGTAATGGAGTGGAAAGGAGCCCGGGAGTGGGCTATAGAACGAGACAGCGTGAGAAACAAGAAGCAATACGCGCGAAGATGGGGCTATGATCTCGAGATCATCGACATGAGCACAAAGAAGAGATATGCACACGAATGGAGGGAAAGCTGGGAGAAAGTCGACACTATTCGCAACGCAATGCGCAGTCACCCTGACGCTGAATGGTACGTCCCTTCGTTCCAAGCAATCATGCTATCGCGCTAACATTTGATAGGTTTTGGTGGCTCGATCTCAACACATTCATAATGGAGCCGTCGTATTCCCTGCAAAAGCACATCTTTAATCGATTGGAGGACAACACGTATCGTGATATCAACATCTACAATCCCCTCAACATTACACATCCTCCAGACGCTAATTATCTTGGCGCTGAAGGCAGCTATCTAGTGGGTGACGGCGACCCGAATTCTATTAATCTAATTATACCTCAAGACTGTGGTGGATTCAACCTCGGGTCCTTCTTCATACGCCGCAGTCAATGGACTGATCAACTTTTGGATATCTGGTGGGATCCAGTCGGCTACGAACAGAAGCACATGGAGTGGGAACATAAGGAGCAAGACTCTCTCGAGTATTTGTACCAGACTCAACCATGGATACGCAACAACATGGCCTTCATACCCCAGAGAAAAATCAACAGCTTCCCGCCCGGCGCCTGCGGTGAAAATGGAGACGACACAAAGATTCACTACCGGGCCGAGGATCGGGATTTCCTCGTCAACATGGCTGGTTGCCAATGGGGTAGAGACTGCTGGGGAGAGATGTATAGTTACCGTCAGCTCAGCAACAAACTGAACCGAAATCCCTGGGAGAAGTTCAAAGATTGGGTTAGCGATACCGTCAAGAATCTCGTTAAGAAGAAGGATGAAAAGGCTTCTGAGACGAAGTCATAGGATGCCTCTCCAACCACCTGCGCAAATGCACTCACACAGCTATTCGAATTCGCACCGGAAACATCTGGAGTCTTTGCTATTATCGTTGTCGAACGACCACCTACGTTTTGATCGGCTGTTGCACGCAACGACCGGTGGGCTTGATTTTGCTAGTCAATGTCCACATATTCGGCTTGGGAATTTACACTTCACGACAGTTGGCTTCGCATCCACGTCGAGCATGGCGTTTGGGTAGATCATCAGATTCATTTTGAGCACCGCTATTACTTTCAAGACCTTTGGCTCGACAACAGCACAAGCCACGTGCTGATCTGGCGTTTTTTGATTTGATGCATGGCCGCGTCTTGTTCATCTATGAGGAGACGAACCTCCTAGAGCATAACTTTTATGAATGTATAGAGCGATTTCCTCTTCAGATTGCGACTTTGGCTCCCTCTACGGTGAATGGCAAAGCGCCGGATGCGGCAATTACAAACACAAAGGCATAGAGACTGCAACGTGATACTGTGCAAACACAAACAAAGGAGTCGCAGTGATTGAACACGAGACACTCAAAAGGCGCTCCCACTATATATCCCGGATGGCTTGTTGGAACGGCGGCCCAACCCGCCTGCTTCGTTCATGCTCTGAGCACTCGGACGGAATCCAAGCATGTGCTACTTTAAATACTTCATCTTTACGGCCTGTGGCCATGGCATTTTCGGCGGTCCGCCGCTCCTTCAGTGCGCAGCGCGCCAGCAAACAAGCCTTCCTAGCGCCCACACGTTCTCGTCGCAGCCTTCTTCTGACCTCTGCATGCCTCGTGCGCACCCTTTTCAGACCATCCGCCTCCACGGCATGTCCTGCCTTACCTGCAGAATGGAGCGCGAGGGCAGGTTGAGGGAGGCTGAAGCGAGACTGGGAGTCGTCAAAATTGAGGACTGGAGACGAGGAGCGAATGTGCGGGTATGAGAAGGGATGAT
>Ga0335072_10013832_pt1 | contig 11476 bp, 8 predicted proteins | sample Lox_Sample_21_FD_206725 | JGI IMG/M metagenome (GOLD analysis project Ga0335072, IMG submission 206725) | Soil microbial communities from Loxahatchee National Wildlife Refuge, Florida, United States - Lox_Sample_2.1 | ecosystem: Environmental > Terrestrial > Soil > Wetlands | place: USA: Florida...
GAGCGAATTCATTGCTCTCCATTCTTCCTAATAATATTCTCACCATTCGTTGAACTTGCATCATTTCTATTCGGCCTCACTCGTTACGGTCAATATTCTTTTGAGCTTTGACTTGACTTCATTCGTTTCTCCTTCAACGCGTTGCCCGGCGACGGATCGCTTCGATAAGACTCGATTTCCTCTTTGGAAATCTCCAAATAGTCCATTAGTGGAACGTCATTGACGAAAAGTACGTTTCATGGTTCGAGCGGCAGTGAAAGAAGGGGATTGTTCTTAAGTGAAGGCGGCCCAACTTTGTGGAAGCAGTCAAGCTTTGTCTCGGCAGCACAACGAAAACACCACAACATGGCAAACAATAACCGCATGTCGATGTTCTCGAACATTTCTTCAACTCTAGGCGGCCCTAGAAATGTTAACTCAGCGGCTCAGCAATCAACGCAGGTCTCCACGACTACCCTCCTAAACGACGTGCATACGATCTACACGTCTAGTCAGCCATACAAACTGGATGCCAGTACAAGTCTCGTTGTGAATACATGGCTTACCGCTACTCAATTTGATCAAAATGGTAGAACAGGCGGGACTGTTGATGCCAGTCTCGCTGCTAGAGCATGGGAACATGCCAGAAGACGGGCAGAGGATGGATGCATAGTTTTAGGGTAAGTAATTCCATGAACAGCCCGTGTGGAGGGGTTTTAACATGTCCCAGGTCACTGCATAACTCAACGCCTTCGATTCTAGCTCCTTTCCTATCGACACTGCCTCTTTCGATCCCTTCGTCATTGTACACAGCCTTGAATGCCCTTCGACCATTCATTCATTCAGTTTCCCCACAAAACCACTCGACTCCTCGACAATCTGCCTTAGGTGTTTCCTTGACCATTTCCCTTGCTGGCAATCTAACTGCTGCCTCTCTGGCCCTTTCACAAGGAGGAATTGACACCTCAAAGGGTTTGTTAGATATCCCGGCTGAGGCAGGTTATCGAGCTTTCGACGTGTTCTACTATCTTCTTACATCAGCATCGACACCTGCCGAGCGAGAATTTCTAGGTTTAAAGCACGCATCAACCTATGCTCTTTTGGCTAAGTCGGCTACTTATGATCCACCGTCTTACTTACCCACTGCCGACGATGCCGCCGCTGCGGACGACTTTCGGTCTGCTCTGAAACAAATTGGTATCAAGGGTGCTGCTCATCGCAACTTGATCTCTGTGCTGGCAGGTCTTCTCAAACTGGGTGACACTTTAAGCTTTAATCTTGATGAAGAAGCTCTAGAAGAAGTCTGTGAAGATGTGGGCGGGCTTCTTGGACTTGAACCTGAAGTTCTTAATCACCAGTGCACAACCAAAGATCGCGAGACACTTATTGGTGGCTTATATGAAGCCCTTGTGGACTGGGTTATTCTAAAGGCCAACGAGGCTATCACGGAGGAGTTGCTTCGAATCAAGGATGGCGACAATACAAGCGATGGCGGCCCAGGAGTTAGAACTCCGAACACAGACGAAGACAATGGTGACACAGTCTGTATTACTGTGATAGAGATACCTGACCCAGTTCTGGGTAAAGCAGCGGCAATGCGTGGCGTCTTTGATGATACGCAAGGAATCAATGCCGAGATGAAGGAAGACGGGGTAGATGTAATTACTGCCGGCTCCTCTGTTCTTAGAGAGATGGAGAACGCAGTTGCTGAGGTTGCCCCAGATCTCGGCATCATGACCGGTCCTGCAGGCCGTGAACGAGAACATGAACGGGATAGACGTGAAGCAATTCTCGAGAAAGTAGGGAGAGAGGGAGAGGAAGATGGCTTCCTGAAGAAGATTCTCTTCCCTGTTGAAGGAGAGGGTGTAAATCTTGGTCGAACAGGCCGTCTTGATCTACCGACCGTATTAGGTAGCAGCCGTGTCTGGTATCATCTCTCTCTACATCCCACAGACGAGTCTCCGGCCAGTCTTGCATCGCTTCCTTCCACAACCTCTGCTTGGTCAGCTGGTACTGTCTCGCGTCAACTTCGTGCATGGCGCTTACCGGAGTGGTCAAATCGCAGGAACAAGAATCTTGATTTCACAGCAGACTTTGACTACGAGGAGTTTTATCAGCGTTATTCGCCTCTGGGCTGCAAAGATGGCAAAGACGGCATAGAGAGCTGGATACTAGAACGTGGATGGAGTAACGGAGAGGTCATCATTGGCACTGAGCGTATCTGGATGCGTGAAAGCGCTTGGTGGGAGGCTGAGAGTATGCTGGACCTAAAACCGGCAAGCCAACAGCCCTATGCGATGCTGGGCGATGCTTTGGCTGCTAGAGGGCTAGAAAGCGGCTATTCAGATGTTGGTCCAAGTGGGAGTGGTTTCTTTGGGCCGATGGGAGACCTAGCGCACTCAGGAAGCAGAGATCAACTCATCCAGCCGAGTCAAGCTCCCGTGGCTAGGAGTGTGCTTGGTGCACGCTCTATGGCTCCGACGCGGAATATAAGCGCCGGAGACTACGGCTTAGGCCTGAAAGGAGACGACAAGAACGAGATCTACTACAACAACTCCATGGGGGAATTCGTGAATAATTTGGACCCAGAGATTGCGGAACCTAAGTCAATCACCACATCACGAATGAATACCGGTCGCCGAGTCTGGGTGACAATTGTTTGGGCTCTCACTTTCTGGATCCCGTCCTTTATGCTCCGTTATATTGGTCGGATGAAAAGGCCAGATGTCCGTATGGCATGGCGGGAGAAGCTCGTGCTGGTTGCGTTCATCTTCCTGCTGAACGGCATCATTATCTTCTGGATTGTCGAGTTTGGCAGGCTCCTCTGCCCCAATTTCGACAAGGTCTGGAACAGCGCGGAAGTGGCCACACACACGGGCAGCAACGACTTCTGGGTCAGCATTCATGGCAAGGTTTATGACATCTCTACCTTTTGGAGATTAGACCATGGCACCCCAGAAATGCCAACGACCCCAGCTACTATGCAACCTCTAGCAGGAATGGATCTTGATGAGTATTTCGTTGCTCCTCTCACCATTTCCTGTCCTGGGTTGGTAACAGACCAAACCATCGAGCTTACACCGAACTCATCGGTGCTTTACCCAAACGCTGTGCACACTTCTGGCCCATACTTCCAACCTGACACATCGACCGACCTTCATTCCATCACCTGGTACACTGATGACTTTTTGCCACGCATTACAGAATATTATCACGGAGATCTGGTTACCCTAGCCAGTGACGTCGAAGCGGACGGACGAGACAATAATCACATGTGGTTCATCTTGAACGGGAAGATCTATGACCTAACTGACTACTTCTATACTCAAGGCTTGGAAAACGTCAATAACGTTGCCCCTCAATACGCGTTCTTGGATAGCTCGCTCACCACATTGGTTCAGAATAATCCTGGTCAAGATATTTCAAGTCAATGGGCAGCCACCTTCAAGGCAGCCAGCCCATCAGAACAGAGCGTTCTCTCAAACAATCTAAATTGTCTCAACAATGCTTTTTATGTCGGCGTTCTAGATTTCCGAGATTCCGCTGCGTGCACTGTCAACAACTGGATTCTGCTTGGCTTCACAATCATTCTCTGTGCTGTCATTCTCACCAAGTTCTTGGCTGCACTTCAGTTCGGATCTAAACGTCGACCTGCTGCTCAAGATAAGTTCGTCATATGCCAGGTTCCTGCTTACACGGAAGGCGAAGAATCGTTACGGAAGGCACTCGACTCACTTACTGCCCTACAATATGACAACAAAAGGAAGCTCATTTGTGTAATTTGCGATGGTATGATTGTTGGAAGCGGAAACGACAGACCTACTCCTAAAATTGTCTTGGATATTTTAGGCGTCGATCCTAAAATCGATCCTCCCGCATTGGCTTTCCACTCTGTTGGCGAGAGCAGTGATCAGCTCAATTACGGGAAAGTTTATTCCGGTTTATATGAGTACGAAGGCAACGTTGTCCCATATATCGTGATTGTGAAGGTAGGCAAAGAATCCGAGCAGTCCAAGTCAAAGCCTGGTAATCGAGGAAAGCGAGACTCACAAGTCTTGCTCATGAGCTTCCTTAACCGCGTTCACCACCGCTCACCAATGAACCCGCTTGAGTTGGAGATGTTCCATCAAATAAACAACATTATCGGAGTTGATCCTGAGTTATATGAATATCTCCTGATGGTCGACGCTGATACCAGTGTCCGTGAAGATTCTTTGAATCGTCTTGTTGCTGCCTGCGCCAACGATGCTAAAATAGCTGGTATCTGCGGTGAAACGAGCCTTGAAAACGAGGAAAGATCATGGTGGACAATGATTCAAGTTTACGAGTACTTTATCTCGCATCACTTAGCCAAAGCCTTCGAATCCCTCTTCGGTAGTGTCACATGTTTGCCAGGCTGGTAAGTCAAATATTCTTGTCTGTTTAGAAATCACTAATATAAAGATAGTTTCTCAATGTATCGTCTGCGCACTGTCGACAAGGGAAAACCTCTGATCATCTCTGATGCTGTTATTCACGACTACAGCGATTGCAATGTGGACACACTGCATAAGAAGAACTTGTTATCGCTTGGTGAAGATCGTTACTTAACGACATTAATGACGAAACACTTCCCGTACATGTCCTATAGATTCATTCCGGATGCTTACGCCAGCACTGCTGCTCCTGAGACATGGAGTGTGCTACTATCTCAGAGACGTCGGTGGATCAACTCCACAATACATAATCTTGCAGAGCTAGTCTGGCTAAAGGAAATGTGTGGCTTCTGTTGCTTCAGCATGCGATTTGTTGTTTTTATCGACTTATTTGGCACCCTGATCCTGCCTGCAACCTGTGGATATCTTGCATACCTCATCTACAACGTTGTAGCGGGCAATGGGCAATTCCCTCTGATCTCAATAGTTATGTTGGCAGCGGTTTACGGCTTGCAAGCGCTGGTCTTCATCCTGAAGAGGCAGTGGCAGCATATTGGATGGATGCTCATATATATCCTCGCCTTCCCCGTTTACTCCTTGATATTGCCTATTTATTCATTCTGGAATCAGGACAATTTTACTTGGGGTAATACCCGTATTGTTATCGGAGAGAAGGGAAGCAAACAAGTGGTGGCAGTCGATGATGAGGGCTTTGACCCACGAAGCATTCCTTTGCAACGGTGGGACGACTATGCTGCTGCCAATAATCTCCCTGGTAGCCGCCGAACTGGCGTGGAGAAGATGCACGATATGCCTTACGAAGATACTTACGAAATGGATGACATGAAGTCTATGTACTCCGCTGTCAAGCCAGCCTCAACTATTCTTACCGGCTTCCAAGGCCGCAACAGCCATGCCTTCATCCCGCCTCAGTCCCCCTTCGGCCCGCCTAACCGACAGTCGACCTATACCACGAGCCCTTATATGGATCAGCCTTCCGCAACGCGCCAGCAGTCCATGATGTCCCTTGGTGGTGGTCTCCAAGACTTCCGTACCCAGTCTCCATATCAGGACTACCCCCAAGCTCAACCCCACCGTCCATCCATAATTCACCTCCCCAACAGTACTGACAATCTGATCTCGGCAACACCACCTCCTATGGGTGGATACCCTTCTCCCCAGCGACTTAGCCATATGCCGTCCCGAATGTCTGTTGGTTATACTGGCGGAGCAAGGACACCATTCCCCCATAGCGCTGAGGCGCCCACATCAACCTTCGATTTCCAACGTGGAAATCAGGGACCAGATGACGGCATGATCGTGGAGGCGATTCAAACTTGCTTAAGAGAAGTTGATCTGGATAGCGTGACGAAGAAGCAGGTCCGAGCACTGGTCGAACAAAGACTACAGACGGAATTGGTGGGCGAGAAACGGACGTTCTTGGATAGAATGATCGACACGGAGCTGGCCAATATGTAGACGTATAGATCGGAATCTGTTGGCGATGTAAGAGAAGCTGGAATTGTGAAATACTGTATGCATTTCTACTGGTAATATGGCTGCGCATGGGGTGATATACATTTTTCGATGAATTGGGCGATGGAGTTACTGGGTGTTCATACGGAATGGATCATTGTTCGGCGCACTCATTTAAAATAAGAAATGCATAATAAATTCATCACATTAATGGGTTCTCCTTCATTCTGCATTTGGTAAGGTCTCAGGGGAGGATTGTGCTACTAGAGCGATCCCCATTGAGGAAGGGAGGTTAATAAAAGTCATTCTACAAATAGAGACTCGCTTGGCCCCAAATTTGTTTTTCTTCCACTAAAGAATTTCTGCTTAATCTCACATTTTGAATTCAAAAGACTACAAAATCTCGATCACCTTTTGTATCTGACAGAGGCACAACGGTGATACTTGGAGGTTTGCACTCGTCCACCGACATTTCAAAGCACACTGCTGCTAACAAGATGCCAATTCTAGCCCAATGAGGTGAGACGAAGTTAGTATAAATTACACATTGTGAATTCCAAGGGTTTGGGCAACTGACGAACCATAACACAGGGCAAAGGGAAACTCATCGACAACCCTCTGCCGATCCGCCCATGTTGTTGCCAAGGAGGTAATAACGCCGGCCATGCCATCGCCATCAAAGGTATAGCGTACGACTTCCATCTATTGTCTTCAGGTTCGTTTCCCAAAAAGAAAATCGTTATAGTTCGCCCATGGTCTGACTTGAATACCACTGGACAGGACTTCTGAACCTAAAATGCATAAATCTCACCGGGTACAGGAGTCGTTTTTCATGTGCTATCCTTCTTTAAAGAGTTAGATGCCCTCAAAGAGAAAGGACTAGATGGCACGAGCCGAGTGTTCGTTTCTAATCGTGCGCATGTTGATTATGTTGCAGCGATGCATGAAAGTTGAGAACAAACTGGACGAGACCTAAGTTACAGACCGTGTGGGTCTGGTTGGAGTAAGCTCTTTAATATTTTGATTACAGAATGCATTTGAATCGAAAGCCATAGAAACAACAATCCAGGAAGGAAGGCCTTTGAAATCTGAAGGCTGAACACTCGTGGAACCCACGGGTAACTATCCTCCGCTTGGGAGAGATTCAAGTCTGCCAAGTACTGGCTCCAGAACTCTGCGCCTTTGAGTCATCTTCAGTTGATGAATGTTGAATCTTGTATGTTTTGTTTTATGTCATGCAGTTAGTGTTCCATGCATGTCCTGGCAGAAATGATGAATCACCAGGCGAAAACAGCCTAAGCCATAAGGTTAGCAGGAGAGTTAGGATGTCTTAGGGTCTTCGCCAGCTAAATTTTTAGAGAGTTAGTCGCTAACATACCCTAAAAGGTGATTCATCATTTTTTAAAATCATCTATTATACTGTAATATAGCACTACAGCCTACAAGATAAGCCTGGTCTCGCAGGAATTCATGTGCAAAGCGGACCGTATGTAGTTATCACCCTCACTCACGATTACTAAGGATAACAACTATAGACATGAAAAATTCAAAAATACCCAAAGGACCGGAAAAGTATACTCCTATAACATTCCCACTTTTCTCCAAGCTTCCTGCCGAAATTCGAATAAAATTTGGAAGTTGTCGATGGAAGAACGGCAATGGCAAGGAAGGGTAGTAAAAGTCTCACCTACGCTCTGCAACCCTGGGTCTACTGTATCAACCATGAGAACAGTACCAGTCCCGTTCCGGGAGCCCCAGAAGCCAGCTTCAAAGCACGATAAGTAGCAGTGATACATTTTGAACCTGTACAGCTTAGTCAGCTTATGACTGCCACATCAATAATGGTCAAACACAACATCGACACTATCCTGCTCATGAACCACTATTTGAGTGCTAAAGTTCACTAAAACACTGTTCTATCCAGGACCAGTTTCGGCAATGACCTTTACCAATAGCCCTGATTGGAACAGAATCCAGCACCTCGCCATGGAATGGATGAAGTTTCATCGAGCGAATACTCTCAATGGCAACCAAGGATATTTTTACAAACGAGATTCTCATGGTGAAAGCCCTGAAGACTCTTACACTGATATGAACTTATATGCAGTATTCTTCAACAGATCCGCCAGACAGCCTAACAGACCTAGGAAGAATTAAACCAAACACAGAAAAGGTTAGTAAACTCCGTGCCACCCTTAAAGGCCTTGATAAAGCATTCGGAGAAACACATATCAGGATTGCATCGGACTGGAAACAGTCTGTTAGGGAGGTGATCTGCATCGGGAGACGGTAAGGCATGGTTCAGACTGACTTCAACATCCCACTACTTAGGGCTAAGACTTTGAAGACGAACGGCGGCCAAAATTATAGTCGACTGGCCTTGCGCTGAACTCCAATGATGAGCGGTTAACTCTACGTTCTGGATAAGAAGATGTTTACAGCAGTCAGTTACGGAAGAGCTAAACTGTCCTGGGGGAGCTTTGATAATATACAAACTTGGAGAACACCGGAACAATTTATGGGGACCAAAATAAGACGTGATGTAAAAGTGCACAATGATTTTTGAGCTGTCCAAAGTAATTAAACTAGCCGTCAGCAGTGAGTTTAAAGTATTGCTAACCGTGGGAGTATATGTCGATCTGAGCCTTTGAGGGAAGGTAGATCACGGCAAACGCCGCACTAGCGCGGAAATTGTTCATACGAGTCTCAAAGAGAGGTATACAGAATTATCATCACATCAACATAGATCGGCATAATGTTGATGAGCTTGTGAAATTTTATCTGGCGCCTTTAGGCCTTGATGAGAATAATACTCACAAATCTGGGATAATCACTGGATTGAGCCTCGTAAGCTTAGTTTCCAAAGACCCTTTTGGAAACAGATCAATTCGCGCTCATCCTTACCCTGCTCATTTGGCAACCCTATTGCCATGGCAGCCCGCAATGTGTCACCCGGAGGAGCTCTCTTAAGGGCTTCAAGATTATTTTCTATACCAGCTCCTCTTCCACGACCAATGGGGGAGCGGTCCTCAACTGCAACATTCAATTCGGATACAGCAACTCTACCGTATCCAACCCATCTCACGATTACCACACCGCCGTCTTCGCTCTCTAAAGGCGATTGGGGCTTGAAACGCCCTTTACCTCTTCGGTCAACTACGAAGACTTCAACACCATTCCTTCGAGTCGAATCTGTGGATACAATCGAGCATATTACCGAATATGGCTCAGCCGCGGATCACACTCTCACTCTGCAGAAGTGGCAGGAAATGAATATGCCATTGTCTACGCCGACTGTACAGGACTCAGCTAGGGGCTATATGGGTAATCATCGCGCACTTGGTCGGGGAGTATTTGAGGAGGATCTCAGTACCTCTTCTGACGGTGACTTAAAGTCGGCAACGGATGAAACACGTTGGAGATTCCAAGGGCCATGGCTAGCTGGTTTGACGGATGGAGAGTTTAATGAGTATGTCCGAAAGACAATTCGTTCACGGAAATCAGAATTCCAGAGTTTCTTAAAGGAAACTAAAGCTCTGGAGGATACAAAAACTGCTCAACGAAAAGCTGCCGAGCAAGGCCAGAATCCACCACCTGCCATCAAAGCAAGCGATATCACTGCTGAACAGCTAAGGATGTACATAAAGGAGCTGCGGCAGGAGCGAGCAGCCCTTTTCAGGCTCATTCGCTTGTTCCTTGATCTGCCGCCAACTCCGTCACCCAAGGGGATTTTAGGGGAGGCAATTGATGATGCGATGTATTCTATGGGTATGGATATAGGATCTAAGCCTCGAACAATAAACAGCGAAGACTTTCTGCCAAATTCAAATTCCCCTTATGCCGAAACAGGCCCCCCGAAAACACATCCCTCTGCAGGGTTATCTTACCTCAGGACCAATCGCTATATCTACAATCATCCCGTATACGGGCCTCAAGAGCACCCACCGCCTATCCAAGGACGTATTGTCATACCAAAAAACGCAAGTGTCGGTAGCTTTGCCCCGAAACTTGGCATTGCTGGCGTGGTGACTGAAGCACCTCTGGGAGAAAGTTTCAACACATCGGACTCAAGTGCAAGGGCAAGACACGGCAAATCAAGGAAGCAAACCCATCCCGGCCTTTTGAACATTGAACCCGACAAAGTCGGAGGCTCTAAAGTTTACCTTCGTCCAACTACAGCTAGCATTGATGCAAGCGGTCGAATAGATCTTCGGGTAGAATCTGGTGATGGTCCTGCGCTCGCGATACTCCTCGGAAAGGAAAATAGGATTCAACCCAAGAGCAGCCAATCAATGCGACCCATTAAACCACTTCCAAGGCCCCCGAATATCACACAACAAGGATATGGCCTGGAGTCTCGTGACACATCCACCGATCAGATGCATGCAGCTGGAGACGTACGTTATAATCGTTCGTCTTCAAATCCCAATCCTTCCAACTCTCCAGTTGATGAGGAAGCAATGAGAAACCTTCAAGATCTGCTCCATAAAGCAGATCAGGGGTACTGAAAGAACAAGAGGTACTCTAGAATGAGTACATATGTACTATGTCTTGGGTTTCACGAAGGTGTAGACTAGATGTAAAATAAGAACTTCCTGTCCATACGTAGAAAATACAATAGACTTCCAGAAATTGAAGATTGTAAATGACGTTGATTAGGTGACACTAAAAGTAAAACTTCATGATTGCGGCCATGAAAACATTTCAATGCTTTAGGGACGGGTGCTTCTCGATAGTAAATTTTATTATCACGTGGTGCCAAGACTTCAGCCCTACGCTAAGCGATAGCCCACAATCGCAACTTTCGGCGGATGCAAATCGAAGACGCAGACGACTTGACTATTAACATCGACAACCGCAATCATGGGTCGTGTTAGAACCAAGGTCAGTTAGCAATGACTCTTGATGTTACAGAGTAGACTCTCATATAAAATAGACCGTCAAGAAGTCCGCCAAGGTCATCATTGAGCGGTACTATCCCAAGCTCACCCTAGATTTCGAGACCAACAAGAGAATTTGTGATGAGATTGCCATCATTGCTTCAAAGCGTCTTCGCAACAAGGTACCCATACTTGGTACTCTACTCTGAAATCGCTAGCTAATGGAGCTTAGATCGCTGGTTTCACTACACATTTAATGAAGCGTATCCAAAGAGGACCAGTCCGCGGTATTTCCTTCAAACTGCAAGAAGAGGAGCGTGAGCGAAAAGACCAATACGTCCCTGAGATTTCCGCATTGGATTTCACTCAAAACTCCGAGAGCGGACAACTGGATGTTGACAATGAGACCAAAGATCTTCTGAAGAGCCTTGGTGTATGTTCATGTGGATAGGAATGAAGAGGTTATTTTGCTGACAGCATTCTAGTTCGATTCTATCCCAGTTAACGTCGTTGCGGTTTCACAACAACAGGCAGTCGAGCGTGGTCCTCGCCGATTCAATGAACGCCCTCCACGAAGAGAGTAGGGGTTGATACAATGAGGGTCTTAGTGTGAAATGAAAAGGTCGGTTGTAACTGGGCATATTGCTGGCAGGTTCTGCATACTAGATCAATGTGAGATCACATCCAACCAAAGGTGTCGCTGATTCTCCTCCGGAGATGATGCTT
>Ga0335072_10013833_pt1 | contig 11476 bp, 7 predicted proteins | sample Lox_Sample_21_FD_206725 | JGI IMG/M metagenome (GOLD analysis project Ga0335072, IMG submission 206725) | Soil microbial communities from Loxahatchee National Wildlife Refuge, Florida, United States - Lox_Sample_2.1 | ecosystem: Environmental > Terrestrial > Soil > Wetlands | place: USA: Florida...
AGGTGTTCGATGGCGCCCCGTACGAGAACCCTAACCAAAAATCGCAATTTGAATTCATCGGGCACTGAGCGCTCACGCACTTCTTCTTCAACTTTGGTGAGGATCCGGTGATCGCATTCGCAGAGAATCAAGTAATCCAGGTAAAACGCGAGCTGCGCTCGATACAGCGCCAGGGCCTCATCCCAATCTGTTCTCTCCCTCAAAATCGATTTCACCGGCCGCGCCATGGCAATGCATCTCCCCGTTGACTGAATTCCAGCGAACTGTTACTTCCTCACCCCATCAGGGTTTAGTGAGCGGCCATCTCTGCCATCCCTGCTGGAGCAGCCTCTTGCGGCTCATCAAACTGATACGTTCCGTAGTCGATCGTCAGTACTGCCGTCCCACCGATTCGTATTGTCGATGTGCTCCGGTTGGTTTGGGGCAGCCAGTACTCGCCGCTCTTTGCATAGACCTGTTGAATCTGGGTTCCCTTGATCCAAAATGACGGGTTCTCGGCGGGCTCAGCCTCAACCTTGACGACGGCGAAGTCATCGGCGTCGATCCAGATTTTGCCGCGATAAAGCAGCTTGCTTTTCTTCTTGGGCTCTACGGTAAACGCATACAGCAACCGTCCGTCGCGGTTGATTGGAGCGTCAAAAGTGAAGTTGTAGTTATAGGGAGTGAGGGCTGACTTTTGTTCGCGCGAGTCGTCCTGTTCGGTTTCGAGCAGCTTTCTCAACACATGATTGAGCAGAAGATGAGAGCCCGACTCGTTAATCACGCGAAATGCTTTGCCAGCTCCCGCATTATAAGTAGCCTGCACATCCATATCGGCCGCAGCCGCGTGACCGAGGGCGTGAAACTCAACATGATAGTGTCTACACGAAGTGAAGTACCGCAGTTGGTGGGCCCGAGTTTCATTTTGCGCCACCATCTTCCACACGATCTCCGTGGGATCATCTGCGCTGGTCTTTTGCGCGGTCTGTGCATTTGCCAACAGCGAGTTCCAGGCCAGAATCGGAACCGCAAAGAGCAAGGCCGCCAGCCGACGTCGCCGCCGCTCTCGCATCTGTGCGGGAATCGAGTACGCGAGTAGTCTCTTAGTCGGCAGCATACGCCACCTCTGCTGGCTCATCTACTTCGCGCAAGCTCTGTTCGAATTCGGCTAACCGCGCCTCAATGTCTAGTTCCTTACGCTTGCGCTCGATTATGTCTTCGCGATAGCGACGCAGAAAGTAGTCGATGGTTTCAACGCGAATACGGATGGATCCGGTCGGCTTGTTTTCGTCGAGATCTTTGAATGAAAAGTACGGCGTGCCCGATTCCTCGATTATTCCTTCGATCACTCCGTAGATTGGCGCGTCGTGGCCGCACTTGAAGCTTGACACCTCGAGCGCAACCAGGTTCGGGTGACGTGCCGTGAACTTGGCCGCCCAAACTTTGTGATTGGTGCTCGTCGAATAGCGGTTCTTCCACACGTCGGCGATATCGAGCGGATGCGTAATGATCCCCGCTCGCACCTCGTCTCCGAACAGCCTTTCAAGCAGATCCTCATCCATCGGAAGCGTGCTTTGGGAAAAAACCGGGTAGCCCAGCTTCTGGAATTCCTCCATGATTTCGTGATTCAGGCCGGGATCGTGATGATACACGCGGCCCAGCATCACGATGCCGATGCGGTCCTCGCGCTCCAGTTGATCGAGTGTCTCTCGCGCCTGCCGGCGGATTTCTGATTCATAATCATCGAGCGCCTTAAATCCAACTTCGATGGCGCGTTCATTCTCTTCGCGCGACAGGCCGAGCATCGGCGACCAGGCCCTGAACATTTGATCGGCGCAGATCTTACGATCGCGCAGGTTGAGAATCGGATCGAGATAGGCGATTCCATTTTCGCCGAAGAGATCGCTCTCCTTGGTGAATGCGGCCTTGACTGCGTTCGGTGTTGCCGTAACTGTCGGGCAGGCATTGGAGCCGGTAAGGTTCACCAGCGGCGTGTGCAGAACATCGTACATCGGGAACCAGATGGCATGGAGCGGCTTCTTGCTGTGCTTCACCGCGAGCAGGTTGTAGACGTGCGCGATTCCGATCTTTGAGGGGTAGCAGGGATCGATGGCCCCGCGACTTGCTCCTGCGCGATAGAGGTCGGGAGTCGTGTAATCGGAATAAACAATGTTTTCGGCCGGAATTCCCAGGCTTGAGAAATATGCATTGAACAGCGGCGCGTAGTTGTAAGTATTCAGCAATCGCGGAATTCCGATCCGCATTTCCTTGCGCCGCTCCATCAGTGCAGCGCGCTCCTTTACGGCCTTCGAAATGAAAAGACCTTTGGTCACGGGAACCGCATCCGCGACACTCGGAACTTCGCGATGCCTGAAGACCTCGTGCGCAGCGATATCGACGAAGTTGGGGTTGGCAGCTTTGATCTTCTCGATATCCGCCTTGATTCCCTTCATATCGTCGAGATCCTCAACCGCGCCCTTCTCGCATGTCGCGATGATCAGGCGCTGTTCGCCTACGCGCAAAGGAACCTTGGTTTTCCGCGGCTGAAACTCCATTGTGGGCTTTGGTGGCTCAACGGTCGTTTTTGCGCCCGGTGCGGCGAGTATCTGGATCAGTGGCTCGACCTTGGCGCGGAAAGAGGTTGTCTTAGTCGAACTGCAGCCGCATCCGCCGGCATCATCGTGAGCGTGCCCCGTGCCGCAAGAGGAACCTTGCTCGACGCTGGTCAGATTCGCCTGAATCTGTTCGAGACTGGGAAGATTGTGTACGACTGCGGCCACTTCCTCCTGCGCGGCCACGCCACTTTCCTTGTCAGGCATTGCCTGCACCACTTCACCTGTCGACGCGCCTCCCGTCACATCCACATCGATAAATGTTCGCAAGCAGTTGTTTTTGCAGAAATAGCAACGGGTATCTTCGTTGCGCGTTGTTTTGTAGCGGATGTGACGGACCGCATCGAGACCAATAAACGTCGTCGTCTTGCCCTTGCGCCACAAACGCAGAGCTTCCTGAGCCGCGCCGATCGCTCCCGACTCACCACAGTGCTCGTGAACAATGATCTCCGGCTCTTTGCCGTTGGCGCGAAAACTTGAGCGGATAAAATCGACCTCAGCTTTCACAACGGCGAGATTGTTCTGTGTACCGCCCTGCAGGACGAATCGAGTGCCAAGCGTCGCAAGATTCGGAATGCTGGCCACGTATAGAAAAACATTTTTAGGCAGCACGTCCGCGAGGCCCGCGAGAATCTCCTCCGAACGCCAGCCCTGGCGCTGAAAATTCACGATATCCGACTGCATGAAGACCGCGCAGCCGTAACCGAACGACGGCATCGACTTTGCAGAAAACGCGAGATCCGCAAAGTCCTCCACTTTCGTGCCAAAACCCTCGGCGGTCGATTGAAGAAAATATCCATTGCCGGCCGAGCACTGCGTATTCAGCTTGAAATCCTTCACACGGCCGTCCTTAAGGACGATCAGCTTGATGTCTTGCCCGCCCACATCGACAATAACGTGAGGATCCTCGTAAAACTTCAGCGCCGATTCAGTGTGCGCAACAGTTTCCACCAGCGCAACATCCGCGTTCAGCACGTCCCTCAGAATGTCTTTCGCGTACCCCGTTGTGCCTACCCCGAGCACTTCCATGCGCGACCCGCGGCCTTCAACCTGTTCGCGAAGTTTATCGAACATCTCAATCGTGTCCTGAATCGGATTGCCGTTCGAAAGCTGATAGGCCTTGCACAGGATCTCGCCATGCGTATCGAGCAACACGGCTTTTGTCGAGGTCGATCCCCCATCCACGCCAACAAACCCCGATACCAATTCGCCCGGATTGAAATTCGCCGGAATGAATTTCTTTCGTCTGTATGCCGACCGAAATTCGTCGAGTTCCGAGTCTCCCGCAACAAGGCCCTTGCCGCCAGACGCAGCCTTCTCCTCGGCACGTCCAAAGTCGATGTACCACGCAAGCTTGTCCACACCGAGATAACGGCCGACCTCCGGCTCTTCGTCCTTGCCGAATTCAACCGAACCCAGTGCGGCAAAGTATTGCGCGTTCTTCGGCACCTTGATGAGATCTTCCGGAGTGGCTCCCGCCGGAATTTCAACCTTGCGCTCCTTCCACATACGCGGAATGTTTGCCTGCCACGCTTCTTGCATGCCTCGAATAAACCCGTTTGGCCCTCCCAGCAACAGCACGTGCGGACGCAGCGTATTTCCCCGTGTCAACACACTCAGGTTTTGCAGCACGATCGCTTCAAACAACGAAGCCATCAATTCGTGCGAAGGCGTACCGGTTTTCTGCAGGCCGTTGATATCCGTCTCGGCAAATACGCCGCACTTTCCGGCCACTTTGTGCAACTTGATTCCGTGATAACCCTGGTTCGACAACTCCGTCGCGGGAATCTTCAGTTTGGCGTTGATTTTGTCGATCACGGCGCCGGTGCCGCCGGCACACTTGTCGTTCATCGATGGGATTTTCTTTTTGCGGCCCGTCTCCTCGTCATCTTTGAAGACGATGATTTTGGCGTCCTGGCCTCCCAACTCGATAACCGAATAGACTTCGGGATGCAATTTCTCAACGGCCAGGGCAACGGCGTGCACTTCCTGTACGAACTTGGCGCCGATCATTTCGGCAAGTGGGCCGCCCCCCGAGCCGGTGATGAAGATTCGCGTGTTATCGGGTGCAATTCCCGCGTCGGCTTCCATGCGACGCAGAAACTCGAGAACCTTTTCAGGCTGTCGAGTTTCGTGCCGCTGATAGTCCTGCCAGATGGCCTGATCTGTCGCCGCGTCCACCACGATGGCCTTCACCGTCGTCGAGCCGACGTCGAGCCCTACAAGAAACTGCACCATTAGCTCTTCTCCTGATTCCGGCTCAGTACCGGGCTCTGTTCCGACGTCCGGTGCGTGTATAAACGGGCCGGTATCGAGAAACAGCAAAAGCCTGTTGGAGATTCGCCCTGAATATGTTGAGCAAAAACGTATCCAGAGCAGCACCCAAAAATCCGACTATCCCAGCCAGACAAAACTCAACCGCACCCTTCGGCGAAATTCTCATCAGGCTACCTCTTGTGAAACCATGGCGACCTGCGCGCGGCGGCGGTACGCGCGATCTTTGTCGATCAAATCGCTTACGTGGTATGCAAACTGCGCCGCCGTTCCTGCTATGCCCTGCCGATGAGGAACCTTGTAAAGACCGCGCCGCAGATGCGGATGGTCCGCGACGTATTGGCGCAGATCGTCGATGGACTTGCCCGTCTTCTTCAGCACTCCGTCGAACTCCGCGCGCGCCTTGGCCTTGGCCTCGGCCAGCGCCATCTGCACGCGGCTATGCGCGTTCACTTCGCCTTCGCCCGAAGTCTCGATGGGCAAAAAGATCATGTCTTTAAACTTGCTGACTACTCGCGACTGCACTCCATCTGACTGAGTGGACGGCATGCAGCCGAAAGGCTTGAGCGCAAGCACCATATGGCAAAGGTGATTCACGGTGTAAAAAATGTTCTTGCCTACCTCCATGTGGCCTTCTCCCCCGCGCGCTAGCTGGTGATAGAAGGGGTGCGCAAGCCTCGCGAGCTCTGCCTGGGGGATAAGGTGGTGACCGGTGCCGCCCATATGCCGAATTGTGCGGTGGTAGAAGTAAGTCCACATCGCGCTGCCCGCGCTCAATCCTGCGGTCTTCTTAAACAGCGTGAAACCATTAACGGCGCGCTTCTTCAACTCGTGCCACTTGGGATCGCGATAGGGCAACTGTGCCAGGGCGCGTGCTCTTGATCCTTCTTTCGCCACGTACATCATGTAGTCGATCCACGTTGCAATGGGCTCCACCAGCACCTGGGCTCCTTCCTTCTCAAGAAACGCGAACATGTTAAAGTTTCCGTCGCCTTCGGTGGTCTGCGCCCAGAATTCGCCAGTGATCTTGATGACCGGCTTCACACGCAGGCGATCTATTTCGATTGCGTCGATGCGATCCCGGCAGGCATGCAGCGCGTCCACATATTCCTTGCCCCAAAGATGGTCTACGATCTTTCCGAGTACCGAGGCGGTGCTCCTGATTTTCTTGTGTTTGTCGAGGAAGGGAGTCAGCCACTGCGGCGCGGCATCTTGCAGCTCCCACAGCTTTCTGTCGCGCAGTGTGTTGGTGAGGCTAGTAACAGCTTCGCGAATCACCTTATCGGTTTCGCCTTTGATTACTTCGAATGGCCGCACCTGGTAAACAAGCTCGTTGATCACATCCCCCAGATTGAGCGCATTCAACATGCCCATACCAAAGTGAACCGAGAACTGCAGGCCAGGTTCGCCGCTTGCCGCTTTGATCCCGTCGGTCTGCTGAAAGAGCAGAACCCTGAAGCCTTCGAACCCGGAGTTCTCAAGCGCGAAGCGATACTCGGCCTCGTACATGCCAAAGCGGCATGGCCCGCAAGATCCGGCGGTGAAGAAAACATAGTTGTCGATGATGTCCTGCCGCGACATGCCCTGCGCTTCAAGACCCTGCAGATAGCGAACCAGGTTGCCCACGGTGAAGTAGGTTGGGTTGCACTGCCCGTTGTTCCCATACTCCTTGCCGGCCTGGAAGTCGGCCACCACCGGTGTAGGAATGTTCTCGCAGTGATACCCGCTGCCATGAAACACGGCCTTGATCATCTCTTCGTGCTTCCATGTCAAGCCGCCAAAGAGGATCGTTACGCGACCGCGTTCACCCGCCGTAAAGGTTCGCTCGACCGGCTTTTTGAACTCCCGCATGCGAGCCAGGCCCGCTTCAGCTCGCAGCCGCGCCCGTTCCGCATCGATCCGAGCCTGAATCTCCATCTCGAAATCCGTCTGAACGACCTCTTGATTCATTGTCGGCATATTGTCTCCTTGGGGATGAGAATGTTCTTGTCATGCACTGGAGAAGGAAAACGTCCGCGCTTACATCTGCCCGTGAATTCCCTGGAATCCGTGCGCGAGTTGCTTGAAGAAATACTTGATGACCCGCTGGTCGTTGTAGCACCAGCCAAGAATGTGATTGAGGGTCGAGAAGCAGTGAGTCTGGCAGCTTTCCTTCTGGTGATCCAGTTGCTTCGTGTCGAATTTATGGTCGCCAACAACGCCCCAGTCGTATGAGGCCATATACATGGGGAAACAGGGCGCCAGCGTGCCATCGACGCGGATGATCATCGAATTCTGCCCGGCGCGGCAATTCCATTGGAAGTGCTTGCCTTTCATGAAGTCGACCATCTGCCACAGGCGGGTATTCGAATTCACCATCTTGTAGCCCGCATCCTGCTTTTCAGTCAGCCATTGCACCGTCTCTTCAATCGCCGGCCAATCGTTTTTTGTGATGTAAGTAACGTTGTTTGCGGCGTGCTTGAAATGCTCGTCCTGCTCAATCAACGGCGACTCATTGATGTGATAGTCCGTTGCCACCCCAAGGTCATGTGCAATCTCGGTCAGCTCTCTCACGTCGTCAAGGTTGTTTCGGCAGATATTGATGTTAAGAAACATCGAATACCCATAACTGAATTGCTTGTGGTACAGATAGTCGAACTGTTTGCGGATGGGCTTGAGCGCCTTAGGCAGGCCCTCCTTAATATCCACGGCATCGACCGCGACATTGAATGTCGAAATTCCCGCATCGGCAAGCTTGTCAATCACATCCGTGCGCAACAGGCGCGCATTCGTGGGCAGATAAATCCAGAAGCCCCGCTTTGCGGCGTAATAAGTGATGCGATGAATGAAATCGGGCCTCAGTAGTGGTTCGCCACCCATAAACGCCAGCACCCGGCAGCCCGTCCCCTGCAGCCAATCAATTGAGCGCTTGGCGGTATCCTCTGTCATTCCTTTCACTTTGTTGTCGAAGGCCCAACAGTAATGGCAGTCGAGATTGCATTTGAATTCGGTAAAAAGGTAGGCGATCAGCGGATGGAAGTCGCCCGCCGTGAAGCGCGAGCGAATATACGGGAACAGCCATCCGCGCATCGTTCCGTAGACCTGCTTTGCCGTGTATCGCCGCTTCTCCGGGCGCGTCCAGTCGTCAGGGATTTCGCCCAGAAGTTCTGGACGTTGCGGAAACACCGGCTCCGGAAACAGTTGTGGCGCTCCGCCAGGCTGGAACTCCATCCGATCGTTTACTGGCGCAGTAAGCAACTGATGCAAGGGAACATCGAGGCGAAATGACGATCCCTGTTCTTGGTGCGGCTGATTCATGGGGAAGATCTCCGCATTTAAGATTGTGGGTTTGCGTTTCGGGGTCTTGCCGTTTGAAATTAATGACTTGCTTCGATCTGGGTGAATTAGCGGCGATCAGTCGCGCTCGAACTTTGCATTGGTAGATGCTTCACAGTATTCTTGGTTTCGCTGTTTTCCAGGACAGTTGTGAAAAATCGCCAGGAATTCCGTGCCACGCTGCGGAGCAAATTCATCGGATCGACTACGAAGCCCGCTACCCGGTCCGTGTATTCACAAGTACGCCAGAGACGAGGTGTTTTTACTATTAGACAAAGGTATGAACCGCTACCTTCGTATGGAATTCGGCCGCCACGAAGTCCGTTATCGAGTTGGACTGCCATCCACTGCACGCAAGCTGTACTCGCAGGCTGCGGAAAAACTCAAATGAAAGGCACGAAGTGTCAGGGCACAACTTCAGTCGTGCCGGAAAAGGCCAATAAAATTGAGGGCTTTAGCCTCTGAGGGAAGACTTCCCCATCCTGGCCGGCAGGTTATGCAACCAGTTGTAAAGTATTGTCGTCGCTGCGCGAACCCGACCGGCGTATCCAACATAGGCTTTTGGAAAGGCGACGACTCGCGATAGCCGGGAAATAAGCGCTCCCGACTAATCGATGATCTCAAGTGTGACCTCAACCATAACTGGCGCGTTGAGTGGGAGACTCGCGACCCCAACTACGCTGCGGACGGCAAGTTTGTCGGCCCCGAAAATTTCCTGAAACAGATTCGAAGCCCCATCGGCGACCTTCGGCAGATCGAAGAAATCCCCGTGAACGGCAACAAACACGCTCAGTCGCACCAGCCTGCCAACACGGTCGAGCGAACCCAGGTGTTGCTTTGCTGCAGCCAGAGCTGTTAACGCGGCAACGCGCGCCGCATCTTGACCCGCTTCGGAATTCAGTTCCTTGCCCAACCTTCCAACATACTTAGGCTTGCGATCGACCACCGGCAGCGTTCCGCTCAGAAAAAGTAAGTTGCCGGTTTGCACAGCTTCGACATAAGTTCCAAGTGGCGTTGGCCCTTCGGGAAGAACTATGCCGAGGCCATTCAACCTGGCTTCCGCGCCTCCGGGTACGAAAACTTGCTTGCTCACCATTTACCTACATGCGCACCACCGGCCACGTGCAGCACCTCCCCCGTCACATAACGGGCTTCAGTCAGATACAAAACAGCATCGGCAACATCTTTTGCTTCAGGAATTTGCTCCATCGGCGTGAGCGTTCTCAGGTATGCTTTGTCGTCGTTCTCGTGCATCGGGGTATTAACTACACTCGGCGCAACTGCGTTAAATCGAATGTTTCTCTTCGCATACTCGCTGGCCAGACTCACCGTAATCGCGTTAAGGCCGCCTTTGGTGATCATCGGAATCGAGGCCGGAACATCCGCAATGGGATTGTCGGCAAGCGCCGCAGTAATCGTCGTTACACTTCCGCCGTTTCCCTGCGCTAACATCTGCCTGACCGCTGCTTGAGTAATAAAGATGAACCCCTCGAGGTTGATCGCGGCGAATCGGCGAAAGTCCGCAATATCGTAGTCCGTAAATGGCTTTGCGGTGAAAACTCCGGCATTGTTCACCACATGGTCGATTGATCCGAAATGTGAAATCGCAGTTTGTGCAATTGCGTGCGCTGTTTTTTCAAGACTGATGTCGCCTTCGACGAGCGCAAGATTCCCGGCTGCGGCAAATTCACCCCGTGCGAAAGTCAGTGAGTTTGCAACCACGTTGTATCCGCGATCCAGAAAAATCCGGACAACAGCCGCGCCGATCCCACGGGATGCTCCAGTGACCAGCACCGTCTTCCCAATTGTCATTTTGGGCTCCATGTTATTGGATCTGCGCGTGGCTCGCATGGTGTCGTTCAATATCGAATGCCGAAGAGTAGCCTGTTTCCCGGCTGGTGCGGCGACGGTATTGTTTGGTCGCGTGTTTTGCTCCAAAGCTGGAGGCAGCCAACTGCCTTCGGGCTCTATACAGCCTGGCCTTGACCGCCGCGACTGATATGCCGAGCATCCGGGACATTTCGTTCATTGAGCAATCGGCGGTGAGCTGAATCTGGAGAGGCGTACGCAACTTCGGCTCCAGTCCCTCAAGCGCGTTTATCACGCCCACATATCTCTGGCGCTGAGCGTATCGTTGCTCGGGATTTGGGGCGTCGTCCTTTAGTTCCCAAATCATGGCTTCGTCGGAATCTCCCGCAGGTGGATCGAAGAAAACTTCGGCGCGCCTGCGCTTTTTGCGAAGCAGCATCAGCGCGGAGTTGATTGCAATGCGCGTCAACCACGAGAAAACGCTCGATCTGCCTTCGAAGCCGTTGAGCGCAATGTAGGCGCTCAGAAATGCGTCCTGCAAAGCGTCCTCTGCGTCCTCGCGGTTCTTGGTGATGCGCACGACGGTTGCATACAGCCTCGGACCATAAATCGTCTGCAATTCGGCAAATGCAGTTGGCGACCCTGCTTGCGCAGCCAGCACCAGTTGGTGGTCTCGTACCGTGAGTTGCTGCCTGAGATCTAATTCGCCACGAACAGATTGTTGCACATAATTCGTTTCGATATTCATGAAGCGTCTGCTCCCGCCGGCAATGCCGAGCCTCAATGAAGAGGCTGTAATCACATCTAAGCAAGGTGCGAGAGCGGGAGCAATCAGACGAAGGTATAGACAATACGTTGGTATTGAGAAGGAGCAAAAGGCTCGCGATGTTGCACAGTCAGATGGTTAGAAATTTTTGACGCTTAATAGTTCGATGAAACCTTTTGAGGGGAGGCCAGCGAGAAGGGAGTTGGGGAGATTGAGCGCGGGCTGCCAATCTGGTTGAGCGGATTTACTTCGACGTTATCGGAGGTCCGATCATTGAATCTAACGACACGCCACTCCGGCGGGGTCAGGTCTATCCAGCGCAGGGGCCTGAAACCAGATCGCTTCGCTCAGTGGGTTGAAAGGGTACGAAAGGCCGGAACTCGGTGTAAAAGACTCCGCCACTACCCAGGATCGTCAATAACCAGACAAGATTTCGCCTGCGGTCCTACGCCGCGCTTATTCCGCCTCGTCGTTGGTTTTGGAATCCGTCTCTCCGCCTGCCTCAGCCGGCAGCGCCGGAATTCCCGTAGGCAGCGACTGCCCGCATAGCTCGCACACTGCCCCTCCCACGCTTACGCCCGTTGTGCTTTCATCCTTCGAGCCCGCAGGCCGCCTCACAACGGTCACAATTTCCCGCTCAACCGTCATTTCTATCCGGCGAATGGTTGGCCCGGTGGTTGGCCCGGCCGGCTGAGGTTCCCCATCGGATTCTAATTCGTGA
>Ga0335072_10013835_pt1 | contig 11475 bp, 8 predicted proteins | sample Lox_Sample_21_FD_206725 | JGI IMG/M metagenome (GOLD analysis project Ga0335072, IMG submission 206725) | Soil microbial communities from Loxahatchee National Wildlife Refuge, Florida, United States - Lox_Sample_2.1 | ecosystem: Environmental > Terrestrial > Soil > Wetlands | place: USA: Florida...
TACTGTTTTGGCGATGCTTGTCGGGTGCGCGGGATTTCTCGGCGCGGGCGGCGCGGATCGAACCGCGGGAGCTGCGCCTCTTCAGGACAGTTCCCCCGCAGCGACAGAAAGCGCGGCGGCGCCGACTGTTCCTTTATCTCCGGTTCCGTTGGAATGGGTTCCGCCCGCGATAACGACCCTGAGCGCACAGGCCGCGGTGAAATCGAGTTTCACGCTCGACCGGAATATGCTAGGAGCGGCTGCCGCGCTGGTGCCAGACTCCGAGGAACCCGATCGCCAGGTAATCCGGAAGCTGGACGGCGTCAGCGTGCACACCATGCGCTTCGGGGATGCCGGTATCCCCGATGAGCAGGCAGTCGCTTCGATCCGCGCGGCCTACCATCTGCGGGGATGGAAGCACGTGGTAAGCACCGCCAGCAGCGGCGGACCACTGCATAGCGGAACGACGGATGTCTGGGTCGTGATGGACGGCGTGAACGTGCGCGGCGCCGTCGTCCTGGCGGAGACGCCGAAGAGCCTTACGCTCGTGACTGTCGCGGGTAATCTCGACCCGGTTGACCTCATGCATCTGCGCGGCCATTTCGGGATTCCCCGTTTTGAGGGGGACGGGCTCAACGACGCCCACTAATGAGAGGCCCAAGTCGGGCGGACGAGAGCGACATGGGAACGTGAAGCAGAGTCCGGTCCCAACTTACCGCCCCTCGCACTGAGTTGCCGAGTGTAGCCCCGGTCTGCAAAGGTATAGGGGAAAGGGACCTTGCAAAATCCATGCAGACGACCTACAACGGGCTCGCGCTGCCCAAAGACGGCGCAGCCATCGAATACAAAGACGGCAAGTATCAAATTCCCGATAATCCCATCATTCCTTTTATTGAAGGCGACGGCACGGGGCGCGACATCTGGAAGGCATCGCAGCGAGTCTTCGATGCGGCGGTCGAAAAGTCCTCGGCAGGCAAGCGAAAGATCTGCTGGTTTGAAATCTTCGCGGGCGAGAAGGCCTTCCGCAAGTTCAACAACTGGCTGCCCGACGACTCGGTGGCAGCAGCGCGCGACCTGCGGGTGTCCATCAAAGGGCCACTGACCACGCCGGTCGGCGGCGGGATCCGCTCCCTGAATGTGGCCTTACGCCAAATCATGGATCTCTACGCCTGCGTTCGTCCGGTGAAGTACTACCAGGGCGTTCCCAGCCCCGTGAAACGCCCGGAGTTGGTTGACATCGTGATCTTCCGCGAGAACACCGAGGACGTCTACTCGGGCATCGAGTTCAAAGAAGGCTCGCCGGAAGCGGCGAAGCTCATCTCGTTCCTGAACGACGAGATGCTCAAGGGCGGCAAGAAAAAGGTTCGAACCGACTCGGGCGTGGGCATCAAGCCAATCTCAATCTTCGGCACAAAGCGGCTGGTGCGATACGCGATCCAGCATGCACTGGAGACGGGGCGCAAGACCGTCACCCTGGTCCACAAGGGCAACATTCAGAAGTTCACCGAGGGCGCATTTCGCGAATGGGGATATGAGGTTGCGACGCAGGAGTTTCGGGACCAGACGGTGACCGAGCGCGAGAGCTGGATTCTGGGCAACGTGGAAGCGAATCCAGGGCTGAGCGTTGAGCAAAATGCGGCGCTCATCGAGCCGGGCATGGAGTTCGGCTCTCCGAGCTTCAAGGACGCGATCATCGCGGAAGTGCGAACAGTGCTCGATGCGATCGGCAAATCGCACGGCAAAGGCGCCTGGAAGTCGAAGATCCTTGTGAACGACCGCATCGCCGACTCGATTTTCCAACAGATCATCATCCGCCCCGCGGATTACAGCATTCTCGCCACCTCAAACCTCAACGGCGATTACATCTCCGATGCCGCCGCGGCGCAGGTTGGCGGCCTGGGCATTGCACCAGGCGCCAACATCGGCGATGGCTACGCGGTATTCGAGGCCACGCACGGCACCGCCCCGAAATATGCCGACAAGGACGTCATCAATCCCGGCTCGGTGATTCTTTCCGGCGTCATGATGCTCGAGTTCATCGGCTGGAAGGATGCCGCGAAGATGATCGAGTCTGCGATGGAGAAGACCATCCAGCAGAAGTTCGTAACCTACGACTTTGAACGGCAGACCGCCGGCGCTACCAAGGTAGGCACCAGCGACTTTGCCACGCGGATTATCGGGAACATGTAGCTGCGGCAGCGGAGCCGGTGGTTTGAGCGGAGTCGCCAGAGTCCCCCATCGAGGTCCGCGAACACGCGAAGCGCGGCCAACCCCGCTAGCTCCGCCCTACACAGGCGACATTCCAAAACATGAGGAGAGAAAACATGCGTAAAAAAGTGAGCATCGTCGGCGCGGGGAACGTAGGTGCTACCGCCGCGCACTGGATTGCGGCCAAGGAACTGGCCGATGTTGTCCTGGTTGACGTGGTCGAAGGCGTTCCCCAGGGCAAAGCTCTCGACCTGCTCGAGGCCATGCCGATTGAGAAACGCGATGTGCAGGTGACTGGCGCCAATGATTACGCGGCCACCGCCAATTCCGACATTGTCGTCATCACGGCAGGCATCCCGCGCAAGCCCGGCATGAGCCGTGACGACTTGCTCCACACCAACTTCAAGATCATGTCCGACGTAGTGTCGAAGGTGGTCGCGCAGTCGCCTGAGTGCATCCTCATCATCGTGTCCAATCCTCTCGATGCCATGGCGCAGGCTGCCTATCGCCAGGCCGGGTTTAATCGCGAGCGCGTCATCGGCATGGCCGGCGTGCTCGATTCCGCGCGCTTCCGCACATTCATCGCCGACGAGCTCAAGGTGAGCGTGGAAAATGTGACGGCGTTTGTACTGGGCGGCCATGGCGACACCATGGTTCCGCTTCCCCGTTACTCGACGGTGGCGGGAATTCCGATCACAGAGCTGATCGCACCCGATCGCCTGGAGCAGCTTGTCCAGCGCACCCGCGACGGCGGAGCCGAAATCGTGAAATACCTCAAGACCGGTAGCGCTTATTACGCACCCTCGGCTGCAACCGTCGAGATGGTCGAGGCCATTCTGAAAGACAAGAAGAAGATCCTGCCCTGCGCTGCTTATTTGCAGGGAGAGTATGGCATCGACGGCTTCTACATCGGCGTTCCCTGCAAGCTGGGAGCCGCGGGCCTCGAAAAGATCATTGAGATCAAGCTGACCCCGGAAGAGGATTCCGGCTTGAAGAAGAGCGCCGCGGCGGTCAAGGAACTCTGCGATGTGATCGGGGTTTGATGCGCTTGTCGCCTCCCACCGAGGCCGCCCTATTGCCGGAGGAAGGCGACCAAATTGGGCCCGATCTGCCCCGCACATTGACGTGGCGCCAGGTGCCCGCAACCCGCGACCACATCGAGCTGCGATTGGGGAATCAACTTGTGGACAGCTTGTCCCTCGCTCAAAGGGATGATGCGGTCCACATCTCCCCAAACAATCAGCACCGGCATTCTGAGCTTCGGCAGGAGCTGGTCGGTTGTGTCGTGTCCGCCAAGCATCGAAGCGAGTGCGCGTTGAATCACCCATGCATGGCCTTTTGAGTAGCGAAGAATGTCATCGGCAATGAAACCGGGGACGTGCGGCGGCTTCGGCATCAGCAATTGATCCAGCTGCTCCAGTTCGGCTGCCGAGTTGGGGGTAAAGAGTCGTGTATCCCACTTCGGCTTGACAGCCAGCCCTGCGCTGTCGAAAAGCATAAGCTTGCGAATGCGCTCGGGATGATTAGCGGCAACGTACTGCACGATCCAGCCGCCCATCGACCAGCCCCCGAGATCGATCTGTCGGAGCCCTAGCGCGTCGAAAAAGCCGACGACGATCGCAGCCTCATCCGGGACGGAGTAAGAGAAGTTCCGCGGCTGCTCGCTTTGGCCATAGCCAGGAAGGTCTGGCAGATAGACGCGGTAGCCGGCACGCGTAAGGTACGGTGCCAGGGCCTCCCAGTCTTCGGAACGGCCGCCAAGCCCGTGTACAAGGACCACAACCGGACCGGCAACCGGGCCGAGGGCATAGTAGTGAATCCGAATGCCGTTTACATCGACGTTGCGCGTCTGGGCTCCCGCGAGCAGCAGACGCAGTTCATTGACATCGTTGAAAACTTCGACCGGGCGCTCCCAGATGACGAGCAGACCGCAGAACAGGAGGATGAGAAGCGCTCCAAAGAACATTGCCCATCGCGGGCGTTTCACGCGTCCTCCTGTTTGGTGAAAGTCTGCGCGCGCTGCCAGCCGTTTTCGATCACGCGCACCGTGATGGGATCGAGATGCAGAGCGCTTTGGCTGTTCCATTCCGCGCGCCCGACCCAGCGCACCTCGTCGGCATCGGAGGCAGCTCTGAGGACACCACCCTTCACGCGGCAGAAGTAGTCGGCAATCACGTAGTGAAATCTCACGCGATCCCCTTCGCGATGGATCCGGTCGAGGAGTTCGATCAAGGCGACGGGCTCAACATCAAGGCCGGTTTCCTCTTTCACCTCGCGGACCACCCCGGCTTCCAAGGGTTCGCCGACCTCGATCAAGCCGCCGGGCAGGGACCACTGGCCCTTCAGGGGCTCGCGGCCTCGCTTCACCAGCAGCACTCTAGCCTGGTGGACGATGACCGCTCCCACGCCTACCAGGGGCGCAAGAGGAAACTCTCTCTGCATGCGATGCCTCGTGTCTCCTCACCTGTAAGATACTGCTTCTATTGGAGATTTGCACAACCAAAGTAATCTGATCGGGCGGCTCTGGCTGGCTCTGCAACGTCCGTTGAGGCGTATCATCAAACATGTGCGGGGGGCAAAGTGAAGGAAATTACGCTGCACATCGATGGGATGCATTGCGGCTCGTGTGTCCGCAGGGTCACTCAGGCTCTGAGCGCGGATAAGGGGTTTCAGGTGTTGGAGGTACGTGTGGGGGCCGCACGGCTCGGCACGTCGGAAGATCCCGCCCCCGTCGATCGCGCGGTTGCGGCGCTGGCCAAGGCCGGGTATCCCGCCCAAGTGGAGCAGACCGTCGATCGATGACGACATCGGTCTCAGAAACGCTGACCCTGCCGGTGTTGGGAATGACCTGCGCCGCATGCCAGCATCATGTGGAGACGGCGTTGCAGTCGACCCCCGGAGTGGAATCGGCGCATGTCGATCTGATGGGGCACAAGGCAACTGTTGTCTATGACCCGCGACTGGCCGACGTGGGTGTACTGGTGACTGCCATCCGCGACGCGGGATACGACTCCGTGCTTCCGGGCCAGGAAGAAACGAACTCCGAGCCTGGCACACAGGCGGCGACCCGCAAGGCTTTCTACGATTCGGCCCTCAAAGCCTGGATCACGATTGTTGCCGGTGCCGTGGCCATGCTGCTGGCGATGCCGCTTGATGCCCACATGGGGTGGTTCGACCGGCTGATCATGGGGCGGTTGCCCTGGCTTTATACCCTCTCACCGGACCTGCTGCGTTGGACGCTCCTCGTCTCAACGGCCGTGGTCATGGTCTGGGCGGGGCGGCCCATCTTTTCGAGTGCCTGGCGGAGCCTGCTTCACGGGAACACCAACATGAATACGCTGGTGAGCCTCGGTACCGGTGTCGCCTTTCTCTATTCGGGCTGGGCCACGCTCCAGCCGGGCGGTGGCAAGCAGGTTTACTTCGACGCGGTTTTGCTCATTCTTGGGTTCTTACTGCTGGGCAAGTCTCTCGAGGCTGGCGCGAAACGGCGAGCACTGGCCGCGCTCGATTCGCTCAGCAAGATGCGTCCTTCCACAGCTCGAAAGGTGCTGGATGGAATGGAGACGATCGTGCCGCTCGAAGAGATCCGTCCCGGCGACATGGTCAAGATCCTGCCGGGCGAGCGCTTCCCGATCGATGCGCAGATTACCGACGGGCGCACGTCGGTGGATGAGTCGATGATCACGGGCGAATCGACTCCGATCGTGCGCGAGGCGGGAGAGCGGGTGCTTGCCGGCTCGTTAAATTACGACGGTGCGGTCATCTGCCGCGCGCAGTCCCTTGGCGAAGAAACCGTGCTTGCGCAGATGACTCGCATGGTGGAGCAGGCGCAAAGCTCACGTACGCCAATGGAGCATTTGGCGGATCGGGCGAGTTCGATCTTCGTGCCGACTGTGATCGGCCTTGCAACCCTCACTTTCGGTCTTTGGGCGCTGGCATCGCACTCGCTTGAAATCGCGTTGGCCAATGCCGTCGCCGTGCTGGTCATCGCCTGCCCCTGTGCCATGGGCCTGGCAATTCCCGCCGCGCTCACAGTGGCGGTGGGTCGCGGCGCGCAGATGGGAGTGCTCTTCAAGGGCGGCGAGGCCATGGAGCAGCTTTCCGCTGTGGATACGATGGTCCTCGACAAGACGGGCACGTTGACCGAGGGACGCCCGGCATTGGCGGCGGTTTTGCCGCTGGTGGGCTATGACGAAAACGAGTTGCTGCGGGTTGCGGCGGCGGCTGAAGAGCAGTCGAATCACCCCATCGCCCACGCAATTGTGGATGCCGCGCGGGCGCGAAGTCTCTCCTGGCGGCCCGCACGGGAGGTACAGATCGTTCCTGGGCGCGGGGTGACAGCCGCGGTCGACGAATACAGCTGCATGGTCGGCAACGAGGCTTTTTTTCGCGAGCTATTCGCCCGGACGTCGAACAGCTTTCCGCCGCCCAAACCCGGCGTCACGCGGCTTTTCATGGCGCTGCAGGGCCAGCTGGCCGGCTGCTTCGATGTGCGCGACGCGCTGCGCGCCGATGCAGTGGCGGCCGTTGCTCACCTGCGCGTAGCGGGTTTACGCATCCTGATGCTGACTGGCGATTCCGCCGCCGCCGCGGCGCCGATCGCCAATCAGGCCGGCATCCACGAGGTAGAAGCCGGACTCGATCCGGCGGCGAAGCTTGAACGCGTGGAGCAATTGCAAAGCACGAAGCGGCGAGTGGCCATGGTGGGCGACGGCATCAACGACGCTGGCGCGCTGGCAAAAGCAGACGTCGGCATCGCCATGGGATCGGGCGTGGACCTCGCCCAGGAAGCCGGCGGTGTGGTGCTGTTGCGCGCGACCCCCACATCCATTGTGGTCGCCTACGAACTGGCCCGCAAAACCCTGAAGGTCATGCGCGAGAACCTTGCCTGGGCGGCTGGTTACAACCTGGTCGGCATTCCCATTGCGGCCGGAGTGCTTTACCCGTTCTTTCACATTCTTTTGACTCCGTGGCTGGCAGCCGCGGCAATGGCATTGAGCTCGGTGAGCGTGTTGCTGAACAGCCTGCGGCTGCGGCGCTGGAAGCCGGTTGAACTCAAGCACGAATCGCCGCGCTAAACTGGATTCAGAGCCCTTTTGTGCGCATCCTCACCCGTTACATTCTCGGCGAGATTCTTTCGCACACGCTGATCGGCGGCGTGATCTTCACCTTCATTCTCTTCATGCGCGATTTGAACCACATCCTTGAGGTGTTGGTTCGCAACAGCTCCACATGGGCTGATGTGCTGCAGGTTTTCGTTCTAAACATGCCGAACACGTTCAAGGTCACGATTCCGATGGCGGTGCTGGTCGGGATCCTACTCGGCTTGAGCCGCCTTGCGGCGGACAGCGAAATCATTGCCATGCGCGCTTCCGGCATGGGCATAGGCTATTTCGTTCGTGTCGCATCGATCATCGCGGTCACGGGAACAGCTCTTGGCCTGGTGAATTCCATCTACGTTGCGCCGCGCGCCAACCAAGCCATTCTCGATTTGCAGCAGGCACTGGAGACTTCGCAGGCCTCCTACGAAATTCAGCCGCGAGTATTTTACGAGGAGTTTCGCAACCGCGTTCTCTACGTGCAAAATGTGCGGGCGGGGACAGGTGCATCGAACTGGGATCGTGTCTTCATGGCCGATGTCACTGATCCCACCACTCCCCTGATCACGACGGCGACTTCGGCGACGGTTGTTAGCGATTCAACGCAGGAATTGCTGATGCGCCTGCGCGACGGCGTGGAGCACGACACGGTGGCCGGGCAGCCCGACCAATACAAGGTGTCGACATTCAAGAGCACCGATCTCCCGCTTCCCCTGAGCCAACAGGGCGAAGTGCACCTTGGACGCTTGGACACCGCCATTTATGCGATGCCCATGAAAACCTTAGAGCAGCGAATCCACGGTCCAGATAGCAATCGGTTTTTGATCGAGTTGCACACGCGCTTTTCTTATCCTGTCGCATGCCTCGTCTTGATGCTCGTCGGTGTTCCCCTGGGTGCGACGTCGAGGCGCGGCGGCAAGAGCTCCGGATTTGTCTTCACTCTCTTGCTGGTTGTCCTTTACTATGTGCTGTCGTTTACGGGCGTCTCCCTGGGACGGCAGGGCAGGCTTTCTCCTTTCTTGGCCGTGTGGCTTGCGAACATCGTATTTGCCACGGCAGGCAGCTTCCTTCTCTGGCAAATGGCCACAGGCAGCCGCCTGCTAAGCGCGATAGGCGGCTTGACCTCGCGCCTTCCCAACTTGAGATTCAAGCCCTCGGATCACGGCAAGTCTCTCACCGGACTCCTTGAGCGAATGCCCCGCATGCCTCGGCGCAACCAGCGCAGCGTCTTTCCGCGCATACTCGATGAGTATGTTATCCGAGAATTCCTGAATGTGTTTTTCCTCGTGCTCGCCGGATTTGTTTTGCTCATGCTGGTGTTCACGTTCTTTGAGCTGATTGGCGACATTCTGCGCAATCACATCTCCCTTACCACAGTCGGCGACTATCTGCTCAACCTGACGCCGAGCATGCTTTATACGATCGCACCGCTGGCCGTGTTGATCGGCGTGCTGGTCACCTTCGGCGTGCTGAACCGCAACAGTGAAGTCGTGGCGATGAAGGCAACCGGAATCAGCCTGTATCGGCTGGTCGTACCCATTGTGTCCATTTCCGCCATTCTTGCGGTCAGCCTGTTTCTTTTCGACGAGTACTATCTTCCCCAGGCAAACCGCCGCCAGGAGGCATTACGGAGCACCATCAAGGGACGCCCGCCGCAAACATTCCTGCAGCCGGAGCGAAAGTGGATGATGGGCGAGCCTCGTCCGGGCGAAGCGAGCCGCATGTTCTACTACCAGTTTTTCGACGCGAACACGAATGGGTTTGCCAATCTCTCGGTCTTCGAATTTGACCGGTCCTCTTTTGCGATCACGCGGCGCATTTTTGCATCGCGCGCATTCTGGAACGAGTCTACTCACTCGTGGACCTTCGAAAATGGCTGGGAGAGGGATTTTAGCGGGGCCACTGAAACCAATTACCGGCAATTCAAGTTCGCATCGTTTCCCGAAATTCATGAAGAGCCATCCTATTTCACCAAGGAGACCAGACAATCGCAGGAGATGAGTTTCGGACAGCTGACTCGCTACATTCGGGACCTGCGCCAAAGTGGGTTCGATACAATGCGCCTCCGCGTGGCGCTGTGGCACAAGCTGGCTTATCCACTCGTCTCCATTGTGATGGCAGTGCTTGCCATCCCCTTCGCGCTTTCGATGGGACGGCGCGGATCCCTCACCGGGATAGCGGTTGCCATTTCGGTAGCTCTTGCCTATTGGGTAATCGATGGCCTGTTCGGCGCAATGGGCGATGTGAACTACCTTCCCGCTGCCCTTGCAGCCTGGAGTCCCGACATTCTGTTCGGACTGACGGGCGGCTACTTCCTTCTGCGTACGCCGACGTAACGCGCGCTTGGCCGAGTCTGCCTAGCCAAGACCACACGTTCGATCCACATTCCCCGTACAATGAAAAGCGATGCTCAACGAGCTAAAACCCCTGTTTGGATACATGCGCCGCTACCGCTGGGGATATCTCTGGGGTACCCTCTCGTGCATCGCGACCAATGCAATCTGGGTCTTGTTTCCGTTGGTCATCGAGCGCGCCATCGATGGCCTGGAGCGCGGGGTCTCACGACGACGCATCCTCCTATTTGCCGGATTGCTAGTTGGCATCGCCCTGACCAAGGGTATCTTCCTCTATGCGCAGCGCTGGATCCTGATCGGAATCTCGCGCGAGATTGAATTCGACTTGCGCAATGATTTGTTCCGCCGACTGGAAATCCAGGACTCAGCGTTTTATCAGCGCTACCGGACGGGCGACATCATGGCGCGTATGACCAACGACCTGAACGCGGTGCGCATGCTGCTGGGGCCAGCGCTGATGTATAGCGCAAACACCATCTTTTTCACAGTAGGGGCTTTGTTCTTCTTACTCCGCATAAGCCCGTATCTCACGCTGGTCGCGTGGGCGCCGATGCCGCTCGCCAGCATCCTGGTGCAATACTTTGGACGCAAGATTCACGACCGCTTCGAACGCATTCAGGAGAGCTTTTCGGAGATTTCCGCGCAGGCGCAGGAAAACTATTCTGGTGCACGGCTAGTGCGTGCTTTCGCCCGGGAAGAATCGCAGATCGGGCTTTTTGAGAAGCTCAATCGCCAGTACATCGCTCGCGCGCAGCGACTGGTTCAACTGATGGGCATGCTGTGGCCCACTCTGGAGTTCATTCTCGGCATCTCGATGATCATCACTCTGCTGGTCGGCGGACATGAAACGATCGCTCATCGCATCACGCCGGGGGAATTTGTCGCTTTCAACACCTACATGATTCTCCTGATCTGGCCGATTATCGCCGTCGGCTGGGTGGTCAACATATTCCAGCGTGGAACAGCTTCGGTCAAGCGCATCGACGAGTTGCTGCGATCGAAGCCGGTGATTGATGACAGCCGGGCAGACTCCTCGATTCCCAGCGGCCTTGTTCTGCGCGGCGAAATTGAGTTTCGCGATTTGACCTTCAGCTACGGCGTTGCGCCAGTTCTGAACGGGATCTCTCTGCGCATTCCCGCTGGATCAAGCCTGGCGATTGTGGGAGCGACCGGATCGGGGAAGACGACCCTTGTCAACCTGATTGCGCGTCTCTATGAAGCACCTATGGGTTCGCTTCTGATCGATGGCCGGCCGGTCAGCGATTACCCGCTGGCCACTCTCCGGCGCAACATCGGCATCGTTCCGCAGGAGACATTTCTCTTCAGCGAGACGATTCGCGGCAACATTGCCCTGGGCGTTCCTGACGCGAGCGCGGAAGACCTGCTTCAGGCTGCCGATGCGGCGCATATCCGGCGCGAGTTCGAGGAGTTCCCGCAAGGGTTCGAGACTGCGGTGGGCGAGCGGGGCCTTACGCTCTCGGGAGGGCAGAAGCAGCGAACCGCGATCGCCCGCGCACTGATCCGGCGTCCCGCAATTCTCATCCTCGACGATGCATTGGCGAACGTCGACACCTACACGGAGGAATGCATCCTGAGCGGGCTGCGCACCTACACTGCGATTGCGACAACGATTCTAATCTCGCATCGGGTTTCAACTGTTCGCAATGCAGATCAAATCGCCGTTCTCGACCATGGCCGCATTGTCGAAGTCGGGCGTCATGAAGAATTGCTGGCGCTGGACGGCTATTATGCCAGTCTTTACCAGAAGCAGCAATTGGAAGAAGAGCTCTCGATCGCTGGCTAGAGCAGTCTCTGAGACCGGAATGCCACGGGCT